>Ga0055584_100001870_pt1 | contig 20703 bp, 21 predicted proteins | sample OSDHelmetaG_FD_58716 | JGI IMG/M metagenome (GOLD analysis project Ga0055584, IMG submission 58716) | Pelagic marine sediment microbial communities from the LTER site Helgoland, North Sea, for post-phytoplankton bloom and carbon turnover... | ecosystem: Environmental > Aquatic > Marine >...
TCTGACTGAGGTTTGCTGAGTTTCCCGATGTCAGCCAATACGATCATAGCCAACTTTAGTTTTGTTAGATCGCTGATCGTACCAGTTCTAACATCGCTAAAAGGATCGAGAGCGCGTTTCAAATAGTAATCGTCGCTTAAAAGGGGCACCGATCCTTCGGTGAGCCCGCCAACAGCAATGCCGACAGGGCGACGTCGCCACCGTTCATCCAGGAGAAACACAGCACCGGCACTGTCTTCCCCTTCTATCTCGGCCCTCGCAGCCCGGTTACGAATATCGGGAGGCAATTTAAAACGGGCTTCAGCAGTCGATTTTTCTTGATCAAACAAGGCTTTCTCACGGCCCAAAAGGCGACCATCTTCATCAAATAGCCTTACCTGAACCTCAGAGCTGCTGAGGGGGCCAGTCACCCGTTGGACCGGAAAGGCCAATCCGCCTGTCACTGTCCGTGGCTGGGTTAGGGTCTTTGCTAGTGCGACAGAAGGTTCGCGGTAAATCCGCAAGGCACCAAGTTCGCGTAATCGATCCATGAGAGATGCAGCGCCTGCATCGTTTAAGCCATCTGATAACCAGGCGACATGTGCTGAACCGCTCACTGTTAGGTTTTTGAGGGCATTTAACGCTGACCGTCGATCTGTTGGCCATGGTTTGGGTTTGATTCGACGGAGTAACTGACGTGCCTCTGCGGGGCGCATCAGGTCGCTAATATAGCTGGACCCAGAACGAGGTTGCTTCGCCGTCATCAGAACCCGTACAGCGCGCCCCTCGCGATCTGCCTGGTCGACAAGATTTTCAATTGTATCCAATCGTTTTTGCCATGCTGGTGCTGCGGCCCAGCCATCGTCCACAACCAGAATCAGGGGCCCACTTCCATAAAGCTGCTTACCCTGATTCCATACCGGATGGGCAAGACCAAGGATGATCAAAGCCGCGATCAGCATGCGCAACAGAATCAGCCAAAGCGGGGTTCTGGCTGGTGTTTCTTCTTGTGGCTGTAGCGCGAGTAAAAAGCGCAAGGGCGGGAAGGCACGAACCAATGGAGCGGGCGGTGTCACCCGCAGTAACCACCATAGAACTGGCAACGCGGCGAGTGCCGTCAATAACCAGGGGGCGGTAAATACGAGAGGTCCCAGGTCAAGCATTGCTTATGCTCCCGGCGTTTCTGCTAGAGCATTGTAAAGTGCGAGCAACGCTGTTTGCGGTGGCTGATCAGTGGCGTGCGCGAGACAACTCCATCCCAGATTGCGGGCAATGTCTTCGATTGCGCGCCGGTGTTTCTCCATGAGCTGCACATACTCTGTTCTCACGGCTTCAACACGACCGATCAGCGCCGCCCCCTCGTCTTCCAAACCTTCGAAGCGCACGCGACCGGAAAACGGCAGGCTTCGTTCGGCGGGATCGAAAATTTGCAAAAGATGACCGCGCACGCCTAGAGACGCAAAGCCGCGTAACGTCTCTACGATTTCTGCGGGCGGCGTCAGGAAGTCAGATATCATAACGACCCGGGCGTAACGCGGGAGAGGCTCCAGCGGCGGGGCACTTTGTTCCCGGTCAAAGGCGGTGGAAATAGAGGCGACGAGCCTGTCCATAACGGCGCGGCCATTCGACGGTGGGATTCCGGACCCAAGGAGGGTGATGCGTTCTCCGCCCCGGATGAGAAGGGAGGCCAGCGCCAGCATGAGAACCGCAGCACGATCAGCCTTGTCTGGTAATCCGTCGTCGGAGTGATATTTCATGGATGTCGAACGATCTAGCCACACCCAGACGCTCTGAGCCGCTTCCCATTCATTTTCCCGAATATAGAGGTGTTCGCGCTTTGCTGACTGTCGCCAGTCAATCCTTTGGACGTTGTCGCCCTGTTGGTAACGCCGAAATTGCCAAAACGATTCTCCCTGGCCAACACGGCGACGGCCGTGGACTCCTTGCGCAACGGTAGCAGCAATGCGTTCGGCAGCGACCAACAAAGGAGGCAAACGAGCAGCTGTTTCCTCTGCTCGTTGTCTGATCGACGCTGGACGTTCAGCTTCCCGATTGCTGAGGCCCACGAGTTTTAGGCCAAAGGAGCGCAAAGCCGTTCAATTACCTCATCAATGGTTATGCCATCGGCCCGGGCCGCGAAGCTGAGTGCCATGCGATGTCGCAGCACCGGTTTCGACAATGCGACGACGTCATCAATGGATGGCGCGTAGCGACCATCCAATAAAGCGCGTGCACGGCACGCTAGCATAAGAGCCTGGCTAGCACGTGGGCCGGGGCCCCATGCAACATGATCCCGAATCTCGGGTAACGCGCTTTCGGTAGGACGCGCTGATCGCACGAGGTTGAGGATTGATTGTACAACACTATCGCCGACTGGAATTTGACGCACCAGCCGTTGTGCTGAAATCAGATCATCTGCCGTAAGCACCTGCTCCGGGGTTGCAGCTTCTGATCCCGTTGTAGCCAAAAGTATTTCACGCTCGGCTTCTTCTGATGGGTAGCTTACATCGACCTGCATGAGAAACCGATCAAGTTGTGCTTCAGGCAACGGGTACGTACCTTCCTGCTCCAGCGGATTCTGGGTGGCAAGGACATGAAATGGGTTCGGTAGAGCGTGATTCTGACCTGCAACTGAAACGGTTTTCTCCTGCATCGCTTGTAACAGGGCTGATTGGGTTCTTGGGCTGGCACGGTTGATTTCATCAGCCATTACCAACTGGCAGAAAACTGGTCCTTCGATAAAGCGAAAAGACCGTCTTGTACCGTCTTCTCCTTCATCAAGAATTTCGGAACCAAGAATATCCGCAGGCATTAAATCAGGCGTGAATTGAACCCTTTTGTCATCGAGCCCGAGGACGGTTCCTAACGTTTCGACTAATCGCGTTTTACCGAGGCCGGGAAAGCCGATTAACAAAACGTGACCGCCAGCGAGCAGCGTGATAAGAGTTTCGTCGATCACTTGGTTCTGGCCAAAAATTATCCGGCCAATCCGGTCGCGAACGAGGGCTATACGTTGGCCCAGTGAATCGATTTCTGCGACGAGACGGGCAGGGGGTTCTTCTCCAGGACTGGTGGATTGAGTTAGGGATTCTGTTTCAGCCATATAGAGTCTCCATGACGCAGGCGGTGCACCATGGATAAGTCACTTACCAGTAGTCCCGGCGACGAGTTGAAGGACTCGCTTGAGGGTCGTCTTCTTGGCGACAAATCCGGTGAACCGAACGGCCAGCTATTTTGCGGCGATATTGATATGCGTATCGCCCGTGACGGAACTTGGTATTATCATGGCTCGCCCATTGAACGAAAACAACTCGTAAAATTGTTTGGTTCGATTTTAAAACGCGATGATCAAGGGGACTTCTGGCTAGAAACGCCGGTCGAAAAATGCCGAATTCAAGTCGAAGATGCGCCCTTTCAGGCCGTTGAAATGTCGGTGGAAGGTGAAAAACTAAATCAGCGTTTGTCGTTCAGAACCAATGTTGACGATATTGTGATTGCCGGCCCTGAGAATCGCATCAGAGTCGTGATTGATTCCGAGACGGGTGAGCCATCACCTTACCTTAAGGTGAGAGAAGGAATTGAAGCCTTAATCACACGAGCCGTTTTCTATGACTTAGTGGAACTGGCCGTCGAAATACCAGGCGAAGGTAGAACGGTCCTGGGTGTTTGGAGTAATGGTACTTGTTTTACGTTGGGCCAAGCGGATTGAAATGACCGCTGGTAGGAATAATGCGTGATCTTCTGACTACAATTTTTGCGGGCCTTGGTGTCGGGCCCAACCCCTATGCGCCAGGCAATATTTGGCCTGCGCCTTCGGTAGCAGGGCGGGAGACGTCACTGCGCTCGGCGGCCGTTCTTGTGCCGCTGATCGAGCGGGCGGAGGGGATGACGGTTCTCCTGACACAAAGAACGGAAACCATGTCGGATCATGCGGGACAGATCGCCTTTCCTGGTGGGAGGGTTGAGCCCGGAGAAGTGACGCCTGAAGAGACGGCGCTTCGTGAAACCGAAGAGGAAATTGGGCTTTCCGCGTCAATGATAGATGTTTTGGGACGGATGAATGCGCGGGACACAGGGACTGGATATCGGGTTATGCCTGTTGTTGGATTGATCCAACCGCCTATATCTCTGTCGCCAGATCCCTCCGAAGTCGCCAAAGTGTTTGAAGTGCCGATGGACTTCGTGTTGGATCCTGCCAATCATCGGCTGGAAAAACGTGACGAACGCGGAAAATCGCGGGAATATTATGTGATGCCTTATAATGATCACTATATATGGGGTCTGACGGCCCGCATTCTGGTTGAATTGGGGAAGATGGTGAGGAACGCATGATCCGCTTGGTTTTATTGTTTGTAGTACCGCTGGTAACGCCAACCGGGCTTTATATTTTATGGCGCGCTTTTGCTCCTCCGAAACTCGGAGGGTCCAAGGCAATTGCCCGTGAGGATTGGGAGCCATTACCCTGGCCGTGGCTCATCCTGTCGGGTGGCTCGCTAACGATTATTTCGGTTTTTACCATCATCGCTTATCCCGAACTTCTTGATTTCTGACGAAGGCTTCGGCCAATGAAACCTGCCGCCTCTATCGATCTACATAGCTGGATGGCTCAGGCGCAGACCCAGGTGGTTATGAAAGCTTTAATGGCTGGGGGACAACCTGCCCGGTTCGTTGGTGGTTGCGTCCGTGACGCTTTGCTTGGTCTTCCTGTCAAAGATATTGATATCGCTACGCCGGAGAGACCTGAGCAGGTAATAGAGCTTATCGAAAAGGCAGGCTTGAGGGCGATTCCAACCGGTATTGATCATGGAACCGTCACGGCGATCTGCGATGGAATTCCGTTTGAAATAACAACGCTGCGGCGCGATGTGGAAACAGATGGACGACACGCGCGCGTGATCTATACCGCCGACTGGCAAGAGGACGCCGCTCGTCGGGATTTAACGGTGAACGCCCTTTACTGTGACCCAGATGGCACGGTGTTTGACCCAGTGGGTGGACTGGCTGATCTCAATGAAGGACGTATTCGATTTGTCGGTAATGCACGCGCGCGGATCGAAGAAGATGTCTTAAGATTACTGCGGTTCTTTCGGTTCTATGCCCATTACGGTATCGGGGCGGCTGATCGGGAGGCCATATTGGCTTGCCGAGAGATGGCACCGCAAATCGCTACTTTGTCTGTGGAGCGGGTATGGAAAGAATTGTCACGTTTGCTTCTGGCCCCGGATCCCGGCCCGTCTTTTGATCTCATGGTGACGAATGATGTTCTTTCCCATCTCCTTCCGGAGGTTGTTCGCAGTGATCGTTTATCCAATTTGATAAAGGCGGAAGTTACCGCTGAGGTTGACCCTGACTATTTGAGACGTCTTGCCTCAATCGTGGATCTTGATGAGGGGGGCGCCCGCGCTCTCGCCGCACGGCTGAAATTTTCAAACGTTGATCGTGATCAGTTTTTTCGCCTTTGCGACCCCGAGATTCGACCTGACCCTGGATTTGATTTGAAACAAAACCGGGTGGCGCTGTATCGGCTCGGGCCGGCGCTATTTGATGAACTTATCCTGATTGGGGCGGCTCGGACCCCTGACCAGGATTGGTTGAGTTTGAGGCCGCTTTCCCAAACGAAACCGGTGCCGCCCTTCTCAATTAAAGGGCAGGATGTTGTAGATCTGGGTGTGCCCTTTGGAAATGAAATAGGCGAATTACTGGGGCAGGTTGAAGATTGGTGGGTCGCTGGTGACTTTGAAGCGGATCGTAACTCTTGCCTCAGCTATTTGCAGTCACTTGTCACCGAGCGGTCTTAACCAACCTTCCCGTGACGGTTCGGACTCTTTCGCCGCTACGCGTACTTTTGAAAACGATTTTCATGCCAGTGCCTGAAAGCGTACGGTCATATTGTTGTATGGCGTATGTGCCCTCTTTGTTCACACAAATTAAAAAGAGTGAGAGCGTGGAGCCGGTGATGTTGGCCCAACATAGCTCCTGGCCCTTCAGAGGATCGCCGCTCGACTTGCAATGAAATGTTCTGGGATTGTCTGTAGGACGCAGCGTTTTGGAACTTTGACGTCTACGGATGTTCGGCTTGCTAGGATCGCCGCCTTTGCGAATGACACTGATCCAGTCGATTTTGAAACCGTTACCGGCGGGCGCAATTTTGACATCGAAATCGCGCGCGGTTGTTGCAAAATAGATGCTATCCGCATTTTCTGAAACGCCGCCGCCGTTGAAGGTGCCAAAAAAGGGGTCAATCGTAAGATTAGGTTGTGCAGCCTGTGCCGCGCTCGAGATTGCTGTAAAAAGTAATGTCGCTGTGAGTACCGCGAAGCGTCTTATAACCCCTCCAGAATTTAGTTTTCTGGTCGCTACTATAGCGACCCAATAACAGATAGCCAGCCTGTCACGGCCATTTAGCGACAGGAGGCATAGACATCAAAATTGCTTCGACATTGCCTCCGGTTTTAAGTCCAAATTTTGTGCCGCGGTCATGCAGGAGATTAAATTCCACGTAGCGTCCGCGTTTTACCAGCTGCTGTTCTCGCTGGTCTGCTGTCCAGTCTTGATCTTTGCGGGTCCTTACAATCGAAGGATAGGTTTCTAGGAATGTACGCCCGACGTTTTGAGTGAAGGCAAAGTCTGCTTCCCAATCTCCTGAATCAACATAATCGTAAAAGATTCCGCCGATGCCGCGAGGTTCCTCACGATGCGGAAGATAAAAATACTCATCACACCATTTTTTGAATTTTTCATAATAGGCACCATCATGGGCGTCACATACTTCCTTTAGCGCTGTATGGAATTCACTGGCGGCGGCTTCGTCGGCGAGCATCGGTGTTAAATCCGTTCCGCCGCCAAACCATGATTTTGAGGTCGAAATAAAACGCGTGTTCATATGAACGGCGGGAACCAGTGGCGAACTCATATGGGCGACTAAAGAAATGCCGGCCGCCCAAAACTCGGGGTTCTCCTCTGCGCCGGGAATTTCTTTGCGAAACTCTGGGGAGAATTCGCCATGGACCGCTGAAATATTGACCCCGACTTTTTCAAATACGCGTCCGTGCATGACTGACATCGTCCCGCCACCACCATCTGCGCCGGTATGATCCTGCCGATCCCATGTTTTGCGCTGGAACTTTCCGGGCGGTGCTTCTGAGTTTCCGGCCCCGCCCTCTTGTTCTATGGCCTCAAACTCCGCACAGATTAGGTCTCGAAGTTCGGCAAACCATTCGGTCGCGACAGCCTTTTTTTCGTCGAGTGTCCGGGTCATTCTGAAATTCCTGTGACAAATCGATTTGTCTGTCTTAAGGCTTCACCCAACACCATTGCACTAGCCATGGCAATATTCAGCGATCTCGTTCCGTTTGCCATAGGGATTCGTAGCCTGGCAAGCGCCGCCTCGTGCACTTCAGGAGGGGCACCTGCACTTTCTCTGCCCAACAGCAACCTGTCATTGGGTTGGAATGCAAAGTCGCAATAGGGAACGTCTCCTGACGTGGTCAGCAAAATAAGCCGATCACCCCTTTCGGAACAGTTTTTGTAAAAATGATCCCATGAGATATGGCGCGTTAAATCGACCTGATCGAGATAGTCCATGCCAGATCGCCGCAGCCGCCTGTCGTCCAGAACAAAGCCACAAGGTTCGATAATGTCCACACCGACATTCATGCAGGCAGCCATCCTCAGGATGGTGCCGGTATTTTGAGGGATATCAGGTTGGTAAAGCGCTATTCGCATAGTTAATGATCGGTTAATGACCTTTGCATTAAGGTTGTTGTCGATTATACCCGTGCCCCGTTACAAGGGCACGTATTGCTAGCGTTCCAGGCTTGCTGCGGCGTAAGGCCGCAGTGTTTGAATCTACTGGTACGTTAATGATATCTGGTACGTTTGCAGAGCCGCGACCAGTGCGCGGATATAACCAAGAGGGACATAATGGCGAGTTCTGCTGATACGGCCGGAGATGGCACTCACGGCGCCGAAGAAGGCGAAACCAGACGTGATTTTCTGATGCTGGCTACCGGGGCCTTTGGTGCCTTTGGTGCTGCTGCTGCGGCGTGGCCACTTATTGATCAGATGAACCCGGCGGCGGATACGCTGGCGGCATCCACGACTGAGGTCAATCTGGAACCCATCAAGCCCGGCCAAAGAATTTTGGTTAAATGGCAGGGTAAGCCAGTCTTTATCGTGCGTCGGACCAAGGCACAGATAGAAGCAGCGGGCGGCGTCGACCTTGCCAACCTTCCAGACCCTGAAACCGATGCAAAGCGGGCGCAGAAACCAGAATGGTTGATTGTGGTCGGCGTCTGCACTCACCTGGGTTGCATTCCGTCAGGCACCAAGCAAGGCGAATTAAAAGGCGAGTTTGGCGGCTGGTTCTGCCCGTGCCATGGCTCTCATTACGATACATCAGGGCGGATCCGCAAAGGACCCGCACCCAAAAATCTTCCGGTCCCGGCATACAAGTTCTTGTCGGACAAGCTCGTTAAAATCGGTTAGGAGAAAACTGGATGAGCGATTCAAAGTTTAAAAACCCAATCGTAGCCTGGATCGACTACCGGCTGCCGGTTTTTTCATTCATGGAGCATGAGCTTCATGAGTACCCCACGCCCAAGAATTTGAATTACTTTTGGAACTTCGGTTCCCTTGCCGGAATCATTCTGGTGATCATGATTGTCACCGGTATTGTGCTGGCGATGCACTATACGGCGCATACCGCTTACGCCTTTGATTCAATCGAGCGTATTATGCGCGACGTCAATTATGGCTGGTTAATCCGCTATGTTCATATGAACGGTGCGTCGGCCTTCTTTATCGTGGTATTCATCCATATCTTCAGAGGAATGTATTTTGGATCCTATAAGTCGCCCCGCGAGATTTTGTGGATTTTGGGCGTTGTTATCCTGTTGATCATGATGGCGACAGCCTTCCTTGGGTATGTGCTTCCCTGGGGGCAAATGAGTTTCTGGGGCGCGACGGTTATTACCAATCTGTTTTCGGCAATCCCCGTTGTTGGTGACTCTATAGTTACACTGCTTTGGGGCGGTTTCTCGGTTGATAACCCAACGTTGAACCGGTTCTTTAGCCTGCATTATTTATTACCATTTGTTTTGGTGGGGATCATTGTGCTTCATATTGTGGCGCTACATCAGCACGGCTCAAACAATCCGATTGGCATCGATACAAAGTCACCGCAGGATACGATCCCGTTCCACCCTTATTATACGGTCAAGGACTTGTTCGGTTTAGGGGTTTTTTTGGTTCTGTTCTTCGGGTTTGTGTTCTTCGCACCGAACTTCCTTGGACACCCTGATAATTACATCGAGGCCAACCCGCTGGTGACGCCGCCACATATCGTGCCTGAATGGTATTTCCTCCCGTTCTACGCAATTTTGCGGTCGTTCACTGCAGATGCCCTCATTTATCTCCCAATTTCATGGTTGATGTCAGCCAAGTTGGCTGGCGTGTTGGCGATGTTTGCGTCAATCATGGTGCTGTTTATCCTGCCATGGCTCGATCACTCACCAGTTAGGAGTGCCCGTTTCCGGCCTTTATATAAGCAATTCTTCTGGTTGCTGGTTATCGATTGTATCATTCTCGGAATTTGCGGCGCGAAGCCAGCAGAGGAACCCTGGACATATATCTCCCAGGCGGCGACGGCTTATTACTTCCTGCACTTTATCGTTATCCTTCCGTTGCTGGGTTTCTTCGAAAAAACCAAACCTTTGCCAACAAGTATTAGTGAGCCAGTACTGAAAGGGGGTGGGGGTTTATCCTCTGCCGCCAGTGCGAAGCCGATGGAGAAGGCCTGATGCGCAAATCTTTGATTAGCGTTGTCGCGGCTGTTGCTGTTCTCTCGTCCAGCGGTACCATGGCGGCAGGTGATGCTGTGAAACCACCCAAGCAGGAATGGTCATTCTCGGGTCTCTTTGGCACGTTTGATCGTGGAGCCCTACAGCGTGGCTTTCAAGTCTATAACGAGGTTTGTGCCGCTTGCCATTCGGTACGCTTGTTGGCCTATCGGAATCTGATGGATATCGGCTTCACCGAAGATCACGTGAAAAAGATTGCGGCTGCCAAGGAGGTCACTGACGGCCCGAATGATGAAGGCGAGATGTTTCAACGTCCTGCTCGACCGAGCGACCGGTTTGTTAAACCTTTTCCAAATGAGGAGGCTGCGCGCGCAGGCAATAACGGTGCCTATCCACCGGATTTGACGCTTATGACCAAAGCAAGAGTAGGTGGTGCGGATTACGTACACGCGCTCCTCTCAGGCTACAAAGAGCCACCAAAAGAGAAGAAGCTCGCGGAGGGTATGTCCTACAATCTCTATTTCGCGGGTAATCAAATCGCAATGGCACCGCCGCTTAGCGAAGGTGCAGTTGAATACGCAGACAAGACCAAAGCGACGGTTTCTCAAATGGCGCACGATGTAACGACGTTCCTCGCCTGGGCCGCTGAGCCAGAGCTTGAGTGGCGCAAGCGGATGGGGGTCAAAGTGATCCTGTTCCTGCTCATTCTGACAGGTTTGCTTTATGGCGTGAAACGTAAGGTTTGGTCAGACCTCCATTAAATAGGCAGGCGTTGGCTCTCGTGCTGATGCCTCTACTATGATAAATGAACCGGCGGTGAAATTTCATCGCCGGTTTTTTTATGGAACGTTGAAAGTTTATGACAGATACAGCGAGCCCCCCTGTATTGGGCGTTATTGGTGGTAGCGGTCTCTACAACATTGATGGACTTTCTAATACGCGTTGGGAAACGATCGAAACGTCCTTCGGCGCACCGTCGGATGATCTCTTGTTTGGCGAACTTGATGGCCAGCAGGTCGTGTTTTTGCCACGCCATGGCCGGGGACATAAAGTGCCCCCAAGCAGGCTAAATTTTCGAGCTAATATCGAAGCTATGAAACGGGCTGGTTGCACAGAGATTATTTCGCTCAGTGCCGTCGGGTCTTTGAAGGAAGAATTGCCCCCAGGGACATTTGTTATAGTTGATCAGTTTATTGACCGGACATTTGCCCGCGAAAAAAGTTTTTTTGGCGATGGGCTGGTGGCGCATGTATCGATGGCTGATCCCGCCTGTCAACGTCTTGGTAACCTGATCGAGCGAGCTGCTGGGGGGCTGTCGAATGAGACGGTACGCGATGGCACCTATCTGGTGATGGAGGGGCCACAGTTCTCTACCCGGGCGGAAAGCAAGCTCTATCGGAGTTGGGGTTGTGACGTGATTGGCATGACCAACATGCCGGAAGCCAAGCTCGCTCGCGAAGCAGAGATATGTTACGCGACCGTCGCAATGGTTACAGATTATGATTGCTGGCATCAGGATCATGACGACGTCACTGTAGAAACGGTCATCAAAGTGTTGATCGAGAACGCCGCCGCTGCGAAACAATTGGTGGTTAATTTGGCTCCGTTGATCGGTGGGCGGTCGACCCTTTGCGAGGCCGGCTGCCACAACGCCCTGGATGTCGCGATTATAACGGCTCCTGAGGCCCGTGATCCCAAAATGACCGAGAAGCTCGACGTCATTGCCGGGCGGGTGTTACGCCAATGAACGTCGATGGTGTGCCATTCCGGACAATTTGGCTTGCCGATAATGGCGAAACTGTCGAGATCATTGATCAAACCCGGCTACCTCATGAGTTTATAACGCGCGCTCTGAATTCAGTTGAGGAGGCGGCGCATGCAATACGCTCCATGCAGGTCCGTGGCGCGCCACTGATCGGTGCGACAGCGGCATATGGCATATGCCTTGCGGTTCGCGCAGACGCCACTGACGGGGCATTGCAGTCTGCCTATAACCTTCTTCTTCAGACCCGCCCCACGGCGGTGAATTTACGCTGGGCACTCGACGATATGAAAGCGACCCTTGAACCACTCGCGGCGGGTGACCGGATAGAAGCTGCCTACCGTCGGGCAGCAGAAATTTGTGATGAAGATGTCGCGATGTGTCGCTCCATTGGTGACCATGGCGTGCAACTCGTTCGTGATGCGTGGGATAAAATAGATCGGAGCCGTCCGGTCAATATTTTGACGCATTGTAATGCCGGTTGGCTGGCAACAGTCGATTGGGGGACTGCGACGGCGCCCATCTATGTCGCTCATGAACAAGAGATACCGGTGCATGTCTGGGTCGATGAAACCCGACCCCGCAATCAGGGCGCAGGACTTACCGCCTGGGAGCTGGGTCAGCACGGCGTGCCGCATACAGTTATCGTCGATAATGCGGGTGGGCATGTCATGCAACAGGGTGATATCGATCTTTTGATCACTGGAACCGACCGGACGACAGCTTCTGGAGATGTAGCCAATAAAATCGGTACTTATCTGAAAGCCCTGGCGGCGCGAGACAATGACGTGCCGTTCTATGTTGGGCTGCCAGGGCCAACGATAGACTGGACGATTAGCAACGGTCGAGATATTCCGATTGAAGAACGTGATCCTGCGGAGGTTACGAGCATCACTGGCAGAACAGCGCAGGGAACGATAGAAACCGTTTCGGTTACGCCGCCGGGGAGTGCAGCTGCGAATTACGGGTTTGATGTAACACCGGCGCGGCTGGTCACCCGTTTGATTACGGAACGCGGTATTTGCGAGGCGACAACAGAAGGGTTGTTGGGCCTCTATCCGGAGAATAGATAGGAAGTACGATGAAAAATCTCTGGTCCGATAAAGATGCAGAAAGCTATATCGCTCAATTTACGAGCAATGAAGTAAATCAGGACGTTGCCCTGCGGGTTTACACTTCGCGCCTGCTCGGCGGCGAACCCAGGCTGGTACTCCATGGTGGCGGCAATACCTCCGTGAAAACGACGATGCCGGATATGCTAGGGCAAGACACCGATGTTCTTTGCGTCAAAGGATCTGGCTGGGACCTGGGTGATATAGAACCTCCCGGACTGCCGGCGGTTCGGTTGGAGGCTATCCGGCAGCTGGCGGCCCTTTCTACATTGTCCGATGAGGGCATGGTCAATGCCCAGCGGATCAATCTATTGGATTCATCTGCACCGAATCCGTCAGTTGAGACCCTGCTGCATGCCTTTTTGCCGCACAAATTTGTTGATCATACACATGCCAATGCCGTCCTGGCACTGACAGATCAGGAAGGTGGTGACGATATTTGCCGAGAGGTATTTGGTAATCGCATGGGGTACGTTCCCTATATTATGCCGGGCTTTGCTCTGGCAAAGAAAGCCAAAGAGGTATTTGAACAGGACGCTGTTGTTGAGGGGTTGATCCTCCTCAAACACGGCATTTTCAGTTTTGGAGATACGGCTCAGGAATCCTATGAACGCATGATCGAGATGGTCTCGCTTGCGGAATCTGAGATCGAAAAACGGCGATCTCGCAGTTTTTCGAGCATTGAGATGCCAGCTCAGATGGCTTCAGTGGCGCAAATTGCCCCTATTCTTCGGGGGCTATGTGCGATGGAAACCGGTACTAATGCGCAGCGCCTGGTTATGGATTTTCGGACCAATGAGGCGATCATTAACTATGTTGCTGATGCTAATTTAGGACGGTTTAGTCAGCAGGGAACTGTGACCCCGGATCATGTTATTCGGACGAAACCAAACCCGCTCGTTACGCCCGTGCCAGAGGCGGGCAAGCTTGAAGAATTTGCTGCGGGGGCCCGCGAAGCCGTCGAGAGTTACATTGCTGAGTATCACGCCTATTTTGCACGCAATAATAAAACTCAGGCGACGCCAAAGACCGAACTTGACCCAATGCCGCGGGTTATTCTGGTGCCGGGTGTCGGGTTGTTTGGCCTCGGCAATAGCGCTGGTGCCGCATCAGTTGCGGCCGATCTGGCAGAAACAAATATCGATGTGATCACTGATGTTGAGGCGATGGGTAGCTATGAGGTCATTCCGGAGGCGGATATTTTCGATATTGAATACTGGTCACTCGAACAGGCCAAACTCGGGAAATCGGCGGAAAAACCTCTGCAACGACAAATCGCGGCCATAACTGGTGGCGGGTCTGGCATTGGCGCGGCGACGGCACGAGCCTTTGCTGCAGCTGGTGCCGTTGTGGTTGTCCTCGATCGTGACGAGGTTGCCGCTCAGGAGGTAGCTAACGCAATTGGTGGGTTAGGTCTCGCCTGTGATGTCACTGATACAGTTTCTGTATCGCAAGCCTTCGATACAATCTGTGAGCGTTTCGGTGGCCTTGATCTGTTGGTATCCAACGCCGGCGCAGCATGGCAGGGGAAAATTGGTGAGGTCGATGATGAGATTTTGCGCGAGAGCTTCGAGTTAAATTTCTTTGCGCATCAATCGGTTGCCAAGGCCGCTGTCGGCATTATGAAGGCGCAAGGCACTGGTGGATGCTTGCTGTTCAATACATCCAAGCAGGCGATTAACCCGGGTCCTGATTTTGGACCGTACGGGCTACCGAAAGCAGCGACCTTGTTCCTCATGAAACAATATGCGTTGGATTACGGTTCCGATGGCATTCGATCTAACGCTGTTAATGCTGATCGTATTCGCACGGGTTTGCTCGATGATGAGATGATAGCGGTCCGCTCGCAGGCACGTGGTGTTTCGGAAGCCGAATATATGGGCGGTAATTTGCTGGGCCGTGAGGTCTTGGCCGAGGACGTTGCCAAGGCATTCCTTGATTTAGCACTGGCGGAAAAGACGACGGCGGCGATTGTCACGGTGGATGGTGGCAATATCGCGGCCTCGTTAAGATAGGAAAAAGCCCCGGACCTTGCGGGCCGGGGCTTCGTCTCTAAATTACCTAGCAGCAATCAGCCGACATGTTGGCCGAAATGGTCAAGTGTCCGCTTGTGAGCGCGTTCGCATGCACCCTGATTGTAGCTTTCCCGGTCGTCACAGCAGAAGCCGTGTCCCGCGTCGTCATAGACGTAGCAGGGGATGTCGGGGTGGGCTTCCTTGATCTCAGCAACCTGGTTCAGCGGGATACCGCCGTCTTTGTCACCAAAGTTAAAGATCACGGGCACTTTCGGTGTGTCATCGCGCTTGGCATGGATGCCACCGCCATAGAAGGTTGATGCCGCTGCCAGGCCATCGCATTTGCAAGCCGCAAGCCAGCTGACATAGCCACCGAAGCAATAGCCAACAATGCCGACTTTACCGGCGCTTGAAACGTCGTTGATGGCAGCCTGAACGTCGTTCTGAATTCCGTCATCATCGAGACTGCCGCGTGTGTCACGGCCCTTGCCAAAGTCATCCTGACCATAGCCGAGCTCAAGGCCTTTTTCCTTACGGTCAAACAAAGCTGGTGCGATAGCGACATATCTATTCTTGGCGAATTCATCGACGAGGTTCTTGATGTGCTGATTGACTCCAAAAATTTCCTGAATGACGACAACGCCACCTTTGGCAGAGCCTGACGGTTCTGCCTTGTAGGCGCCAAGCGTATGGCCATCGGCTGTGGTTAGTTCGGTCATAGATCCCATTTTTCTCTCCCTGAAAGGCACCGCGACAGATTCGCGGTCAAAACTATAGACCGGCTTTTTTAAACGTTGATGACAGTATGTGCAATGCGTGGTGAAGAATACCAAGCTCTCTTTTTTCGTGCTTGTCTCTATCGACATTCTCTTTTTACGGATTTAGAGTTTACCAAAAGTTGGGAGAGCTGGGGATGAGAATTCAATCACGGAGTGTACGGGGCATAGCGTTTCTTTGCTGTTAGATGTTAGTTCTTTCTGGTTGCGTTACGACGCATATCAGGAACATTGAAAAGTTTGAGCGTGGCCCCAAACCGCTTTCCGTCTTGTTTATGCCAATTGATGTAGAACTTAGTGAGCAAGGTGCCAGTGGAATACTTGAACCCAAAGCTGCTTGGACTGAGAAGGCAAAAATAAATCTCGAAACAGGGATAAAAGACGTCTTCTCTGGCAAGAAAAGTGAGTTGCTACCCTATGCGGAGCCGTCGCCCGGTAGCGATAACGAACGGCTTCATACACAGCTGATTAAACTTCATAGCGCGGTTGGGACCGAAATGTTGTTTCAGTCCATCCAGCCCCTTCCCACCAAAGAGGGTAAGCTAACGTGGACTTTAGGTCCGGGTGTGAAAAAGTTAAGAGAAACAACCAAGGCTGATTACGCCTTATTCGTATATATGCGGGATAGCTATGCGTCTGCCGGGCGTGCGGCGACGATCTTCGTAGCCGCGCTCGTGTTTGGTGTGGGGTTACCTGGCGGGCAACAGTTGGGGTTTGCTTCCCTTGTCGATCTCCGTACCGGGAAAGTTGTTTGGTTCAATCGCGTAACACGGGGCACTGGCGATTTGAGAACGCCTGAAGAAGCTCAAGAAACTGTCAAAGTATTGATGAAAGAACTTCCTAGCTAAAAATGACGCGTCTATTCGACATATTTTCGGTCCCCATCGTTGTCGTCTGTCTCCTGAGCGGCTGCGTTACGACCTCTGGCGATGGTGATATTGAAAACCCATCAACCGATCAAATTCCTGCATCAACGGTCCAAAACCTGACGCCAGGAGAACGCCCGCCTTTGGATACACTTGAAGGTGGTCTCTGGATGTCGGTGGAGAAAATTGAGAAACAGATCAAATCATCAGGAACGACGTTTCGGGATAAAGAGCTCCAGCAATATGTTTACAAAATCGCCTGTAAATTAGCTGGAGATTATTGCAAGGACATTCGCGTCTATATTCAGCATTTGCCACTATTTAACGCGTCCATGTATCCCAATGGTATGATGATCGTGAATACGGGGCTGCTGTTAAGAGCCCATAATGAAGCTCAATTGGCTGCCGTCATCGGACATGAGATTGCGCATTATTTACGCCGCCATGGAATGCAGCGCTTTCGCAATACGCAGGATACGGCAAACGCACTGGTTATCGTCCAGTTTGGTTTGGCCGCTGTCGGCATTCCGGGCCTTGGAGACGTTGCAACCCTCATAGCCATGGCGTCCATCTCCGCCTATAGCCAGGATCATGAAAGAGAAGCAGACAGGTTGGGGTTAGAGCTTATGGCGAAGGCCGGATATGACCCACGAGAGGCATCCAGAATTTGGCAGCAGCTCATTAAAGAACGAGATGCTGACCCCGAAAATAAGAACAGAGTTGTGTTTTTCGCCAGCCACCCGAGTAGCCAGGAACGCGCAGATACACTTGCCAGGCTGGCCGATGAGGTCATCAAGGAACAGGGACGAGAAGGCGTTACCAACCAGCTAGCCTATCAAAAAATTATGGCGCCGCGACGCACAACCTTTTTACGGGATGAGACCCAATTAAGGCGGTATGCCCGGGCGCATAAGTTAATGGAAATGCTGGCTGATATCGGACTTCCGAAGGGCGAACTAAACTTTTTTCGGGGTGAACTGCATCGGATTAAAGATGAAGAAGCTGGGGATGAAGAAGACACTTCCGATAAAAAATTCACTGCTGCCCTGGAGTTTTATACGAAGGCAATCGCGGAAAAGGATTATCCGCCAGAGGTCCATAAATATATGGGGCTGATTTATCGTAAGTTGAAGAAATTTGACGAGGCTCGGAAAGCGTTTCGTGAATACCTAAGGCGAGCACCATCATCACAGGATCGCTTAATGATCGAAGCGATTGTCAATAGGATCGGATAAAAATGAAACAATTACTCAGAATATTGGGCTGCGCAGCCCTTTGTGGCCTGCTAACTGGCTGTCCTTCTATTACCCTCGTTAAATCCGGTCCTATAACATTACAGGACCGCCTGATTGTCGAAACGACGCATGAGTGGTCGTTGATCTCCGGCTATACGAAATGGGACGTTTTGACGGTTGATGGCGCTCGTTTGCAACGAATTGCGGTGCTTGGTGGCCTGGAAGACGGTGAATCGATCTTTTCTTTCCCTCAAGGACAAAAAGCCCCCAAATTTAAATCCAGTATGACAGCTGTAGAGATTGCTGAAGCAATTAAATCCTCTATGGCTCTCGGCAATTTAGGTAATTTTAAAATTATCAACCTGAGGCCATACAAGATTGGCAGCGAGGACGGGTTTAGATTTGACTGCACCTATACGACAAAAGACGGGTTGGACTTTAAATGTCTATTTGTTGGTGCTGTATATAAAAACCGTCTGAGCTTGATCGCGGCTTACGGTACCGCTGTGTACTATTACGACAAATATTCGGAAGAAGCAGAACGGATGATAAAGTCAGCCCGCTTTATCTGAACTATTGGTTATACATTGAACCGGAACAGAATAATGTCGCCGTCTTTAACGACATAGTCTCGGCCTTCCTGACGCATTTTGCCGGCTTCCTTGGCGCCGACCTCACCGTTACAGCTGACATAATCTTCAAACGCGATTGTCTCTGCGCAGATAAAACCGCGTTCAAAATCGGTATGAATAACGGCGGCAGCTTGAGGGGCTTTTGTGCCTTTAGTAATTGTCCAGGCACGGGATTCTGTTGGGCCTGCGGTCAAGTAGGTAATCAAACCGAGCAGCTGATAGCCAGCGGCGATAATCTGTGAAAGACCGGTTTCTTTCAGTCCAATAGATTCCAGGAACTCGGCGCGTTCCTCGAGGTCGGTGAGCTGAGCGATCTCTGCCTCGATAGCGGCGGATATAATGACAGCGACGGCCCCTTCTTCTGTCGCGCGTGCCGCGACCTGTTCGGAATAGGCATTACCGGTAGCTGCATTCTCTTCGCCAACGTTACAGATATACATTACCGGTTTGGCGGTTAGAAGCTGTAACCCATGGAATAAGGCCTGGTCTTCAAATTGCGAGGCGACGGATCTGGCGGGTTTACCTTCTTTGAGGGCTTCGATAATTTTTTCGACCATGGCGAGGGTGGCGATGGCTTCCTTATCATTGCCTCGTGATTTTTTCACGAGCGCGTCACTACGGCGTTCGAGGCTTTCGAGATCGGCGAGCATCAATTCTGTATCGATAGTCTCAATATCGCTAATCGGATCAATACGGCCGTCGACATGGGTGATGTTATCATCTTCGAAGCAGCGGACGACATGAGCGACTGCGTCCATCTCTCGAATATGCCCGAGGAATTGATTGCCGAGTCCTTCACCGGTGCTGGCACCCCTAACCAAACCCGCGATATCTGCAAAATCTATTTGCGTGGGGACGATCTTCGCGGACTTCGCAAGGACAGCAATCTGGTCCAGGCGGGGGTCAGGCACCGCAATACGTCCGACGTTTGGTTCGATCGTACAGAACGGATAGTTTTCTGCTTGAGCCGCGATAGTTGCGGTGAGGGCGTTGAAGAGGGTCGATTTCCCTACATTGGGAAGGCCGACAATGCCGCAGGTAAATCCCATTATCTTTCTTTCTTTGACTCAGAGGACGCATCAGCGTCGTCTTGTGATTTTTTAGGCTTGGGCGGCTGGGTCAAGAGCGCGACGCGGGTGGTAAAGGCCGAGCCATCGCCGTTTAGCAAAAGCGGGATCGCGTCAGCGACTGCCTCTAATGTCTTGTCTAACCATTGCTTGTCGGCTTTGGAAAAGTCACGCAGGACATGCCCCGTAACGCGTCCTTTGTCTCCGGGGTGACCGACGCCGAGGCGCACTCGCCAGTACTCTTTTCCAATATGAGAATCGATGCTGCGCAAGCCGTTGTGGCCAGCATGGCCGCCCCCGAGCTTAGCCCGTACCTTCGCTGGGGGCAGGTCAAGTTCGTCATGCAAGACAAAGATGTCCTGAGGGTTCAGGCGCCAGTAGCGCATCGCGTCGCCTACCGCTTTCCCGGATTCATTCATATAAGTCAATGGTTTGAGCGTTGTAACCTTGATGCCGTCGATGGTTCCTTCGCTAAAAACACCTTGAGGTCGGGACCGCGTTCTAGGCGCGCTGAAGCCATGGAAGCGAACGATTTCGTCCACCGCCATGGCACCGATATTGTGTCGGTTTCCAGCATATTCCTGACCCGGGTTTCCTAGGCCGACCAGGAGCAACATGGTGCCTCCGGTTTAGGGACGGGGAGAGACTTACTCTCCACCCTCCGCATTGTCGTCGCCAGCTTCTGCACTTTCGGCTGCTTCGCCCTCGGTACTCTCTTCGCCTTCGACACCTTCTTCGCCCTCGACTTCTTCTTCTACAGCCATGACTGTTGGTGCAGCGATGGTTGCAATGGTGAAGTCGCGATCAGTGATCGTTAGCTCAACGCCATCTGACAGAGTCAAAGTGCTGGCATGAATTGAATCGCCAACTTCCAACCCGGTGAGATCAATCTCATACGCATCAGGAATGGCATCAGCAACGCACAATACTTCAATCGCATGGCGCACAACGTTGAGAACACCGCCCGATTTCAAGCCTGGGGAATCGTCCTCATTCGTGAAATGTACCGGGATTTCAACGGTCAGCTTACGATCCGCTGAATAGCGCAGAAAATCAACATGCAGCGGGCGATCTGTCACCGGGTGATACTGCGTATCCCGAGGCAAGACCCGATGGGTTGTGCCATCGACTTCAATATCCAGAAGACGGATAAAAAATCCACTTTTGCCCAGTTCTTGCTCCAACCGGGTGCGGTCTACGGTAATTAACAGGGGTTCTTCTTTATTGCCGTATATAACAGCCGGGATTTGTCCGGCGCGGCGTGCAGCCCGGGCGGTCCCCTTTCCAGCCCGTTCGCGAGATGCCGCGGCAATGGTTTGAACTTCGGCCATGCCGTTTCTCCATAATTAGTGTTAACGCCTGCCTCCAGGGGTGCCGACGTATAAAATCCCGCCAAAATGACGGGGGCGATGGGTTTTAGTCTTATGCGGCGGAATAGTCAAACAAACTAGACACGGAT
>Ga0055584_100001871_pt1 | contig 20701 bp, 20 predicted proteins | sample OSDHelmetaG_FD_58716 | JGI IMG/M metagenome (GOLD analysis project Ga0055584, IMG submission 58716) | Pelagic marine sediment microbial communities from the LTER site Helgoland, North Sea, for post-phytoplankton bloom and carbon turnover... | ecosystem: Environmental > Aquatic > Marine >...
TCGCCGACTGTAGATATGCTGAGTCATTGTCTAGTTTTCAGTATCTTCTTATTGGTAGGTAGAGCATCCGTCGATGCTTCATCTGGTAAGCACCATTGATTGTATAGGCTGCAACCATCGACGCAAGAACAACACTCTCATCCGCATTCAATATTGACCGCCCGCGTCCAAAATAGACATCGTCTGGAGACAACCCTTCAAGCTTTCATGATAGCGCTGATGATTGTAGTACTCGAGAACCAGAAGCTGATGACCAAAGAAGAAGCGGAGCCTGTCATTCGTTCGTTTATGATGAAAATGTACGACGACTCGAAGCGATAGTCTGGCCTTTAGAATCGACTCTGTATGTAGAGGCCCATCTTATCGATCGCCCGACGTGCCTCCGGCATTTTACCAATGAACATTTGAAACACATGCCACATCTCCGGCCATACCTCGAGTTCAACATTAATTCCTGCTGCAACATATGCATCAGCAATTCGCTCTGAATCGCTCAGCAGAATTTCATGATCACCGACCTGAATAAATATTGGCGGCAAGCCTTCGATATTAGCGAGTACCGGTGAAACCATTGGGAAGCTACACTGATGCGGCTCGCAGTAGTGATCAGCAATTATTACTAGGTCTTCTGCGCGAAACCACGGGTCTTGATCCCGACGCGTACGCATCGAATCACCGCTTCCAGTGACATCAAGAAACGGCGACAAGAGAACCGCTGCCGCTGGCATGGGTTCGTTAGCATCGCGAAGCGCCAACATGGTCGCCATCGCCAAACCACCACCAGCCGAATCGCCGGCAAAAATAATATCCTCTGCCCTCATTCCCATATCGAGCAACGAGCGATAAACCGCAACGACATCATCTATCGCCGCCGGATATTTGTGCTCCGGCGACAAACGATACTCCGGTAGTAATGTTCGAATCTGCCCTGCTCTGGCGATGTGGCTGACCATCTGCCGGTACATATCGCAACCACCAACGATATAACCGCCTCCGTGCAGATAGAGCAACAACTTGCCATCCATGCAGTCTTTAGGCGTCAGCCACTCGGCGTGTAGACCGCTTATCTCATCGGTCTCAATACGCACCCCAAACGCCGGAATTAACAGTGCGCCAATCCGCTTCCACAGTCGTCGGAACTTATTGATGTCCCGAGCAGCAACGTCGACATGTCGCATATAAGCGCTCGACAGTGAACGTGCAATTTTGGCGCGAGTACTGCTCATGAAAGTCTATTATAGCTACTGTTAATTAGGCACTGAGAGTACACGACTCATGAAAGCGCTGCGCGCACCAAATGCCCATTTTGCGAATCTCCAGAATACGAACCCTCCCCGAACTGCATAGAAATTAATAGCCAACAAATGAACTACATGGATGCAGGCTCGGCATAAAGATCGAACTGGCCGACGCTATCATTCGTTTTGTTCGGGAGAGCTAGCGCTCGAGATATTTCAGCTTGTCTTTCACTTCGCGCCATTCGTCAGCATCTTCGGGTGGATCCTTCATCTCCGTGATGACAGGCCAGCCCTGGGACAACTCTTCGTTAATTTTGAGGTACTGCTCCTGCCCCGCTGGTAACTCATCTTCGGAATAAATAGCCTCTACTGGACATTCAGGTTCGCACAAAGTGCAGTCGATGCACTCGTCAGGATCGATTACAAGAAAATTCGGGCCTTCATGAAAGCAATCCACGGGGCAAACTTCGACGCAATCGGTCAATTTACACTTGATACAGGCTTCTGTGACAACGAATGTCATTTTGCTAACTCAGTTTTCAGAGCGCGTACGCTAAGCGAAGTTGGCTCTTTGATCAACATGAATATTTCTAGCTCATGCTCGCTTTCTCTGGCAAACACGGCGGTAGACGAAGGCCTTATCAGCGTCGGCTCACTCAATCGATGCACTCGGGAAACCTCTAGTCTCCACGTATCCCTTCAGTCGCTCCAATGCATCGCCAATCGCCCAATCAACGGATCCTGCGATCGTGTCGAGTCCACCCGGCATGTAACCACCCACAGCGTAGGTAAATTTCACTTTGATACCACCTTCAACATCTTCGAGCTCCCAGGTCATATTGCCGTTGACACCCATAAGACCCAGTGGGCCAAGACCGCCAGTCAATCGAATCACCACGCCAGGATTCACCATCGTCACTATCAGGTGAGTGACCCCTGCCCCGGCACCAAGGTCTTCGCAAAAACAGCCCTGCGGTAGCGCGATGATACTAAGGCGATTGGCATCGCCTGAAATCGTATGATCGGAACTCCACCAGCCCCTAATTTCATGAATCATTTTCCGCCATACGGTGTCACGGTCAGCTTCGACAGTCACTTCATGGGCCGTCACAAAGCCACCGGCTGCGGAACTTTTGACCTCAGCGGAGGCGGTCGCGATGAGTGTGAGAAATAGAAAAAAACAACGTGGCAATATATTCATTAGTGCTCCAATCGATCCGCGCTAGCTTAGCGTAAATTTTAAATACAGAAGTGCAACCCTTATATATAAATGCCTGTAATCTTGGCAACAAGATGAACGAAGATCTTCGAGTTGTATTTGAGAGCCGCAATCGGCAAAGCTGCGCTGATCGCGCATTGGTCCTTATGTCGCTTGAAATCCCCTACCAGGTGGTTGACGACGGTGGCTCTTGTGTCCTGGTCGTACCGGCGGCCTTCTCGTCCAGAGCATTCAGCGAACTCCAACTCTACGACGAAGAAAATCCTCCTGTTATCCCCAAGTCCATGCCAAAGATCGATTACCAGAACACGGTGCCGGGTCTCGTCACCTATGTACTTATAGTTTGTGTCGTCGCGGGTATGGCGGGCTACTCATTTTTTCAAAGCAACTGGTTCGTCGCTGGGCGCGTCGATGGTCAACTCATCCGTGATGGCCAGTTATGGCGACTTTTTACGGCGCTGACTCTGCACTCGAGCGTTAAACATCTGCTGAGCAATGTAGTTTTTGGCGTTTTCTTCGGCTTATTTGCTGGGCGTTTGCTTGGCTCTGGAATAGCCTGGTTAGCGATCGTATTGGCGGCAGCCTTAGGCAACGGACTCAATACGCTTATGCTCGAGGCCAGTCATCGCTCAATCGGCGCGTCGACCGCTGTTTTCGCGGCACTAGGAGTCATCGCTGGCTATGTCTGGTCGGGCAAACTCATGTCTCAGGAGCGCTGGTCAACTCGTTATGGTCCCATAGTCGGCGGCCTAGCATTGCTCATGTACACTGGAACCGGTGGCGAAAATACCGATATCGGTGCGCATTTTTTCGGATTCATCTGCGGTTTTTCTGCTGGCATGATCCTGATTCAACTCGGCACTCTCCCCCGAGATACGCGCACACAGCTAATTGCCGGTGCGACAGCCTTCGGGCTGATTTTTTTCAGCTGGATCATTGCGCTAGCGCTCTGACATCCGCCCTTTATCATGTAGACTTTTATCCAGACGAGGGAATATTTCTGATGGACAAGGACACAGTAAACGAATTGACAGCATTTGACTGGTCGACACTGGCAATACTTTTGAGGGACAAAGGTATTGATTTGGGAATGGATTTTGGAATAAAGCTTGCCACCGCATTGGCGATATTCCTGATCGGTAAATTCATTATCCGATTGATTGTCGGCACGATTAGCAAAGTCATGACGAATCAGGCTGTCGACAAAACTCTTAAAACGTTTATCTGTAACTTCGTGCAAATATCATTGATGGTTGTAGTTGTCATCGCATCCATCGGAGCATTGGGTGTTGAAACCACATCGTTCATCGCAATAATTGGTACCGCTGGTCTCGCTGTTGGACTGGCATTACAAGGATCACTTTCGAATTTCGCGTCAGGCGTATTAATCGTCTTGTTTCGGCCCTATCGCGTCGGCGACTTTATTGAAGCAGCTGGTATCGCGGGCAATGTAGACCAAGTGCAGATTTTGACAACGATTCTTAAGACAGGTGATAACAAACAGATCATCGTGCCAAATAGTCAGATTATGGATAGCATTATCACGAACTATTCAGCGAATGACACACGACGGGTCGACATGGTTATAGGTGTTAGTTACGACGACGATCTGGATAAAGTTCGCAAAACACTGCAAAATCTTATCGCTACCGAGGAAAGAATTCTGGATGAGCCTGCAACAACAATCGCGGTATCTGAACTTGCAGACAGCAGCGTCAATTTCGTTGTGCGGCCGTGGGTGAAATCCTCAGATTACTGGGGCGTCATGTTCGATATGACTGAGGCCATCAAAAAGCGTTTTGATAAAGAAGGCATCTCTTTCCCATACCCACAACAGGATGTGCATTTATACAATCAGGACAGCGATTAATCAGTCCTCTACATCGAGCCCCATAAAAACCACTTCAATTTAGGCGCTCGCGCTTTGAACTGACACTCAATTTCTAAGCGCTGATTGGGCAAAGTAACTACCCTCGATCAGTACCAATAGGTATAGTGAAATTGAGAACTAATGCAGTCACATTCGGTCTTAACTCTACTGGAATGACGTACAGAACGACTAATCTGACGAGCCATTGAACGACTCAACGCTTGGATATGAAAATTCAAATACGCATAATTAAAATAAAAATATATGTCGTGCTGGCTTCACTGCTATTGCCGCCCCTCATGGCAGTAGCAGAAACGCAAGAGCCCAGTATTGATGAAATCATCAACTCATCAGAGCGAACAGTTACTATCGCCGAGGAAGCATCTTCGGCGGTCCCAGACGATGTTTTAACTGCCGCAACTGAGGAACAGCTGCTCAAGGAATTCGCTCGCTACAGAAGGCTTGTACAAGCAGGCACACTTGATGAAGCAGACAATGCCGCCAAGAAAATCGTCGAAATGGCTATTCGAATCTACGGGCCGGACTCCAGAGAAATGGCCAGCGCACTGAATAATCTCAGTGTAGTACAGCATTCAACCGGCCAGTACGGTGCAGCGATCCAAAACTTCGCATCGGCTATAGAGATCATCGAGGTGGTCGAGGACCAACTCAACGTAGCATTGATCAACCCGCTGAAAGGATTGGGCGCATCACAATTGGCGAGTGGGCGGCCTAGTCAAGCGAGAAAAACATTTTATCGAGCCGCACACATAACGCACGTCAATAAAGGGCCGCATAACCTCGACCAAATAGAAATTCTCGAATCAATCGCGGAGATCTGCATTCGTATGGGAAATACGAAAGAAGCCCACGATGCTCTCGACAGGATACACGTCCTGAATGTTAAAAATTTCGAGGAAGACCTCATAGGCCTACTACCATCGTTAATGAAGCGCGCGACCTGGCAGCACCGTGCAGGCTCTTACAAAGATGAGCGAGCAACGTACAGACGAGTGATCCGTATCATTGAATCGAGCTTCGGCAAGAATAATAAGTTGCTGGTTGAGCCGCTGCGCAAACTTGGTGAGTCATTCTATTTCATCGACACAACACTCAATCAGAGCGACAGAGTAATGCTGAACGGCGAAATATATTTCAAACGAGGCGTACGAATCGCAGAGAAGTCGGACGATATTAGCGTACGCGAATATGTTGCCGCACAGCTAGCCTTGGCTGACTACTATATCTACTCGGCTTCAAGCCGTTCAGCATTACTCCTTAGCCGCGCGCGAAGAATCTATGCACAGGTCTGGCAGTATCTGTCCGTCGACGAGGAACGCTTGTCGCTGCGCAGTGAATTATTGTCTAACGTTGCACCAATAAAAACGCGCCGACTGCCGATATACGCCGGCGGCTCATCAAATGAAGGCGTATCGCCTGATGGCATCGCCGCTGGACGAGTCGTAGTTCAATATAATGTATCGGCGCGTGGTCAAGTTCAAAACCTACAATCTGAGGTTTTTCCTTCTGAATTCAGTGATATGCAGCGAATGGTTCATAGAGAGATGCAAGGCCGAACCTATCGCCCAAGAATCGTCGACGGCAAATCTATAGAAACTCTTGGCATTGTTTTCGAGCACCCATTCTCCTATCGATTGACGGATCTCGAGGCGCTTCGAAAAACTTCGGCTCTGAAAAAAAACTCGAAAAATAAACAAGAGGCAGATTGATATCCTGGACAGCTCTGAAAATCATTACAACTGCCGCGCTCACGGCACTCCCAGCCGTCGACAGTGCCGAATGCAAAGACGATTCGCGTAGCGTATCGAGTGGTCGACTGGAGTCGAACCAAATCAACCGCAGTGCGCTTTGAGGCCGCAAACGGTATTATCGACCACCGGCGTCGCGGCACGCGCTATCAAGTCCGATTAAGCTCACAAACAGCGAGAAAATGATGGGTAACAGGCAGGCTGAAATCTCCAACAGTCATTTCGTTAATGGTAACCCAATCCAGGAACCCTTCGCGGTGCACTTGCGACAAACTGTATTTGGGCTCGGATGTTTTTGGGGGGCGGAGAGACGCTTTTGGGAAACCCTCGGTGTCTTCTCAACAGCTGTGGGCTATGCCGGTGGCCAGTCTCCGAATCCAGATTATAAGCAGGTTTGCACTGGTACGACGGGGCATGCCGAAGTCGTAATGGTGACTTTCGACCCAGCCGTCGTTAGCTATGCCGAATTGCTCAAGGTTTTCTGGGAAAGCCACAATCCGACTCAAGGTGCTCGGCAGGGAAATGATCTCGGTACTCAATATCGTTCCGCCATCTACACGACTGACGATGACCAGTCTGTCACCGCCGAAGAGTCACTCGCTATGTACCAGAGTGAATTGAAGAAAGCGGGACTGGGTAAAATAACGACTGAAGTCGCACCATTGGAAGCTTTTCACTATGCCGAGGACTATCATCAACAGTACCTTGCCAAGAATCCCAGCGGTTACTGCGGTCTCCACGGTACCGGCATCAGCTGCGTTGCTTAGGTTGTACTAGCCAAAGACCCTCGACGCTCTGTAGAATTCATGCATGGCCATCCAAAAGAAAAAACAACCTAAACCGCGCAAGCCCAGTCGTAAGCAAGCTGAAGAGGCAATCCGAACTTTATTGCTATGGGCAGGTGAGGATACTCGCCGGGAAGGTCTTCTCGACACACCTAAGCGCGTAGCGCGCGCTTATGAAGATTGGTTTAGTGGGTATGGGCAAAACCCCGTCCAATATCTCGAGCGCACCTTTGAGGAAGTTGAAGGCTATGACGAAATGATCGTACTGCGCGACATCGCTTTCGAGTCGCACTGCGAACATCACATGGCACCGATTATCGGCAAGGCCCACGTCGGCTATTTACCAAGAAACAAAGTTGTCGGCATTAGCAAACTAGCGCGTGTAGTAGAAGCTTTCGCTCGACGCTTTCAGGTTCAGGAAAAAATGACCGCGCAGATCGCCAATTGCATCCAAGACGTTCTGCAGCCAAAGGGCGTCGGCGTTGTCATTGAAGCAAAACACCAGTGCATGACGACACGCGGTATTCATAAATCCGATGTGTCGATGGTAACGAGCCAGATGGTTGGCTCTTTCCGAAAAGATGCACGAACCCGTGTTGAGTTCCTCCGCATGATAGACGCCAACCGCTAACACTACCCTCAAGGCAGTTTATTCGATACCAAGTTCTACCTTACCTTGCTGGAAGATGATGTCGACCGGAATATTCGCTTGAGTTAGCCGGTCAAGATCGTCCTGTAACTGCGGTTTAATAATTCCATGTGACTCTATCAATTCGACAACATCCTCATAATCGCCATTACCTTGCAGCGTTAATAGTAGCCGCGACAGATTCACCATCGCAATCTCCATCCGGTCAAAATCAATACGATACCGGCCACTTTCCGCATCGCGCACAAAAGCACCCTGATCCTGAAAAAAATTAAACTGCAGCATATTCGCTTTGCCATGTGCGCTCGATACACCAAACCGGATTGAGTGGAATACACCCGCCATGAATGTCACATAATAGTCCCGCAGATTGACGCCGCCGAGCTCACCGGCCTTATGAAGCTCGATTATCATGTAGAGTCCCAGAACATCAGCCTTGCTCTCCTCTATGCTCGACGACATATCGAGTAATGCTTCGCGCACCGTTCCACGACCATCGATCGTATTCTTGATGCCAAGGCTATGCGCCACCTCATGGAACATTGTATTGGCGAAAAACGCATCGAAGGACACATGAGAGCGCTGCAACTCATCAATCAGCACGTCTGCGATGGGTTCGACGATCTTATCGAACTTGGCACGCATCGCGTTCTTTAGCTGTAAACGACGTGTACCGCGCGCGCGCTGCACTGCCTCATCATTAGGCAGGTTTATCGCGATGGCTTTACCCGCGGCATTACTGGCGCCTGCGTAATAGACAACATCGTAGGCGTTCAGATCTAAGTCCGTACCCGGCGTCTCCCACTTGTACTCGTCAGGAACCGGCAAGCCTTCTTGCAATACCGGTAGAAAGTTTACAAATCGACTGAGGCGATCACTCCATTCGAGATCCTTCACGAGCACATAAGACTCGTAAGACGCGCGATAACCAAATAGGGCGTCTTCATAAGTTTCTATTGGGCCGATAACAACATCAATGTCATTGTCCCAGACGTCCATCCAGAACATATCGCTAACCTGATACTCATCGCTAATCAATGCCGCAGCGCGAAGCTTCATGTAGTTGCCAAAATCGTTACTATCAGCAAGCTTTGCAGCTTCGCGAAGTAAATCGGCTACAGCCTTGAGCTCACCAGCGTAGGCAACATGATATGGAATTAGTTTTAGCCTACCCTCTTCGTCACGACGAATGAGTGAGTAATGACCGTTCTTGCCGGGCAGATAAGCCTCCTCGAACTCTTCTTTGCTCATGTCTGTCGGATAGAAGTTGGCGCCGAGTGGCTTGGCGCCGAAGCCCTCCATAAAAGGTTTGTCGTCTTCCAGATGATCCCATGGACCATAATTTAACTCCGCAAATCGTCGAGTATCAGTATCGGTGATCGACTCCAGCCAGGTTTTATAATCGTCGCCGTAGCTCTGACGCCAATAAAGGTCATCCATAATTTGCGACGCATCGATCAGCAGACCAATCATCTGCTTTTGATTATCCGTAAGGTCACTAAGGTCTGCGGTTAAGGCGAAGTCCGCGTATATATCCGGCCGAGGGGCGACGATTTCGAGCGGCTGAATATTTAAGTCTAGCTCTGCTTCCGGTGTGCATGACGCTAGCACGGCGCATAGGACTATGGCGCTCAACTGGCGCAATATATATTTGGAAATCATGGCTTCCCTTGAAACAAAATCAATCAAACATTGTTGCATGGCATGGCGCGAATCGTAGGTTGGTAGACGTCAAAGATCGACGAGCTGAACGTTTTCCGCAGTCAAAGGTTCACCAAGAAATTGTTCGCCAACACGAGCGAATCGCTGAATACCATCGGTTGCCAGCAATTTGAGCATCCCAGGTTGCTTGCTCACTGTCAGCCCGCCATGCGACGTCAGGGTCTCGCGCACTACGGCTGCCGTTGTAATGGCTGAGTCGACGACGACGACATCACCAGCGATGCTCGATATCGTATCTCGCAACAGCGGAAAATGCGTGCATCCCAAGATAATCGAATCGGCTTTGAACGTATTGTCCTCTGCCTCCGCCAGATATTGCCTGACGATCGAGTCGGCGATGTGCCCGCTGGTCCAGCCTTCCTCAGCCAGGGAAACCAACATTTCGCACGATTGCTCGCGGACTTTAGCGTCCAAATCGCGCATTTTTATCGCCCTACTATAAGCGCCAAGGCGCACAGTCGCTTCGGTCGCCAGTACGAGGTAGGAGTCACCAGCACCCGCCGCTACGGCTGCTTCGGCGCCTGGGTCTACGACGCCTATTACCGGAATCGGAGCCATATGCTGCTGTAAAGCAACGATTGCTACCGCTGACGCGGTGTTACAGGCCACCACTAGCATTTTGATGTTGTATTCGCGAAGCTTTGTCGTCGCCTGGATCGCATAACGCGCAATGGATGCCGGACTCTTGGTGCCATATGGCAGTCTTGCGGTATCACCGAGGTAAACAAGGTTTTCGTTGGGTAAGATCTCACGAATGGCCTTGAGAACAGTCAAACCACCTACACCAGAGTCAAACACGCCGATGGGCAATGAGGTATCAATATGAATAGTCATTCTCGCATTGTGCCCAATGTCGCCTTTCTGTGGAATAATCCGGCCCGACAAACTCGTTACGGAATACTTACGTTGTGCAAAAACTGATTTACGGAATCGGCGCTTTTCTGGTGCTACTCATCATAATCGGTTTCGCTTTGCCGCGAACCCATCAGATTGAAGTAAAAGCAGAGATTGATGCTCATCCGGCGACCGTATTTACACTCGTTAACGACTTTCGGCGATTTTCGATCTGGTCCTCTTGGGCAAAAACTGACCCGAATGCGCAATTCCTGTATTCAGGGCCAAATCGCGGCGAAGGTGCAACTATGACCTGGGATGGCGCCATTATTGGCACCGGCAATCAAATCATTGCCGAAAGCCATCCGTATGAACGCGTTGAAATTGTAATAAACCCGGATGAGCCCGGTGCGGCAGAGTCGTGGTTTCATCTCCAGCCCGGTGTCGGGATAACAACCATAGTTTGGGGTTTCAAGGCCGACTATGGTCTCAATATCGTTGGACGCTACTTTGCTTCCATGCTCGGTGGAGTTGTCGCGCGCGATTATGCCGAAGGACTGGCATCACTCAAAGAACTTGCAGAAAGCCTACCAACAGCTGACTTCAGCGACGCTGACATTGAACATATTGTCATTGAGGCAACGGACATCGCCTATCTATCGGCAACATCGCGACCCGAGCCTTCGGCCATTTCCGAAGCTTTAGGGCAAGCCTATTTTCAAATTCTAACGTTCATTGATGCAAATGACTTGTCGGATGCTGGTCCACCATTGTCGCTCATACATAATTTCAATGGATCCGAGTTGCGCTTCGATGCTGCCATTCCAGTTCGCGGTGTTAATCATCCTAATCCGCCGAACGATGATGGGGTGAGAATCGGTCAAACCTACGCTGGCGCCGTCGTTCGAGTGCGGCACGTTGGTTCTTATCGACTACTGAATGCGACCCACCGTAAGGTTACGGCGTATCTCGCCGCAGTGGGCATGAGGCAGAATGGCGCCGCGTGGGAGTCTTATGTGAGTGATCCTGGAAAAGTCCCCGAATCCGAACTATTGACCTACGTCTACTACCCCACTAAATCGAACTAGACCCCGAGTTGACTCTGCGCCCAAAACAGTCGCTCGGCAAGATTCTGTTCGGAGGCAGACTCTTTGGTTACGCCCGTCGTCGGACCGTAATCCTCAATTCGCGATATTGCGCCGTACATACTCACAACCGATGCCGCACACTCGCTAGCTTCGTCAAACGACATCTTTCGAACCGAAGCGCAGATAGGCCCCTCGCCGTTTAGCGGCGTTACGCTATGCATCTGGCACCTGAGATCAGCAAACGACTGCCGCAGTAAAATAGGTAACTCATCTTCGTTTATGGCAACGAGATTACCTTCGTAGGCCTTGATAAGTCGTTGTTTTATATGCCCATGCCCAGCCAGCACCGTAAGTGCGGTGTGAAAGCGATCGACGTGATTCATTATTACCACTCCAGCGTTTCATTCTTTGCATTGCCGCTCATGCCCTCTCGGCGGCTTGTACGCTTTTTTTGGAGTTGACTACCTCCTGTAGTCCGACCCCCTGCAGAGCCGCAGTTCCTTATGTACTCCCTAAATATCAAGTTCTTGCGCATGTTTTTTATAACAGAGTTTGGGAAGCCTGTGCAAGTGGAAAATTTTTCGCCCAAAATAATCCGGTGGACCCCTCGAACGATTAGACGATGTGATGAAACCTCAAGCGAAGACCTCAAATAATGTATAAGAACCATTGACTCATGACTCCGGTCCTACTGTTGGTTAGCGGTAGCATTGCGTCCAAGGACGAGTCCGCTCGGATTCTGCAGCAAAGCGAGTATCTCTACGATGCCAGCTAGCAGACCAACAGATCGCTGACTCAACGATTAATCTCTATAGTCCAACTGTCCGCGCCAAGCTCTTTCACATCAGCGTATAAGGGGTTCGACTGACCGACTTCCCATTTCGTAGCCAGCGTCTCACTCATGATGTAATCGCGATGCGTCGCCAGCGCGGTCTCGACAGCCGCCGAACCGGATACGCCCAAAGTGATGCGATCGGATACTTCAAGTCCCGCCTGCTTACGAGCATCCTGAATGGAGCGCACTAGTTCTCTGGAAAATCCTTCACTGATAAGTTCGTCGCTGAGGGTCGTATCCAAAGCGGTTAGGTAACCCAAGTCCTCCGCACAAGCGTAGCCCTCTGCTGAACTCGTTTCAATCAATACATCCTCACCTTCAAGCGTGATGGTTTGGTCGCCAACTACAATATCGAAAGCTTTTCCACTCGCGGCTGCGCTTGCGATCGCCCCACCGTCGGCTTTTTCAAGTGCTTTGCGGATGACTGGTATAAGCTTGCCATATTGCTTACCAATTCTCGGCAAATTTGGCTTAATACGATAATTCACAAGGCCTGCATCACGCGCGATGAACTCAATACCTTTAATGTTAAGTTCCTCAAGAATTTGATCCTGATGATTGTCCAGCGCCTTCGCGGCGGCGTCACTCGGCGCACGAACCAATAACCGCGCTAGCGGCTGTCGAGTGCGAACGCCGGATTGGTCGCGCGCGGCTCGAGCGAGCCCTACGACCTTCTGCACAACATCAATGTCGAACAACAGCTCGTCGTTTTTCCATGTCGCATCAGCAACCGGCCAGTCCGCCATGTGTACGGACTCCGGCGCGTCAGGATTCACGCTTCTCACGAGGTTTTGATAAACATTTTCCGACAGAAACGGCACGAATGGCGCCATGAGCTTGTGTGCCGCGTCGAGACATTCATATAAAGTCAGGTACGCCGCCTGGGTATCTTCCGGATTGGTCGATTTCCAGAAACGACGTCTGTTGCGACGCACGTACCAATTACTCAATTGATCAACAAAAGACTCGACTGATTCGCCAGCAGTCTTTGCGTCGAAGTTATCGAGTGACTCCGTGACGGTCGTTATAGTCCTGTGCAATAAAGCTAAAGCCCAACGGTCGATTTCAGGTCGATCCTCGGGATTGATTTGCCTGCTCAGATCAACATTATCAAGGCGCGCATACAGAATGAAAAACCCATAGGTATTCCAAAATGTATTAATGAACGAGCTCGCGACGTCGGCAACGATGTCGACAGACACGCGCTTCAGTACGTCTGGTGACAGACGTGCAAGGAAATACCAACGCAGAGCATCCGCACCCACCGTATCGAAAACATCATAGGGATCAATAATATTACCGACAGACTTCGACATCTTCTTGCCGTCCTTATCAACGATAAGATTCAGACAGATGCAATTTTTGTACGCGACGCTATCGGACACAAGCGTTGATATCGCATGCAACGTATAGAACCAACCGCGCGTCTGATCAATGGCCTCGCAAATGTAGTCCACAGGAAAGTTCTTTTCGAATTTATCTTTGTTCTCAAACGGATAATGCCACTGCGCATATGACATCGCGCCTGAATCAAACCAGCAATCAATAACTTCTGGAACTCGTTGCCAGGTATTGCCATCTTTCTCGAACGTGATCTCGTCGACTGCAGGACGATGTAAGTCGAGCTCGCTGAGCTCTTTGCCGGTCAGCTCTTCCAGTTCGCCAACAGAACCGATGCAATGATACTCACCACATCCATCCGTCCAGACCGGTAATGGCGTTCCCCAGAAGCGTTCGCGCGATAAAGCCCAGTCAACATTGTTCTCAAGCCAGTTACCGAAACGGCCGTCCTTGATGTGCTCAGGTACCCAGTTGATCGTCTGATTGAGCTCCGTCATACGGTCACGGAATTTTGACGTTCGGATGTACCAGGCGTTCTTCGCATAGTACAAAATCGGGTCTCCGGTGCGCCAGCCAAATGGATAGCTATGTAAGTAGCGCTCCGACCGGAATATCATGTCGCGTTCCTTCAGAATACGAATCAATGGTTTGTCGGCGTCCTTGAAGAACAGACCCTTGACCGGTTCCACTTCATCAATGAAGTGCCCGTCGAGCCCGACGCCATGCACAACCGGCAGATCATTTACCTGACCCAAAGCCAGATCGTCAACACCATAGGCAGGAGCTATGTGAACGATGCCGGTGCCGCTTTCGGTGCTGACAAAGTCGGCAGAGAAAACCTGGAATGCGTTCGGTGCATCGACTGCGAGATAACCAAATAGTTGCTCATAGCATTTTCCAACGAGCTCAGCACCCTTTACCGTCTTAACCACTGAATACTCGATATCGCGAAACACAGATTCATGAAGTGCTTCGGCGACAACCAGTGTCTGCCCTTCCGATTCACAAAAGCTGTAGTTAATGTCGTCACCAACAGCGAGAGCCAGGTTTGATGGCAGCGTCCAGGGTGTTGTCGTCCAGACGAGGAAATAGGTGTTGTCCTGACCCTGCATTTTGAAGCGCACAATAATCGACGGATCTTCGACATCCTTATAGCCAAGTGCTAGCTCATGCGATGACAATGTTGCACCGATGCGTGGGTCATAAGGCACGACCTTGTAACCACGATAAATCAAGTCCTTATCCCAAATCTTTTGCAGAAGATTCCAGACAGATTCGATGTAGGTATTGTTGAGCGTATAATAAGCTTCGTCGAGACTGACCCAGAAGCCCATGCGCTCCGTCATTTTTTCCCAGTCACCGATGTAACGCATGACGGAGTCGCGGCAGCGCTTCGTAAACTCGGCTATACCAACTTTTTCCTCAATTTCTTTTTTGTCAAAGATGCCGAGCTCCTTCTCCACTTCGTGCTCGACAGGAAGGCCATGGGTATCCCAACCTGCTTTACGCGGAACGTGATAACCCTGCATCGTTTTGTAGCGTGGGAAAATATCTTTGAAACTGCGCGCCAATACATGGTGAATGCCCGGCTTACCATTGGCCGTTGGCGGACCCTCATTAAAACTAAACTGTGGTTTCCCTTCAGTCTGGTCCAATGTCTTCTGGAAGACATCACGCTCGCGCCAAAACTCCAGCACCTCGATCTCGAGGGCCGGGCCATCATAACGACCTTTAATTTCTTTAAACGACAAAGCCTATTCTCCAAATACGACAGCGCCCCGGGCGCATTAAAGCACCCGGGGCGAAAATTATTCGCGGTACCACCCGGTTTCACGACAATAAGTGCCGCCTCTGGATCCATCTAGTGATCCGTCACTCGTATCGCGAGTCACTCGGCCGACCTTACTTAAAACATCGTTTCAGGTGGCGACTTCGGGGTGATATTCAGCAGCTACAAGCCCGGAGCTTTCACCTTCCTCCGGTCGCTTTGGCCTGATCAAGCGGCCTACTCGTCCCCATCAACGTCTTGCTGGGCAAATTAGCGCTCAATGACCTGAAACACAAGCGGAAATGTGCATCTATCGCAACGCTTGTAGTGCCACAAGACCCTCTCGCAAGATTTCCTTGCCAAAGTCAGTCGCTATCGCCCCATTTGTATTCGTGAATACGATCGTTAGTTAATCAAGTGACGCCTACAACCAGTGTTCCCCACATGCCCAGCAACACCAGCCAGCTTGAAAAATACGCCCACATTCTTAGCCATATGCTGTTCTTGCCGGTATGGATGTAGGCATGCAGTGCACGTAGTGCGACGTAAATCCAAGCCAATACAATCAATACGGTCGCGTTTTGTCCAGTAACAATTCCGACCACACAGGCAGCATAAAACAAGGTCGGTGATTCAAACATATTGACAAAATGCCTTGAGAATTGGGCGACCTGTCGGGGCTCACTACCTTCCTGATACGTCTTGTAGAAGCCAGTATTGATCTTACCTGACTTGACGGCTGCCATACGACTTCGAAACATCGCGATTAATATAATAAGCGTTAGCAACACCATTGCAGCCATTGGGTAAATAAGTTCTAAATTCATGATTCTTGAACCTTTCTGACGAATTCGGATTTGAGTGTAATCGCATCGATGTCAGGCACCTTGAAGTCGATGTCATGCTCACTATCCATGAGGTGCATGTTATTTACTTTGATACCAGCTTTTATAATGTACGTCTATATAATGAACCCGCTGTTCCGAGATCTCGCGATCGAAATGCTAGAACCTTGTGACCATTGGACACGATAAGAGTGCCCCGAGAACATCAATTACCCTATAATTTATTGGCTGATATAGCGATAATCATCGTAACTATGCCTATAATCTCAAAAATTCGTCTAAATACCATCGAAAATATCGTAAAATCAATAAAGTAATACGAAGATTCAGCAAGGACTTAAGTACATTTAAGACGATTTTAGCGTCTTTTACCGTCATTATTGCACGATGATAGATACAATAGACAACACATGAAAGACTGACTAGCCTAGTCATCCGGACAGCATTTCCCGGAACTACGATCGGTGCAATAAAGCGACTTTAGATCTGGTCTACTAAGCGTTACCTCGTGGAGACAATTTGTGCTAATTAGAAAACCAAGTGATATTCGATCATCCGAGATCACGAGTGAAGCCAATTACCTCAATCGTCGCGACTTCATTCGAGCCGGCGCGATCGCTGGAGGATCTATCATTTCTTCAGGTGCCATTGGCGCCGTCGTGCCCGACTCTCGACTGGCGCCGCTCGCAAATATCTCCAAAAGCCCCTTCAGTACAAGCGAGATGCTAAATAGCTTCGAGGACATCTCCACATACAACAACTTTTACGAGTTCGGCTTACAGAAGGGTGACCCCGTCGCCAACGCGGAAAACTTCAAGCCTCGTCCCTGGTCGATTAAGGTATCCGGCCATGCAGAAAAAACTGGCGTGATCAACTTCGAAGACTTTATGAGGCCCTTCGATCTCGAGGAGCGGATATACCGTATGCGATGCGTCGAAGCCTGGTCCATGGTCATCCCCTGGGTAGGCATTTCTCTCGCTGATGTCGTGAAACACTTCCAGCCTACGTCGAAAGCACAATACGTTGCGTTTGAGACGCTCGAAGATAGTGAGCAAATGCCAGGTCAAAAAGGTTGGTCGCTGGATTGGCCGTATCGAGAAGGACTAACTATTGCAGAAGCAACCAATCCGCTGGCAATTTTGGCGGTTGGGCTTTATGGCAATGCCATTCCAAACCAGAATGGCGCACCCATTCGATTGGTGGTGCCCTGGAAGTATGGCTTCAAGGGCATCAAGAGTATCGTTGGTATCAAGTTCATGTCGAGCCAGCCGAAGACGAGCTGGAACATGGCGAACCCGAGCGAATATGGCTTCTACGCCAATGTAAATCCGGAAGTCGACCACCCACGCTGGAGTCAGGCCCGCGAGCGCCGTATCGGTGGTGGAATTTTCGATAAGAAACGCGAAACACTAATGTTCAATGGATATGGTGAGCAGGTTGCACACCTCTACAAAGACCTCAATCTTCGGCGCAATTTCTAAGTACCCATGAATACATTGCAGCAAATTCGGTTCATCTGGAAACCGATCGTCTTCCTAATGTGTCTGCTGCCTTTGCTACTACTAATCGGCGACGCCTTTGGTGTCACAGGAAGCCTAGGTGCCAATCAGATCGAAACTATACTCGATCGCTTCGGCAACTGGGCCTTACGGTTCATCATGATTGCGCTCGCGGTCACACCGCTTCGACGATTGACCGATTGGAATTGGCTGTCGCGCTTCAGACGTATGCTCGGCCTGTTCACTTTCTTTTATGCGTTCATGCACTTTCTTACATGGTTGGTACTGGATCAAGAATTGCGCCTTAGCGAAATTCTCGAAGACGTTATAGAGAGACCTTTCATCACGCTAGGATTTACGGCTATGGTTCTATTAACTGCACTAGCGGTGACGTCATTCATGGCGATTCGTAGACGTATGGGTAAACGCTGGCAATTACTGCACAACATGGCCTACGTGATCGGCATTCTCGGTATCTGGCATTATTGGTGGCAGGTTAAGAAAGATATTACCGAGCCACTGATTTATGCGGGAATTCTTTTCGTGCTGCTAACCGCTCGTGTTATATGTTACTGGAAGCGGCACTCACTGCGCGCGTCGGCTTAGCATTGCAATATCCGTATCCGGAAATACATATGAAGTCGCTTGATAGAGCCATGTCGCGCACACACCAGACTTGTCATAACTATCTGGCCGGCATACAGTGAAGCATATCGCAATAATTAAAGTGCGGCATAGAATCAGATCTGTGCGAGTGCCTTGTCTAACGCTTCGATTAAGTCCTCAACATCTTCAAGACCGACGGATACGCGAACAAGTCCGTCAATGATTCCGACTCGAATTCGCTCCGCCTCTTCAACAGCTGCGTGCGTCATCGTGACCGGATGCGTAATAAGAGACTCAACTGAACCGAGATTCTCGGCGAGGCTAAAGACATCAATGTTGTCCATGAGTTTCTTGCCTGCTGTCAATCCACCTTTTACCTCGAACCAAAGCATTGCTCCATAACCCGTGGCCTGGTTACTTGCTAGCTCGTGCTGTGGAAACGATTTCAGGCCCGGATAGCTGACTTGCTCGACCTTATCGTGACCTTCAAGATACTCTGCGATAGCCATCGCATTGGCCGACTGAGCATCTAATCGAAGCGACATCGTCTTGCAACCCTGCGACGTCAACCAAGCAACCTGCGGTGACATGATGCTACCAGTGCTGCCCTGTATGAAGCGCACTGCATCAGCATGTTCCTGCGTCGTACAGACAACAGCACCGCCGACTGTCGCATTATGGCCATCCATGTATTTCGTTGTGCTGTATATCGACATATCAGCGCCGAGCTCCAATGGCCGTTGGAAATACGGCGTCAGGAACGTATTGTCTACTGCATGCACTGCGCCGGCCTTCTGAGCGATTTTCGATACACCAGCGATGTCGGTGCATTTCATCGTCGGGTTAGCTGGCGTTTCTGTCAGGAACAGTTTTGTGTTGTCTTTGAGCGCTGCAGCAACCGCCTCGAGATCGGAACCATCGACAAACGTGAACTCAATACCAAATCGACTTAGGATTTTCGTGCACAAACGGTACGTACCACCGTATGCCACATCGGAAATAATGGCGTGGTCGCCTGCATTAAGAAACGCCAACATCACACCCTGGACAGCGGCTATTCCGGTACCGAAGCAGATTGAATCTGTCGCATCTTCCAGATCTGTCATTTTGAGCTCAAGCGCACGAACCGTTGGATTGCCCGACCGTGAGTAGGAGTACCCCTTCGCTAGGTATTCATCGACCGAATCTTGTACATACGTGGTCGTTTGATAGATCGGTGTCAGAATCGACCCAGTCAACGGATCAGGCGTTACACCTGCATGAATCTGTCTGGTCTTAAAGCCCATGGATTATTCCTTTTCTCTTGGGGTGACGACCGGTTCGCCGAAGAGCACCGATACTACACGGAAAATAACACCTCGTGCAGTCATGAAATATGTGAAATAACTTTCTATTTCAGGCCCAGGGGATCATCTGGATCAACGCCGTCCATGAACTGCAAGCGCCGGTCCAAATTGGTCAATTGATAAACTAGGCCGAGCCAATTATTAACTATCGCCTTGCCCGTGTCGCCCCAAGTGTTGTAGACCAGCGCCTCCAATTTAACGTCCGGGAACGGTGGTACTTCGGCACCCGCAGTTTTGGCTGATAGGGCGGCGGCCAGGAATTCGAACGCGAGCTTTTGTGCTTCAGCAGGAAAATAGTTGCGTGGTAGCGATGGCTCCGTGTCACGCACATCATTGATGAATCTCATCACCTCACGCTTGTACTCTTTCAACAGACTCACGGCACTGTATTCTGGGTGCCCTTGAAAATAAACCACACGGAATTGATCTGGACTGACCGCAAGATGAACACCTGCGGCTTCGCTTTCGGCAAGCACCTTTAAACCAGCCTTCTCCATATGCTCTTTGCTAACGTCATTATAGCGAGAGTGTGGGGCGTCAAAGTGGGTGTTAACCTCCCAGGTTAGTGGGTGCTTTGGCTCAGTGATCGTGTGACTGTATACACCCCATTTCTTACGCGGCAGTCGCTGCCGTTTTATCTCATGTCTGGACTGGACCAGAGCATGAGTCGCGAGACAGGAGCACAGCATTGAGGCAACGTTGTCTGAGGCCCAATCGAAGATCTCCATGAGAGGACCCCAGAATGCTTCATCCTCGAGGATAGGATTGGCAGGGTTAGCCCCTGTAATAATCAGCGCATCCAGTCCTTGCTTGCGCAATTCCGAGAACTCAAAGTAGTGTTGGTTGATGTGTTCCATCGCATCAACGCCGCGGTCCATTTCAGGAATCGTGAATGGGTAAATATAGAACTGAGCAATTTGGTTGCTAGCGCCAATAAGACGGATAAACTGATGCTCCGTCGCCGTCAGCGCCGCGTCCGGCATCATGTTCAGTAAACCGATATGCAACTCTCGGATATCTTGCCGCTCGGCCCGCTCTGCGGAAAGCACTTGCTGACCGCGATCCCGAAGACGCTTGAATGCTGGCAGATTATTGTGTGCAACCAGTGGCATTTATTTGATTACTCCTGCGTTATTTTCAAGGAAGCTACGGCCTGCGACGAGAGCTGTACAAGGCAGAATAAAAGAACCATTGAACCTGCATGAGTTATTCATAGCATTTACTTTGTAATTCCTCTGATCGATCGTGAAAGATAGCACGGAAGAGATTTTGCACCGCCAAAAAAAA
>Ga0055584_100001872_pt1 | contig 20701 bp, 22 predicted proteins | sample OSDHelmetaG_FD_58716 | JGI IMG/M metagenome (GOLD analysis project Ga0055584, IMG submission 58716) | Pelagic marine sediment microbial communities from the LTER site Helgoland, North Sea, for post-phytoplankton bloom and carbon turnover... | ecosystem: Environmental > Aquatic > Marine >...
AGGCACTCTTCTTCTTATATGGAATCTTTACCTGATTTTTGTAAAGTTGCCGAAGCTTATGGGCATGTTGGTATTCAGATAGATACTTTAGATGAACTCGACGAAAAGTTAGAGCAGGCATTTAGCATAAAAGATAAATTAGTTTTTGTTGATGTGTTGGTTGACGAAACTGAACATGTATACCCTATGCATATTCGACAAGGCGGTATTGACGATATGTGGATAAAAAAAGGGGTTAAAACCTAATGACTACTATGCTAAATAACAGCCATTTAAACAAAAAATTTAATAACGTATTCACAAAAACGAAAAGTAAAGGAGTAATAGCATAATGCGTCATATTTTATCCGTTTTATTAGAAAATGAACCTGGAGCATTATCACGCATTGTTGGACTATTTTCACAACGCGCGTTTAATATTGAAAGTTTAACCGTTGCGCCGACAAGCGATACCAGTTTATCTAGAATTACAATTGCCACCATTGGTGATGACAAAGTAATAGAACAAATCGTAAAGCAAGTAAACAAGTTGGTAGACGTTGTTAAAGTATCTGAATTGTCAGATCGCAAGCATGTTGAACGTGAATTACTATTGATAAAGGTTGCTACTGTTAATGGTGCTGCTCGAACCGAAGTCAAACGTATCACTGATATATTCCGTGGAACCATAGTGGATATAGGTAAACAAATTTATACTATCGAATTAACAGGTAATGGTGAAAAGTTAAATGCTTTTATCGATATATTGAGTAATGAAACTGAAATTATTGAATCAGTGCGCTCTGGCTCTGTTGGTATAGCTCGTGGTGAAAAAGCAATGCGGGTATAATGCTATTATTTACTAAACTAAGCTGTAATATTAGTAGTATACAGCTTATTACCTGCAATTTATAACTAAGGAATCTAATGATTAAACTGGGAAAATATCAGCACTTTAAAGGAAGTTACTATCAAGTACTACACCTTGCAAGGCACAGTGAAACCGAAGAATATTTTGTTGTATATCACCCTTTTGATAAAAAAGAGGATATATGGATAAGACCGTTAACTATGTTTACAGAAACGATTATAAGAGAAGGTAAAGAACTACAACGTTTCCAATGGATAGAAGAATAGTATTTCATCGTGCCTGTAACAATATCAGCCTAATACCAGTCGGTTAAATATTGACTGTATTAGGTTTCACGAGCCTGTAACGATACCTTATCTAATTAAATTCCATATGAAATTTAGCTAATAGAAAAAAAATTATGTTGCTGCCAATCTACTTGTTTTTCTATTACGCTAGTGACGTTTGCTTCTTCTGGTCCTTGTCTTAACCAAGCTAACATTTTATTTATACTATCCTGCTTACCCGATAGAAAAACTTCCACGTCGCCATTTTCTAAATTTTTAGCGTAACCGCTTAAAGCATAATCAATCGCTTTTTGTTGACTAGATACTCTGAAATACACACCTTGTACTTTGCCGGAAACATGTACAATATAACTAACATTCATGGCTTTTACTCTTTTAAGGTTTATCTAGATCTTAGGCACTAACAGCTGAAATTGTGTTTATTTATGTATTGGTATTAAATTTTAGAGATTAATTTTCGAAATAACCTCTAAATCACCTATCTATAGAAATACAAGCTATTGGGATTTAAAGCAACGACTTTATGTGATTTTCAATAATTTAATTGTATACCCACTCTTCTTGCTGGGTTGTTTCAGTAAGTTTGAGCAATTCGTAAGAAGGTTTTCCTGCATTCTATAATAAGCTACCCAGTATAGTGTCTTTGAAAAAAATGCAGAGTAGGATTAACCTAGCCTTGCCTGGAAGGTGAGTTTAATCTCAACTAAAGTCATAGCATCATATTTGGAATTAAACTCGTTAAATAAGTCAAAACTAAACGGAAATCATTGGACCTAATTGCTTACCACCGAGTAAATGCATATGAATATGAAAAACTTCTTGTCCACCGTCTTCATTACAGTTAATAATTAAACGATAACCATCTTCAGCAATCCCTTCTTCTTTAGCGAGTTTTTTAGCCACACTAATCATTCTACCCATGGTGAGTTCATCTTCATCTGTCACTTCATTGATAGTAGCAATATGTTTATTTGGCACAATCAGAATATGAGTACTAACACGAGGTGCAATATCCCTAAAAGCGCTCACTAGATCATCTTGATATAAAAGTGGAGTTGGAATTTCTTGTCTAATAATTTTAGAAAAAATCGTTTCTTCAGTCATAAAATACTCGTGTGTTTAAATACCTTATCAATAGTTTACGTTAAAAAAATTACGAAAAAACAAATATCCATCATTTTTATCAAAAAAATACACTGTGTAATCACTTTTATTGACCTTAATCAACACTCAGTCAGCTAAACATATGACATGCTAGTGTCACTTGTTACAAATCACTTTTATTAATACATAATAATGCATTTTTTAATTCAACTCCTGTAGGTAATATATGGAAATAGACTTTAATGAAATTAACTATCTACAAGATCCTCGTTGGCAAGATTTACATGCCAGTTATGAGCACTTTTTATTGTCAATGACAGGACCAACCATTATTGATATTACTGGTTTAAATCCTAATAAGTGTCGTGTAATTACCACACTTTTACAAGGTAATGAACCTTCAGGTTTGATCGCATTACACCGATGGCTCACCTCTAGAGATACAAATGAGTTACCTAAAACTAATTTACGTTTTATTATTTGTTCTGTCGAAGCGGCATGCGTTAGACCTTTATTATCTAAAGCATTTATTGATGACAGTAAAAATATAAATCGTTGTTTCGGTAATAACATGTTAGATGAAACTCAGTTACCAGAGCACAAAGGGTATTTTGACAGAGCAAAACTGATCAAAAATTCCATTACAGAGGTAAAACCTGAAGTGGTGATCGATCTTCACAATACAGCGAGTCCTTGCCCTACTTTTGCTGTCAGCTCTGTTATCACTACTGATACTATTTCACTTACTGCTTTTTTTAGCCAAACGTTGATCCTTTCCAATTTAAGGCTTGGTTCATTAATAGAACAAAATTTTTCTTGCCCTTCGATTCTAATAGAATGTGGTGGACGGATTGATGAACAAGCCCATGAAGTAGCTTATGCTGGAATATGCCATATCGCAAACTTTGAATACATTGACAATGCCCAACAAAAAAGTGTTGAAATAATTTACCTACCCTTTAGGTTAAACGTCAGAGAAAATATTAATTTATCATATGCTGAACGAGATGAAGGTTATAGTGGTGTAACGCTTAAAAAAAATATTGATTGCTTTAATTTTGGTGGTGCCAATCAAGGTGAAATGATTGGTTGGATTGATGGTAACGGCCTTGAAAACTTGCAATTACTCAATAACCACGGTTGTAATGTCATTGATGATTATTTTTATATCCGTGAAAACCAATTAGTTTGTAAACAAAACTTACGTCTATTTAAAGCGACTTCCGATAAAGAATCCGCCCTAAATGATTGTTTATTTTATGTAGTAAAACAAATGAATAATAAGATTTAATTAGGCTTTTTGTTAAGCGTTAACACTGATAAATAACTTTTTGTTCTGGAACAATTATATCTGAAAATTCAAGTGCCTTAATATATTGCTGACTAGCAAGTTCGGCACTTTCTTTAGAATTGGCATGTACTTTTGCTAATATATCTCCCTTACAAACATGAGTACCAATAGGATAGATACAATCAAAACCAACACTGTGGTCAATACATTGATCATTACTTGTGCGTCCACCACCTAAACCAACAACAGATAAACCTATATCTCGAGTTTGCATCCCACTAATATAACCTTCGCTTGGTGCCAATATATCAATAACAACATTAGCTTTTGTCATTGAGCGCCATGGTTTTTCTAATAAATCAGTTGGCCCTCCTAGTGCACTGACCATTTTGGCAAATATTTCAGCTGCTTTACCTGACGCTAAAGCTTGATCAATTTTAGACTGTGCTTCTTTATTGTCTACAGCTAATTTACTGTTTAATAACATCGCTTTTGCTAAGGTTACTACTACTTCATGTAGCCTAGGCTCTCTATATTCTCCAATCAGGTATTTAATTGTTTCTTCAATTTCTAATGCATTACCTGCCGTGTTACCTAACACTTGATTCATGTCAGTTATAATTGCTTGAGTTTTAACACCAGCTTGATTTGCAACATCGGTAATATTTTCTGCTAGTGAACGGGCATGGTTGAGATCAGTCATTTGAGCCCCATTACCCATTTTTATATCCATGACTAGTACATCAAGCCCTGCGGCTAGTTTTTTCGATAAGATGGATGCTGTAATTAACGGGATAGAAGGCACTGTAGCAGTTACATCACGAATAGCATATAAACGTCTATCCGCAGGGGCCAATTCAGCGGTTTGTGAAATAATAGCCATACCTAAATCAGCAACGATACGTTTAAACTCTGCTAACTTAGGTTGTACATTAAAACCGGCAATACTTTCTAATTTATCCGCTGTACCACCAGTATGGCCTAAGCCACGACCAGAAATCATAGGGACGTATCCACCACATGCTGCAATAATCGCCGCTAACATAAAGCTAACTTTATCACCCACACCACCGGTTGAATGTTTATCAAGTATTGGGCCATCAACACAAAGACCATCGGAATTTTTAACATTTTTCCAAGCAAGGACTTCACCTGATTGCATCATAGCATTGGTAAAGTATACCGTTTCTTGTTTATCTAAACCTTGCAAAAATATGGCCATTGCCATCGCGCCCACTTGCGCATCATTAAATTTTGTTGAGGTTAATCCATCAACAAAAACATTAATATCAGCTTCACTTAGTATTTTTCCATCTCTTTTTTTAGCAATAATTTCTTGAGGTAATATCATATTACAAGCACCTTATCCGTATAAAACTCTCTACAGGTTTTATGTTTTATTAAGTAAATTTTTAGGAGTAAAAGCATCTGGCAGTAATTGCGCTACTGTCCATGTTTGCTGTTCATTTAGGTGATTTACTGCCATAACTACGGCGTTTTGTGGGAAAAATTCGCTTATAACTTGTCGACAAGCACCACAGGGTGGAGTTAGTTTTCTTTGCTCGGTGTAAATAACAATTGCGCTAAATTCAACGGTATCTGCCGTTTCATTATTAATAACACCTTGCGCAATACAATTACGTTCAGCACAAACAGTTAAACCATAGGAAGCATTTTCTACGTTACAGCCATGTACTATTTTATTATCAGTGGTTAGCGCTGCTGCACCCACCTGAAAATGACTATAAGGGGCATAAGCTTTGTTATAAGCAGTTTTAGCGGCTAAAGATAAATCTAGCCACTGTGAATTCGTCACATTTATAATATTAGTATTATTTTCTAAAGGCATATTTTTCTCTTATTAACTTTGAACAAAAGCTGACCATCTAGTCAAGATAATATAACGAAATAGATCTTGTTACTAGTAACATTAACAAATTAGTTATGAAATTTTTACAAAAAAAAACCGTGTCATAAGACACGGTTTTTTTAGGCATTAATTAGTCTTTAAAAGTCGTAACTTACACCAACACGCATTTCCCAAAGAGAAGCATTTTTATAATACTCTTGCTCTTCATTGCCTGCATTGAATTCTTCGTAAACATACTTACCATCTTCGATAGACATGCCAACCATACGGTTACCTACGAATGCACCCTGTTTCATAACACCCCAATCATCATTAATCATGTTACCTACGTTTTTAATAACAAAGAAAACATTACCTTTATGCCCATCCATTAAACCTGGGATTTCTTGATTAATTTTCACGTCAAACGATGTATGCCAATCAGCATTTTGCGCATTTCGACCGCTAATTTTACCGCGAGTTAATCCTTCTGACGCTATAAAGGCATCAAACGCTTCCTTGTCGAAATCATCACCATAAACAACTCTTTCATCACCAACTGTTGGTATGTAAAGCAATTGACGGCTACCATTCCAGTTACTATCACCAAACTCGCCATCAGAGCGCTCATAAGTATATGAGTATGCTTGACCTTGACTTGATTGACCGAAAAGACTAAAACGAGTTTGCAGACCATCAAATATTTCTATGGCATAGCTTAAGTTCATAGTAAAACGATGCGGAATCTCATAATTTGATGTTGCCATATCAGGATTAATTGCATCTGTTGCTGCCAAGTTGCCATAGTTAGAACCAGCAACAGCATTTGTCATTGGATTAGCATCTTCAGAATTCGTAAAAGAATAACCAAATGCGGCATCTAAGCCAAAATCAAAACTTTTACTTAAAGAAAGTGAAAGTACCGTTGAGTTACCATCTTTTTTACTGTTAGTTAATACATATTCACTATCACGTCCAGCAATTTCTTCATACATAGGGCGACCATCTGGCGCTTTTGCATCTGAGTACTTTAAACCTGCATCAATAACAGTAGCTGAATCAACCTTTTGGTTATACAACAAATCAGCAGAAAGCGTTATATTATCTTCTGTGGTGTATGTAGCACCAATTGCATATTTCCATTCAGATGGCATTTCAAAATTTGGATCTAACGCATTTACAGAACCATCACCACCTTCAATCGGTGTATTTTGAATTGAATCATACATTACCTGTGGTACACCAAATCCAGCACTATCGCCATTAGTCATTGTGGTATTCAACAAATCAACTTTACCATCAGCGGTAAGAATTGAAGCATGATTATATTCTCGATCTGAGATTTGTACCAAACCATCATTTGAGTAAGAGTTCGATAACCAAACATTAGGGTTACCACCAGAGTATAGACCAAAGCCAGCGCGAACTTCTAAGTTATCATCAACAACCCAGTTAAAGCCAACACGTGGCTGGAATAAGTCAATGCCATCAAAGTTTGCATTGTTAGCAAAACCGTAGCGTTCTTCAAACTGTGTATTCTCTCTTGGGCTATCGTTACTTGTGTACTTATCATAACGGAAACCGAACATTAGCGTAGCGTCAATATCAGTGAAAGTATATTCATCTTGTAAATAGAATGAATGCATACCATAGGTAAACTCTTGACTAGCATCACTTGGTACGTTAGTACCTGCAGAATTGTTATAATAAATACGTGCTGCTAGACCAGCTTCGTAATCATCAATTGAATCAAAACGAAATTCACCTTGAGTATGTTGCATAAACAAGTTGTAAGCAGTTAATGTTTCATATTCATAACCACCGGTAATCGTGTGATCATCTAGATAATAACTACCCGAAAGTTTAAACGTTGTATTTTCCCAATTCATTTCATTTGATTGACGAGAATCATCTGGACCTAAGAAAATAGTAGTACCGTTATGATTAATTTGAACTTCACCAAAACTACTAGCCGCATCTAATGATTTTTGTCTGTTATCAAGTGTTGTATGACCAATACGTAATTCTGTAGAAAAATTATCAGCCCAATCAGAGTTTAATGCACCTGAAAATGAACTCATCTCTGCACCAGACTCATAAAAATGACTATCTAATGTCAATGCCCAATCATCTGATTGAGATAACTTAAAACCGTCGTTGTAGTTATAAATTAAACTAGCACGATGATCTTCATTAATATTCCAATCTAATTTAATTAAAATCTTTTCATCTTCAACTGGCATACCTGCAGGTGTTCCGCCTGCATCATAATTATATACATCTTTAGTTATTTTTATTACACGGTCTAATTCTGCTTGGCTAACATTGTCACCAAGTGGTGAATAAGAAAATAATTCTTCACCGTCTAATTTTTCATACGATACAAATAGGAATAATTCATCTTTAATTAATGGCATACCAAAATTAAAACCATAACGTTTCTCTGAATATGAGCCATTGTCTTGATCTTCACCTTCAATTGAATCGCCTTTCAATGAATCGTTAGTGTAATCAATGAAAACACTACCGTGAACTTCGTTAGTACCTGACTTTGTAACTGCGTTGATATTACATGCAGTAAAACCACCGTATTTAACATCGAAAGGTGCTAATTCAACAGATACTTGATCAATTGAATCATATGAAAAAGGGATTCGAGTTGTAGGGTATCCGTTATCATTTAATCCGAAACTGTCATTCATTCGAACGCCATCAACAGTTAAGCTATTGAAACGAGGACTACCACCACCACATTGAATAGCATCACTACGACTTTCATCAATGTAAATACGTGGATCTATACGAACTATATCTTTTAAATCACGATTAATTGAAGGAGCACTTTTTAAATCAGCTGCACTGAAATGTGAAGCTGGACCAGTACCGCCAGCATGCATACTTAATGCACGGCCAGTTACAACAATAGTTTCAAGATTATCTTGTTTGTTTAATGCTACATTCATTGGATAAGTTTCACCCAACGTTAAGAAAATATCATTTACTGCTGTATCTTCAAACTTATCTGAATCAACGGTTACTGTATATGGACCACCAACACGTAAACCTTTAGCAGTAAATATACCTGAGGAATTCACTGTTGCTGACTTAGTCGTCCCTGACGGAACATGCGTAATGATAATTTTGGTACCAACTGCAGGGTTACCTTGAGGTCCTGAAATTTGGCCTTTGATAGCCGATGTAGTAGTACTTGCCGAAACATCAGTTGACACAACTGATGTCGATAAACCAAGCGCTATAACTAGTGCTCCAGCTATTCGTGATAGAGAGTAGGTATTCATGTTAATATTCCTATGTATTTCATTAGTTTTTAGTTTTGAGTTTTATGGGTTAATTATTATTTTTATAATAGCTGTAAATAGTAAAAATTGGCTGCAATCGCTTTAAAAATTTTGTTGTGGCTTTTTAATTCGGTTTATTTAAGCAGACATTTTTTACATTTTTATTACATACCACTATAAATTAACTTAATTTGAGCAAAAAAAATAGAATAAAGTTAAAAAACATACCAAAAGGTCAAGTTTTTGTGTTTTTTGAAAAATAACGATATGATTAATGCCAATAAAAATACCTTGATATAAATAATTACAATTATTTATCATGAACACTATGAGCGGGTAATTAAATAATGAATTATCAGCAATCTAAATTTCCAAATAATTAGCTAGTAAAAAAATATCTAATGATAAATAAAACAATAACAAAAAAAAGTAAGCCTAAAAATATTAGATCAATAAGTATAGGTAAAATATTACGTGCCGCTCAAGACGAATTTATATTGCAAGGTTACAAAGGTGCTACTGTGCAAGCTATTGCCGATAATGCAGGCATGCCTAAAGCCAATGTGTTGTATTACTTTCAAAATAAAGAAAATATCTACCACGCAGTGTTAGAACAAACATTAAATATGTGGGATGAAGGAATTGGAGATATTTTACTTGAAGATGGACCTGTTCTTGCCATTGAAAAGTTCGTTAAAGCTAAAGTAACGATGTCCTTTACTAATCCTAAAGCCTCTAAAATTTATGCAATGGAGATTATTCAAGGAGCACAACATTTACAAGACTTCACACGTATTTATCTTTATGAATGGGTTCAAAAGAAATCAGAAATTTTCCAAACATGGATTGATGAAGGTCAAATGCAATCAATTGACCCTGTCAGCTTAATTTTACTTATTTGGTCATCAACACAACATTATGCCGATTTTGATAACCAAATATTAACGATTATGAATCGCGCTGATTACACTGAAGATGACATCACTCAGGTCACTACTTTTCTTACTACTTTTATTCTTCGAGGCTGCGGCTTAAAACAATGATACTATTTACCAACTTCAACAATACCACTAAGTTACTTGCTTCTATTTTTTGTAGCTTAATTATTTCAAGTGAAGCTATGACAACAGAAATGCCAAAAAATTTAAGAATAGCGACGTTTAACGTCAGTATGGAAGCATCAAACTATTCTGACCACAAACAAAAAACTAAGCCCTCTATTAAAGGTAATGAATTAACCCAAGCATTACACAGTAATCATCAGCAAATTAGAAATATTGCCGAAATTATTCAACGAGTTAATCCTGATATTATTTTATTAAATGAATTTGATCGCGTTGATGATAATACAACTAATATTCATTATTTTATCAATAAATATTTAGGTAAATCCCAGCATAACCAAAAAACAATTAACTACCCTTATTTTTATCAGGGCCCTGTTAATACAGGTGTAAAAATAAATGCTGATATAAATCATGACGGGAAACATAATAAATCCCCCGTTGATACCCATGGTTTTGGTCAGTTTATTGGTCAATATGGTATGGTTTTATTGTCTAAATACCCCATTGATGAAAAAGCGATTAGAACGTTTCAACACTTTAAGTGGCATGATATGCCTAATGCATTGAAGCCGGTTAACCCTGAAACAAAAAAATCTTGGTTTACTGAGAAAACTTGGGAAAAGTTAAGATTATCGTCTAAATCACATTGGGACATTCCCGTTAAAATCGATAACCAAACAATTCATATTCTTGCTAGCCACCCTACGCCACCAGTTTTTGATGGTCCAGAAAATAGAAATGGTAAACGTAATCATGACGAAATTCGTTTCTGGTTTGATTATATAAATGGGGAACAAGGCGCTTACATTTATGATGATAATCACAATAAATCACCTTTCGGGGCTAATCAACGATTTATTATAATGGGAGATCAAAATGCCTCTGTTTTAGAAGGAGCTGCAATCATGACAAAAACAAGCCAGGGTATTATTGCATTACTTAATAGTGACAAAATTCAAGACCCACTACCATCAAGCCTTGGTGGGGCTACTCATCAAGAAGGAAATCTTAACAGTAAAAACCATACTGCTTATTGGGGAATGAGAGCTGATTATGTATTACCGTCAAAATTTGGTTTTAGTCTCAAAAATTCAGGTGTGTTTTGGCCAACAAAAAATGAAGAAACCTACCGCTTGATTAAGGATAGACAAGCCTCTTCCGATCATCGTTTGGTCTGGGTTGATGTAGCATTAATAGCCACTGAAGAATAAATTAACACTATTTAACTAGGTGTAGTCATTAACATAATGAATGATAAATTATGAATGTGAATTTTCCTAACAAATACCTAAACTTAATTAAAATAACAGGGATATATAAACTTTATATATCCCATTAATAGTTAATTGAGTTTAATTATGTTTAATTTTTTATAAAAGCGCATTAAATCGTTCAAAGCCCTGTTCAAGATCATCAATTAAATCATCAACATCTTCTAAGCCAATATGTAAACGAATTAATGGAAATTCAGCAGTCCACTTGGTCGCACTTCTAATTGAATCAACACTTGTAATTCCTAGAATTAAAGACTCAAAACCGCCCCACGAATAGCCCATTTTAAAGTGAGATAGTCCATCAAGAAATGCTGTGAGGGCTGCTCTATTTCCACAATTTAAGGTAAAAGAAAACAAACCATTAGAGCCAGTAAAATCACGCTTAAAAAATTCATGTCCGGGACAAGATTCAAATGCAGGATGTAATATAGTATCAACCTCAGGACGACTCTCTAACCAATGAGCCACTGTTAAAGCACTTTGTTGATGTTGCTTTAAGCGCACACCAATAGTACGGATACCGCGTAGAGCAAGATAAAGATCATCCGGTGAAGTACATTGCCCCATTAAATAACTATTGTCTCGTAATTGTGGCCAATATTTTTCTACGGCTGTTGCTGTGCCTAACATAACATCAGAATGACCAACAATATATTTAGTTGCTGCTTGTATGCTGATATCAACGCCATAATCAAAAGGTTTAAAATTAATACCTGCTCCCCATGTGTTGTCAAGCATCACAATACAATCATGCTTATGGGCTATAGCACTGATAGTAGGGACATCTTGAACTTCCATGGTAATTGACCCCGGTGATTCCAGAAATACCAAACGAGTATTTGGTTGAATTAAGGCTTCAATACCTGCACCAATTAATGGATCATAATACGTTGTTTCTACCCCCATTTTAGCAAGAATTTTATCGCAGTAATCACGAGTTGGCTCATATGCACTATCGACCATTAATATATGATCACCCGTTTGAACAAAAGAGATAATTGCATTAGTAATTGCTGCAGTACCTGAAGGGTAAAGAGCGCAACCCGCCCCTCCTTCAAGCTCTGTCATCGCATCGCTAAAAGCAAAAGCGGTGGTAGTTCCGCGCCTGCCATATACCATTGTTTGATTATTGCGGTTTTTTAAAGCGTTATTCATTTCATCAACCGTATTAAAAACTACGGTAGAAGCACGCGTTACACTTGGGTTAACTACACCGTTAGTCCACTTAGCTTTGCGACCGGCAGTTACAATTTTCGTATCTTGTTTCATTTTTTAAAACCTTTTACTTATTTTTTAATAAACAAAATAGCTATCTAGCCATCTAAAATATAACTATCTTTATACATTGAAATCAGTTTGCTTTCACCTGTTATCTTATTAAACTAAAAAATAATTGTTAATCCTGTTTTTTATCCTAATTCTTGTTCTAATTGTAACCTTTTTAGAGCCATAGTCTGTCACTCTTATTCCTAGAGTGACTTTAAGCCGTAAATAAACTGATCTCACTGTACTTTTGTAACGTAATGCATGTGATAAAGTTAAATAAATTTATAAGTGCTATGCTGCCTCCTTCAATTAATATAAATATACCATTAATTAAGTTTTACCATTATGATAAATAACACATTTTCAAATAGAGATTTTCTACAAATTTTTGATCTAATATCAACAAAAGGTGTTAAATCAGAAGGATCTTATGAGTTCTTAGGTATCAAAGCGTTACACGACTTTGACGGTTATACCTGTTGGATAACTTATAAGGATTTAACAATAACCTTATTATTTCATGGTAAATTCAGTGTCGAATATAAACATGAAGACACCTTCAATGAATTTAATAACAAAATGAACACACTTATTGGCAAGTAATTGATTAATAGAAAGATGGGGAACTTCAACATTGTTAACACATAAACTATCAGGGGTTATATTTGATTTAGACAACACCTTAGTCTCTTCGAATTTAAATTTTAACGCCATAAGGGTAGATATAGGCTGCCCAAACGATATAGACCTATTACAGTTTGTTGATAATTTACCTCAAAAAGAAAAACTTAATGCCAACAAACTATTAGTAGAATATGAAATAGCTGATGCCCTTGAAGCAATAAAACTTGACGGAACAGATGAGTTATTAAATCAATTATCAGCATTAGATATTCCCTGTGCTATTGTTACTCGCAATTGTAAACAAGCAGCGCTGTTAAAAATTCAACAAAATAACATTGATATCCTTACAGTTTTAACCCGAGAAGATCATAAAGCTAAACCTGCTCCTGATGCTTTGTTGCACATCGCTTCCGACTGGAAAATACCGCCTGAACATTTATTGTATGTTGGTGATTATTTATATGACATTCAAGCAGCTCAGAATGCTAATACAATGTCTTGCCTTGTTACCTACGGCGAAATAATTAGTTATGCCAATTTAGCCACGATTAAAGTCAATAATTTAACGGAACTGAGTGAAACGATTAAACAGCTATTTATTATCGAAAACTAATAATTTACAAAAAACCATAAAAATGGATAAATCCTATGAATATAACAATCAATAAAATAAGTCCAAAATCACTCGTTAATAGTAAATGGACTAAAGTTAACGTAACAAATAAAGAAAAACATTTTATTATCACAGAGGTTGAATTTGATGATGACCAAAAAGTTGATAGCTGCTTGATAGAAGCAGTAATGACAAAAAATCAATACGCAATCGATTGGCGTGAATTAAAAGATATTGAGAATTGGAAAATTGGCTGGCAATAACTTATTGACTCACAATCACTTAACTATTTAAACTCACCACACAGTCGCTCAAAAAACTAAGTAAAAATAAAAGCAAAAGTAAGAAAATTTTAGAAGGCACAGCTACTGAGAGTATCTGTACCATCAAAGACTTCCTCAAATATAATCGGTTAAGTACGGTATACCGAAATACAGATGTTAAACTATTCCGATTTAACCACCAAATTGAAAACGTAAACCCGCATTAACAGTAAAACCATCATTTCTTGACCAAATATCTGTTGTCCATCTACCACTCGGTGCTTGATCAGGTAACACTAAAGAATCTTCTTTAGTTTGTCGCACATTGAGGAGGTTTTCAGCATTAACAAATAAACTTACTTTTCCCAGCGTAATTTGACCTAATAACCCTAAGTGCCAATAAGGCTTACTTCGTTCACGGTAGGGGTTGTTCTCAAGCTGTTGTGTACCCGTATAATAGGCTTCAAACCCGAGTAAATGACTGCCATGTTCTTCCCACATAACAACAAGACCTGCAGAATGCTGTGGCGTTAGCGCTAACGGAACACGGCCAAAACCAGAATCACTTTCTTTAGTCGCGTCGGTATATAAATAGCTCCCTGTAAATTTAATATCTCGCCAGCGATAACGTAGTAATAATTCAGCACCATTAATTTTACTTGCTCCCGCAGCATTAACAATGCGAACTCGCTTGGCTGAAACATCATCAACACTACCAATTACTTCTAATTCGGTAACGTTATCAATCTCTGATGAAAATAGTGTAAGGCTAGTTTCTATGCTACCCAATATATAACTCACATCTATAGAAGCGGTAGATGCTCGTTCTTCATCAATATTTTCCAAAGGCTCAAGACGAGATAAACCTGCTTCATCAATATCCTCAATAAATGGACTTGGTGCAAAAAATCCTTGCCCATAGGCTCCTCTAAACGTCCAGTTTTCAGGGTTATATAACAATGAGATTCGAGGGCTTACTTGTGTACCGTATTCACTATGCCAGTCGGTTCGTGCGCTAAGAGACAAAGAAAGATCATCACTTGCTTCATAATCAAGTTGTGTGAATAACCCTGGTACTTGATAACTATAGTTAAATTCAGAAAAAGTCTCAGATTTGTATTTTTCAGCTTGCAGAGCCACCCCGACTAACCATGCGGTTTTATCAGAATATCCTGATACGCTTGACTCGATAAGATAACTTTCGTGGCTATCGTCTTCTTGAACAGCCCCAAACTCATGTTCATGATCTTGTTTCGTTGCAGAGCCACGCATATTTACATTCAGCTCCTCTCCAAGTGGTTGGTCATAAATAAAACCAACATCAGTTCTAAGCGTGTTTTGTGTTTGAGAGTATGTATTACCATTCGGTAGCGTAGCATCATCTATAGTGCCGCCATCCCTTTGCTCTTTCATTGCACCCAAAGTAACATAAAGGTTTGCGCCATTGTCATCTTCCCAATAGAAGCGAGGACGAACACTGCCCCTTTCATAGCCTGCAATATCAATCCAACCGTCGTCATCTAAGTCTTGCTCTTCTTGATGATGAATTCCAGCAGTAACTGAGGCGCTTAAAGCACCCGTTAGAGGTGATGCAAAATACGACGTAATGTCTTGACCATTCTTAGAGGTGGCATTGACCAACACTTCCCCTTCAAATTCATCTGAAGGAGTACGTGAAATTAGATTAATTACCCCACCTAGTGCAGAGCCGCCATAAAGAGAAGAAGCCGAGCCTTTAATTATTTCAACATTAGCTAGGTCTGTAGGCGGTATTTGTAACAAACCAATTGAAGCTGTTTGACCACCGTATAAAGGTAAACCATCACTTAATAACTGTGTATAACGTCCATACATTCCTTGCAACCGAATGTTTGCACTGCCTAACGCAGGCGAAGTGGTTTGTACTCTCACACCACCGGTTTCAGCAACTAACATAGAGATATTACCTGGACGCATTAGCGCTTTTTCTTGTATCTCTTCCTCGTTAATAATTTCAGTTCGTGTTGCCGATTGGGTGACAATACGACCTAAACGAGAAGCAGTGACTTGAATTTTTTCAATCTTGTCATCGCTGTGCTCATGATGTTCTTGTTCTTCATGCTGTTCTTTTTGTTCATACTGCTCATTATTATTTTCATTTGCGTAGACAAACGCAGGAAGTAACAATATTGCTACTGCTATATTTGAAGACTTTTTAAACATTTTTAACCTCAATTAACTTAGTACTTACTTTGGTATTAATTCAGCACAATAACGCTGATTAACTTAAAAATTATACGTTGTACAAAATTTTGGACTTTCTAAGTGTTTATGAGATAAAAATAGGAGGACGATAGAGTAAAGTGTAAATAGATTTAGGTTGTTCTGACGGTTGTATATAAACAACGTCATTTAACGTGCTTGTGTTAGTTGACTCAAATTCAGTATTAAAATAGACAAATGAAGAGCACGCGTTTGCAATGCACTTGCAGTCAGCATCACAACAGTCAATACCACAACAATCTTGGGTACGATCAATATCAATTGAACTGAAATCGTCATGCTTTACAAGTTCACTAATGTTGTTAGAAATAGTTTCTACTGAAGTTTCGCAAGGCACAGAAGTATTAAAGGATAATGCTTGCCCAACAAAAGCAACCAACATCACAAATATGACCAATACTCTTGAAATTCTTTCAAACATATAAACCTCTAACTACCATATGCGCAGCATTATAAGAGTTTATTCAGACTATGTGAACAATCAAAAGTAAGTTAATTCACAACGGGCGGTATATTTTCACTTAAATTGTCTTGGCGGTTATTAACTTTAATATAGGTGTTACCAGATTAGTGACAGGCTCAAGTTGAAATATTGATTGTTGATATCCTATTACACTTACCAATCAATTGATTTTCCCTGCCAATCTAGATAACTTGCTGTTTGATCTAATGGCGAATTTTCTACAATAGTTAACAGTTGTTTAGCAACAAATTCACTCGTAAATAATTTATTACTTGGTACATTTTTTTGAAAAGGTTTAGATAAAGGTGTATCAGTTGTACCTGGATGAAAAGCAATAAGTTTTATATTTTTAGCTCGCCGCGAAAATTCAATAGCTGCAGTTTTAATCATCATGTTTAACGCTGCTTTAGATGCTCTGTAACTATACCATCCCCCTAAACGGTTATCACTTATACTGCCTACTCTCGCGCTGAATATCACAAATTTACAAGGTGATTTACCTGTTAGTAAAGGGGTTAACTTTTGGATCCATAGCATTGGTGTTAGAGTATTTGAAGTGATTATTTGTTGAAACGATTCCATATCAAAATCTTCCAACCTTTTTTCTGGTTGAATAGTGTCACTATGAAGCATGCCATTGCAGACAAATACGCGCGTGATAGGTTTATTATCATAAGCCGCAATTATATTAATCGCTTTATCGATTGATTGGGGGTGATAATTGGTTACCATTATTTTTTTAACATTTAAGTTTTGGTTATCACCATCAACTAAACCTTCATTACTCAAACACCGACTAATCAGTATTAAGCTGGTATTTTTTTCACGTTGAATTTCAGCAGATAGCGCTTTACCGATATCACTATTTGCGCCAATTATCAGTGTTTTTTGAGTTATCATAACAAGTTCCTGAGCTACAGTTAGCTGTTTTTATTTTAAAGGCTTTGACGAGAAATGCTGAGATTTGATGACGATATTTCGCTACCCCTAAATATACCCAATGACTTACTGTTTTAAAAATTGGCCAATTAAGTGGTGCCACCCAAAAACCTTTGCCAACCAAGGTCCACGCTCTATGTGTCACTTCAAGGCCTAATAAAAGTTGTCCTTGGTAATGCCCATGCAATATACTCATTGCGTCGGTAAATTTAACTGAAGGATATTTTGATTCAAAATCATTTTGGTGAATATCTACCAAGCTAATAAGGTTATCAGTATCATGTTTTTTGAGGTGACCCATCTCTTTGGTACATATGGGACAGTTACCATCATAAAAAATTGTTAACATGGGTAATACTCCTAAATGGTAATTAGTTGGCAAACAATAGCTAAGAATACTTTTTCAGTTAGCCACTAAAATTGATAATTAACAGTCCTTTTCTGCCATCATAATCTATTCACAGGTTCACCGTTGAGTGAAATTACTTGGGTGTCTATTTTGGGTTTTGCATAATGTAAACGAGCCAATCTATTACTTATATGATAACTGTCTAGTCCTGAAACAAGCACTGTATTTAATGACTCAATATCAATGTACCCATCAGCTTTAATCGCTTCTACATCACACAGTATATTGGTTATTTCACCGATAACTAGCAGGGTATCATTCAATTTTATGGGCACTATTTCTTTCAATTTAACTGCATATTTAAGTCGGCTTTCATCAACAAATGGTGCATTGATACCGTCAATAATCATGGGAGTTAACCCTGTTTGTGCAAATTCACATTCACTTATGTCATAGCGAGCAGACGTTTGATGGGCCTTGCGCCAAAAGCTTTCATTCACTTGATTAATAGTAAATTGTTTAGTTTGCTCAATATTCTCTAATGTATGTCTAACAACACTATTAGGGCGTGTTATAAATCCAACTAATGCTGGAGAAGCACCTAAATGTACTACCGAACTAAATATGGCAAGATTATATATATCGTCTTTACTGGTTGTGCCAATAAGGTTTGCACTTTTAAAACCTGACAAACTATTCACAAACTGTGCTCTATAACGTGTTGTCATATTAGCCAATTCGTCTTGAGTTATATGTTTCATTTACGTTAAGTCATATTTTATAGAATCATTTATTTCTTTACGTAATTAAAATACTTTAGGATCACCTAATTTAAATTAAAATTAAATAAATGGAATTTAAAGTGCTAAAAGATAAACAAAAATTATCACCCTATTACAACATAACCCAAGTAATAAAACCGACCCAACTAAGGATTAATAAGCCCCATGGTAATAAATTACGGTCCACCTTAGCGGCTTCTGCAACTTCAGGTTTATCTAAAACTGTTTTCAGTTTTGCTTTTCGTGCTTTATCTCGCTCTCGTGATTTTTTATTCTGCTGTTTCTTATATTCTGCGATACCTTTTTCTATCCCTTGAGAGATGAGTTTAGTCTGTTCTTTTGTTTGATTTGGGCGTTGAATACTCTTCGCCATTTTCATAGCTTGTTCTTGTACTTCTTCAGAAATTTTATTCATATATTTAATTCTGGCCTAAGTATGGACGTTTTTGAATACTATACCTGTTCTAATTGAACAAGCATAATTTAGCTAGAATGAGAAAGGTTTTTAGGCAAGGCATTGATTGAAGGCGTATATAGCGAATATACTATTATTAGGATAGCATTGCTTTAAGCTATGACAATTTATGTTAAAAAGGAAAGGACATGACTGAAAGGAAACAGATTGAGATGGCTCTTCAGGGCGGTGGATCACATGGAGCCTATACATGGGGTGTTCTGGACGGTATTCTCCAGGATCCTAGGATCGACATAACAGCTATCAGCGGCACTAGCGCTGGCGCAATGAACGCAGTCGCCTTGGCGGATGGCTTGGTTCGAGGCGGACGCGAAGGCGCGCGTGAGGCCTTGGAAAAATTTTGGCGGGCAGTCAGTGACAAGGCTCGATTCAGCCCAATTACACGCAGCCTCTTAGATCAGTTCTTAGGTCGTTGGAATCTAGATGCTTCGCCAGGTTATATTGCCATGAACATGCTTTCAAAGGTGGCATCACCCTATGATCTGAACCCATTTAACCTAAATCCATTGCGTGATTTACTGGCCGCACAAATAGATTTTGACCGTGTAAACGCCTGCGATGCTATCAAGTTGTTCGTGACTGCCACCAATGTACGCTCTGGTTTGCCTAGAATTTTTCGACAAGGAGAAATCAGCCTTGATAGCATTATGGCCTCTGCCTGCTTACCTGATGTGTTCAAAGCCGTAGAAATCGATGGTGAATCTTATTGGGATGGTGGTTTTGTTGGAAACCCTGCGCTGTTTCCCTTGGTTGATGAGACCGAGTGCCGTGATATGGTAATAGTCCAAATCAATCCAATACAGCGTGATGAGGTGCCGACCACGACTACTGCTATCCGCAATAGAATGAATGAAATTACATTTAATTCAAGTCTGATTAAAGAGTTACGTTCTATAGCGCTATTACATCGCTTAATAGAAGCAGAAGGAATTGAAAGCAAACGTTACCAAGATATGCGCCTGCACCGAATTGGCGGTGAGGGGCTTGAACACTTATCTATTTCATCGCAGGTTAACTCCGAATGGAGCTTTCTGATTCACCTACGAGACTTAGGGTGCAAAGCAGCCAAAAGCTGGATCGAGACTAATTTCGAATCGCTTGGTGAGAAATCGACCTTCGACCCCACAACCATGTTCCATCGTGATTTCAATGATCCTAAATGGAAGAAGTCATGCAATAAAAAGAACACCACATGATTGGACTTACAGGTATCTTTCTAGCACTAGGTCTTCTAATTATTCTAGCCTATCGCGGTGTGTCAGTCTTATTATTAGCACCCTTAATGGCTATGTTGGCGGCTGGGTTTTCCTCAGCCCCTCTTCTTGGACTTTACACGCAAGTATTTATGACTTCGGCAGGCGGCTTCATCATATCCTTCTTTCCACTTTTTCTGCTAGGCGCCATTTTTGGTCGTCTTATGGATGATAGTGGCGCAGCTCAAGCTATTGCAAAATCACTCGTAGCGCGGTTAGGGAGTAGTCAGGCAATTCTTGCCGTAGTACTCGCCTGTGCAATTCTGACTTATGGCGGTGTATCGCTGTTTGTTGTAGCTTTTGCAATATATCCCATTGCAGCTAACTTATTCGTAAGCGTGCAACTAAGCAGTTTGGACATATATTTATCGCATCGTAGTTAATTTTTTTG
>Ga0055584_100001874_pt1 | contig 20694 bp, 13 predicted proteins | sample OSDHelmetaG_FD_58716 | JGI IMG/M metagenome (GOLD analysis project Ga0055584, IMG submission 58716) | Pelagic marine sediment microbial communities from the LTER site Helgoland, North Sea, for post-phytoplankton bloom and carbon turnover... | ecosystem: Environmental > Aquatic > Marine >...
GGTCGAGAACTTCGAGAAAGTGCCGGGACATGTGGTTCGCGCGAAAAGCGGCAATGATTTTGCGATTGCTTTCGACTTGGAGGAGAGCCAAGCCCGCGAGATCGTCGACCAAATTACGGACGACGAGACCTAATCCACCCGCAATCAGATCGTTAAACGGACTTCTCCGCTTCCGCAATTGCCGCAACGATTTGATGCGGTAGGATCGGCGCATCCCGGAATCGAACGCCAAATGGGGAAAGCGCATCGTCAATCGCGGCGGCGATAACCGCAGCTGCTGGAAGAGTGCCGCCTTCGCCAGCCCCTTTGACCCCCAATGGATTGTTGGGCGTCGGCGATTCGAGATGTAGGATTTCGACGTTCGGCACCAATTCAGCCGTGGGGAGTAAATACTCCGCGAAGGTTGCCGTCAGCGGGTTGGCGTCTGTGTCGTAGTAGAGGTGCTCGAGAAGCGCATTGCCGATACCATGTGCGACGCCACCTTGGACCTGGCCGTCCACAATCATCGGATTGATCAAATTGCCGCAATCGTGAGAGACGATATAACGCAATATAGAGACCGCGCCGGTTTCGACGTCGACTTCGACCTCGGCGACATGGCAACCGTTGGCGTATGCGGCTTGGCTTGGCTGGAAATAGCTCGTTGCTTCCAATCCGGCTTCGATACCTTCCGGTAGTTTGTAGCCGGGGACCCCATTCATCATCTTGGCAAGGTCCGAGAAGCTGACGCTGTCGCCTTGCTCGCCCGTGATCCGGATGTCGCCGTCTTCCATCTCCAAGTCCTCTTCGCCGACCTGGAGGACCGCGGCGGCCAGTTTCATCAGTTTGCCGCGCACGGTTTGCGATGCCAGCCGGACCGACGAGCCGGCATTGACGGCAATACGACTCGCAAAGGTTCCGACGCCGAGCGAGACCGCATTTGTATCGCCGGCGACGATGTCAATTCGGTCGATCGGGATATTCAGCTCCTGGCCGCAAAGTTGAGCCAAGGTCGTGTGATGGGCTTGGCCTTGCGCGGCCGCACCCGTTTGCAGCACCACTCGGCCCGATGGCGCCACTTTGATCGTTGCCCCTTCGAATGGCCCGAGACCCGTGCCTTCAACCGCATTGGCGATACCGATGCCGATATAGCGCCCTTCCGCGCGTGCCGCCGCTTGTCGCCGTGGGAATTCGCTATATTCGCCGCGGTTCAACGCCATCGATTGGCATTTTGGATAGTCGCCGCTGTCATAGATAACGGGTGCGCCATCGCGAAATATTAGGCCCATCTTATAGGGCATGGCATCGGCAGGAATGAGATTCCTGTGCCGAATTTCGGCACGGTCTATCCCGAGTTTATCGGCGACGAGGTCCATCGTTCGTTCCATCGCAAAGACGGCTTGCGGACGCCCGGCGCCGCGCAATGGAGTCGTTGGTGGCTTATTGGTGAACGCCGCAATCGTGTCGAACTTAAATGCCGGCACAACATAGGGGCCGGCAATGGTCGTGGTTGAGATATAGGGAGTGATGATACCCCACGGGACATAAGCGCCTGCATCATGAATAAGCCGCCCTTTCAGTCCCAGGATCTTGCCATTCGCGTCGAGCGCGATGGAGACGTCCCATATCTGATCGCGTTCCTGAGTCGTCGTCAGGAAGTGTTCGCGCCGATCCTCGATCCATTTCACCGGTCGTGCGAGCGCCCGGGCGAGAGCCGGAACGACGATCTCTTCCGGATACGACATACCCTTGGGCCCAAAGCCTCCGCCGACGTCTTTTGGTGCGATGACACGAACGGCGCTTTCTTCGACCTCGAACATGTCGACCAAGGCGCGACGGATAATGAAGGGTGATTGGGTCGCCGACCATACCGTGAATTGATTGGATACAGCGTCATAAGCCCCGACGACGCCACGGCCTTCCATCGGATTGGCCGTGCCTCGATGCTGGAAATAACGGTCTTGGAAGACATGGGCGGCCTTACTGAAGGCGTCGTCGATATCCCCATAGTCCAACGTGAATTGGGCGGCGATATTGTCGTCGATACTCGAATGCGCCGTACCGGCACCTGGTTTCAGTGCGGTTTCGCAATCCGGCGATACCGGTAGGACCTCGTAATCGACATCGATACGTTCGCAGGCATCCTCCGCCTGGTGCCGGCTATCGGCGACGACGACGGCGACGGGTTCTCCCACGAAGCAGACTTCGCTCGTCGCTAACGGCTCTTGCGTAAAGGGGTGTCGAATGGCCGGATTAGGAACCTGCAGTAGCATTCGGCGGCTATGCATGTTTTCCGGCAGATCGGCCGCCGTCCACACCGCATGAATCCCCGGCATCGTTATGGCGTCGGCTTTATCTATACCGCGAATACGCGCATGACCGACGGGGCTTCTCAGGAAAGCCGCATGCAATACACCCGGTATTTTCAGGTCGTCGACAAATTGACCGCGCCCGCTCAGCAGGTCTGGGTCTTCGAGGCGTTTGATGCGCTGGCCGACCAGGTGTGTGGACATTTCTCGATTACTGCCCGCTCGCGTTTCGAAGATTGGCGGCGGCTTCCAGGGCGGCATCGACAATGCCTTGATAGCCGGTGCAGCGACATATGTTGCCGGACAACGCTTCGCGAACTTCCGCATCACTGGGGTCCGGATTGTCCTGCAAGAATTCGGTCAGTGTCATTAAGATACCCGGTGTGCAAAAGCCGCACTGCAAACCATGGTTGTCCCAAAAAGCTTGCTGTAAGGTATTCAGTTCGGTCGAGGAGGGGGCAAGGCCTTCGACGGTTTCGACCGATTTTCCGTCCGCTTGAACGGCGAGCGTGAGGCAACCGCGCACGGAGTGTCCATCCAATAAGACGGTACAGGCGCCACAAACACCATGTTCACAACCGAGATGAGTGCCGGTCAGGCCGAGTTTGTGGCGTAGAAAATCAGCCAAGGACCAACGGGATTCAACCGCCTCGGAATAGGGTTTTCCGTTAACGGTCAAAGTTACTTCGTGAATATCGGGCTTAGACATTTTTTTCTCCAGCCGCCCGTTGCGCCGCTGAAGTCAGTGAACGCCGTAGGAGAACCGATGATAATTGCTTGCGGTAACTCTCGGGCACTAGGGCATCCTCCATCATGTCCCTCTCCCGCGTCTTTTCTCCCGCCGCGCGGAAAAGGTCTTCCGATGGCGTTTGGCCCAGCAAATCGGCCTCGATGTCCGCCAATCGGATGGGGTGATAATCGATACCGATCAAGACACACGCGATCCTGTCAATTCGTTTGCTTGCGTCGAGTGTCATCAATGTCCCAACGCCGACGATCGCAAAATCGCCATGCCGCTGTGCAAATTCACGAAAATCGTATCCGTGTCCTTCCGGCCAAAAATCGAAGCTGATCTTGGTGAGTATTTCGTCCGGCTCCGTGCATGGAGTCATATAGCCCAGCGCAAACTCCTGCATGGATACATGCCGGGATGACCCGAGCTTGGTTATGGTGATTGTCGCGTCGTGCAGGGCCGCCATTCCCGGAAGCTCGGCCGCCGGGTCGAGGTGCGAGAGACTGCCACCGATTGTGCCACGGTTGCGGGTCTGTATGTGGCCGACTTCCCGCAACGCTTCCGCGAAAATGGGCGCTTTGTCGGCCAATGTTTCGGAGGCGAAGATATCGCGTTGACGGGTCATGGCGCCGATGTGCACGCAGTTGCCGTCAACTTGAATTCCCGACATATCCGGAATCTCATTGAGATCGATCAGATGATCGACCATGACATATCGCATATTCATCATCGGCATAAGCGATTGACCGCCTGCCAATAGTCGCGCGTTCTCCAATGTCACGAGAAGCCCAGTGGCTTCTTCTAACGTGGTGACGCGGTGGTATTTGAAGGGTGCCGGTTTCATGGGGCCCTATCTGTTGTATTCCTCGAGCGCGGATTTATGAAATGTCAAAGTAGTACGGTTTGAAGGATAATACAGAACTGATTTTTAAACTGTTCAACCTCGGTTGATTGTTCGGAATTGTTAAGTACAAGTTGCAAAAACATTCAATATTTGAAATAAAAAGTAATAAAATTTCAAATTATACAATTAAATATTTCAGTTTGATTTACATCAATTTAAGAAAATACAATTAATTAAATGATTGTTAATCATAATATGCCTAAGGTCAGATAGTAACTTTCTTGCCGAATTTCTGTAGCGGGAGGCCGTACGATGACGTTGCCGATTGAAAAACACAAACAAGAGCATATCGGACGAGTACTCAAAGTCGTGGAAGAAAATTTGTCTGGAGCGCGCGCCGGGAATGCTGATTTTTTTATTCGGGAATTTTATCGCGATGTGCCGCCGGGCGATGTCCTCTGTGAGGAGCCGGAGACGCTATGCGGTTCGGCATTGTCGCTCGAATTGTTCGGCGAACGGCGCAAGCTCGGCAAAGCGAAAGTGCGCGCCTTTAATCCGAAGGTCGAAAACGATGGCTGGCGCTCGGGTCATACAATTGTCGAAATAGTAAACGAAGACATGCCGTTTCTCGTTGATTCGGTGACGATGGCGTTGAATCAATTGGACCTCACGGTTCATGTGATAATTCACCCGACATTCGTTGTGAAACGGGACAAGGCGGGGCGGACGGTCGGCTTCACAACGGGGACGGAAAGCGGCAAAGGAGCGGTTCGTGAATCGTTCATGCATGTCCAGGTCAGCGAACAGACGTCGAAATCCGCGCTGAAGGAGATCGAGAAGACGATATTGAACGTTCTGTCCGATGTACGGTCAGCGGTGGAAGATTGGCGTTTGATGTTGTTCGAAGTGGGTTCGGCAATTGACGAGTTAAAGGTCGCGCCGAAAATGATTCAACGGGCGGAGGTCGAAGAAGCCATCGATTTTCTCGCTTGGGCTCGCGAGAATCATTTCACCTTCTTGGGCTCCCGCGAATATAAACTGGCTGGCCGTAAAGCCACGGCGCATCTCGAAATCGTTCCGGGGACTGGCAAGGGTATTCTGCGGAACGACGATGTATTGGTGTTTGAAGGATTGCGCGATGCCGAAAACGTAACGGCTGAAATTGAAATATTTTTGCGCCAACCCATCCCATTGCTGGTCACGAAGAGTAATCTTCGCTCCACCATCCATCGGCCCGTTCACATCGACACAATTGCCGTCAAACGGTTCAATGCTAAAGGTAAGGTAACGGGTGAATTCCTCTTCGCGGGGCTCTTCACATCTGTCGCTTATAGTCTTAGTCCGAGGGATATTCCTTACCTTCGCCGCAAGGTTAACGCAGCGATGGAGCTTTCGGGTTTTGAGGCCGGCAGTCATAGCGGCAAAGCATTCATGCATGTTTTGGAGAACTATCCGCGTGACGAGCTCTTTCAGATCAAACCGGAAGAACTGCACGCGATCAGTCGCGGCGTGGTTAATCTGCAGGAACGTCAACGCACCGCCTTGTTCGTCCGCCATGACCCATTTGATCGGTTCGTATCGACCTTTGTCTATACACCGCGAGATCGCTACACGCAGGTCATTAGGCGATCATTCGGGGAAATACTATCGACGGCATTTAAAGGACGGGTTTCCGCCTACTACACGCATTTCACGGACGAGGCCCTGGGGCGCTTGCAATACATCGTGTCGCTCGACGGCAAAGGTGTTCCGGCGTACGACATCAGCGAGATTGAAGCGCAATTGCAGGAGGCAACGCGCACTTGGTCCGACCGGTTGCTTGATACTTTAATCTCGGCTGTTGGCGAAGAGCGCGGGAACGCATTGTTCCGCAAGTATGGTGACGTGTTTCCGGCGGCATATCGGGAAGACACAACCCCTCATGCCTCTGTCTTTGATATCAAGAGGTTTGAAAAGATATCGAAGACCGGTGAATTCGATTTAGACCCCTATCAGCAGCGTCACGCGTCTGATTCCGAATTTCGAGTGCGGCTCTATAGCAGCGGAAGTCCGGTCCTGTTGTCGGATGCTCTACCTGTTTTGGAGAAGATGGGCCTAATTGTTGCCAGTGAAAACCCGTATGAATTGCACTTCGATGATGCCGGAAACGTGATGTTCATTCACGATTTTGGAGTCCATTTGCGTAACGGTACGAAGATTGAATTCGATAAGGTTCGTTTGCCGTTCAAGGAATGTTTTGCCAGCGTATGGCGCGGCGAAATGGAGAACGATGGCTTTAACGAACTTGTACTCGCAGCCGGATTGAGCTGGCGCCAGGTTGTGATCCTCCGAGCTTATAGCAAGTACTTGCGCCAGGCCCGCATACCCTTCAGCCAAGAATATATGGAGCAAACGCTCGCGGCGAATGGCGCGATAACCAGAGGCTTGGTGGAGATATTTGAGGCAACGTTCAATCCGAAACAAAAAAGTGACGGGGGCCGAAAGGTCAAATCGATTAGGCGTCGAATTGAGACGGAGTTGGAAAAGGTTTCGAACCTTGACGAGGATCGCATTATTCGATCGTTTCTCAAATTGGTAGAAACGACATTGCGGACGAACTTTTATCAATTCGATCCAAACGGAGAGCCGATTTCTTATCTCTCATTAAAATTCAGCAGCCGAGAAATAGAAGACCTGCCGAAGCCCCGACCATTGCGGGAAATATTTGTCTACAGCCCGCGCTTTGAAGCGGTGCATCTGCGGTTCGGATTAGTGGCACGTGGCGGCCTTCGGTGGTCGGACAGGCGCGAAGATTTCCGCACGGAAGTTTTGGGCTTGGCGAAAGCTCAGCAGGTCAAGAACGGGGTCATCGTTCCGGTGGGGTCAAAAGGCGGATTTGTGCTAAAGAAAGCGCCGCCGATGTCGGATCGTGATGCCTACATGGCGGAGGGTGTCGAGTGTTACAAGTTGTTCGTCGGCGCCATGCTGGAGATTACCGACAACCTCAAAGGCGATAAGATTGTGGCTCCACGCAATGTCGTTCGGCGCGACGACCCGGATCCTTACTTGGTGGTCGCGGCGGATAAGGGAACGGCGACTTTTTCGGATTTTGCGAATGGCGTGGCGCGTGAGAAAGGGTTTTGGCTCGATGATGCCTTCGCATCCGGAGGCTCGGCTGGATACGACCACAAGAAGATGGGTATCACAGCAAAGGGCGCTTGGGAATCCGTTAAGCGTCACTTCCGCGAAATGGGACATGACACGCAAACCGAAGAGTTTACGGCTGTTGGCTGTGGAGACATGTCTGGTGACGTATTCGGCAACGGTATGCTGCTGTCGGAACAGATAAAACTCTTAGGCGCCTTCAATCACCTGCATATAATTGTAGACCCCGACCCTGACCCCGAGAACAGTTATAAAGAACGTAAGCGATTGTTCGATTTACCGCGGTCGAGCTGGATCGACTACGACCCTAAGCTGATTTCGAAGGGTGGTGGGCTCTTCGAGCGGTCCGCAAAATCAATCAAGTTAACACGCGAGATCAAACAAACTTTCGGTATAGAGCGCGATACTGTGACGCCGAACGAGCTGATCAGATCGATCCTATTGGCCCATGTCGATCTGCTGTGGTTCGGCGGTATTGGGACTTACATCAAGGCAGCGTCGGAAAGCGATGCAGATGCGGGCGATCGCGCTAATGATCCCATTCGCGTCAACGGAGGTGAGTTGAATTGTAAGGTTGTGGGTGAGGGAGCCAATCTGGGAGCGACACAACGCGGGCGCGTTGAGTTTGCGATGGCAGGTGGCCGGCTGAATACGGATTTCATCGACAATTCCGCCGGTGTCGATTGTTCCGATCATGAAGTGAATATCAAGATCGTATTTGGCGACGTCGTACAGCGTGGCGACATGACGATGAAGCAACGCGATAAGCTATTGATGAAAATGACGGATGAGGTGGGAACGCTGGTGTTGCGCGATAATTACCAGCAATCCCAAGCGATCACGACAGCGGAAGCTGTCTCCCTTCGTCTACTGGACCGTCAGAATAGGTTTATGCGCAGTCTCGAACGCGAAGGTTTATTGGATCGCGAGATCGAATTCTTGCCCGATGAAGAGGAAGTCGCAAGGCGTCTCTCAGCGAATGTCGGGATGACGCGACCGGAAATTTCAATTCTGCTGTCCTATGCCAAGATCGTTACCTATGACGAAATTCTAGCGAGTGATCTGCCAGATGAAGAGCTGCTGGCGGAAGACCTATTGCTCTATTTCCCAACGCCGCTACGAAATGCATATCGAGACTCCATCATGCGTCACAAGTTGCGGCGTGAGATCATCGCTACCATGGTGACCAATTCAATGATCAATAGAGTCGGCGCCACCTATATCCATGAGATGCATGATGCGACGGGTTACGCGAGTGACGTTATCGCTCGGGCTTATCTTATTTCGAGAGATGCGTTTGAGCTGCGGAAAATTTGGAATGGAATCGAGGCATTGGACAATAAGGTCGATTCAAAACTTCAAACCGCAATGCTTCAAGAAACCAATAAGCTTGGACAGCGAAATGTTCAGTGGTTCTTGAGGAATGAGAGCCAGCCGATGAATATTACCCGAACCATGGATGAGTTCGCGGCAGGTATTCGCGAATTGCACGCAAATATCGATGTGATCGCCGGAGAGGCAGATAAAGTGGCCATGAAGTCTCGTGAAGCCAGTTTGTCCAGCGAAGGAGTGCCGCAAAAACTCGCCAAGGAAATTGCCAAACTAAATGTTTTGGCGTCAGCGTGCGATATTGTTCGAATCGCAAATGCGTTAAAGCAGAAAGTCACGAAGGTTGGCGCCGTCTATTTTGGTGTCGGCAGCTGTCTGTCGGTCGATTGGCTAAAGAATGCGGCCATTTCTCTTACGCCGGAAAACGAATGGCAGAAGCGAGCATTGGACGCGGTTGTCGACGACCTGTTCGCGCACCAAAGCGCGCTCACGCAACGAGTGCTCGACATGCGTGGAAATACGCGACCGCCGGAAAAATTGATCGAGCAATGGATAATCGGGCGAGGGGCAGCCGCAACACGAGTACGCGAACTCGTCGGCGATCTACGAGCCGCCGATAGTCTTGATATATCCATGCTCGCGGTTGCAAACCGAGAACTGCGAAATCTCGTCGGAGATTAGTGCCGGAAGTGCCGTACACCTGAGAAGACCATCGCGATTCCGGCATCGTCCGCGGCGGCGATTACTTCGTCGTCGCGAATGGAGCCGCCCGGCTGGATGACCGCGGTTCCTCCGGCTTCGACTGCGGCCAGTAGTCCGTCTGCGAAGGGGAAGAAGGCGTCGGATGCCACGACGCAAGGTGTCGTTCCCGCATGTTCCGCACCTTTGCGGGCGGCAATATGTGCGGCATCGACCCGGCTCATCTGGCCAGCGCCGATACCAACCGTCGCTAGGTCGCGTGCATAGACGATTGTGTTGGATTTGACGTGTTTCCCGACAGTGAAGGCAAACAACATATCGGCAATTTCCGTTTCGGTCGGTGCGCGTTTGGTGACGACTTTCAGATCGGATTCGGTTGTTTTACCATTGTCACGGCTCTGAAGTAGAAATCCTCCCGCAACTTGCTTAATCGCCCGACCGGAAGCTACTGGATCCGGCAGGACACCAGTTAGGAGCAGGCGAAGATTCTTGCGTTTAGCCAATAGTTCCAGGGCATCCGCATCGGCTTCCGGAGCCACGATTACTTCAACGAACAAATCGCCTAAGGCTTTCACGGTTGCCGCATCCAGTGTCCGATTGAGTGCGATAATGCCGCCAAAGGCACTAACTGGGTCACAGGCGACGGCCTTCTTGAAGGCGTCTTCCAAATTGTCGGCAAGGGCGACGCCGCAAGGGTTGGCATGTTTGATGATCGCACAGGCGGGGCGCTCGAACTCGGCTACCAATTCGTAGGCGGCATCCGTGTCATTGAGGTTATTGTAGCTGAGGCCTTTACCTTGGACCTGGTCAGAGGTCGAGACACCAGGGCGGAATTCAGACGATGTATAGAAGGCAGCCGTCTGATGCGGATTCTCGCCATATCGTAACGTTTGCTGGAGGCGGCCGCCGAAAGCGAAAAATTCCAGGTACGGCTCATCGATTTGCTCGCTGAACCAGTTGGCGATCGCGGCATCATACGCCGCTGTTCGGGCGTAGGCGGTCGCCGCGAGATTACGGCGTAGGTCCAATGATATGCTGCCTTTGTGGGCCTCCATATCCAACATGACGGATTGATATTGCTGAGGATCTATCACGATTGTTGTGAAGGCATGGTTTTTGGCGGCGGCGCGGATCATGGCCGGTCCGCCGATATCGATGTTCTCGACACAGGCTGCGAAATCCGCACCACTTCGCGCTGTTTCTTCGAAAGCATAAAGATTGACGATTATTAGGTCGATGGGTTCGATGTCGTTGTCCGCCATTTCCGATTTGTCGTCGTCATCATCGCGGCGCGCCAAAATACCACCGTGAATTTTGGGGTGCAGAGTTTTCACCCTGCCACCCAAAATTTCCGGAGACCCGGTGAATTCCGATACCTCGAGGACTGGAATATCTCCGTCTCTGATGGCCTTGGCGGTGCCTCCCGTGGAGAGAAGCTCGACTCCATTATCGTGGAGAAATTGGGCGAGTTCGACGAGGCCGGTTTTGTCGGTGACCGAGAGGAGTGCGCGTTTGATCGGGGTATCTACCATGATTTTATTCTCGTCGATTATGATGTTTTAGACGATTGCTGCGTCTGTTGTGTCATGTCCCGTATATTCTGGGACCAATAGTGTTAGCGCTTCGAGAGTATCTACGCGGCGGCGGCTTCTGGCGGCAACTTCCAAGCGGTCGATGGCTGAAGAAAGCTCTTCCAGGTTACTTGTCCTTGGTGCCGCTAATAATAAGCCAGGGTGTGAAGACGGCAATAAGGCTTCACCTTCGTGAAGGAGTTCCTCGTGCAGTTTTTCTCCGGGGCGTAGGCCGGTGACTTGAATCTCGATGTCCTTGTTGGGTTGTAATCCCGCGAGCCGGATCATTTGTTCGGCAAGTTCCATAATCTTTACCGGTGCACCCATTTCCAGGACATGAATGCGCCCAGCATCGCGCTCGCCCGCAGTACCCAATGCGGAAGCCTGCAACACCAACTCTACCGCTTCACGGATCGTCATGAAAAACCTCGTCACCTCAGGATGGGTGATGGTTAATGGTCCGCCCGCCTCCAACTGTTTTTGGAATAGCGGGACGACCGAGCCCGTCGAGCCCAATACGTTTCCGAAGCGGACGGTCACAAAACGAGTTCCGTCGGTTTGAGCAGTATTGATGTCTAGGGCTTGGCAATAACTCTCAGCCAATCGCTTGGTGGCACCCATAATATTCGGCGGGTTTACGGCTTTATCCGTGGATATGAGCACCATTGCTTTGACGCCATGTACGACACAAGCATCCGCGACATTCCGGCTTCCGATGACATTGGTTAAAATGCCTTCCACTGGATTTTGTTCAACCATCGGCACATGTTTCAATGCCGCGGCATGAAATACGAGCGTTGGTTTTCGGGAGATTATAACCTGATTAACCCGCTCTCCGTCCCTAACATCGCCAAGGACCGCGAACCTCTTGATACCAGGGTGCTTACCCGACAGCTCTTGATCGATTTGATACAGATTGTACTCCGAACTCTCAAAGAGCGTCATCGATGCCGGTGAAAGGTCGCTAATTTGCCGGACGAGTTCGCTGCCGATGCTCCCTCCGGCGCCGGTTACTAATATGTCTTGGCCTTCGATCAATTTCTGCATTGCATCGCGATCGAGTTTCGTTTGAGGACGGCCGAGCAAATCCTCAACGTCTATCGGGCGCGTCTCAATTTTTTCTTCCAGGCCAGCTTGCAACTGTGTCGTGAGGGGCAGTCGCGACAATGTACAGCCATGGCGCTCAGCCAGATCGAAGATCTGTCTGACTTCGGCGCCGTCCATATTGTGATTGGTCAGGATCAGTTTTTGAGGTCGTCCGTGGGCACCATCGCGCAATATCGAATCCAACTCGTCCGTGCTTGCGACGATTGGAACGCCGTGAATTGCCCTTCCAACGCGGCCGCCTTTGTCGTCCAAAATGGCTGTCGCCAGGTAAGGAGCATTTCGGTCGCGATTGTGCTGACGAATGAAGAGTTCGGCGGCATCGCCTGCACCGATCAACATTACCGGGACTCTGCGGTGCCCCGATCTTTTGAGGATATTCTCCAACCGGCGGTCCTTTAATATCCGATATAGAAACCGGGGGCCGCCGAGAAGCGCCATCAACACGAACCATTGAATGAGCGGAAGTGATCGGGGTAATTGCTCAAGGCGAGCAAAGAGGAATAACACCGGGAGAAAGATCAGGATAGCAAGGGTTACGGCCTTGGTGATCGCGGTCAGATCTTCTATCGAGGCATAACCCCAAATTCCCTTGTATAGGCGTGAATATAGGAAGACCGGGGCGCAAATAGCCGCGAATATGAGGCTCGTTTCGACGATATAATCGCCCCAGAAAAAGTAAAAAACATCTCCCACCCGAAGATACAGGGACAAGGGAAATGAGATCACCGCCATTACCGTGTCGTGGAGGAGGGCAATGCGCGTGCGATTCATTTTTGGGAGTATGTTCATCAACGCCTTCATAAAGTGAGGGCAATGCAGTGGCAAGTGCGACCGCCGGATCGCCTAAACTGGAGATGATGTCTCATGTAATTCCCGAGTCTCACAGGGTGCGATACCAGTCGATGGTCTGACTAATCCCGGTTTCGAATGATTGCGGAGGTGTCCAATCAGGTAGAGCGCCATCGACCGTGAGTGTTCCGATAAGCCTATCAATCGTATTGGATTTTCGCAGTATCTTTCCGACCAATGCGAGCGCCGTTGGCGGAAACGGAAAAAGACGCTGCGGTCTTCCTAGCGCCTGCGCAATGGCCCGGATGAGGTCTGCCGTCGATTGGTCGTCTTTGTCACTTGGCAGGTAAAGCCCGGTCGGGCCGGTTAAGCTCCAACAAATGGCATCGGTGAGATTGGCGAGACTGATAAAGCTTCGTTGATTGTGGACGCTTGCGAGAGGTAGGGGCATGCCTTTATCGACAAGCTCGATCAGGCGGCGGAAATTACCTTTTACATTCGCGCCATAGACGAGGGGTGGGCGCAGCGTCACCACATCCAAATCGGAACTCATTAGGGCCAAGGCCTGCTCCGCTTCCCATTTTGAGATTGCATATGGATCTTGAGGGGTGGCTGGATCTTGCGCGGTTAAATGGTGGTCGGATCGGTCTCCATTTACCTTTATGGAACTTACGAATACGAACCGGCGGACTTTCATGTCTCGCGCCGATTCAGCAAGATGAATGGTACCTTCCGTGTTGACCGTCCGATACAGCGAAAGCGGATCGTCAGCGGTGTCTTGCATAACATGGACACGTGCCGCCAGATGAACGATTGCGTCGATGTCCGCCAGATGCGGCCGCCAATTCGTTTTACCATTGATTTCGTCAATTTCGGATCGCGTTATTGCGGAGACTCGGTGACCAGCCAGCTCCAAGCGCGCTAAGAGTGCTTGGCCGACGAAGCCGGAAGCTCCCGTCACGAGGACATTCATCCGCGCATCCAGTGGATCAAAATGAAAACGACAAAGAAAGCCAGTCCCAATGCAGCGAAAGGGTAAGTGATTGCCAGTACTGCTAGTCCGATTAATCCAATGTTGGCGATGAGAATAGCGCCGCTAACCTGCGCGTGGCTTTTACCCGACTGCACAGCCTGTTGATAGAAATGTTCTCGATGAGCCTGCCAAACCTTCTCGCCGCGCAGGCCGCGCTTGATCAAGGTGAATGTAGCATCGCTCAGATAGTAAAGCGGCAGTATCACAGCTGATGGCCAATAGCCGGAAATCGCTAAATTGATGAGCAGCCAACCCAATAAGAAGCCAACTGTGATGCTTCCGACATCGCCCAAAAAGATTTGCGCCGGCGGGCGATTCCACCAAAGAAATCCGATTACCGCTCCACCCAGTGTTAGTGAATGCCAGAGACCCGGGCCGGCAATCTGGTAGAGGCCCGAAAGGATTGCCAGACCGCCGCAAATTGCAATGGCTTCAATTCCAGAAATAGCATCGATACCGTCCATGAAGTTAAAAAGATTCACGAACCACAGCCAGACGAAGAAAATGACAATGGTGTCGAGCCAAATCGGAATTAAACCGTGAAATAATAAGCCGCCGGAAGGTAGGGAATATACACCGATGAGGACGGCGGTGCATTGAACGCACAATCTTATGGCAGGCGAGAGTGATCGTATGTCGTCAATCCATGAAATGATTGCCAACATTCCGGCCGCTGCTAACAAGAATATCGTTGCCGGGTCGACGGTTCCGTGAAAAGGCAAAGCCCAAAAGACCAACGTGAGTGCAACGATTGGGATGCCGCCACCGCGCGGCACTGGCACCGAATGACTGCTGCGTTCGTTCGGGTGGTCGAGAATTGCACGTTGTTTGAGGATCCTTAGGGTCAGGCCCGTCAGGAACCAAGAAAGAAGCGCGACCAATCCGCCGATTATAATCATCAAGGTCATCGGCAAGTTATACCGCGTCGCCGGACAAACGGTCACGTGTCTTAAGCGTAGGCGCGTACCGTATCCGACGGTAATCGCACTTCCACATTGCGTCCCAGCAATTCAAGCAGCATTACAATCCGCTTTTGCTTGTCCATCCGAAGGAAGTTCCCCACGTGATCAGCAAGGGCACCAGAAGTGATCTCTATAATCTCACCTGTTTTGTATGGGATTTCTTCGGAAATCTGTATGAGGCGATCATCGGACTCTCTCGACATGATTTCCTCAACAACTCCATTTGGAACAGCTGAAGGTCGTTCCCCCATTGACAGCAGATAGGATACACCGCGCGTTCCATTGATCGACCGCCAGCGTTGAAGTTCCATATCAATTTCAACAAAGATATAGCGCGCGAATAATGGCGCAATTACGTTCTTTTCGCTGCGAGCGTGACGGACCTTCTTCAAGAAGCGTGGGAAATATGTGCGGAAACCCTGATTTTCCAATTGCCCTTGCGCCAGAATTTCCGAACCGGGTTGCGTGTGAACCACATACCAACGTTTCATGTTTCCCCCAATTCCGACAGGCTTGTCCGAGAGATATTTAAGACCGGCAGAGTCAAAATGCGTTCGATAGGGAATTCGCCGCCTAATTGATCGAATGTATGTTGTGGCGATTTGGTATCTGTCACGATAAGGGCGTCGATTCGACCTAAGGAAGACAAATTTTTTGCAACAGGCAATCCAGCAAATTGTTCGCGCGTTGAAGCGGGATCATAAATACCGACTAGGTTAATTTTTTGATCGAGTGCGCAGAGGGCGTAAACCTCGGCGAGGTCGCCCACTCCGACCAAACCCACCCGATGCCAATTCCGCGCGCTTGCGTAGCGCAAGGACTCCAAGCATTGACCTTTTGCGCGACGGAAAAAATTGAAAGACGAAGAAAGAAATTCAGCGGTCAGCCGAGATTTCTCCGCAAATCCGGTAGGTGTCAGATAATAGCTGTATCGGTTCGACGGGATCTGTCGAACCTTAATGTAGCCTTTTCGAACACAGCGCTTCAGATAGGTGTTCGCCAGTCCCAGTGCAATTCCGAGCTCATTTGCCATCGACCGTTGAGTTAAGTCACTATTCTCATGAACGACATTCAACAGCTCGAGCAATATTCCCGAGTCGCCTTCGGTCTTATCACTATTCGAAGTTGTTTGTGGCATTTGCGGATCGCCTGTGTTCATGGATTGAACGCTCAGGCGTTCATAATATGAACAATAGTTTGTTCATGGCGTGAACGTCAAGAGTTATTGATTTTCCAATATTTACTATTGCCGGATCGTCTAGATTGACAATTTTATCCGGCTAAAGTTAGGTGTCGGTCAAATTCATAAACTTTGTCGGTGCAATGGGACCTGAACTCACGTTATCGGTAATCGGACTTGGTTACGTAGGATTGCCGCTGGCATTGGCGCTGGCCAAGACATATCCGGTCATTGGCTATGATCAGAATATCAATCGCATTGCAGAATTGCGTCGGGGCCACGACCGGACAGGTGAAATTGTATCGGAAGATTTAGCGGCTTCAGAAGTTCGATTTACGGACGATGCAACGGGATTGAGCGACGCTGATCTCTTTATCGTCGCCGTTCCCACACCGGTTGATTCTTCCAATCAACCGGAGTTATCGGCGCTTAAGTCGGCGACTGAATGCGTTGGCGGTGTCTTGCGCAAAGGAGCGATCGTCGTATTTGAAAGCACTGTGTATCCGGGTGTTACGGAGGATATTTGTGGCCCGATTCTGGAGCGCGTATCCGGTCTGAAATGCGGCTCCGACTTCTATATCGGTTATTCCCCTGAGCGTATAAATCCGGGCGATTCGATTCATACCGTTGATCGCATCGTGAAGATCGTTGCGGGGCAAACGCAGGACGTCGCCGAGACTTTGGCGCAAGTTTACGGCTCCATGAATGGCGACCAAATATTTATCGCGAAAGATATAAAAACTGCGGAAGCCGCGAAGGTTATCGAGAATGCGCAGCGGGACATCAATATCGCATTTATGAACGAGATCGCTCAAATTTTTAATCGTCTCGATATTTCAATCCACGATGTGCTGGATGCCGCAAACACGAAATGGAATTTCCTGCCGTTTACGCCTGGCCTCGTTGGAGGGCATTGTATTGGCGTGGACCCATATTATCTTGCACATGCGGCGGCGGCCGTGGGATTTGAACCGACGGTTATTCTCTCCGGTCGGTATACTAACGATGCGATGGCTGCATACGTCGCCGACACCATATCCGCGGAATTGGACGCAAACGCTCAAGTTTTGATCCTCGGTTTGACGTTTAAAGAAGACGTGCCGGATTTGAGGAATTCCAAGGTTGGGGAAATTGTGAAGTTGCTGATCGAATATGGGCATACGGTCCAGGTTCATGATCCGTTGGCGGATCCAAACGAAGCACGTCAGTTATATGGCATCGAGCTTGTTGAGGGTTTTGGACCGGATTTCGACTGTGTCATGGGATGCGTCGCTCATAAACAATATGACGAGTTTAGTTTTGACGGTGTATTACGTGAAGGTGGACTAATTGCCGACCTTAAAGGTATTTGGCGGCGATCAAAAAATAGGGATCAATATCGCTATTGGAGTTTATGAGTTTGCCTGATTGAGACAATTCGGTCCGGCGTCTTAACGCGCCGTGGTAATCGACCAGTTGACCTCGGTTGATTCCGGAGATGTTTCCCCTTCAATTACAATTTGCCGACTTCGTCTAGGTTTCCCCTCGCCAAGATAAATACTCTCGTCAATACGGAGCGCCCCACCGCTCACGCTAAATTTCCAGCCACCCCCCTTGGCTAATTTCATCAATGCGGACTGTTCGCCATGAGCGATGGATACTGAAACATCGGGATGAAGGTGGAAGCGAATAGTAAAAGTATATGCGCCATTTCCTTCGATACGATCAATGCCTTCGATGATCTCCGCCTCTTTCGAGACTCTTATCTCCCGACGATGGGATGCGCCGAATATCGATTGATATCCATCGTGACTGGCGACGAACGCCAAACTCCGGTCATCATCAAGTCGTTCACTGGAAACTTGCGCGCGTCTTCGACCAATTCCACCCGCATCTATCAACTCACTTGAATTTCTGTCTTCGAGCGACAGGGTCGAGTGCGCTGCGGTAGTCCGTTGTACGGTGCGCCAAGAGCTACCATCGGGATATATTGAGCCGCAATTTGTGATTAATCTTTCCCTGCCGATACTTACCTCGAAGCTTAACGCGCCGGCGTGTGCAAATTGATCATAACCGACGGGCGGTGGGTTCCCAGTATCCGCCAACAACAGAATGCGGCCTGAGAGGAGGCGCTCATATCCGGTATAGGGCAGGCGTCGAGGCGGTTGACCGCGAGCGTCGGCCTTAATCAGGGTTAAATCCAATTGTTCGGCTGCGCTCTCGTGGCTGCCATTGAATTGGCTAAGCCTCCCATCTTGATGACGATAGAAACGCAACGCCGGTGCCATTTTATCGATGGCGTTTCGCAACGCTTCTGGTACCGGGTTTTGTGATGCTACGAGAATGTTTCGAATTTCGATCAAAATTTGTAAGGCGGAATGATGCGTGGTCGGCGAACGACCAATGTGTCCGCCGTCTTCCAAAATCTGAAAATCGATCTCTTGTTCAAGTTTTTTCAGTAATACGCTTAAACGCTTGTCTCCCCCCGGCAGACAGATAGCCCCATAAATAAGCCCTTTGAGCGCGTAAAATTTTGTCGTTCCGGCAGGTTCTGTTGCCAAAATTCGAGCTAAGTGTGTCAATTGTTGAGAGAGAAGGCGCATCACCAAGCTTCTGAAGGACTTGCCGCCTTTCGCGAAAAATTGCTCGTAATACTCGAGCCAAATAGAGATACGTTCAGCCAAGACATCGGCCCGCCAGACAACGGGGGACCATTGTTGGTTCTGGGAAATCCAGTCACGGACGAGCGTTTTCAGGCGATTACGGGCGGCATCTTGGTCGGCTGCTGCGGCGAGGTCTCGAAGCCAAGAAAACGAATGTAGAGCGGTTAGTTCATGATCGCTCGAGGCCTCAATCGACCATGGGTCCACGGAAACGATTTGCCGGTCCTCTCCCAAGGTGAACTGCCCGATAAGAATCCCTTGGCCGAGATGCGCATCTCCTACCCAATTCGGCTCGGGTGTAAATCGCAACGACTTCGGGACACGACCACGCAAAGAGTATTTGTACAGAGAAGAGGAAAATGTCGCCTCAAGCAGCTTTCTGCGAAACCGTCGGATCGAAAGCTTAGACCGTTCAATGACAGCCATTCTCCGATGACCTCTATGCTTGAACGCGGAGGCGGCTTATATTTTCCGAATAATGTGCGGCGCCGCCTTTAAAGGATGCCGTACCCGCGACCAACACGTCCGCTCCGGCATCGATAACCTTCTTTGCGGTCGCCTCATCGATACCACCATCAACTTCCAGGTCGATTGTGCGGCCGCAGTCGTCGATTCGTTGCCGGATGTCGGATATCTTTTGCAGTTGGCTTTCGATAAATTTTTGTCCGCCGAATCCTGGGTTCACCGTCATCACGAGGATGAGGTCCAACGCATCCAAGACGCCTTCGATCGCGGTGGCGGGGGTGCCCGGATTCAATGAGAGGCCGGCCCGTTTTCCGAGCGCCTTAATGCTTTGAATTGTGCGATGAATGTGAGGACCGGCCTCAGCGTGCACGGTGATGATGTCGGCCCCTGCGTCAGCGAACGCTTCGATATAAGGGTCGACTGGCGCGACCATCAGATGGACGTCGAAGGTCTTTTCGCTGTGGGGTCGCAACGCTTTTACGACACTGGGGCCAATTGTCAGATTCGGGACAAAATGACCGTCCATCACATCGATGTGGATGTAGTCGGCCCCCGCTTCGTCGATTGCACGGACTTCCTCCCCAAGGCGCGCGAAGTCCGCCGATAGAATGGATGGGGCGATTCGGATTTTTTGGTGCATGGGAATTTCCTATTCCCTCATACCTCGTCAAGCAAGCAGAGTCTTGCAGACGGAATAACTAATTAGAATTTGTCTTCCTTATGAGCCGCGCCGCATAGAAACCGTCCAGTCCTCCCGCCGCGGACCAATGGGAGGGAAGGGTGCGCAGGTCGCCTGATTCGGTCCGGAATTCACTGGGTATTCTCTCATCGTCGTCCCGAATGGGGTCCCGAGAGAATGCATCGTTGTTCAGCAGGAATTTATTGACGACGCGAGAGCCTTCTTCCGGCTGCAACGAACACACCACGTAGATTAGATGTCCGCCTGGGCGCACCATTTCCGCGGCGGCATTGAGTAACTCGGATTGTAGCTTTGCAAGTCTTCTGAGGTCCGATTTCTCTTTTAGGAATAAAATATCCGGATGCCGTCGGATCGTTCCGGTTGCCGTGCAGGGCGCATCCAATAGAACCGCATCGGCCAATTCCTTGGGTCGCCACGTCGCCACGTCGTGTGCGAATATTTCGGCTTGCAGGTTGAGCCGCTCGAAGTTGGCGCGCATGATATCAAGACGGATATCCGAGCGATCTATTGCGGTCACGTGTGCGCCCGCTGCCGCCAGTTGCGCGGCTTTCCCGCCCGGTGCCGCACACAAATCCAGAATGCGTTTGCCGGATGGCTCTGGAATTAAATGAGCTGGTAGCGCGGCGGCGGCGTCTTGAATCCACCAATCGCCGGTGCTGTAGCCCGGCAGCTCCGTGATATCGCCCGGTGATCGAATCCGGATCGATCCAGACGGCAGCAGCTCGCCTTCTAACTGCTGTGCGACACTTTCGGGGTCTGCCTTTGGCGTGATGTCGAGCGGCGCTTCTTGCGTATGCGCGAGAGCAATTTCCTGAGCGAGGTCGTCACCATACTCTTTCTGCCACGTAACGAAGAGCCAATCCGGCGTATTCGCAATGGCGCCCACAGAGAGGGAAGCTGGCTCAGCCGATGGAACACGGCGCAGCACAGCATTCACCAAACCGGTAAAGCCGGCGTAGCGGGTTCCTTTTAGAAGGGAGACGGATGTATCGACGGCGGCATGAGCCGGGGTGCCGAGGAATAGGAGTTGGGCGGTACCTATTCTGAGCGACTGTCGGACCAAAATAGCATTTTGAGCCAAAGGTTTCAGAAGGAACTGATCGATAGCGAGATCGATCTCACCCAAATGCCTCAAGCAGGTGCTGACAAGCATGCGCGCAAACGCGCGGTCGGGCCCGAGGAGGCGAGAAAATTCCTCCGACTCGGTC
>Ga0055584_100001875_pt1 | contig 20694 bp, 17 predicted proteins | sample OSDHelmetaG_FD_58716 | JGI IMG/M metagenome (GOLD analysis project Ga0055584, IMG submission 58716) | Pelagic marine sediment microbial communities from the LTER site Helgoland, North Sea, for post-phytoplankton bloom and carbon turnover... | ecosystem: Environmental > Aquatic > Marine >...
AGACAACACCATCGACAAATCCCATACAGATCCCCATTGCATAGGCAAAATTACTGTCTGGAATGTCTTTATTCCCCATATATGAAATATAAGAGTCGCATTTTTCAATCAGGTCTGCACCGGTATTCACGACTGCGTAGGTTGGCGAGTAGTTAAACAATAGCGCTAAGACTATTATCAATTTTTTCATATATTGTCCTCTCAAGTTTAATAAAGAGTATCAATAAGCAGTTTGTGTATCCAGTGGCATTAAATAGAAGGTAAATTCTTCAATACAATTTCAAGTTAGAGCTGGTAAACAAGCAATAGTCATTGAAAATTAAAGGGTTTTTATGCATTTTCTACTCAGCAGGACAATGTAGTTACTTAGCTTAAAACACATCGACATTACCCCGGATGATTTGTTATCCTTAGCACCTGATTTTTTAGGGGATTATTCATGCGCAGAATCGCACAACACTCAGAGTCCGAAGAGGCAAGTATCGACATTACGCCGCTCATTGATATCGTTTTTATCATGCTGATCTTTTTTATTGTTACGGCAACATTTGTAAAGGAAACAGGACTGGATGTGAATAAACCGGATATCCCGCTTAATCAGAACCAGGATAATGATAAAAAGAATATTCTCATCAACATTGATGCAAATAATGGGATATGGATCGGTACAAGGCGTATTGATATTCGCTCAGTACGCCCGAACATTGAACGTATGTACGCAGAAAATCCTCAAGCCTCTGTGGTAATTCAGGCAGCAAAAGCATCCACCAATGAATTGTTGGTGAATATTATGGATGCCGCACGACAGGTTGATAGAAATATTAATATTGCGATGGCAGAAGCCAGAGAATAAGAAATCTTTATAAGATTTGATAAAACCGGAGTAAATTTCCGGTTTTTTTTTGCCTGTGAAAAATGACGTCAGCTATTCCAGCTTCATTGTGCTACATTTTATAAAATGGCTGGTCAGAAATTGCAGTGCGAATAGACAAGGGGGATAAGATGAATAAGGGGCATATTTATACAGGAATATGTTTGTTACTTCTAAATATGTCATCGCCAGCCCAGCAGGTGGAAGATGTCATTGCTGATACAATTTTTATTAATGGCAATATTCTGACTGTAGATACCGATGAAGGCGATATTACAATAGCAGAAGCATTAGCGATTCGTGATGGCATTATTGTTGCTGTTGGTAGTAATACAAATATAAATGCATATCGTGGTCAAAATACAAATCTGTTTGATCTGGCAGGTAAAACAATGCTTCCAGGATTGATAGATACCCATACACATCCACAGCAGTACGCCGGGTATAGAACTGCACCAGAGATGGCACCCGAGATCGCTGCTTATCATATGATTGAAGGACCCAGGTTAAATGTAAATATGCAGGAAAGCCTGCGTGTGATGTTGGGACAACTGGAAGTCCAAATGCAAAAAGATTTGGAGGAGCCAGCTGCAGATAACTCATGGTTGTATTACCTCATGCGATCTGCGCCCGGTGATGCGGATTATCATTTCTTTGTCGAGTTTGATCGATATGATCTGGATGAATTATCTCCGGTACGCCCTGTGCTTGTTGATGCTGATGGTAACATGATGGTGAATTCTGCCGGGTTAGAATACCTGAGGGACAAAGTTCCTATGGTTGATCTTGAACCAGAGCTGGATGAAAAAGGTGAGCCAACAGGGCGTCTTGGTCCACGTGCTAACAGAATCTTATCTGCTGTGATTCCCGATTCCAGAAGAGACTTTTTCCCCGGCAAGGACAAGTTCCCATATATGCAACGAATTAAAATGTTAGCGAGATCATTCAGTGCTGAACTCAGGAACCATTGGGGACGGCACGGGATTACAACCATCGCTTCCAAGCTGGGTGCGGAAGATCATGCCGCATTGACATTACTGGATCGAAATGGCGAAATGCCGGTGCGTTGGGCGTATCATGTTGAGAGCTTCAGGAATCCAGGCGGTTCAGAATTTATCGCTCGTAACATGCCAAATTATGAAGGTTATGGCACTCCACATCTGTGGATGGCGGGGATCTATGGTGGATCTGCCGACTCAGTAATTTGTACGACACTCTATTCGCCAAAGAAGCATCTTGAGGAATGTAACCTGGAACCAGGTGGGGCATTATGGGATGCATTATTTCCCGCCGTGAGAAGTGGGTTTAGAATCTCCGGATTTCATGTGCATGGTGATTTAGCTGCGGATCATATTTTACTTTTGATAGAGCAGGCCAGCGCCGCAGGGGGTCTGTCACAGGAGGATATCCAGGCCAAGCGTCATGTACTTGACCATTGTGCAGGGAATCCTCGGGACGATCAGATTCAGCGTGCTAAGGGTTTAGGAGTGACCTGGACCTGTGGCCCTAAATACATTATTCGTGCACCCATCACGGCGCAGAATTATGATTCAGAAGCATTATCCGAATGGGTTGTTCCTCTTCGGTCATTGATAGAAGCCGGTTTGAAACCGGGCTTCCATACTGATGGTGATCAGGGTGGAGCTATGATTTTTAAATATATGCAAACAGCGATAACCCGTAAGGATCTTGACGGCAGAATATGGAATGCCAGCGAGACGATCGATCGCGTAGATGTGTTGAGGACAGCAACAAGGTGGAATGCACTAAATTTACTACGTGGTCAAGAGATTGGCTCATTGGAAAAAAATAAATGGGCAGATTTGGTGGTAATAGATCGAGATTACTTAACTATACCGATTGAAGAAATCCCCGATATACAGGTCCTGATGACTATGCTTGGAGGCAAGGTGGTTTATCAATCTCCTCGATCTGGTTTATAAGTAATATCTAGACGAATGAATTCAATCAAGAGAAATTGTATTTATCGAATTTTGTTTTCCATCATTACGAAATCTTAATTTATTAATAGATTCCTCTTTTTCACCTTTTATATTTTCAGGAATAGATAAACAATTTATTGATACGGTAAGCTTGACATTATTTTTAGCATCGATAAATAAGTCTAATTCGGATATTGCAGTTTTTATTTTTTCTGCAAATTGCAATGTATCTTTGTAAGTGATATCTGGAAGCACAACAATAAATTCATCACATCCTGATCTGCCGACAGTGATAGAAGGTTGACTAAATAGTTTTAAAAGGTGATTCCCTGTTAGTTTCATGCATTCATCGGCCAGCATTTTTCCTGATGACGTTTTAATTTTATTATAGTTATCAATATCAATTAGTAATAACGAAAGGACATTGTTATTAATATTTGAACGATAGAATTCCCGGTCTAATGCATCTTGAAGTAGTTTATGACTTGCAGTACCTGTCAGATAGTCTGTATCGGCATGTTCCTGAAGGTAGGATGTCAAAGCTTTAAGTTTAGATGTGTATAAACGGCTAATTATTGTCATTATCACGATTAAAAATATCAGCCACATACCACGCATTACATTTGTATTAGTCTCTGTCATGCTGATCGTTTTGAATTCCACACCAAGCAGCTCAAATATTATTAAAAAAATAATTGATAAGATCGAGAGGCCACTCAAAATTTTTGCAGCGCGGTTGTCTATCATCATCATGGCCATAATTGGCACAAGGGGGAATACAACGACTGTAGGCAATTGTAGCCCACCTACAAACAAGCTAAGTGAGGTTAATGTAAACCAGGTTCCAATAACAATTGCCCAGGCTGCGGTCAAGCCAGAAATTACTGGTCCCGTAAAAAGATAAATGAATAGAAAGAGTGAAAGAATAAAATAGCTGAGAACATTTGAAGAATCTTCAACATGACCAAAAAAATGACGTGCAATAAGTAAAATTATAGAGATAAGAAGAATTAATCCAGCAAACCTTTTTATCTGTGGCTCCGTGATTTTATATTCTCTGGATCCAAATTTTTTTTTGTTGTCAAATTTACTATTTGAGTTCATTAAAATACCAGAAATAAAATCATAGATTGAAAGTATCAACAGTAATCAAAATCAGTACCTTAATAATAGCGATAAAATTATTAAATCAATCTAGTATTTGTATATATAATCCGGGCAATACTTATGTGAAGATATTATGCACAGTTCCAAGTAAAGCATTGTCCATGAGAGATTGGTAGATAGATAATTCTCATACTTGGCGAAATAACACAATAAATGAATTTTGATTATTTCGAAAAAATCCTAACTTATTGAATAGTATAAATTATTTTTCAAAAGTTAGTAATAATATGATTATTTCAGGGATTATTGGATATTGCTATATCAGATTGATGGGAATTTGTTACCATAATCGAGAAATGGAATGTCAAATAAAATAAAGTTAGTCGTAACGGTAAAGGGGGTTACATGAAAGTTAATTTACGGACTTATATAGTTCTTTTTTCAACATGTTTGCTAATTCTAAGTGGTTGTAGCGAACAATCGGGTGCGCCAGCCGAAAATTCATCGTCAAGTGCTATGCCACAGCCAGCAGCGCCTCAAGCAACACCATCTTCTGCCAGTTCTGGACGTACTGTCATACAAAGTATTCCGGCAGATGTGAATAATGATATCTATGAAGCTGCATTGGCTGATTCGCGCCGACCCATGGAAGAAACAGGCAGAGATTCTGGCCGAAAACCAATTGAGGTCCTGAAATTTTTTGGTGTTGCACCTGGAGTACGTGTGGTAGATATAAGTTCTGGAGATGGTTACTACACTCGAATTCTTTCAGGTGTTGTGGGGAGTAATGGATCAGTTGTGGCCAACAACAGTGGACGCCGAAGTTCTGATGAGTTTAAGGCAATATATACTGAGCAATATTCCACCTATGATAATGTTGAATTAAACTTCGAAAACCCGGAAGACATTTCTCTTCCAGATAACTCGGTTGATGTTGTACTACTCAGCCTCGCTATACATCATTGGCATCATGATGATGCATCCGGCGAATTCACACCGCCAATTTCCATTACGCGTTATGAAAATATTCTAAGGATACTAAAACCAGGCGGCATATTTGCAGTCATCGATCATGCTGCATCACCTGGAGCAGGTCGTCAGGCTAGTGATGCAATACACAGGATTCCTGCTGATATTACAATCTCAGATGTCACATTGGTAGGATTTGTACTTGAAGGTGAGAGTAGTATTCATGCAAACCACCCAGAGGATGATGTGACTATTAGATGGACACAAAATCCAAGAGATGCGACCAATCGAATTGTTTTGAAATTTAGAAAACCATAACCAATTCAAATTAATATGAGCCGGAGTTAGCAGAGAGAGATTCTCATGTTACTCCGGTTTTTTTTGGAGGATAAATCATGTTGCGTGATGTCAAATTAATTCGATTTACCAAAATCTTTTTCATATGGTTGTTGTTTTTGCAGACCTTAGAATTGACGGCCCAAAATATACCTGCCCAATTAATCGATTATCCGGACACTATATTTAAGAATGCCGTAATAGTGACTTTAGATAATCATGATTTAAATGCAGACCCCGGCACTATTGTTGAAGCATTAGCAGTTAAAGATAATGTCATCTTTGCACTGGGCACGAACCAGGAGATACTGTCACTTGCTGGCCCTGAAACGGATGTTGTCGATCTACAAGGTAAAATGGTCTTGCCAGGCATCGTAGAATCGCATACCCACCCCATGGGAAAAACAGAAAGCATTGCCAGACAAATGTTCGGGCTTCGAAGTACGCCAACCGGTTTTGATCTCAGAATGGATGTGGCAGCCACTCCCGATGAAACCATGGCCAAGGTAGCCCAGGCTATGGAACTCTTGTTGGCCAATGCAGAGCCTGGGCCAGATGACTGGATTAGTATTTCACTTGTCAATGTACCTGAGTTTGGTTTTTCTTCTTCATCCGATGTGGCAACCCTGATGAGTGCAAGAAAAATGGACGATGTGCGAATATCAAAGTCAGATATAACCGAGATTGTCCCTGATTACCCTTTTATGCTGACCAGTGGTGAGCAAATTTTTGGAAAAACAGGTGAAGGCCTGACGCCAGAAAGCCGCGCGGCAGAAAAGCAAAAAAATGTATGGTATCACATCACAGTGGATGCCCATGGTGATCCGATATCCACACCATTAATTGAAATATCTGAATGAGGATCGAACAATGACATCCTTAATTAATTTAAAATTTAAAACCATTTTTAATGTTTCTATCTTCTGTTTGATACTTGGTTGGACGCAGGCCAGCAATGGCGTCATTTTGTTTAACCAAAGGGCTATGGAAGAACTTATGGAAATGTGGCCTGACTTTGTTGAGCAGGTTGATAATCAACCACGCGGTATCGAGAATCCCGGAGATAGGAGTATCCTGGTTCCCACGCCATTACGAGCACATTTTCAGCAATTATTGCGAGAACAACCTTCACCGGTTCAATATGGAGAAGGTTTTAAAGTTTTGGCACGTGATTATTATCTTACTTCCGGGATGACTACCTTTGGTTCCAGACTGAATACCAACCAACAGGTAACTGCCTATAATTTGCTGCTAAGAAATGAAGGTAAGTTACCCGTGCGATTTGCATATAGTTTTGACCTCGCTCGGCAGGCGATACCGCGAGAAGCATCACTGGGCATGTATGAAAATATTGGTGCCATGTGGCAAACCATAGAAGCAAATCCCTGGCTATGGTTACACGGAATGAGTAGTGAAGGAGATTGGGACAGCCCAACTCAACCCTGTCTTGGTGATGATTTAGCGCCGGCACCTCATGCCGATTTTCAAAAGGTAAAGATGATTTTGGAAAATTGTCCAGACTTTGAATCGCCTACTGTGATCGCATTAATGCGTGGCCTGCGTTCTGGTTGGCGATGGGCAGGCATCCATGCCATTGGCAGTCATGGCTTAAGGTTATTTGTACAGAAATTGGAAGAACAAATGCTACGCAATCCAGGATTATTAACACTGGAGTATGTGCGTAATGCCCGACATGGGTTTGCTCATGGAAATATGGTGGGGACCGAGCCGGACATCATTGAAAATCTGAAGAAATATAATTTATTTGTCCCGGTTAACGTCAGGCGATCGCTAGATATATCGCCAAAATTAATATTGCAACGATATGGTGAACCGGGCATGAAATTTCTTGCACCTGTTCGGAGTCTGATTGAACAAGGTGTAAATGTAGTTGGGGAGGCTGAGATTTACGAGCCATCTCCAGGAACCTATTTTGCTATACTTGATACTTATGTGAACCGGGAAGTTGCAGAAGATGGTTGGCCACCTGATGAAGCTGGTGAAACCGGAACTGTGTACGGCGCCCAGGAGGGTGTAGACCGTGTTACCGCGCTTAAGTTAATGACGCAGCAATCATCCAAATTCTTGCTGGCTGATACCAAGGTAGGGAGTATTGAAGTCGGTAAGTATGCAGACCTTATGGTTATCGACAAAGATTTTCTCTCAGGGGAGGATCGGGAAATTCGTAACAATAAAGTGATTATGACCATACTCGGTGGTGAGAAGGCCTATCAGAGTCCAGATTTTACAGTTGACTGGGAATGAAATGTTTAATTAAAAATAATATTTTTTTGAAAGGTATCTCAATCAACGTCTCTGTCAGTAGTAAAATGATTTAACAAGATAGCTGATCTTAAATCTGGTTATTTTGTATTTAAATCTCCCTGCTTTATACAAACGGCATTAATGACCAGGTCACTATTTTTGTCTGATACGCCAGACAATTTAATTTCGTTATCAGTATAGTTGCCTTTTAGATCGGCAATGTATTCCATTGGCAGGATGGTTTTGAGAGATTTATTATATTTTTTTACCCTAACTTTCGAGGCGATGTTGCCGTTTTGAAATTTATACTGACCGCTGTAGATGTAATTTGCATCACCTCCCAATGCACGACCATTTTCTAAAACCAGTACGCCTGAGAATTCCAGGATATGACTAGAAAATGTGACAGCCCAAATACCATTGAGTGTATTATTATTCATTTACTCCCCTGTATTGAACAGTAACGAATTAACCACATGGTTAAATTGATTCAAATCAAGAATTGCGAAAAAAATTATGCAATATTTTCATCTGAAGCTGAAATTTGATACTGGCAGAATTTATATGGAAAGAATAATTCATCTAGTGATTTGACTTATTTTTGCACATTCATTTATAGGCGCATGGGCACGATTATTTTCTTTGACTTGATACTGCAAATAACTGATTATTACCTGAAATTTCAAGCTGTACCTTATTGGAGAGCAACGTGTACCAAAATTCAAATTACGTGATTCACATCTGCTTCATCGTTATGCTTATTTCGTTTTCCAATACCAGTTATTCACAAACCCCACCTCCTTCAGATCAGACCGGATCAATGGAAGGAGTCATGGAAGAAGAAAATGTCGTTACCTATACGGCGTCCTTCTTTAATCGTTTTCAACCCAATTCCGCCCTGGATATGTTGGAGCAGCTACCAGGATTTTTGATGTCCATTAGTGGCGAACTTCGAGGTTATGGGTCAGATACCGGCAATGTGTTGGTAAATGGACGAAGGCCCAGTAGCAAGCGGGTAACTGTTCCTTCTTTACTGGACCGTATCCCGGCAAACCAGGTAGAAAAAATCGAGTTGATCAGAGGTCCTGTGCGTAATATTGAAATGCAAGGAGAGCCTGAGGTCGCCAACGTGGTATTAAAAACGGATGTACCAGCGGCTGTGCGATGGGCATTTAGTGGCTATAAGAATTTTGACATGGAACCTGTTCCCATCTTTACTAATATTTCAATTGCCGATAATTGGAACGGTATTGATTATAACGCAGGCCTGGATGTATTTCGGGTGGCAGAAAGTGATCGTAATCGAGAAGAAATCCGAGATATTAACAATGCATTGACAGAAAAACGGCTGGAAGATGGAAATGAACGAGAGTTTGAGGCAAATTTTGATCTAACCGCATCCAAATGGGTGGATGAAACCCTTTATACCTGGGCATCACAGTTTGGAATACAAGAAGGTGGCGAAGACTTTTTGTCATTACGTACACCGCAGATCCCCGGGTCACGTACTCGCAGTGAAGTCTTATTTACCGATACCGGTGAAATTCAGTTTGAAGCCGGCCTGATTGCGGAGCGTAACCTGTCCGAGTTTTTAAAAGGCACGTTTCTGGTTTTTGCTACGCGTGAAAACGAAGATGAAACGGCGACAGAGCGTAGTTTTGATCCTGATGAAAATCTCACTGAAGAAAAAATGAGAGTATCAAATCAAATTGAAAAAGAAGGCATCCTAAGGACTGAATTTGAGTATTCCGCTATCGATTCCCATAATTTGCGCTTTACACTGGAAGCCGCCTATAACGAGGTGGCCAATAAGGTGGACCAAACCACCGATACAGGCGCTGGAGCCGTAACGGTTTTTGTCCCTGGCGAAAACACCACCATTAAAGAAACCCGTGGTGATTTTTTGATAAAAGATATTTGGGCATTAGGTGATTATGAGCTGGATTATGGATTGGGTTTTGAAGTCTCAAAATTGACCACATTAGGTGATCAAGATACCGAACAAAATTTAAACTTTCTCAAACCCCATGCAGAGCTAAGCTATACACCAGATGAATCTATGCGCGCGCGCATCAGGGTGGCCAGGGAAGTCGCCCAATTGCGCTTTACTGATTATATTAGTTTCAGTTTATTTTCTGATGACGATGTCGCTTTGGGAAATCCAAACTTAAGACCAGAAACCACCTGGAAAACCGAAGTGGGGTATGAGCGCCGTTTTGGACAAGAGAATGTCTTTAAAATCACCTTGTTCCATCATTGGATAGATGATGTGCAAGATCTGATCCCCCTAGCAACAGCAGAGGCGCCCGGTAATATTGGTGATGCGCGTCGATGGGGACTCCGTTTTGAAGGAACGGCAGAGCTGGACTGGATGGGCTTGCACAATGGCCGACTGGATATAAACCTAAAATGGCAGGATTCTACCGTGGTAGATCCCGTCACTGGATTGAATAGGGTATTAAACGCGACAATTATAACCGCATCTTCACAAAGTATATTTGATACAGATAATGAATATGTTGCCGTGATCGACTTTAGGCAGGACTTTGAAGAAATACGTGTCGCCTGGGGCTGGGACATGACTCTGGAGGCAGACCTACCAGTATTTAAAGTGGATGAACTGGACCTGCGGGACAAAGACCCCTTAATCAATCTCTTCATTGAGACCACCCGTTGGTTTGGTATCAAAACGCGAATAGATGTACATAATGTCACCAACATGACTGAAAGAAGAACACGAAGCCGCTTTACCGGCCAAAGGGATATATCACTTTTAGATTTCAGACAGCTTCAGCACCGCAAGGATGGTATTGAGGTTGGACTGACTATTAGCGGATCTTTCTGACAAACATTCCACGGCACCGCCAAGTCTGGAGTTTTCATAGGTGCTGCATTAATGCTTTCCTATACGGACTAACTTATATTTTGTACCAGTATATCCAATACACACTTCTATCCTATTGAAAAATATATGATTTAATTTTAATAAATATTTACGACATCCATATTGACAAGTTACTTGTCATATATGACAATACAGTTATCAATAAAGGAGATTGTTTGTGAATACGTTTAAAGAATCAGAACAGTACCAGCTGATATGGAAGATACGCCGGTTATTTCGAGCCATGGGTTCTTATGCTAACCAATATCTGGAAGAGTTGAGTATTACAGCACCTGAGCGAGCAGTGATGGAGTTTTTACTTGAAGAGAAACTAACTGTTCCTGAAATTGCCGCAAAGTTTGATGTAAGTCGGCAGCATATCCAGACGAACGTAAATAGTCTGATTGAAAAAGATCTGGTGAAAACGGAAATTAATCCTCGACATCGTCGATCAAACCTAATCGTCCTGACTGAACAAGGTGGGCAGTTATTTAAAGAGATAACTCAAAAGGACAGGTTCGCTGTTCAAATACTCTTTGAAAATGTATCTCAAGCTGATTGTAAACAGTCTTTAGATACGATTAATAAAATGTTAAACAACTTGAAAGAAGGGAGCCTTAAATGAAACTAAAAAACTTAAATCCAGTTGCACAGGGTATGTTTGTATTATTAATTGCAGTTAGCATGATGGTAATAGGTCACTGGTCGTTGATGACTTTGGGAGAACTGCATGGTGATCTACATATCCAATTCAAACATACACTGGCTATGTTTTCGCTTTTGTTTATCTGGCGCTGGTTTTTGGTGAAATCAGGGAGAATAGAAAATCGTTTATTTCAACATCATCAGGCTAACTGATTATTTATTAATACAAGGATCCAATAATGAGTATTCAGCAATATTTGGTTTCTCAGTTTAAAAGACCCCATGGCCTGCTTGGTGAATTGGCAGGATACACAATGTCAAGCAGGCCATCGAATATCAGGCGAAACCAGTGGACTCTGGAATTACTCGACCTTCAACCTGGAGATCATTTACTTGAAGTGGGGTTTGGACCAGGACTAGCGATTGAAAATGCGTCAAAACTGATAAACGATGGCTTGATTATAGGTATTGATCATTCAAATACCATGATGTTGCAGGCTAGTAGGCGCAATAAACTTGGAATTCAACAAGGCAAGATAAATTTATATCTCGGAAGTGTAGAAACATTGCCTGTTACGGGTAGGTTATTTAATAAAATAATGTCTGCCAATGTCGTACAGTTCTGGAAGGATCCTGTTAGCACTTTTAAAATTTTACGGTCACTTATGGTTGAGGGTGGAATGATTGCAACAACTTATATGCCTAGACATTATGGCGCAACATCAATTGATGCCTCAAATAAAGCAGATGAAATTATTAAGCAGTTGAAATTGGCTGGCTTTACTGAGTATGTGTTAGAGGAATTGAAGATGGAACCTGTATCAGCCATATCCGTGCTTGCAAAAAATGTTTAGGTGTTTCAATCCTGCATTAGTCCTGGCTGGTATTATTTTGATGGCTTTCGAGCCATCTCATGCAAAGCAACCTGTCTGGATAGATTCAGATCCAGCCTGTGGTTTCAAATGGAATACAGATGTAGATGACTGTTGGGCAATATTATTCGCATTGAACACTAAAACAATTGATATTCGTGGAATTAGCACGGTATTTGGAAATGTCAGGGGAGACATTAGTTATAAAACGCTAGAGACATTAAAACAGCAGGTTGATACAGATTCAATCAATACTATTTATCGTGGCGCAAGTGATCCTTATGAACCAAATTCTACGGTAGTCAATGAAGCAAGTAAGGCTATAGCCAATGTTTTAAAAGAAAAATCATTAACGATTATCGCCCTGGGGCCACTTACCAATATTGCTTCTTTGATTGTTGACTATCCGGAATCAATAATAAACATTAAACAGATCATTGCTGTCGCAGGTCAACGCCCTGATTCCGGGGGAGCTTTTTTCCCTACCAAGCTAAATATTTTTCATATGCATGATATAAATTTTAGAAAGGACATTGCTGCATTTAAAATCATACTTGCTTCGAATATACCTTTGAAGTTAATTCCCTATGAGCTTGCACAGAAGGTGGCTATAAATACTGCTGATCTGGATGAACTAAGCCAGGGCATAAATCAGGTAAAATGGCTAGCTGATGTTAGTCGTGATTGGCTTCGGTTCTGGAAAATTGCTATGCGCAGAGATGGGTTTTTTCCATTTGACAGCCTGGCAGTAGGTTCACTTATTTTTTCATCACTATTCAAATGTGAACATATTTCTGCGCAAATTGAGACTAAGCCAAGCCTGTTCGTAAAATCACGAGACCGGTTAGTTGTATCTAATGAATTGGGTTCCAGTAGAATGGTGGAATACTGTTACGATGTCGAGAGTGAAATTAAATACCGTATGATGCAAAACTTTGTAAATATTGCTAATTAAAAAAGTCATACATGCTGTTATTTATCTACATCGTAGATACCAAAATTACCAATATTGTGAAAGTAACCAGATGCTTTTACCTGCCAGATTCTAGGACTGGAGTTTTCAAGCGGAATGAGACGATGGTATTCATCTGCTTCTACGAAAAAAACATCCCCTTGTTTCCAGTTGACTCGCCGTCTTGGTCCATCTTTACTTTGTAATATGGCATAACCTTCACCGCTCATGATGTGATAAACCACTTCCCAGGGGTGTCTGTGGCCAGGGGAACTTGCTTCCGGTGTTAGATACTCTCGAACTTCCCATTCCATGGTCTCATTCCCGGCCATATCGCCCTCTGGTCGTACCGTAATCCCAAGGACATTCTCCCGACGGTTCTGGAGTTTCCTGCCGGGCAGGTCTTTAATCTGATGGCCGATTCGCATTCTGACTACACCCATTCCTTCTGTTGCGATGGGTTCATATTCTGGTTTCTGGTTGATGCTGTATTGCCAGCGTTCCCTGGAAACATAATTACTGCTTTGAAGATATTTCGAATCACGAAACAAATTTTGGGTTAGAGGTGTACTTGATAAAGATAAATAGCGGGCGGGTTTATCGTTTGAGAGATTCACATGTTGATGCCAACTATTGAGGGTAGGCGATAACATATCACCTTGAGACCAGTCATAACGGATCTTGTCTCCCCCAGCTTCATTCCAAATCAATGTATAACCTTCACCAGAGACGATGTAGATCAATTCTTCCGCCAGGTGATGATGTGGTTCAGTCTGCTTTCCGGGAGCAAGTTCAAGCAGTGTGGCTTCAATCTGTTTAAGTTTTTTTTTGCCAACCTGGCTAGATAAATTATCAGATCCATTATTCTCCAGTTGATAATCTTTCACCTGAATTGTTTCAGACGATAATAGGAGTTCCTGAGCATGTAATTGAGATGATAAAAGGATAAATGGCACAAATAGAAGATATATATAATTAGATAGATGGCGACCCATTATTCCCCCTCCAATTTAGACTAGAAACCAGCTTGATATACTTTAATTAACAATAAAGTATACAGACTATAAAATTAAAACTGTGAGATTAGTATTAGTTTTTCGAATATTAATCGACATATGCAAATTTGATTTATAGACTAGAATTAATTGTACTAACGACTATTGTATCTATTCAATTTATGATGATATCTCTTCGTGCAAAATTGACTCTTGCCCTGATTATGATGAGTTTTCTTGTTATAGGTGTTGTCGGATTAACCGCCCGTTGGATTGTTCAGGCACAGTTCGATAATTTGGTGGTGGGCAGGGCACTGGAAAATTTTATATCGGGAGCCAAAGACTATTATGAAGCGCATGGATCATGGGAATCGGCCCAGGAATCCATCAGTTTCCATGAGTTTAATTTTAGTCGTAACAGGGAACTAAACCGTGAGTCAGGATCAGGTAATGGGCCAAGATCACCCCCCCCAGGTGGCCGGCCACCAAGATCTACTGGTCCTCCCATACCGTTTCTGGTGGTAGATCGGTCTGGAATAGTTTTAATAGATCTGGCTGGTTTTTCTGCTGGCGATGTCATACCTCAAGAGACCATGGAGTACTACCGTCCCATCTATTCAAAAGGCAATGAAGTTGGACTTGCTGTTGCCCTTGAACGACCACAGATGACGGAAATTGAGCAGCGTTTCCTGGCAGCAATTGAGCTATCGTGGCTCTATGCATTATTAATCGCCATGATATTGGCAATTTCAATCGGCATTGTTCTTGGAAATGTCTTTTCTGTCCCAATTAAGGATTTAAGAAAGGCGATCAGGGCCATGGAAGGCGGCGAATTGCGTCAACTCGTTAAGGTACGTTCACAAGATGAAATTGGTCAATTATCGAATGCTTTTAACCAGATGAGTAGAAACCTGGCTGATGCCTATGATGAGTTAGAGGATTCGAGGAAAAAGCTAGTAGCACAGGCCGATGTATTAAAAGAACTTAGTCTCCATGATGAATTAACAGGATTATTGAATCGACGAGCATTTGATGAGCATGCAGCGACATTATTTGCGCAGGCGAAACGTTTTAATCATCCCATTACGTTAGGCATGGCTGATATAGATTTTTTTAAGAGAGTGAATGATAATTTTTCACACGCAACGGGTGATTCTGTTTTAAAGGAAATAGCCAGAATAATTAATGACAATCTGAGAGAGATAGATTTGCTTGCACGATATGGTGGTGAGGAATTTGCCATTTCTTTCCCGCAAACAGATTTGCAAGGTGCAAAAATCTTTGCCAATCGTCTTCGGGAAATGGTTGCTGCTTATGACTGGGAACATGTAGCAAGTGGTTTGAAAATCACCTTGAGTATCGGGCTTGCCGAGAGAACATCAGAAGATACTTTCAAAGAGATATTGGCATTGGCTGATGAAAAACTATATGAAGCGAAACAATCAGGAAGAAACCAGGTATGTGCCTGATTGTTATTCGTGAAGTATGGCTTCTCGCCAACCAACAGCTGAGTTAATGATAAATATTTTTGTATAATTTGCTAATTGGTCCGTTTTAATAATTTTTTCCTGTATCGTGCCTTGTTTTAGTAATTCTGCCCGATAGGTTCCAGCCAATAAGCCACACTCCAGGGGAGGTGTGAAGTGGACATCATCAATTTCTACGACAATATTACCAGTACACGATTCTGTTATTTCATTATCTGAATTCCATAAAATGACATCATCAAACTCAGGATGTGTAGCTATTGCTTTATCATATAGCTTCCTGTCAGTCGTGTTGTGAAACAAGGTGTTGTCATTTTTATTAATGCATACACTTGCCAATGTGACCTTGTAAGGCGTTCTGTCTTCAATTGTAGGTTCTGTAGTAAAGTTAAGCTCTCCTTGTTGATTCACTTTGACATGAATTAACTGAGGTGAACTATCTAGTTTCTTAACAATCGATTCAAGTTCCATATCTAGGTGGTTTTCATCAAATTGAATAGACAACGATGATGCAGAACTTTTTAATCGGTCTAGATGTTGAGGTAATAGCCAGTAGCCACAGCACGATTCCCAGAGAATGGATTCAACCAGTTCAAATTCATTTGCGTCAGTAATATATTCTTTGTTCATATTCAAAAAAGTAATATAAATTCAATTAGTTGCCACAAAAATGTTAATAATTGCAAATAGACCAAGTATCCCCTAGCATTATAGTCAGGATTTAAAGGGGTGGAGACATTTATATAATATGATATTTCGTCATATCAAATTTATTCGAGTAATCTTTTTTTCTATTGTTATTTCCTCTTCAGTATTTGCTCAAGATAAAATAACTGAATATAGCCATATCCTGAGTCAATATTGTGTAACCTGTCATAATACCCAATTAAAAACTGCAAATCTGTTGCTTGACCAGGCAAATTTGTATGATGTGAGCGAAGATGGGGCGCTCTGGGAGAAAGTGGTCCGAAAATTACGTACCGGTTCAATGCCACCCGTGGGGATGCCAAGACCAGATGTATCTACTTTGGATGAGATTAGCACTTATCTGGAAAGTCAACTGGATGTGCATGCAGCAAATAACCCAAATCCTGGGGAACCGATTGTTCGTCGTCTAAATCGTACTGAATATGGTAATGCCGTTCGCGACTTGCTGGCGGTTGAGTTTGATGAGCAATTGTTATTACCCAATGATGATTCTGGGTTTGGTTTTGACACTGTTGGAGAAGCATTATCTATATCTCCGCTTCTGACAGAAGTCTATTTGTCTACAGCAAGAAAAATAAGTCAAATGGCGATAGGGGATGAAGAAATTAAACCCTATATCACTGAATATAATATTTCCCGTGAATTATTACAGGGTGATCGTATGGGTGAAGATCTGCCATTTGGAACCCGGGGTGGTACAGCGGTGGATCACTATTTTCCTCTGGATGGTGAATATAATATAAAAATACGCTTGCAACGAAATAATGACAACTACATCCGTGGTCTTGGGGAACCCCATCAACTTGATATCCGACTGGATGGTTCCTTACTAGAGTCATTTACAATTGGTGGCGAGCATGTCGGCAAATCCAGCACGCTTTATTCATTTATCAATAAAGACTACGTGGGTGACCCCGAACAGGAAAATTATGAATTCTCAGCGGACGAAGGTCTTGAAATTCGGTTAAACGTGAAGGCAGGGAACCGGAAAATTGGCGTAGCATTTTTGAAAAAGATTTTTGAACCCGAAGGAGAATTACTGCCAAGACAGTCCTACGCAGAATTATTCTCATTTAAGGGTGGTGAGCCGGCAGTTGATTCTATTAGTATTTCAGGGCCCTATAAGATGAGTGGTGTGGGTCAGACGCCGAGCCGGCAAAAGATTTATTCCTGCTATCCAGACTCTGATTCACAGCAAAGTGCATGTGCAAAAGAGATCTTGTCGGCATTGGCACGACAAGCCTATAGAAGACCATTAGCACAATCGGATGTAGATACATTATTACAGTTCTACGCTGTAGGCTATGATCAAGACGGATTTGAAGAAGGCATTCGCACGGGAATACAAGGTATCCTGGTCAGTCCGCACTTTTTATTCAGGATTGAATCCCAACCTGAAAATATTCCCACAGGCACTCCTTATCAATTGAGCGACCTGGATCTGGCATCACGTCTGTCATTTTTTATCTGGAGTAGCATTCCAGATGACGAATTACTGACTCTGGCTGAACAGGGAAAATTAAGCGATCCAGTAATTTTTAATGAACAGGTGAGAAGACTGTTGTCTGATCAGCGTTCAAATATACTGGTGCAAAATTTCACAGAACAATGGTTGGGAATTCGTAGGCTTGATGGCGTTATTCCTGATCCAAAAGTATTTCCTTATTTCGACGACAGTTTACGTGAAGCATTGCAAAAGGAAACCCAGTTATTTGCCCAAAGTATTGCCAGGGAAGATAGAAGTTTACTGGAGTTCTTGAATGCAGATTATACATTTGTGAATGAAAGGCTGGCTCAGCACTACGGTATCCCAAATATATTTGGCTCTGGCTTTCGCCGTGTAACTTTAATAGACAACAACCGTAAAGGATTACTAGGTAAGGGCAGTGTTTTAACGGTGACTTCCTATGCGAACCGGACCTCACCTACATTACGAGGGAAATGGGTATTAGAAAATATCCTCGGGACACCGCCACCTGAGCCGCCACCGGATGTGCCAACATTGGCAGAAAATCAGGATAACGGACGTGTCTTAACGATGCGAGAGCGATTGCAAATACATCGGGCCAATACGGTTTGTGCTGTTTGCCACAATCGTATGGATCCATTAGGTTTTGCTATGGATAATTTTAATGCCATCGGTGCATGGCGGGATTACGAAGGGACCACACCTGTCGATCCAACAGGCGCATTACCAGATGGTTTAACATTCGCTGGCCCGGCCGAGTTGACACAAATTCTGGGTTCGCGTCCTGAACAGTTTCTGCATACCGTCACAGAGAAACTGATCATTTATGCCCTTGGACGCGGACTGAAATATCGTGACCAGTCAGTGATTAGAAAGATAATCGAGGATTCTGCCAGCGAAAATTATCGCTGGTCATCAATTATATTGGGGATAGTCAACAGCTTGCCTTTCCAGATGAGGAGATCGACAAATGATGATATTTAAAAAATACCTGGACCGCCGTACCTTTTTGCGTGGTGCTGGGACGTCACTGGCATTACCATTACTGGATGCCATGGTACCGGCATTGGCGAATACGCTTGTTAATGCAGCGAAACCAGCAGTCCGATTCTCAGTCGTGTTTGTCCCTAATGGTCGTATCATGAATGAATGGACTCCTGATTATGAAGGGAAATTATCCGGCTTACCAACCATCCTAAAACCCCTGGAGCCTTATCAGGACCAGTTGTTGATATTGACTGGTCTGTCCAGTATGGAAGATCGTAATTTACTTAGGAGTGAATTGGGTGTCGATGCCGGACCCCATGCTACCGCAAGTGGGATATTTTTAACGGGGACCTATCCAAGACCAGGTGGTTTGGCAGGGATCTCGGTGGATCAAATTGCTGCCAGAAAAATGGGACAAGGTACCCAACTAACGTCATTGGAAATGTCTCTGGATTCAGGTCAAATGGGGGCAGGCGCCGATGGCGCAGACAGCGATGCCTATCTGAATACTTTTTCATGGCGTAGCGAATCAGTTCCGCTGCCTGTGGAGAATAATCCTCGTAAGGTATTTGAAAGGTTGTTTGGTGAAATGGACAGCACCGATCCCAAGGTCCGTCAACGCCGCATTGTGGAAGACAGAAGTATTCTGGACATAATTAATAATGAGATCAGGTCATTGGAAAAGGATCTAGGCCATGCCGATCGGGTAAAACTTGCTGAGTACCTGGATGGTGTACGTGACGTTGAGCGGAGGATCCAGATTGCAGAGCAATCCTCAGGCCGGGAACTGCCCGTCATGCACAGGCCGGCAGGCAGGGTAGATGACTATGAAGAAAACGCCCGTATCATGTTTGATCTCAAGGTACTAGCATTTCAGACTGATATGACCAGGGTCATTACCTTTGCCATGGCCAAGGAAAAAAGTGAACGGGCATATCGGGAAATCGGTCTGGAGGAAGGTCATCACGCACTTACGCATCACGGATATAATCCGGTTATGATGGACAAATGCGTACAGCTTGAAACCTATCAGACCCAACAGTTTGCGTACTACCTTGATCGAATGCAAAACACTATCGATGGAGATAGTTCACTATTGGATAATACGATTACCCTGTTTGCCAGTAGTATCAGTGATGGCCATAAGCATTACCGTGGTAACCTGCCGGTGGTTCTGGCAGGTGGTGGAGCGGGTAAACTCAAACCGGGTCGTCATATCCGCTATGATGAAGGCACGCCTTTGACCAACCTTTGTTTGAGTATACTGGATACTTGTGGTGTTGAAATGGAAACATTTGGTAACAGTACCGGTCATCTCGATTTGAATCCGACGGCGTAATAACAGGATACATTTGATATGAATCTGAAATATGTTTACCTATTATTTCTGCTTATATGGTTATGGAATATCAATCATGTCCAGGCTGATCAAGGCCTTGTTGATGCAGTAAAAAACAAAGATTCATTAAAAATCAACAAACTATTAAATGAGAACGTGGACGTGAATCAGGTTCATCCCGATGGTGCTACAGCACTTGCCTGGGCTGCTTACTGGAATGACCTGATTACGGCAGAAAAATTAATCAGGGCCGGCGCCACGCCAGATATGGCCAATGACTATGGTGTCACTCCATTAATGTTGGCTTGTAATAATGGCAGTGCTGAAATGGTGTCCAGACTGCTAGAGGCCAGGGCAGATCCGAATCAGCGTCAATGGATGGGTATTACACCATTAATGTTTTGTGCCAGAAGCGGTAATGTTGTAGCAGTCAACGAACTGCTACTCCAGGGTGCTGATCCTAATGCCAGGGATGAGCAACGTGGACAAACCGCCTTGATGTGGGCTGCGTCCCGACAGCAACATGATGTAGTCCGTGCCCTGACGGAGTATGGAGCCAATCCTGATCTTGTTACCCGTAAACCCGATGGATTTACCGAAAGAGAATTCATTACTTATGGTATTAATTACCGTGATCCCACCAGGCCTGATGAAATTGGAAATGATGATGTGCATCCAGAGTACACCAGTTCCCGAGGAGGATTTACCGCATTAATGTTTGCGGCACGCAAGGGCGATACGGAAATGACTCGATTGCTAGTTGGGGCGGGTGCTGATATCAATATTGAATCGGATGAATATGGGAATGCATTACTGGTTGCGGTGTTAAATTCAAATAATGACACGGCATTGTATTTATTGGAACA
>Ga0055584_100001876_pt1 | contig 20690 bp, 19 predicted proteins | sample OSDHelmetaG_FD_58716 | JGI IMG/M metagenome (GOLD analysis project Ga0055584, IMG submission 58716) | Pelagic marine sediment microbial communities from the LTER site Helgoland, North Sea, for post-phytoplankton bloom and carbon turnover... | ecosystem: Environmental > Aquatic > Marine >...
TGCTCACGGGTTATACCCGCGAGTCCCCCTAAGTTCCAGTGATTCCAGTATATTTCGCCGTGGGCTAGTGCGGCGAGCGTTTGGCCAGGATGCGCTGGAGGGTGCGGCGATGCATGTTTAGGCGCCGTGCGGTTTCCGACACATTGCGATCGCAAAGCTCGTAGACCCGCTGAATATGTTCCCACCGCACGCGATCGGGCGTCATGGGTTGCGCGGGCGGAGGCGGCTTGTCGCCGCCGGCGGCGCGCAGCGCGTCCTCAATTTCGTCGGCGTCGGCGGGCTTGGCGAGGTAGTCGACAGCGCCCGCTTTGACAGCCGCAACCGCAGTCGCGATGTTGCCGTAGCCGGTCAAAATGATGATGCGCGCGTCCGGGTTCTGGGCCCGAATAGTGGGGACGATGTCGAGGCCGAAGCTGTTTTCCAGACGCAGGTCGAGGATGGCATGGGTGGGCTGGTGTTCGCCAATTGCGTGGTTCGCCGCTTCTTCATCGGCGGCCGTGGCGACATCGAAGCCGCGTTTTTCCATCGCGCGGGCGAGCCGGTCTCGAAACGGCGCATCATCGTCAACAATGAGCAGACGAGGGTTGGGCGCCGTATCTTCTGGTTGGACATCGCTCATGGTGACGGTTCCGTTGTCTCTAGTTTATCGCGCGGCCACTGGACCACGACCTGTGCACCGCCATCGGCCGCGTTATGAAAATGGACATGCGCCCCGGTTCGTTCAAGCAGTGTCTTGGCAATAAACAGACCAAGACCCATGCCGCCGGTGCCGGGCCGTGTCGTCACATAGGGCTCGCCCAAATCGCCCAACACGCTATGCGCAAAACCCGGGCCGTCGTCGGTAACGGCAAGCGTGACATCGTCTTTAGCGGCCATCAGCGTGATGGTCACCCGTTGTGCGGCGAAGTCCTTGGCGTTGTCGACGATATTGGCGAGGCCATGCCGAATTTCGGGGCTGGTGCGGACGCGGGGCATTGTTGCCCCAGGCGCGCTGCTGTCGGTGACGTCGATGACGGGGCGGGCGGTCCGCAACGGATCGACGATGGAGTCGACAAATGCCGGGAAGGTGAGATGCTCGAATGGGACCGCGCCTTCGCGGCGTGGATCGCGCGAAATCTCCGCGAGGATATCGCGGCAGCGTTCGGTTTCGCGCAACAACAAATCCATATCTTCGGCTAGCGGCGAACCGTTTTCGATCTCGCGCCGCATTTCGCGGGCAACCAAGGTGATGGTGGACAGCGGCGTGCCGAGTTCATGCGCCGCGGCCGCAGCGAGGCCCCCCAAAGAGGACAATTGCTGTTCCCGGGCCAGGGCCATTTGGGTTTCGGCTAGCGCATTCGCCATCCGCCGCGCCTCGGCCGCAACGCGCCACGCGTAGATCGAGATGAACCCCATCCCGAGGACTAGCGCGGTCCAGATTCCGGCGACGTAGAGAAGCGGCAAGACAAGCCCGCCCTCCCGCCACGGCAACGGCTGATGATTGACAGTAACGATGCTGAGGCACACCAAGGCGAGCAGGCCCAACAACACGGTGCTGCGCAATCTGAGGACAGTGGCCGATACCGTGACGGGCACCAGCATGAGCATGGCAAACGGGTTTTCGATGCCGCCGGTCAGGTACAAAAGAATGGCAAGCTGCAGGGTGTCGTAGGCGAGGTAGAGCGCAGCCTGCAAATCGGTGAGCCGTGTGGTGGGCGTGTAGCGCAACGTCAGAATCGTGTTCAATCCGACCGACACGGCAACGACCAGAAGGGCCGGCACAAAGGCCACCTCGAACCCCAACCCGAAATGCACAACGACAATGGTTAGCGCCTGACCCGCCAAGGCGAGCCAACGGATTAAGACCAGGGTTTGCAGGCGTATCCGTACTCCCTCCGTGGCGGCGGGTTGATCGCTTTCCATTAGCTTGGGCGGGCGTTTCGGGGCGTCAGTCATGCCGGGCGGAGCCTATCGTCGTGCCCACGCAGCGGCAACGAGGGGTGGCACCCGGTTCACTCAAGCCCCATATTTGGGGGCGAGCAGGGCCACAAAACCACCATATTGCGGCCTCACCATGCCGGTTCCGGCCAAGGAGGTGACGATGAGATTCCCCCGAATTCCCTACGCGATGGCGTTGTTTGTCGCGACCTTTCTTGTGATCAACGCCGCCGGCAGCACGTCGTCCCAGGCTAGCGAAGCGCAAGCGCTCGTCGACAAAGCGGAACTGACGGTGGAGGCCTTTCGCGTTGACCCCGATATGGAATCGATGCGCTCCCTGATGCGACGCGCCGAAGGGGTGATGATTATTCCACAGGTGTTGAAAGCCGGTTTCTTCATTGGCGGCGAAGGCGGCACTGGTGTGTTGATGACCCGCCAGATCGATGGTTGGAGCGCACCGGCGTTTTACACGATGGGGGCCGGCAGCATCGGGCTGCAGTTCGGCGCGCAAGCTTCTGAAGTGGTGCTGGTGTTCATGACCAAGCGAGCCGTTGATGCGGTGTTGTTCAACAAGGTGAAGTTGGGGGCCGATGCGAGCGTCGCGGCCGGACCCATCGGCGCCGGCGTCGAAGCGGGTACAACGACGAACTTCCGCGAAGATGTCTACACCTATTCCAAATCGAAGGGCCTTTTTGCCGGTGCGTCGCTCGAGGGCGCGGTGCTCGACACACGCGAGAGTTTGAACCGCGAATATTACGGGCGCGACATCGCGCCGGAAGACATCGTCTTCAAGGGCCGAGTCGATAATCGCGGAGCCGATGATTTGCGCACTGCGCTGAACGCCTTGCTGCGTACCCGCAACTAAGCGGCGGCACCGGCCAGTTCGACCATGGCGACCAACAGAACCGCGAGCGCATTCAGCACGCAGGCGACAATGAGCAGGTAGTAGGCGCGCCGCACGTCGTTGGGCGTGACTTGAGCGCGAGCACCGGCGGGTTCGATCCACGGCGTCACCCCGCGGTCAGCACCATCAAGGTGGCGCGGACCGACGAGCGCGATCCCGAGGGCCCCCGCGGTCGCAGCAACCGGCCAAGCCGCGCTGCGCAGCCACCGTCCGGTGCTATGACCGATCATCGCCGCAAACGCCCGACCAAGCCCGGTGCCAGGGGTGAAAGCGGCCGCGCAAGCCAGCAGCAATCCAGCGAGACGCAAAGGGATCCAACCCGCCGCCTCGTGCAGCCGCACCGGCACGAACCCCAAGCCACGATCATCCGCGCCAGGACGATCGAACAATAGGCTGGCAATCAGCAACAACCGATAGATCAACAATCCCGCAAGGCCGAGCAGGACATACCAAAAGGCGAGGGCCACGACCCCTTCGGCGTAGCGCAGGGCGGCGCTTTCTACCGATTGCCTGCGGGCGGAGTCATCTTGGGCGGCCCCGATGCTGCGCCCCAATGCCGCAAAGATCGTCCGCTGATCCAGAACGACCAGGATCGTGATCAGCGAGATGGCCCAACCGAAAGGGATGGTGGCGGCTGCTAGGGCGAGCAAGACACCGACCGCGCCGCCGACCACCATAAGAAAGAGCGCGAGTAGAAGACCCCGAATGAGCCGCGTTGCCGGCGAACGATCATGCCTGGCGAGACGACGCACAACATCATTGATCAGGCGCGCTGCGGCGCGATCGAACACGCGTGTGGGACGACGCAAGACGACACCAAGGGCGGCATCGAGGATCAACGCGGCCAACAAAAGAAAGAACGGTTCGGGGCCTGCGCCAATCGCGACCCAGGTGAATTCCGGGGTAATGTCGGAGCCCGCCATTGAGGGAGGATGGGGTGCCCCAAGAGATGCGTCAACGCGCGCCTGATGACGACCCGGTCGTGCGGCACACCATTCTATTGCGTGGTGGCTCGGTGGTGCTGGCGCTGGCCGTCGCTGCGATCATTGCTGTGGCGCCCGAACAAGCCGGCAGCCACGGCACGTTGGCCGAGCGCGCCAGCGGTGCGATGATCATCGTGGGCGCCATCGCGTGTCTGATCCACGGCCTGGGTTTGCGCGGGCGCCGCCCACCTGTACGGATTCTGACCCACCCCGGCGTTGCATGGACGCTGACCCTGGTTGGATTGGCGGCATCAGTATTGGTGTAACGCGACAACGGGTCGCATCCCTTCACGCAGCCGAGATTTGCGCTGGCGTGACGCGTTTGGTGCTATAGCGCCATGTCAGAGAACACCGAAAGATCCTTCGGGCGCGGCCCAACCCTGATTGTGGCGGCCATCGCGGCAGTCGTCGTCGGGTTGGGGCTGAGCTTTCTCATTCCGGTCGGCAAACCGGATATTGAAGTGAGCCAATCCATCATCGGGGGCCCCTTCGAGATGACCAATCATCTGGGCGAGACGGTCACCCAGGAGACCTTCAAGGGCCGGCACATGCTGGTCTATTTCGGCTACACGTTTTGCCCCGATGTTTGCCCCACCGAGTTGCAGTCGATGACAGTGGCGCTGAACGACATGGGGTCCAAGGCCGACGCGATCACGCCCGTCTTCGTGACCATCGATCCCGAGCGCGACGACGTTGCGGCGGTTAGAGAATATGTCGGGTTTTTTCACCCCCGACTGATCGGGCTGACCGGCACGCCGGCGCAGGTCAAAACCATCACCGACGCGTTCAGAGTGTATTACGCCCGGGCACGCGATACCGGCGAAACCAGCGACTACTTGATGGATCATTCCTCGATCATCTTTTTGATGGATGAGGAAGGCCACTATGTCACCCATATCCGCACCGGGACGTCCCCGGAAGCCATGGCACGGCAGTTGAGCGACGCTCTTTAGAGCGGTTCCCAAATAAGAGAATCTCGGTTAGGGTCAACCACTTAACGCCCCTTTTTGGGGTCTTTCGCGGCAATAGTCAGGTCTTTAGTGCTTTATTCGGTACACGAGATGCAGCGTGCGGCAACCGCATCGGTTCGCACGGCGATGCAGGCTGGGCAGATGTTCATGCGCCACCCGCTCAACCCCATGGCCCACACGGATGCAGGACGTCGGGCGGCCGCCGCCTACGAGCTTCTCGATTACACGACCCGGCGACGCAGCAAGCCTGAATTCGGTCTTAAGACAGTCAACACAGATGCCGGCCCGGTTCCAATCGAAGAAGTCGCCGTTCTACGCGAACCGTTTTGCCGATTGCTGCACTTCAAGCGCGCGGGTTGCGAAAAACTGCCGCGCCTTTTGGTTGTCGCGCCGCTGTCGGGACACTTTGCGACCTTGTTGCGCGGCACCGTCGAAGCGCTGTTGCCCGAGCACGACGTCTACATCACCGACTGGATCGATGCGCGCGACGTACCGGTGGCGCGCGGCCGCTTCGATCTCGATGGCTATATCGACTATGTGATGACCTTCCTGCGTCACCTCGGCCCCGGCACTCATGTTATGGCCGTATGTCAGCCGTCGGTGCCGGTTTTGGCCGCCGCCGCGTTGATGGCGGAAGACAACGATCCCGCCCGGCCCAAATCGATGATCTTGATGGGCGGCCCGATCGATACCAGGGTTAATCCCACCGCGCCAAACGATTTGGCGCAAAGCCAGTCCCTACAGTGGTTTGAGCGCAACGTCATCACCAGCGTGCCGATGAGCTATCCCGGTTTTTTGCGCCGGGTCTATCCGGGCTTTCTCCAACTGACCGGCTTCATGACAATGAACCTCGACCGTCACATGACGGCACATTGGAACCTCTACGAACACTTGGTCGAAGGCGACGGTGACAGCGTGGCCGCGCACCAGAAATTCTACGACGAATACCTCACCGTGATGGATTTGCCGGCCGAGTATTATCTGCAAACCGTCAAGGCCGTGTTCCAGGATCACGCGCTGCCCGAAGGCACGTTTCATTGGCGGGACCGCAAGGTTGATCCGGGTGCGATTACCGATATTGGATTGCTGACGGTTGAAGGCGAACTGGACGACATTTCGGGCGTTGGCCAGACCCGCGCCGCCCATGACTTGTGCCGCAACCTGCCTGAATCGATGAAGCGTCATCATCATCAGCCCGCTACCGGGCACTACGGCATTTTCAGCGGACGGCGTTGGCGAAACGAAATCCTGCCACGGGTCCACGAGGCGGTTCTTGCCGCCAACTGACGCGCGCCGCGCCGCGGCACCCGACACCAGCCCTTTTTGGGAGCGCAAGACGTTGGCCGAGATGTCCTCGGTCGAATGGGAATCGTTGTGCGATGGCTGCGGCAAGTGCTGCTTGTTGAAGCTGCAAGACGTCGACACCAATGTGGTGGATTACACCAACGTGGGATGTCGGTTGCTGGATGACGAAACCTGCCGCTGCACCCGGTACGAGGAACGCCAACGCTTCGTGCCCGATTGCGTGGTGTTGTCGCCTGGCAACGTCAGCCAATTGACCTGGATGCCATCGACCTGCGCCTATCGGCTGATTGCCGAAGGGAAGTCTCTGCCGGACTGGCACTACCTGATCTCGGGCAACCGCGACAGTGTCCACCTTGCAGGACAATCCGTGCGCGGCCGGACAGTAGCCGAGGCCGATGCGCCGGACCTGGAGCAGCACATCGTGACGTGGCCAGCATGACCCGCGCGGCCATGCAAACCAACACGGTGGAACTCGACGGACAAACTGTGCCGCTTGATGTGCAGATCAATGGCCGTGCACGCAACATCAGCGTGCGGATTGACGAGCGCACCGGCGGGGTCGAGCTGGTATTGCCACGCTTTGTCGCCAAAGCCGAAGGCTTGGCGTTTGTACGCGAAAAGACCCATTGGATTTTGCGCCAATTGCGCGACTTGCCGCCCCGGGTGCCCTTTGCCGACGGCGCGGTTGTCCCGTTCTTGGGCGAAGACCATGTGATCACGCACCGCCCCGAAGAGCGCGGCACCGTGTGGCTGGACCCCGCGTGCGCCGCCATCAACGTTGCGGGCGACGCGCCCCATGTACCGCGCCGGGTGACCGACTGGCTGAAGAAGCAGGCCCGCCACGAGATCAATGCCCGCGCCAATGCCGCCGCCGCCGCCGTGGAAAAGCGCATCGCCAAGATCCAGATTCGCGACACCCGGAGCCGGTGGGGGAGCTGTTCGGAAGAGGCGCGCTTGTCATTTTCGTGGCGGCTGATTTTGGCGCCCGAAAATGTACTGGCCTATGTCGTGGCCCACGAAGTGGCCCACCTGGTGGAGCTGAATCACTCGGATCGATTCTGGCGGCTGGTTGATCAGCTGTGCCCAGGGAACGAACCCGCCAAGTACTGGTTGAAACGGCACGGCGCGTCGCTACACCGCTTCGGTTGAGCGACCAATTTGCGCGGGCCGACGGCGGGGCCTAACGTGGCCAGCCGTGCCGCCCTCGCCGCTAAGGCCCCATGTTCACCAAACCCGGCTCCCTGACCCTTATCCTGTTCGCAGGCGGCCTGTTCGCGTTCGGGCCGCTATCGACGGATATGTACATTCCGGCACTCCCGTCGTTGGCGATGGCACTCGACACCACGGTGCCGGCCGTGCAGCTGACGTTGAGCGTGTATCTGCTTGGGTTCGCCCTCAGCCAGTTGTTCTACGGACCGCTTGCAGACCGGTATGGCCGCAAGCCCGCGATCCTCACGGGGATTGGCCTTTACATCATCGGTAGCGCCATTTGCATGTCCGCCGGCGCCATCGAAACCCTCGTGGTAGGTCGGTTTATCCAAGCGTTGGGGGCGGCCTTCGGTCAGGTCCTGGGCCGAGCGGTCATCCGTGACCGCGCGACAAGCGCCGATCAAGCCAGCGTCTTGGCATACGCCACCGTGATCATGGCGGGTACATCCCTGATCACCCCGACGGTCGGCGGCTTCGTGACGGTTTTTTTCGGGTGGTCCTATATTTTTGTTGTTCTGCTGGCCTACGCCTCGATCCTTCTCTTGATTGTCGCGTTTCGGTTTCGTGAATCCGCACCGGCGTTGAATCCCGATGCGATTCGGCTCGGCCCCATGATCTCGAACTTCGGTGTCTTGCTCCGCCACCGCGGGTTCTTGCGCAACACGGTCAGTGTTTCGTTCATGTTCGGGGTGTTGTTTACCTTCCTGTCGGGGTCGTCGTTCGTGTTTATCGATGTCTACGGCGTACCGACGACACGGTTTGGCCTGATCTTCACGGCGATGGCGGGGTCGTTCACGATCGCCTCGGCGCTGGTCGGTCGGTTGGGCGCCAAGCTACCGCATGAACGCCTGTATATCGCGGCATCGTGCGTGGCGACGGCCAGCGCCATGACCGCGTTCGGTCTTACCGTCATTGGATGGACCAACGTCTTTGCGTTGGTCGGCGCGATGTCGCTGTTGTCCTTCGCGATGGGTTTCATGGTGCCGTTGGCGTTTGCCAATGCCATGGCCCCCTATCCACAGATGGCAGGGACGGCCTCGGCCTTGATCGGCTTTGTACAGAGCGTGTTTTCGGCCGCGATGGGCGCGTTGGTGGGGGTATTGTTCAACGATACCGGGGTGCCGATGTTCGGGTTGATTGCGCTTCTGGCCCTCGGCGCGTTGATCAGCTTCGTCATGATCCGCCCCCCACCCACGCTGGCCACGCCGTGAGGCGCGGACCGCTGCAACCGAGCTCGTTACTGCTGATCTTGTTTGTCGGCGGTCTCGTGGCGGTGGGCCCGCTGTCCACCGACATGTATATCCCGGCGTTACCGGCGATCCGCATCGGATTCGGCAGCACCGTCACGCTGGTGCAACTCACCTTCAGCATGTTTCTAGTCGGTTTTGCGGTGGGCCAGCTCATCGTCGGACCGTTGGGTGATCGGTTTGGGCGGCGGCCCGTGCTGTTGGGTGGCATGGCGCTGTATGCCCTGACCAGTTTGGCGGCCGGCCTCGCCCCGTCGGTCGAGTGGTTGATCGTGCTGCGGTTTCTCCAAGCACTGGGGGCATCGTCGGCGTGGGTGTTGAGTCGCGCGATCGTGCGCGACCTGCACGCCCCGGAAGAAACAACTCGGATCATCGGTTACACCACCGGCATCATGGGCGCGTTATCCGCGCTGGTGCCAGCGACCGGTGGGCTGCTGGCGCAGACGTTAGGGTGGCAGGCCATCTTTTTTACGATTGCGAGTTTTTCCGTCATCTACCTCGTAGTCATCGCGGTGTGGTTTGAGGAAACCACTACGCCGAACCGCGACGCGATTCGCCCGCTACCGATGCTGCGCAGTATGCGCATGCTGGTAGGCAACCGGATTTTCGCAGGCTACACGGCCTGCTTGTGTCTCTCGTTGAGCGCGATGTTTGTGTTTATGTCGGCAGGCTCTTTGGTCTTCATCGATTCGATGGGGTTGAGCCCCTCGCAGTTCGGCACGATATTTTTTGCGATTGCGCCCGCATTTTCCGCAGCATCCTTCCTGACCGGCCGCGCGTCGCGGTGGATTGGCCCACGCAACCTGTTTGGCTTTGCGGTTTTGTGCACGCTCAGCGGTACCGGGGTTCTGTTCGGCCTGGGCCTGTCGGGCACGTTAAACCTGATCATCGCAGTGCCGGCACTGACGGTGGTGACCTTCGGACTGGGCTTCATCATGCCGTTATGTTTCTCGGGAGCGCTGGCGCCTTACCCTGAGGTCGCGGGCACCGCCTCCTCATTGATCGGCTTTCTTCAGGCGAGTTTTTCGGCGGCCGTCGGTGTGGTGGTCGCAGCGATCTTTGACGGGGGCGCCGGATCGGTGATGGGGGCGATGTTCTGCCTGATGGGTGCAAGCACCGTGGTGTATGTGATTGTTCTGCGCCCGGTAATGAACCGACCGGACGCCACAGCGCCCTAATTGGTAACGGGCGCGGCGCGGCGTATAGTGCGCGCCCTCACGTCACCTGCACGAGTCCCATGGCCAAACTGCGCGCCAATACGCTGCCGCTGATTATCGTGCTGTCCACCGTTTTGGTGGTCGGCGAGATGGCGACCGATATGTTCATCGCCGCGCTGCCGCAGCTGGCGCGCGAGTTCTCGGCGAGCGTCAGCACCGTACAACTGACCTTGGGCAGCTACATGGTGGGCTTTGCCATGGCGCAGCTCGCCTATGGGCCGATCTCGGATCGTTTTGGCCGACGGGTGCCGCTGATGCTGGGCACCGCGCTGTTTCTTGGCGCGTCCCTGCTGAGCGCCCAGGCGACCTCGATCAACATGCTGATCGCGTTGCGGTTCTTGCAGTCGCTGGGCGGCGCAGCGGGGGTGACGATTTGTATGGCGATCATTCGCGATATGCATGATCGCGACCGGTCCGCCGTAATGCTGGCGCGGCTGGGCAGCATCATTGCGATCGCACCCGCCATCGCGCCGTTGTTTGGCGGCTGGCTGATCGAAACGTTTAGCTGGCGGGCAACGTTCTATGCCCTAGCGGTGTGGGCGGCGCTGGCGATTTGGCTGGTGTGGTTTTTCATTCCGGAATCGAACCGCAATCGCGATCCGCGCGCGACGCAAGTGCTGGGGATGTTTCGCAACTTCGGCACATTGCTGCGCAACCGAATCTATGTCGGCTTTATGCTGACGTTGGTGTGCTGCTTTGGCACCTTTTTCGCATTCATCTTCGGTGCGCCGTTTGTGTTCATCGAAGTGTTCGGCATGCGGGAATCGACGTTCCCCTTGATCATCACGGTGCAGGTCGTCGGCTTTATCGCCGGGACCTCGCTGTCCGAACGATTAGCCCCGCGGTTTGGCCTGGACAACGTTTTTCGCTGGGCGGTGCTGACAGCGTGGGTGTCGGGCATGGTGACGGCGGCCTTCCCGCTATTCGGCATAGAGACCATCGTCACCATCGTGGCACCGATGGTGGTCTTTGCGTTTGCGGTGGGCTTCATCTTTCCCTTGGGGACGGCCAGCGCGCTGGGCCCGTTTCCATTGATTGCGGGTACCGCCGCCGCACTTCTGGGGTTTGTGCAAACCCTGGCGGGGGCAGGCTTTGGTATTACCTCTGGCGCCTTTTTTGACGGGCGCGCCGTCGGTATGACGTCCGTGATGGGGGTCGCCGTGACGTTGGCCGCCTTGGCGTATTTCGGACTGCTGTGGCGGCGACCAGGGGAAGTGGTTGAACCGCCGACGTCGGAGGCCGACGCCTAGACCGACCCGCTACCGGGCAGTGGCGGCGAGGCGAAGACCTAGGCCGATCAGGAGCCCCCCGAAAACCCAGCCCAAGGCCTTTTGGCCGCGTTGAAAGAACCGGCGCACCAGTTGCGTATCGAGCGTGGCGACAAACCCCAACCAGAACAGCGCGCTGATGGCCACCATGAGCGCCACCAATAGGCCGGTTGTGGCGATGGGTGTCTCGGGCGTGATCACCAGCGAAAAGACGCCAAGGTAAAACAGCGACCCCTTGGGATTGAGGATGTTGTTCACAAAACCCTGGGCAAACCACTTGGTATTTTGCGACACCGCCACCGCAGCGTCGGGATCAAGCCGTTTGAGGCGACTTGCGCGAATGCTCTGGATACCAAGGTAGATGAGATAGGCCGCCGCCGCATATTTGAGAATCGAGAAGGCAACGATGCTTTGCGAGATCAGCCACCCGATCCCGACGGCGCAGTAGGTGATATGAACAAGGTTGCCCAGCACAATGCCGGCAGACGTCTTGAGGCCGGCCGCACGACCACCAACCAGGGCATTGCGCATGACGATCACCATGTCCGGGCCTGGTGTGATCATCACCAAGACGGTCACACCAACGATCACCAGAACCTGGTCGATCATCACCTTGCGCCCTTAGATATCCAAATTGGTGACGTTGAGCGCGTTGTTTTGGATGAAGTCGCGACGGGGCTCGACGACATCGCCCATCAAGGTTTCAAACAAATCCGACGCCTGATCGACCTGGGAAACGCGCACCTGCAGCAAGCTGCGGGCCGAGGTATCGAGCGTGGTTTCCCACAACTGATCGGGGTTCATTTCGCCCAGGCCTTTGTAGCGCTGGACCTGCAGCCCCTTGCGCCCGAACGCCATGATGGCATCGAGCAACTGGGAGGGAGAGCGGATGATGATGGTGTCGTCCTTGCGCCGGAGGATACCTCGACGCTGGTAGGTTGCCTGTAGGCTGACCGCCATGTCATGCAGCTTGCGTGCATCGGCCGACCGGATGAGCGGGCCGTCGATGACCTGCACCTCGGGCGCACCGCGGAGTTCCCGCTTGAAGGCCAACCCACCGTCCTCGGTGGGCTCGCCTTGCCAGCCCTGCTCTTCGTCAGGCGAGAGCTGGTTGAGGCGGCGCGCGACATAATCGGCGGCGCCGCGCGCCTGCTCGGGGTCGGCCAGGACATCCGGGTTGAGCGCACCGGCAATAGCGGTTTGTTCGACCGCGTCCCAGGCATAGCGCTTGGACAATGCGCCGATGAGTTTGCGGCATTGGCGGGCTTGATCGACCAGCGCGATCAGGTCCGGGCCCGCCACCTCAGTATCGTCGTAGAGCGTGAAGACCGCATCGGCGATGCCATCACCGACGAGGTAGTCCTCCATCTCTTTTTCGTCCTTCAGGTAGGTCGAGGACTTGCCTTGGGTCACTTTGTAAAGCGGCGGTTGGGCGATGTAGAGGTAGCCCTTTTCGATCAGCTCAGGCATCTGCCGATAAAAGAACGTGAGCAACAACGTGCGGATATGCGCGCCGTCGACATCCGCGTCGGTCATGATGATGATCTTGTGATAGCGGATCTTTGAGATATCGAAATCATCGCGGCCGATCCCGGCGCCGAGCGCGGTGATGAGCGTGCCGATTTCGTTTGACGACAGCATCTTGTCGAAGCGTGCCCGTTCGACGTTGAGGATTTTACCGCGCAACGGTAGGACGGCTTGGAAGCGGCGATCGCGGCCTTGTTTGGCGGAGCCTCCGGCCGAATCACCCTCGACGATGAAGATCTCAGCGACGGTGGGGTCGCGCTCTTGGCAATCGGCGAGTTTGCCGGGCAGGTTCGAGACGTCGAGCGCGCTTTTGCGCCGGGTCAGTTCGCGCGCCTTGCGTGCGGCTTCACGCGCTGCGGCGGCCTCAACGATCTTGCCTGCGATGGCGCGGGCATCCGAGGGGTGTTCCTCAAGCCAGGTACCGAGGTGTTCGCCGACAAGACTTTCGACCACCGGGCGGACCTCGGACGACACCAACTTGTCTTTGGTTTGCGACGAGAACTTGGGGTCGGGCACTTTGACCGACAACACGGCGGTGAGCCCCTCGCGCGAATCATCGCCCGTGACCTGGACTTTGTCGCGCTTCGAACCGGCATGCTGTAGCGCATAGGTGTTGATCGTGCGCGTGAGGCCCGCGCGGAAGCCGGCCAAGTGCGTACCACCGTCGCGTTGCGGAATGTTGTTGGTAAAGCACAGGACATTCTCGTGGTAGCTGTCGTTCCACTGCAGGGCCAGTTCAATGGTGATGCCGTCACGCTCACCGGTCACGACGACGGTTTGATGCAAGCCTTGCTTCTTGCGATCGAGATGCTGCACGAAAGCCTCGACGCCGCCTTCGTAGTGCATTTCGACCACGGTCTCGTCGACGCCGCGCATATCCTTGAGAATGATCGTGACGCCCGAATTGAGGAACGCCAGTTCGCGCAGCCGGTGTTCGAGCGTTTCGAAATCGAATTCGATTTGCGAGAACGTCTCAAGCGAGGGTAGGAACGAGATCTCCGTCCCATGGTCGTCGGTATCGCCGACAACCTCTAGCGGGCCTTGCGGCTCGCCGTGGACGTAGCGCTGGTGGTGTTCGTGGCCCTGGCGACGAATACGCATGTCGAGCTGCGACGACAATGCATTAACAACCGACACGCCGACGCCGTGGAGGCCACCGGAGACCTTGTAGGAATTGTCGTCGAATTTTCCGCCGGCATGGAGGTGGGTCATGATGACCTCGGCGGCGGAAACGCCTTCTTCTTCGTGCAGGTCGGTGGGAATACCGCGACCATTGTCGCTCACCGAACACGATCCGTCGGGATTTAGAACGACCGTAATGCGATCGCAGTGGCCGGCGAGCGATTCGTCGATCGCGTTGTCGACCACCTCGTAGACCATGTGGTGCAGGCCCGAGCCGTCATCGGTATCGCCGATGTACATCCCGGGACGTTTGCGGACCGCATCGAGGCCGCGGAGGACTTTGATCGATCCTGCGCCGTAATCGGCTTCGGCGCTGAGGTCTTCGGCGTGATCAGTCATTCTGTATTCCCGTAATGGCGCCGTCCGTCACATCGAGGAACAGCGCGCGTGCGCCAAGCGGCGCGAAAACATCTTTGTCGGTGCCGGTCAACCAGGCCTGAACGCCCATATCGAGCACCTGATCGAACAACGCGATCCGGCGGGCCTCGTCGAGGTGGGCGACGATTTCATCGAGCAACAGCAGGGGCGCCGCGCCGGTGCGCAGGGCCGCTACATGAGCATCGGCCAACACGATCGAGATCAGCAGCGCCTTTTGTTCCCCGGTGGAACATTGGCGGGCGGGCAGGCCCTTCCCGAGATGGGTGACAGCAAGATCGCTGCGGTGCGGGCCCACGGCGGCACCGCCGGTTTCGGCGTCACGCCCTCGCGACGCGGTGAGGGCATCGCGGAAGTTTTGTTCGGCATCAAGGGCCGCCATATCGTCGAGCATGGCTTCGACACCCCCTTCGACGGCGATGAGGGCCGCCGGAAAAGGACCGATGGCCGATTCGAGAACGGCCGACAGCCGCGCCACAGCGTCGCGTCGCGCGGCGGCAATCGCAACGCCGTATTCCGCCATGGTGTTTTCCAGCGCGAGAACCCATTGATCGGACCGTTGGCCGGACTTGAGAAGGCGCGAACGTTCGCGCATCGCGCGCTCATAAGCCGAGACGCGCGTCGCATGACTGGGATCGACGCCGTACACCAGGCGATCGAGAAAGCGCCGCCGCGACGCCCCGTCTTCTTGGAATAGGCGATCCATTTGCGGCGTGATCCAGGCCATCCCAACCGATTCGGCCAGCGCCGCCGGACCGCGCATGGTCTCACCGTCAACTCGGACTTGGCGGCGCTCCAACGGCGCGGTTGCGGTGGGATCGGGCGACATGGTGCCGGTACCGATTTCCACACTACCGCCCGGCGTGCCGTCGACGGTGGCCGCAACGGCCCAGCCCCGGTCGCTATCGCGCCGCAGGACATCGCCAAACCGGGCACGGCGCAAGCCCCGCCCGGGCGCAAGATAAGAAATGGCTTCAAGGATGTTCGTCTTACCGGCCCCGTTCGGACCAGTCAGCACGACACAGCGTTCGTCGGCGTCGAGACGAAGCTGGGGATAGCAGCGAAAATCGGTCAGCGTCAGGCGCCGTAGGAAATACGCCGGAACCGGGGAGGCCGCCGCAGAAGGGGGAGCCGCCGCCATGTTGTGCGTCGGGGCCAATCGCGTCTCTAGACCCGCATCGGCATCAAGACGTACAACGCGCGTTCGTCCGCGAGGTCGCGCAAAATCGTCGGCGACACGGCGTCAGCCAGATCAAGCCGCGCAACATCACCATCGATCTGACTGGCAATGTCGAGTAAGTAGCGCGAATTGAAGCCGACCTCGATGTCTTCGCCCGGGTAACTGACGACGAGCTCTTCATCCGCACTGCCGCTGTCAGGGCTATTGGCGGAGAGGTGCAGCTTTTCTTTTTCCAGCGAGAGTTTGATCGAGCGCGATTTCTCGGTGGAGATCGTCGACACACGGTCCACCGCTTCGGCGAACTGTTTGCAATCGACTTCGAGAATTTTGTCGTTCCCCGACGGGATCACGCGCTGGTAATCCGGGAAGGTGCCGTCGATCAACTTGGTGGTGAGCACGGTCTTGCCGAACGCAAAGCGAATGCGTGTTTCTGAAAGCGAGACCTGCACCGGCTCGTCAACCTGATCGAGCAAGCGCCGCACTTCAAGCACCGCCTTGCGGGGCACGATCACGCCAGGCATCGCCGCCGCGCCGTCCGGCAACGGGCATTCGACCTGCGCCAAACGGTGGCCGTCGGTAGCGACCGCGCGCAACATCGGCACGCCCTCGGCCTCCGCCGCGTGGAGATAAATCCCGTTGAGGTAGTAGCGGGTTTCTTCGGTAGAAATCGCGAACCGGCTCTTGTCGATCAGGCGTTTGAGGTCGTCGGCGCCGATTTGAAAGCTGTTGGGCAGATTGTCCTCGGCCAATACCGGGAAGTCTTCTTTCGGGAGACACGGCAGCGCAAAGCTTGAGCGCCCCGCGACGACCGAGAGGCGCGACTGATCGTCGGCCAGGCTCAGCTCGATCTGCGCGCCGTCAGGCAATTTGCGCACAATGTCATGCAGGGTGTGGGCGGCGGCGGTGGTCGCGCCGGCTTGGGCGACATCGGTGCCGACGGACTCAATGATCGTCAGATCGAGGTCTGTCGCGGTGAGCGAGAGATCGCTGCCCTCAGCGGCCAGCAAGACGTTCGACAAAATGGGGATGGTGTTGCGGCGCTCGACAACGTTTTGCACATGGCCGAGGGCGGAAAGCAGGGTGGCTCGTTCGATCGTAATCTTCATGGCGCCAATTCTTTTGTTGTTCTGGGCGACCGGTCGAAGCCCCGCCCGGTGCGTCATTACACTCAATTTCGACAAGACGGGCGCCTTTGAGGCGCCCGAAATCGGCAGAATTCTGGTCTCAAACGTGATTTATGTCGGTGCGCGCCAGCGGCGCAAACCCCGGCAAAAACTCAACGTCCCGCCGTGCGAGGGCGGGCGCAAAGTATAGCACCCACGATGCCGCTCTGTGGGGCTTTTTTTGCCCCTCGGGCGCGCCTTAAGCTGCTGAATTCAAACGGTTTTTTGAGCCGAGAATCAGGTCTCGAGCATCCGCCGCAGCAGGTCGATATCTTCCGACAACGTGTTGTCGTTTTGGCGCAGCTCATCGATGCGTTTGACCGCATGCATCACTGTGGTGTGGTCGCGGCCCCCGAACTTGCGCCCGATCTCCGGCAGCGACCGTGAGGTGAGCTGTTTGGCCAAATACATGGCGACTTGGCGGGGCCGGGCCACCGCGCGGGCCCGGCGCGCCGAGTGCATCTCGGAAATCCGGATGTTGTAGTGCTCGGCCACGCGTTTTTGGATGTCTTCGATGGTAATCCGCCGGTCGTTGGCGCGGAGGAGATCGCGCAGCACTTCCTGGGTGGTTTCCAGCGTGATCGGACGTCCCACGAGGTTGGAATAGGCCAATACGCGGGTCAGGGCGCCTTCAAGTTCGCGGACATTGGAGGTGATCCGGTGGGCGAGGAATTCCAGCACCTGCTGGGGCACGTCCTTGGCGCCCATATGCTGGACCTTGGATTGCAGAATGCCGATCCGCAATTCGTAGTCCGTGGCGTGGATATCGGCCACCAGACCCCAGCCGAGGCGGGAGCGCATCCGCTCTTCCATGCCATCGAGATTGGAGGGCGAGCGATCGCCGGAAATGATGACTTGGCGGTTTTGGTCCACCAGCGCGTTGAAGGTGTGGAAGAACTCTTCTTGGGTTGAATCCTTGCCACTAATGAACTGAACATCGTCGATCATCAGCACATCGACCGACCGGAACAGCTGCTTGAACTGCATCACGTCTTTGTACCGAAGCGCGCGAATGAACTGGTACATGAATTTCTCGGCCGACAGATAGATCACCCGTCTGGTCGGGTCGCGTTGGCGAATATGCCACGCAATGGCGTGCATCAGATGGGTCTTGCCCAGGCCAACACCGCCGTAAAGATAGAGCGGGTTGAAGGGCACGGTATCGGATTCGGCAACCCGGCGGGCGGCGGCATAGGCCAGTTCGTTGGCTTTGCCGACGACGAAGTTGTCGAAGGTGCCGCGCGGATCGAGCGGCGCACCAGCTTCGGCTAATCCTTGGTCGATCGGCTTTTCACGCGCCGGTTCACCCGGCGCACTTTTTAGAATGGGTGCAGACTGGCCCGATGGGCGAACGAGGATATCGATCTGCGGCTCGGTGCCGGATTCCTCGGACCACGCGACGCGGACTTTCTCGGCGTAATGCGAAACAACCCAATCGCGCATGAACCGCGTCGGCACAGACATCAACACGCGGTCGTCATGGATGTTGGTGAGTTCGAGTTGCTTGAGCCAGCTATTGTAGGCAGCGTCTCCAACCTCGGTGCGAAGCCGGTCGCGGACGGACTGCCAAATCTCTTCGATGGGCCTTTGTGGTGTCGGATTGTCCATTAAGCCCTCAGGTCTGAGTCCATGGGAGACCGGCTGCTTTCCAGCCTCCAACGCGACCACGGTGGCCTTCACCGTCGAGGTCGCCCTCGAAACCGCCCGCGACGTTGTAACATTTGGTATAGCCCGCGCCGGTCTGGGCGATGGCCGCTGCCTTGGAGCGCCCGCCAGAACGGCAGAGGAATAGAATGGTGTCGGACGGTTTGGCGCCTGTCGCCATCACCTGATCCGTAAACTGGGTATTCGGGGCGCCACCGGGAAAGCCTTGCCACTCCACCCGATGAACCGGTTTGCCGACGTCGCTGAGATCGGGCAACCCGACGAAATTCCATTCCGCCTGGGTCCGCACATCGATCAGTTGCGCCGTCGCGTCTTCGCCGAGCATGCGCCAAGCATCCTCGACTGAAATATCACCTGCGTAACTCATTCACACTTTCCGGGTCCGCGCGTTATTTCTCGCGCTGGACGTCTCTCCCTAATCCGCCGATGGCCGGCTTGTTTATCAATACTTTTTTGAGAGCAGAATGGTTGTCGTCTGCTGCAAATTATTTTTTGAGAAAATTCCTCCAGGCAAAATGATTCGTTCGTTGCGAATCATCGTCAGGTGGTAAGAAAATTTTCGGGAGCGAAGCCCCGGAACCCCAGTTCGGTGAGGCAAAGACTACTGCCCGCCCCGAGGCCTTTCAACAACGCCACGGCACCCAAAACAAAAAAAAACAACGCGCCATGCATAGCGGCAACACCACTACATCTTGGTCAAACATTTAGTTCGTCTTCGGCACAAAAAAGGCCGCACTGAAAAGTGCGGCCCGTAAACGCAAAGCTTGCGTTGTAACTTAAGCAGGCATCCCCTTGATGCGCTTCGACAATCGGGAAACCCGACGCGACATCGTGTTCTTCTTGACGATACCCTTGTTGGCCGTGCGCATCATTTCAGGTTCCGCTTGACGTAGCGCATCTTGTGCCTTGGCACGATCGCCACTCTCGATGGCCTGCTCAACTTTTTTGACAAAGGTGCGCATGCGACCGACGCGCGCGATGTTGACTTCGGTACGCCGCGCGGTTTGACGAATTCGTTTCTGCGCAGATTTGTGGTGCGCCATATTGATACTTTTCGTGAGTTGTGGAGAGCCGGCTTATATCGCCTGATACGAGGCTGGTCAACCGATTCAGGCGTTCTTGAAGTTGGGCTTTCGCTTCTCGACGAAGGCGGCCATGCCCTCTTTTTGATCCTCGAGCGCGAAGGTGGCGTGGAACAGGCGACGTTCGAAGCGAACCCCTTCTTCCAGGGTGGTCTCAAAGGACCGATTCACGGCTTCTTTCGCCATGTAAACTGCCGGACGCGACAGAGTCGCGATTTCGCCGGCGACCTTGATCGCCTCATCCAATAGCTCCTCGGCCGGGACAATACGGCTTGCCAGACCCGATCGTTCGGCCTCTTCGGCATCCATCATGCGCCCGGTGAGGACCATCTCCATGGCCTTGGATTTACCCACGAACCGGGTTAGCCGCTGGGTGCCGCCGGACCCTGGAATGATTCCTAAACGAATTTCAGGCTGGCCGAATTTGGCATTCGGGGCGGCCAGAATGAAGTCGCACATCATGGCCAATTCGCAGCCGCCGCCCAGCGCATAACCCGCCACCGCAGCGATGACCGGTTTGCGGCAGGTCGCTGTGCGACCCCATTCGCGCGTGATGAAGTCGCCGTCGTAAACATCGACAAAACTCTTGGGTTGCATCTCTTTGATGTCTGCACCCGCGGCGAAAGCCTTTTCGCTGCCGGTGATAACCATCGCGCCGACGGCATCATCCGATTCGAAGCGATCCAAAGCAGCCCCCAATTCGCGCATCAAGTCGCTATTGAGCGCATTCAGCGCATCGGGCCGATTGAGCGTGATGAGGCCGACGTTACCTTTGGTCTCAACCAGGATCGTTTCGTAGGCCATCGCGGCCTCCTTTCGGACGGGTCGTTAGTCAGGAAGCGGCCCGTATACGCAAGCACAGGCGCAAGATCAACTAGGCGCGCATCAACGCTGCCGGTGCGCGCAAAAGAATGTCGAGCGCCCTGATTGGACGATGCGCTGTACGGCGCGGCCGCAATCACAGGCGGGGCACGGCTGGCCCTCCCGGTCGTAAACCGAAAAGTTGTGTTGGAAGTAACCGAGTTCGCCACTCGATCCGACGTAGTCCCGCAAAGACGACCCGCCCGCTGCGATGGCGGCCTGCAGAACGTCCCGAATAGCCACCGCGAGGCGCTCGGCCCGGACCGGCCCCACGGTATGCGCCTGCCGCCGGGGCGACAGACCGGCGTGAAAGAGCGCTTCGCAGACATAGATATTGCCCAGACCCGCTACCACGCGCTGATCGAGCAGCGCCGCCTTGAGCGGCGTCTTTTTACCCCGCAAGCGATCGACCAGCAGTGGCCCGCCAAAGGCGTTGCCCAGGGGCTCCGGCCCGAGGTGACATAGCAAGGGGTGCGAGTCGGCTTCGCCAACCTCAATGAGGGTCATCAGACCGAACCGACGGGGATCACTGAACACGATGTGGGCGCCCCGGTCCGTAATAAAGACAACGTGATCGTGTTTGCCGCGTGTCGGCGGCGGCCCGGTATGCAGGACCATGCGTCCGGACATCCCG
>Ga0055584_100001877_pt1 | contig 20689 bp, 13 predicted proteins | sample OSDHelmetaG_FD_58716 | JGI IMG/M metagenome (GOLD analysis project Ga0055584, IMG submission 58716) | Pelagic marine sediment microbial communities from the LTER site Helgoland, North Sea, for post-phytoplankton bloom and carbon turnover... | ecosystem: Environmental > Aquatic > Marine >...
AAGAGAGCCGCCGAGGAGAGTCGAACTCCTGACCTACGCATTACGAATGCGTCGCTCTGCCAACTGAGCTACGGCGGCTTTGATTTCATCTCATACTCTATGATTCAACAATCAACCCGCAGGTTCACTCGATTGGAATCGGTTTGAGATGATTTAGAGCATCTCTGCTGAGATCTACTCTGTGATCTACTCTGGCGGTAGCATACCCCTTTTTTCTGTCTTTCGAAAGGATACTGTCCCCATTTCGTGTCCGAAAATCTGATTTCTCAAACGAATTTGACTACGGAAACAGAGATTAAAAAATGTGATCGACGGATGAAACTTGAGCCGTCGCTCCTCGTGCTCATTTATTCTGTTCAGGCCGGAGTCCTTAGAACAGTCCCCTTTTATGCTTGCTGAAAGGCCGGTATTTCGCCACAATCGAGAGATAACTTTTCCCACCCTGATATTCCAGCCGGAGACAACCCCATGCAAAAACTGGCAAAAGCCTGCCTGATGATTGTTTCAATTCTTGTCTGTTGCCCTGCCCTGTTTGCGGCAGTGCCACCTCTTGATTTCAAAGGGGTCACCGAACAGCATATCATGATCCCCATGCGTGATGGAGTCGAACTGTCTTCCTATGTTTATATTCCTGATGGGAAAGGTCCGTGGCCTGTCCTGATGGAACAGCGGTATGCCGGTCTCACTGCGAAAGGCACACGAATGTCTTTTGCAGAAATGGCGTCACACGGTTATGTGGTATGCGGCGTTAACTTCCGGGGTTCACAAAAATCGGAAGGCACCTGGGTTGGCTATCGGGATCTGCAATGGGGGGAAAAGCGGGACGGCTACGACGTGGTCGAGTGGTTGGCTAAGCAACCCTGGTCGAACGGAAAAATTGGCACTTTTGGTAGTTCGCAGGCAGGTTATGCTCAAAACTATCTGGCGATCACGCAGCCGCCACATCTGGTTTGTCAGTTTATGATTGATACCGGTTTGAGTTTGTATCATGAAGGTTATTTTATTGGTGGAGCAGCGAAACCTGAGAGGTTCAAAGGCATGGCTGCCGTCTGCCGTGTGCCTGCTCATAACGATGCCCTGATGAAAGAATGGTTTTCGCATCCTGATTATGATGACTACTGGAAGGCGGAAGATTGTACCCTCCATTTTGACAAGATGAATGTGCCCTGCTTTACCGTTGGTAGCTGGTATGACTATATGTGTGTCGGTTCTGTGCAGAGTTTTATCGGACGACAACACAAAGGTGGTCCGAATTCGCGCGGGAAACAGAAATTGTATGTAGGTCCCTGGTTACATGGTCGTTTTAATAAGGTCAACAAAGTCGGCGAGATGGTTTACCCTGACAACGCCAATTTTGACATGATGGCGGAGATGATTCGCTGGTTCGACCATCATCTCAAAGGCGTCGATAATGGAATCGACCGGGATCCTGACGTGCGTTATTATGCCATGGGGGCCGTCGGCGAGAATGGCGCTCCCGGAAATGAATGGCGTGCGGTGAAAGACTGGCCTTTGAAAACGACAGAGACTTCCTACTATCTACAACCGAAAGGAAAACTGTCACTGACGAAGCCTGTAGAGACAGGCTCTTTCAGCCAGATCATCGCCGACCCATTGAACCCGGCAAAGATTCTGGGACGCGGTTTTCCAGGAGCCCGCGATGCACGCGTGGTGGAACAGCAGGAAAATGTCCTGACGTTTTCGACAGGGCCTCTGGCTGAAGCAGTCGAGTGGACTGGCAATGTCAAAGCGGAACTGTTGGTCTCCTCTTCTGCAAAAGATTCGGATTTTATAGTACGCGTGACCGACGTTTACCCCGATGGTCGTTCGATTTTAATCATCGATATGATTCGACGTGGCCGTTATCGTGATGGATTTGAACAACAGAAATTCATGGAACCCGGCAAAGTTTACAAGGTGCCCTTTAACATAGGCTGGCTGAGTCAGGTGTTTAATAAGGGTCATGAAATTCGCGTCACGGTGACTTCTACTGGAGCTCCTTTTTACGAGCCTAATCCGAATACCGGAGAACCGATCACGATTGAATTTCCTGATAAAGTCGTCGTGGCAAAAAACAAAATTCATCACAGCCCGAAACATGCGTCGCGCATCCTGGCCCCAGTCAATCCTTAAAGGAAATACCACGAATAGAACAAGAACCACACAATGTAAATATTCAATCGATACGAGGAACATCATGCATCAAAATAGAACAGACCGCCGGCAGTTTTTAGCAGGAACCGTAGGCGCTGCAGTGGCTCTGGGTGTTGGTCAGTCAGCACAATCGGCAGACTCGAAACCCGGACAGGAATACTACGAACTGCGCACCTATCGAATTGCCGATGCAGATAAACAGAAGGTCGTCAGCAATTACCTGGAAAATGCATTACTGCCCGCTTTAAAACGTGTGGGCATTACCCGTGTGGGAGTCTTCAAAGAGACGGAAAGCAAAGGCGATCATTCTCTGTATGTTCTTATCCCTTACACATCGCTAGATCAATTTTCAAGTTTGAATGATGTACTGGAAAAGGACGCAGACTATCATAATGCGGCAGAAACCTATTTTTCACAACCGAATAAATCGCCTGCTTATAGCCGAATTGAGAGCCGACTGATGAAGGCTTTTCAGGGGATGCCTGTTTTGGAAACTCCGCAGGGTAAAGCCCCTCATTTGTTCGAATTGCGGACCTATGAGAGCTCTAATGAGAAGCTGGCCCGTTTGAAAGTGGACATGTTCAATCAGGGAGAAATTGACATCATGCGCGATGTCAAACTGGGACCAGTCTTTTTCGGCGAGATGTTAGTGGGGGATGACGTACCCAATTTGACCTATATGCTTTCTGCCCCGAACAAAAGCGCGCACGAAAAACATTGGGACGGTTTTCGAGCTCACCCCGAATGGGATCGCATGAAAAAAATGGCGAAATACAAGGGGACCGTCTCCAAAATCAGAAACTGGTATCTTGAACCTTTGTCCTACTCCGGAATTCAATAGTTCTGTCGGAAACAATCCAGGAGAAAGACTGGTCTTATAAACTAACTGGCAGGATTTGAGAATCTGACAGATTTATCGAACAAAGTCCAAAATTCTGTATGACTAACCGTGAGCACAGATAAGATAGATAATTTACTGTAAGTTGTTTGATTTTAACACGATATGACAATAATCTAAACTTGTTTTCAGTAACTCCATGTTAAAGGCTGACGGGAAGGGTATCTCGAATCTAAGAGGAAACTGGAATTATCCCTAAAGGATGTTAGATTCTGATCCTGATTCCGTCTATTCTAGTGCATGTGAGTTAGTCGAGTTTTGTTAATCTGGCTAAACTAAGCAGAGCCATTAACACTCTCCAATAGACTGAGATTACTCCTCTTCAAGCGTATTGGAATTTGCATGCCGAACAAGCAGGCCCATGAGTGGTCGGCCGAAATTGAGGCGGTATATTTACGAGAAGGTCGAGAAATTTGGGCGTTACTTTATGCTCAATGCTCTGATTCAGATCGTGCATATGACGCACTCCAGGAAGCGTTCGTACGTTTACAAAATCAAGAAGTTAAATCAATAAGAAATATCCGGGCCTGGGTTTTGACTGTCGCTCAAAATTGGTTGCGTGATGTTGCCCGTCGGCAAAACCACGCAGCACGGTCTGCAGATTTTTTAGATAATATTGTAGGTCAGAATTCAGATCCTTTAGATGATCTGAATAAAAAAGAGAGAAACAGTCAAATACGGCAATCACTTCGACAACTTCGAGATGAGGACCGTGAGGTTCTTGTCCTTCGTTATGCACTAGGATGGTCGTCTAAACGAATGTCAGTTGCTCTCGGCACTTCGACGTCTGCGATTGACATGAGGCTTTCTCGCGCGAGAAAGCGTCTTTGTGAAGAATTGCAAAAAGTGGGGATAGATCATGAAACCGTTTGACACTTCAGGAATGCTCGAAAATAATGATGAGCTGGAGAGTGTTTTGCGCGATTATTTCCAGCAGGAAATGCCTCCGGAGTTACTTGAAATTCCTGAGGTCTCAGATGAAGAGTATGAAAAGCGATTTATGCAGATGCCCCGACCGGACATCAGTTCTCCTGATCGTTTCGAAAAGAGACAGCATCGGCAATTCACAATAAGTCTGTTGATAGTAGGTCTCTGCGTCTGTCTGATGATTGGTTTTTCTGTCAGCCGATTTTTAAAAACAGATCATGTGCCTGTCGTTAACAATTCCATAAATCAACTGAAACCCAACCAACCGACAGAAAACGCTTCGGATTCTAAAAATTTGGAATCTGCAGAATCGGTGGCCGTTATCGATCAGGGTGACACCCCCCTGGAAGTGTCTGATCAAAAAAACGTACATGAGTCAATTGATCTCACACTATATAACACCGAGCATGGGCCAATTGAACAGAGAACAGAAATTTCCTGGACGAATATTACTTTTCAAAATCACAAAACGGGAACCAATATGGAAATGTCAATGCCGGAATTAACCATTGACTTTGTCCCCGTTAGTAAAGCCAGACTTTCCTTGATCAATGAAGAAGAAAACGGAAACGAACAGTAGAATCCAAGATACTTATATTTAGAGCACTTGTGCGATTAGCGGATAAGCAGGAATATATAATTCGGGCCACAAAAAGGTATTTCTGAGTCCCAGAGTCTTTTCTAAATTCTGGACGCAGTGGACTATCTTTTTGTCTCATTTCCAAGGCAGTACAATGAAGAAACAATCTCCATGGCTCATCATAAGCGGAGTGATATTCTCCGTATTGACAGTTCAGCAATCATTCGCGGATGATCTTCCTCTTGAAGCGCGGAAGCCCGGGCAACAAAAATCAAAACCCGCCACTTCGTCTCAACTGAAAATGATGCCCGCAAACAAAGCCATCATCCAAAATGCGCGCGGTAAATTTCGGGTCACTACTCGTGCAACTGGGGAAACCGACCTGCGAAATTTTGTAGGTATTGTTACCGAACCTATTCCTGCTGCGCTGGCAGCTCAATTGAAATCGATGATGAAGTCAGGACAGGGTGTGGGTGTCAAGGTCGTGTTACCTGATACCCCCGCTCATAAAGCTGGATTTAAAACCTATGATGTTCTGACGACATTCGATGGTAAAGCGATCACTTCTTCAGATATTCTACGTAAGTTTGTGATCGAGGCTGATAAAAACAGCCAGGTGAAATTTGGCGTGATTCGCGGTTCGAAGCACCAGATCATTGAAGTCACTCTCATACAGAAACTTTATCGACATTTTAAATATTCGGTAACTCCGCTGGGTAAAAACGGAGCTCCAACAGCAATCGTTAAGAAGCAACCTGAAACAACTCCGATCAATCAGAATGACCCTGTTGCAACTCGTTCAACGAAGTCTGATCCTGTCGGCCGAAATCTGTCACTGGGATTTAGTCATGCTCCCGTGACCACAACTCATAATTTGAGCTTGCTGTTTATTGGTAGTGTTAAGGATGGCTACACTGTTGAGGTCAATTATCAAGACGCACATGACAGATTGCAAACACATCAATTCAATGGAAATGCGAATGAGATTCGTGAACAGATCACTGATATGCCAAAACATGTGCAGATGATGATCAACGAACGATTAAATGATTTAAAAATGGCGCTGCGAGGCAAAGCCACCTTTCGACTTCAATTGAAAGGTCACATGCAGGGAAATTCCCGATTTATTCGAGTATTTTTAAGCCGCGCCACAAAAGATAAAACGGTAAGAATGGTAGAGTTGGACCATCACCTGGGTAAACGCCCGACATTGAATATGAGCCAGATTATGGGAAATCAAATCTTCTCAAATGAGCTCACTAAACTGAACCCCACTATTCAGGAACAAATCCGGGTTAACTTACAACGAATTCGTATTCCCACCGCGCAAGTTCGAGTGGATAACCCAATTTAGTTCTGTTTTCTAAATCACTTTGAAGTAATCAAAAAAGCAGCCTCTTCCCATTGAGAAAAGGCTGCTTTTCTTTTTGTACGCATCAGTGTGAATCCGGCTTATAGAAAACCGCGGCGTCTCTGGTTGCTGTAGCGTTGCAGGGAATCTTCAATAATCGGAAAGGCCGCTTCCGCAGACTGGAATTCTTCCACTTCGACCGTCTTGCCTTCCAGCATTTTATAATCCTGAAAAAAGCGTCGCAGCATCGCCAGACGATGTGGCGGGAGCTCTGCCGCTTCGGTGAAAGGATTGTATTCCGGATCATTCACGGCAACAGCCAGAATTTTATGGTCTGGTTTACCACTGTCGATCATTGTCATCACGCCTATGGCTCGTGCCTCTACAATGGTGAGAGGATCCACAGGTTCCTGACAGAGTACCAATACGTCGAGCGGGTCGTCGTCTTCTGCCAGAGTCTGAGGAATAAATCCATAGTTGGCAGGATAATGAACCGCCGAATAAAGCATTCGGTCCAGCCTTAACAGACCCGTTGTTTTATCCAATTCATATTTCACTTTGGAAAAAGTGGGAATTTCAATAACGGCTGTGAAATTACGAGGCAAATTTTCCCCGGGAGTCACATCATGCCAACAGTGAGTCACAAATACTCTCCTGAATGATTAGCTTGAAAGTATAGAAAACCGGCTGATACCAAACACCATCAGCTAATTTACTTTGAATAGTTCCACTTTAAAATTCAGCGTGGCATTCCCTGGAATCACAGGTGGAGCACCATTAGCACCATAACCCAGCTCCGGCGGAATCTTCAGTTCGATTTCTCCACCTTCACCAATTAACTGTAACCCCTCGGTCCAGCCTTTAATGACGTTCCCCAATGGAAAGGAAATGGTTTCCCCACGTTTGTAAGAACTGTCAAAAACGGTTCCATCTTCGAGTGTGCCTTCATAATGAACGGTCACACTATCCTGAGCACCCGGTTTTGTATCGCTGCCTGCACGGACAATTCGATACTTTAATCCGGAGGGTGTTGTTGAGTAGCCTGGTTCGCTTTCGTCAGTCACTTGAGTATCCATTTCTTCTTGAGTTTTATTAACAGGGCGTGATATTGAATCTGTGACAGCAGGTTCGGCCTGCTGTCCCTGTTGTAAAGAGTTCCCACAGCCGGAAAGTGTCAGGCAGATGAGACTACAATAAATTAAAAACGGAATTTTTTTCATTCTTATATTACCTTCTTTTCAGGCAAACTATTATACTTGCAACCCTATCCACAGGAGCAGTCCTGACCGATAACATAACTTATAGACCTTCGGGTTGCACTATCAGAGAGTCCTACTTTTCACGACTTCAGAAAAAGAATGAACTATTTGGCTGATTATTTTTTTTACTTTTCCCCCTAGTTCTGAAATAGCCTGAACTTCATGCGAATCCATGGGGTCTGAGCAGTGCTGTAAAAGGCTGCGTCCATCAATCTACCAAGTCTTATATGAAAATCTCTGGAAATGACAAATCCTGTCCACATACGTTCCACAAAACATGATGATATCAGCAAGCTGGCTGAGTTTATTGTCCCTTTTGTGGAACAGGAAAAAATCCTACCTCGCACATCTGATGAGTTAGATGAACTTGTGGAAACAGGATTTGTGGCGATTGAAGGAAACGACAAAATCGTCGGTTTTGCTTCACTGGAGATCTATTCGCGAAAAATGGCGGAAATTCGGAGTCTTGTTGTGGCTGAAGATCGACAGGGAACAGGAATCGGCAAGAAACTGGTTACCGCCTGCGTCGAAAGGGCTCATCAAAGAAATATTTTGGAAGTGATGGTCATTACTTCCTCAGACGACTTTTTCCAAAGCTGTGGTTTTGATTTTACATTGCCGGGAGAGAAAAAGGCGCTCTTCATTCAACCTCACCTGAATGAAAAATCCTAAAGGCTCTCGTTCCTGGATTACTTCTTCACAACTGTGGCTTTGGTAATGTAATCCAGACGGGGAAAGTCCTGTTTCAGGTATCGATTTCCTTCGAGTTGAATTCGATCTTGCGATGGCCCTCGCCCTGCGGGGGCTCCCTCGCCATACCCCTTGTAGAGCGCATCTACCACTTTCATACCCTCTTTTGAGATGTATCCAAAGGGTGCAAAACCATGCTTGTCCAGGCGGCGGTTGTCGCCGTAGTTGATGAAAATCTGAGTCGTTCTCGAATGAGGGGCTGAAGTTTTTGCGAATGAAACATAACCCTTGAGATTCTGTTTGATAACGGGATCATCCAGTATCGTCTGATCACGCCATTTAGTTTGCGTGTCCGGGTCACCATTAATTCCCACCTGAGCCATAAAGCCTTCTATCACCCGAAAAAAAGCACAATCATTATAAAACCCGGAATTCACCAGTTTGTAAAATTGATCGGCGCCATTAGGACACCATTTGCGAGTGACATCAACATAGAAAGTCCCTTTCGTGGTCTGCATTTTTACACGATATGTTTCGGGAGCCTGAGCCTGTGCCGCTGTTGTAGTCCCTACGAGAAAAGTAGAAACCAAAGCCATTATCGCAAACAGAAAAGTCTTAGCTGAATACACCAGTCATTCCTTTTGATCAATCAGGGGAACGGAAATCAATCAACGCCTATCGAAGTGTAATTGATTTCAGGTATTCGCAACAAGAGCGATTCAGAATTCCCGGCAGGGTAGTATCGAGGCTTGCCGCGTTATTGAGGTGCGTAAAAAAAGCCGCCGCGAATCAGGGGGGGAGAATTCGCGACGGCCAGAGCCCGGGGCTGCTGACGATCAGCCCCACTGCAGATCCCGCGATCTGCAAGTTCCTGGAACCGCCAGGATAACCTGACGGTTCCTGTTTCCTTTAGTATCCAAGGAGTGCTTCTTCCTCTTCTTCCTGAATGATGATTCTGGGGGTGACCATCATCATCAAACTTTCGGTTTCACGTCCGACACCAGTATTCTTGAACAGACGACTGATGTAAGGAAGCTTATTCAAAATTGGCACACCAGCCATACTGCGTCCTTCACGGAGACGTTTGACACCACCCAGGAGAACAGTACCACCATCGGGCACACTGACCGTTGTGGTCACCGTAACCTGTTCGACAACCGGCTGCTGGATCGTAGTTGTACCCAGTCCACCACCGCCGTTTTGACCTTGCTGGCCCTGTTGACCCTGCTGGCCTTGCTGGCCACCTTGCTGGCCACCAGCACCACCCTGACCACCGATTCCACCGACACCTTGTCCGCCGCCGCCACCAAAGTTTCCACCACCTTGCTGACCAAGACCTCCACCACCTTGCTGACCTTGTTGGCCTTGCTGACCACCAGCAGTGGTTCCCCCCTGGAAGGAGAAGGTAAAGACGTCTGTTACATTGGTAAAGTTTGGATTGACAGAGAGTCGTACATAACGTCTATCTGCAGAGATCACAGCCGAGACTGTCAGTGAGACCCCTTCCGGAATATTAGCGATCACAGGTGTAAACCCGACAGAGAAGTTACCTACTGTGGGAACCAGACTGATCACGAAAGGTCGTGACACGTTACTGGTGACAAAGGCAACCTGACCGTTGAAGAGTGTTACTTTTGGTGCAAACATCAGGTTCGACCGTTCATCAGCCTGAGCAGCATTGATGAAGAAGAAGGCTTCGATGTCGCTCAAAATAGCCAAACCAACATTCACACCAGCGTTTGCGTTAAAGCTTCCGAATTCAGGTACACCGATTTCAAATGATCCCTGTCTGAATTGAACATCCAGATCTGGTGTAAATGATTCTGGAGAAGCCAGACCTACAACAGAACCTGCCTTAGGCCAGGTATCAAAGTTGAGTAGCGTTCGCGTGGGCGGATCACTAAAGGGAGCTACTCCCGCTCCACCTGTCTGTCCTGCCCCTGTTTGACCTTGCTGACCTTGCTGACCTTGCTGGCCACCTTGTTGCCCACCACCATTCTGGTTTGCGGTATTATTGAGATCTACCTGACCAAATCCAGGAACAGCAGTTCCATTATTCGTAACTGTAGGGTTTCCGACGGTGTCCTGAACATTGAAGTCGAAGTCGACACCAATCCGCTCAAAGAATCTGTCAGAAACCGTTACAAACCGAACTTCAATTGTTACCTGCAGGTCCTGTAGTCTTCTTAACTGTTCGAGCAGGTTAGCGATTTCATCGTGTACTTTTTGTGTTTGACGAATCACCAGACTTAATGTCGTTTCGAAGGGTCGCACACTACCTGCACCACCAATTTCTTCCCAGGAATCGGGTTCAACCGTGGAAACGATCAGTTCTGTGAGTGAATCAAAATCAATATTCGAACCACCGCCGGCTACCTGAGATGTGGCACCGCCACTGCTCCAGGGATTGGCACCGCCGGGAATACCACCCATGACAGGATCTGCCACCTGGAAGTTACCGGGAGCGGCTTGATTTCCACCAATGCCTGACCCATAACCGATGGCTCCCATCTGACTGTAGGGATTACTTCCCAGATTTCCACTGGAGGCAAAGTTCGGAATTGGTACGACAAGGTCTGCCACAGGATAAGTTTGTGTGTTCAGAGTCCCCTGTTGTCGAATGCGACTGGTAATTTTCAATACTTCATTATCAATCGTGTAAGACAGATTCAATGGTTCGAGAAGCAGATTTAAAGCACTTCTCAGTTTAATACCATTCACGTTAATCGTGACGGGGGCAGAAGGAGTGACTCCCTCTTCCTCTAATCCCTGTGAATCAAGAAAGATGTTAATACCGGTCAAAGTTTGAACGTTATTCATCACTTCCGTAAGGGGTTTATTCTCAAACTGAAGATTGACAGGACGATCCAGGCTTTCTTCAATCTGAAGTTCCTTTTCTGTTTTCTGAGTATGGTTTTTCGCATGAAACTTATCGCGACGTTTAATCAGATCTGACCATTCCTTGGCATCATGACCAAACTTAATGTCGGAAGTGTAAGCATCTGCCAACGCTTCTTCCACGTCGTTTAACTGGTTCCAGACATTCTGTTCTTTACGTTCACGCATCTGATTGTTTGATTCTTCACGCGATATGAATTGGGCTTTCCATTTCATGGTTGTCGTAACAGGATTCTGGGGATCAAGATCGACTGCCTGCTTGGCAATCACTCCAGCTTCGGCATATCGACGCTGTTCAATTAGTTCGTTAAATTTCTGAACCAGCTCAGCGAGTTCCTGTTCGACACGGATTTTTGTTTTAATTCTTTGATCAATATACTCTTCCACTTCCGTGTTACGCTTCTTTAATTCTTCCAGAGGTGCAACCTGATTACGGAAGGAATCAATGGACTCGCGTGTACGTTGCAGAGAACCGATCAATGCTGATGTTGACTTTTTATTGAGGCTGGAATTTTCTACCTTGGCCAATGTTTGATCGATCACTTCCAAAGCATCTGACGGAGCAGATTCACGCATTCTTTCAGCTTTGAAGATGGCATTTAAAACTTCAGATCGCAGTCGACTGAATTCAATCGCCTGTTTCTGTTCAACCAGATCAATCGTGCTGGGTTCGCCGGAACCTTCATTAGTAGAACCAGTCTGATTCTTAACCAACTTGATTTTATCAGCCCGACCAGGAGCCAACTCACGGACGGCATCCTGAAGTTGTTGAGCACGATGAGCATCGAGTTTCTCACCAGATTGATAGGCAGCCAAGAATGACTGATAAGCGGCTTTACGGTTACCCTCGGAAAGTCGTTGCATTCCCAGGTTATACAGTTCCAGAGCAGAAGCACCGGGATGAATCACGGCAATTTCACTGGCAGTGTTATTTTTCATGCGAGCTACAGAATTGGACTGACCGCCCTTTCTGTTTTCCAGATCGCGTAATATTGCCTGTGGGCTATCTTCACCCGGCTTGAATTCTACGCCAACTCTCAGTGCTTCCTGAGCATTGGCCTGGGCAGACTCGAAACGACGAGCCTTCAGATCTGTTCTCGCTTGCGCAACCAACTTCTGTGAGAACTGTTTTTTACGTTCATATTCTGCAGCGTAAAGTTGTTCGCGTGAAAGTCCTCCGGGCTGACCTGCCATCTTGCGAATGTCTGCCAGAACTTGTTCCGGACGATCTTCAAACAACGTATAGGCTGTATTTATTTTTTGTGCGGCTTCTGCCTTTTGACGTGCTTCGATTGCCTGCCCATTGGCAAGATCTTTGCGTGCTTCAGCAATCAATTGCCTTGCATATTTACTGTCAGAATTTCCATTCGTCGACTGGGATGTACCAGGATTCAATCTGTTTTCTGAGCTGACACCAACACGTTGAATAAAGGCGGCTGGAGATTCTGTGTCAGGGGCGAAACGGATATCGAGTGTTTGAGACAATTTCTGGGCAGAAGAAGCAAGCATCAGCGCTTCATCTTTATTACCCTGCTGTAAAGCAACTTGTGCCTGTTTCATCAATCGATTGATTCGTGGACGGACGGCATCTTCATTCTGCTGTAATCCTTTGATTCCAGAGATGGTAGCCGCTTCATTAGAAATTCGATCGATGGCAGAAAGTACCAGTTCAGGGCGATCATCAAACAGGTCATAAGAAACCTGCATCTGTTGTACCTGTGACACTTTCCTGCGGGCACTATCGAAATCACGTTTTTTAATATCAAGACGAGCCCTGCGCAGTAATTCTGTTGCCTGTGCTTTGGAAGTCCCTGGAAGCGTGGCTACGGGAGCAGCTGGTTTGGCACTACCTGCCAATGATCCACCAGATTGAGCGCGTTTAATCTCGTCGAGAATTAATTCAGGACGATCATCAAACAGTCGATAGGCTACATCTTCAAGCTGCATTGCCTGAAGCGCCAGTTCGCGAGCTGAATCGTTTCGACCAGACTGCATTTCAGCACGAGCCTGCAACAACAGTTTTTTTGCCCGTTCCTTATTTGCGGATCCAGTTTGCGCGATCTGATTTGATTTTTTAGTCTGACCGGCAAAGATTTTCGCACCGGTTTTTCGTTCAATTTCAGCAAGAATATGTTGAGGACGTTCTTCGAACAGTTTATAGGCAACATCATAGTCTTGTGCCTGTATCGCGATGGTACGAGCATCATCATAATTCCCGGCGTTTAATGCCTGACGGGCCTGCTTGAGCAATACAGTAGCTTGTTCTTTTTCAGTCAGCCTTTTAGTCTGGCTGCCATCAAACGGGTTCGAAGCAGAATTTTCAAATGGGTTATCATTTGCAGATTTTTTAACATTGCCAACCTGCACGATTCTGGAATCGGTATTTGAGAATCCACCAGCCTGTTGAACTTGAGAACCTTTTTGGCTTCTTTGTTCTGCACGTGCAATCGTAGCCAGTACCTGTTCTGGTTTTTCATCAAAGGGACCATACTCTAATCGCATGGCTGCAGCCTGACTTGCTTTCTGGCGTGCCTTGGCTAATTCATTCAATTTAATATCTTCGCGAGCTGACTTTAATAACTGACGCGCCAGTTGCTTCTTTTCTTCCAGAGACTTACCAGCTGCATTCGAATAGTTTCTGGTAAATCCTGTATCAGAAGCAGGAGACTGTGCTCGTACAATCTGTTTTCCTCGAGGTGCAGCTGCTCGCTGACGAGCACGACCCAGGTACTCGTTCATCTTGCGAAACTCTGCTTGAGACAATCGCCCGGGAGAGACAGAAGCTTTTTCAAGCACTTCCACCGCTTCAGCGAATTGTCCTCTCTCGTAATATTGAGTGCCGAGACTCAGATAGTAACGAGCAGAGCGTTGTTGACGCCCCGCGATCGGTTGACCATTATTCTCGACATCAGCAGCGACCTTCCTGGTCGTGTTGCCAAGATTGGCCAGCCACATTGACGCTGCGATCAACGTCGTACAGGCTAGTACTCCAAATGCCTTGCCCAATTTAGGTCCCTCCTTCAAGCCAGAACACCAACTTTGATTATGTTGTTTTTGAGGAGTCATCATGACTTCCAACTCGCTATCTAAATATGAGTGGGATTTTAATCCGAAATCCAGATTTAATGCCATACGAATATTTCGAGAGACAAATCAAGATTTAAGAAAAACGAAATGTTATTGAATCTTTGCACGAATGCAAATTTAACAGATAACTTTGAGAGAAATGAAATGTTGAATGGATTTTTTGAGATATGAGAGAAGTGTGAGCGGGTTAATAATCGATTTGTACTTTGCAGGTCAATATGGTTATGGTCATTTTTTCAATAAAGTTTGTATCGTTTTCAAAAAACATTTTTCAGTCTGCATTACATGCAGTTATTTATCTTTTTTAGTTCTAATGCACTGCCGTTTTTGTATTTTTTACATCTTCCAGTTCGATATTTATCATCGTTTCGATAACAGCTTTTGCGTATAAGTTTTCGAGAATCTCTTTTGTAGCTTTCATTCGTGACTCAGAGATCATGGTTGACTCCAGTTTCTCTTGCACATCGGCAAACGGTATGTGCCCTGCTTCTTTACGCCCATTGACTTTTATTATTTGAAAAGATTTTTGTGTTTCGAAGACCTGGCTGACTTGTCCTACAGGAAGCTCAAATAATGCTTTCTCAATTTCTGGTTCAGCCAGACTGCCTCGACGTGTCCAACCCCACTGGCCATTTTTTTCTGCTCGCGTCCCATCAGAGTATTTTTTCGCCAGTTCGCCAAAATCATCTCCTGCCTGAAGTTTATGGATGACTTCATCCAGCAGACCGATGCATTTTTCTTTTCCACCATGTTTATCATAAGAAATTCGAATTCGCTGCCAGCGGGCTTTCGCGGGCACTTCATAATCTTTGATATTTGACTTATACCGTGCCAGGACTTCTTCACGGCTGTAATCATTAGTCGCTTTTGCTTTGACGGTCATGTACTGGATCGCCATCTGCTGTTTCATAAACAGCTCTTTTTCGCTGAATATTGTACGACCTTGTGCATTTAATATTTCTTCAAGTTCCTGTATTGAGTTCACTTTCAGCTTCTGTTGCATATTGGGAATCTGCTCTTCATCGAAGGCTAATTCCAGATGCTCCTGAAGTTGATCTAATTGCTCTTTCTTAAGAGTGCTTTTCATCTCATGGATCAATAATTGTCGTTCGATGTGCCCCTTCAAATCACGTTTCACCAGAGCACGACGCAATTTTTTGTATTCCTCAGGCGGCATTCGCTGTTCTGCCTGTTTGAGCTGATGAGTATAGACGCCGATGACATCTGAAACAAAAATCGGGGAACCATTTACCATCGCGACTACCGCACTGTCATCCAGTAAGACTTCAGATTCGTCGTCCGGATTCACCGAAGACTCACTGGAAGTAGAAGAAACAGGTCGAATGCGAGGTTCAAATGGATTGCTGGATTCTTCCAAATTGTCTTCGAGAATTAGTTTTCGGCCAGCAGCCTGACTGGCAACTTCAGCATGTCTCAATTTTTGTTGCTTGAGAGCAGATTCCAGGCGCGGCGGTGGTGGCCCAAGTACGGGGTTATCTACTTTAGGAGTAGTTTCACAACCCACTATACTAAGCGAGACAAGTATTAAAATATATATTTGCGCGTTGCGCATCAAGATGCATCCTGCAGTTGATGATCGAATTATTAACCGGGAATTAGAGAGACATTAAAAAAGAAGATACTGTAATCAGCCTGTAATACAGGGGAACTGTAAGGAAGGAAAAGTAGACTGTTACATAATCTATATCACTCATTCAGGCAGATAACGAATATTTTACAACTCGTTTCATCAGCCTGTCAGGGTGATGGTGCGGGATTATAGGCCGGATCAAAACTTTGTTGCAATACTGATTTAAGCTCTAACATGATTGCTTCTGTATTTATTGCAGAATTTGGTAACGGAATATAAGCCGACTTCTGGTCTACAATACGAATGGAAATCCGATTCTGGTTACTTTTTGCCAGAGCCAGTATATGATTTTTATCTCGATAGCCTAAAACCGCAAACTGATCTTCGAGTCTTATACTGTCTACCTGCCATTGCTGTGCCAGAATTTGTAATTCTTTCAATAAGATCGTTTTTCGGGCAGGATTCGGTATAGTTCCGAACCGATCCTCCATTTCTGCTTCTAATGTAGAAAGTTCTTCAAGCGAACGTACAGCAGACAGTTTGCGGTACATTTCAATTTTGATGCGTCCAGGGGGGATGTAATCTGATGGTAAAAAAGCAGTGCAAGGCAGATCAATGGCGACATGATGATGTTCCCGGACAGGTTCATTTTTCAATTTTTTGCAGGCATTTTCGAGTAGCTGACAATAAAGTTCGTATCCGACTGCGGCAATGTGACCACTTTGCTCTGTTCCCAGAATATTCCCGGCTCCTCGTATTTCGAGGTCTCGCATGGCTATTTTGAAACCGGCACCTAGTTCGCTATATTCTTCGATGGCTTTTAAACGCTTTGCTGCAACCGGAGTCAAAATCTGACCATCGCGTAATAGCAGATAGCAATAGGCCCGATGATATGATCGACCCACACGGCCCCGTAACTGGTGTAGATCGGACAATCCAAAATTGCCAGCATCGTGAATAAAAATCGTATTTGCATTCGGAATGTCGAGCCCACTCTCAATGATAGTGGTACAAACAAAGATATCTTTTTTCCCGGAAACGAAGTCGAGCATCGCCGTTTCGAGTTCTGATTCTTTCATCTGCCCATGTCCGACTCCGATAGAGGCTTCAGGGATAATTTTCTGAATCCGATCGGCATAAGTCCGCAAATCGTTGACACGATTGTGCACAAAGTAAACCTGTCCGTTCCGGTTAAGCTCACGAACCATTGCATGTCTGATCAACTCGGGATCAAAACGAGAGATTCTGGTTTCGATGGGAACACGATCACGGGGCGCTGTAGTCAGATTCGAAATATCGCGTATCCCCAACAGAGACATGTGCAATGTACGAGGCACGGGGGTTGCGCTCAGCGTAAGCACATCAATTTGCAATCGCAGGCGTTTCAGCATTTCTTTTGCATCCACACCGAAGCGTTGCTCCTCATCAATAATCAGCAATCCTAAATCTTTGAACTTAATATCTTTCTGGATTAAGCGGTGCGTCCCGATTACCAGATCGACACTACCGGAAGCCATGCCTTCGAGAATGCTACGTTGTTCAGCTTTCGTTTTGAAACGAGACAGACCTTCGATAGTAATCGGATAATCAGCCATGCGTTCGCTGAAAGTGCGCGTATGCTGTTCTGCTAAAACCGTCGTGGGAACCAATACTGCAACCTGCTTACCCGCATCAATGGCTTTAAAGGCAGCTCGAATTGCCACTTCCGTCTTACCATAACCAACATCACCACAGATTAAACGATCCATGGGCTGTGGACGCTGCATATCAAGACGAACATCATTGATGGCATGCAGCTGATCGGGCGTTTCTGTATAAGGAAATGAGGCTTCAAACTCTTTTTGCCAGTGGCTGTCGGGAGGGTAAGAAATGCCGGGTTGACCAGAACGCATGGCTTGCAAACGCAACATATCACTGGCCATATCTCTGACGGCCTGTTCCGCTTTTTCTTTCTTGTTCGCCCAGCTTTTTGTTCCCAACTTCGAGAGTTGCGGTATATGTTTTCCTCCGCCGATATATTTTTGCACCAGATGTACCAGCGAAACGGGAACATACATCTGCACTTTTTCACGAAATTCCAACGAAAGGTGTTCTTCGCGATAGCCATCTTTCTCGAGTAGTTCGAGCCCTTTGAAACGAGCAACTCCATGTGACAAATGAACGACATAATCTCCCACATTCAAATCAAGAAAACTGTCTATCGCCCGGCTTTCTGCTTTTCGTTTTCGTGGTTTGTGCCGGATGTCGGCTCGACCGAAGAGCTCATGATCGCTGAGCACGACCAGATGTTCCGTCACAATCCGAAAGCCCAATGCCAGATTTCCGATACAGGTCGTTACGCGTTCGGAAAATTCTAATTCGGATTCATCCAGTAATTCGCGCAGGCGATCCTCTTCGCCCTGATTATGGCAACAGATGACAACTCTGTCGCGCGGGCCGGTAATGGATGCCAGCTCTTCTATCATTTCCGATTTGGCCCGCGTGAAGCGCTCGATAGATTCAATCTGCAGATGGCATGAAATTTCTGTCGATTCTGCAGAAATGGGCGCAATCGTTACGGACGCAAAATCGGTGCAACGTGACATCATAGCCGGTGTGCTGAATAATCCGCGTGGATTACCAAGTCGTTCCAGATAACGTTTACCTTCTTCGATCAGTTCCGGAAGTTCAATCAATGCGATACAGGTATTGTCTGGCAGACTGTCCAACAGACTTTCGGACGAATCCTCGGTTGATACGTTGGCTTCGGTTCGCCGTTGTGAATGTTGCTCAATTGTGGATACCGGAGAAATTAATGTGAGATCTACCTGATTACAGGTTTCGACTGTTCTCTGAGTTTCTACATCGAACTTTCTGATAGATTCGATTTCATCGCCAAAAAATTCGATTCGAATCGGAAGAGAGGCATCCGGCGAAAAAATATCGAGAATTCCGCCATGCATGCTGAATTCACCGGGAAACTCAATAGCCGTCGTGCGTGCGAACCCACGTTCAATAAGCCAACTCATAAATGGATCGGTTTCTATCTCGTCTCCTACTTTGAGTGTGCGGGTGGCTTCTCTTCTTTGCTGTCGGCTGGGTACCGGTTGCAGCAGTGCCGGAAAAGAGGTCACGATCACGCGTTCGAATTCTTTACCAGCCTGCTGTAGCTGATTGAGTACTCGTAAACGACCGCCGAAAACTGTGTCGGCAACATCATGCTCGTCTGGTAAGGTTTCCCAGGCTGGAAAAATTTCAGGTGGGCGTCCCAGGAAACTGGCCAGATCACCAGCAAATTCATCGATTTCTCTCAGACGGGGAAGGACGATTAAGAGAGGGGATTTCAGCGATTCCGCGACCGTCGCTGCGGTCAGCGCGCACGATCCTCCCCAGGCTCCGTCAATCGTCCCACTCTGACCCGATTGTAGTGCAGCAACCACCGCTGCAAATTCTTCATTTCGGCTTAAAACGGGAACCAGATCCTGCATCGACTCAATCTGACTGTCGATTGGTTTGATCATATTCAAAATGATTTTAGCAATCGTTGTCAAATTGTCACGTGCTCAACTTGAAAAACCTGTCCGGGAGCCGGTTTTCAGGATCATCCGGCGTGACTTCATGACATTCGAAAGTTACGATAGAAGATTCATAATACACAGAAGAAACAGGCATCTCCTGAAGCATTTTTTTGATAATACCGAACGATCTACCCTGATTTTGCAATCATGAAGGATAAAACGTGACTGAAAACCTTGATGTTAATGTCGCTCTTGGCCCGCGAAGTTATCACATTTCTGTTGTGAGTAACCAGTTCGATCAATTCGCAGAAACTCTGGAAAACTGGCTGAATCGTAATCCTGCCTTCCGTAATACCGTTTCGGAAGGTAACAAAAGCGCATTTATCATTACCGACCAGAATCTTGCTGAATTACACACACCAAAAATCGAAACGAGTCTGGAATCGCGTGGTTGGAAATGGGAAACCGTGGTGATCGAACCAGGCGAAAAGTCCAAATCTCTGTCAGTCATTTCCAGCATGTATGATCGATTAGTAGAGTTGAAAGCCGATCGTCAGACGATTGTGATTGCAGTCGGCGGTGGAGTGATTGGAGATGCAGCGGGATTTGTCGCTGCAACGTATGTTCGCGGGCTGCCTTTCGTGCAAGTCCCTACTTCTCTCCTGGCACATGTGGACAGTTCTGTAGGTGGTAAAGTCGGAGTCAATCACCCTCAGGCTAAAAATCTGATCGGCGCTTTCTATCAACCATTAGGTGTTTTTATCGATACCTCGACACTGGAAACTCTTCCAAAGCGTGATTATTGCAGTGGGTTGGCGGAAGTCGTTAAATATGGTGCGATACTCGATGTAAAGTTCTTTCAATATCTTGAACAGAATATCGAAGGCCTGAATCAACGGTCTGACGATGTGCTGCGCGCGGTGATTGCACGGTGTTGTGAACTCAAAGCAGAAGTCGTCGAACAAGATGAGCATGAGAGAACAGGTTTAAGAGCGATTCTCAATTACGGTCACACATTCGCACATGCTTTTGAAGCACTCTGTGGCTATGGAGAATTAATGCACGGCGAGGCCGTTTCAATTGGCATGGTCTATGCCAGTTATCTTGCAGAAGAACTAAATTTAATTTCCCACAAGGAAACAGAACGTCAAATCCATCTTTTGCAGGCATTAGGATTACCAGTATCACTACCTGAAGGGATTCAGTTAAACACAGAAGACATCATGGACCGCATGAAACTGGATAAGAAAACCGTTGGAGGCCAACTCCGATTTGTGCTGCCAACCTGTTTAGGACGCGTTGAAGTGTTTAAGGAGATTCCCGAAGCGCTGGTACGGGAAGTCATTGAGCAGTTGAATCAAACTACGTCACGTGATGATTTTCAAATCTAAAAGACCAGATTTCTGTCTACTAATAATGGACAAACTGATCTAAATCCCTTTCCATCTGGAGGGATATCATCCTGTATTAATGCCAACACAAATATGGTATTTTCACGCTCTTTCAGCCCTTTTATTTGTTTTGAGTGGCATTGCCTGCAAAATCAGTAAGAAACTGATCTCCAATTCCTCTGGTTCCGTATGTTCTTAATTTTTTCTCAGAATTGGGAACTAATCTTTTCGTAGGGCCTCACTTTTCATTCCCTATTAATCGCAAGTACTTTTAGATGGATCTCATTTTTCAGCAGATTCCATCACCTTTTGATGCGTGAGAAAAAGGGAATCCAATAGATGTTAAATCCAAAATTAGTGACCGTT
>Ga0055584_100001878_pt1 | contig 20677 bp, 19 predicted proteins | sample OSDHelmetaG_FD_58716 | JGI IMG/M metagenome (GOLD analysis project Ga0055584, IMG submission 58716) | Pelagic marine sediment microbial communities from the LTER site Helgoland, North Sea, for post-phytoplankton bloom and carbon turnover... | ecosystem: Environmental > Aquatic > Marine >...
CCATGGAAAGGCCGAAGTCAGGCACGACGGTCACCAGATGCAGGCTGCCACCGGCAGCGACACCAATCGCCTTTGCCAACGCCGTCTTCCAGGTCGCCTCGTCATCAAGGTCGATCGCCATCACGACATTCTTGAACATGGCACCTCCAATCAGGCGGTTGCCGCCTGCAGTTTCATTCGGATCTTCTGCCAGAAGTAGAACGCTGCCATTGCCGCTGCCGCGATGACCTGAATCACCTCACGTGCCAGACCCGTGGGGTCGGAAATCAGACCGGGACGGAACAGGATCAGGCAGATCGCCAACAGGAAAACCCGGCCCAGGATGTTGATCCTGTCGGCAAACCATCCCTGCACGGCCGCTGCAAAGGCAAACATGGCCAAAAGGGCTGTGCAGAAGACAAAGGCAATCTTGAACCAGTCATCAAGCCAGATGATGTCACCATTTTCAGCGACACCGGCAATCATCAGCAGTTCGGTATTGAAGATGAAGACGAAAGGCAGGATTGCCGTGCGCATGTCATAGGTGAATCCCTGAATGCCTGTCTTGATCGGATCACTTTGCGCAATGGCCGCCGCCGCATAGGCAGCCAGACCCACCGGTGGCGTGTCGTCCGCTAATATGCCGAAGTAGAACACGAAGAGATGGGCTGCGATCAGGGGGAAGATCAGCCCGGCATCCCCGCCCAACTCAACGATGACCGGCGCCGTCAGAGACGCCATCAGGATGTAGTTGGCCGTGGTCGGCAAGCCCATGCCCAGAATCATGCTGGTAATGGCTGTGAGGACCAGCACGATCACGATACTGCCCATGGAGACCGCTTCGATCAGGGTCACGAAGCGACCGACAAGGCCGGTCGACTGCACCACACCGACAATGATACCGGCCGCTGCCGTGGCAACACCGATCGAGATCATGTTGCGCCCGCCTGCAATCAGGCCTTCCCAGATATCAACCAGGCCAAGCTTGAAGCCTGCAACCATCAGCTCGCCAACGCCGTCTGTCGGTTCCCCGGCCTTTTTGGCAATTCCGGCTGCAACCCAGGCAATGATGGGGCGCTGCAGCAGCATGATGACGGTCAGTGCCTCGACCGCATAGAGCGCCGAGAGAACCGGCGAACGGCGCAGGATCAGCAGGAAGTAGAAAAGCACCAGGATCGGAACGACGTAGTGGATCCCCCGCACCAGGGTCTTCATAAAGACCGGCAGCTCATCCTTGCGCAGCGCACGGATGTTGAGCTTCAGCGCTTCGAGATGCACGACATAGAACAGCGCGATGTAGGAGATCAGCGCAGGAACAATCGCGGCACGCACAACATCAATGTAAGGCAGGCCCAGAATTTCAGCCATGATGAAGGCAGCTGCACCCATCACCGGAGGCATGAGCTGGCCGTTGGTCGAGGCTGCGACTTCCACCGCACCGGCCTTGTAGGCCGGAAGCCCGACCTTTTTCATGAGCGGAATGGTGAAGGTACCCGTCATCACCGTGTTGGCGATGGAAGAGCCGGAATAGAGGCCCGAAGCGCCCGAGGCCACAATGGCGGCTTTGGCTGCACCACCACGGAAACGACCGAAGGCCGAAAACGCGATGTCGATGAAGAACTTGCCCGCACCGGCCTTGTCGAGCAGGGCACCAAACAACACGAACAGGAAGATGATGCCGACCGACACACCAAGCGGCACACCATAGATACCCGACGTCGAGAGGTAGATGTCGTTGACCGCAAAATCGAGCGGCAGGCCGCGATGGCGCAGCAGATCGGGCATCCAGGGCCCTACGAAGAGATACACCAGGAAAATGGCACACAGGATCGCCAGCGCCGGGCCAAGGGCACGACGGGCAGCTTCCAGAAGCAGGACTGTACAGGTGACGCCGACCCAGACGTCGAACCATCCAGGCAGACCCTGGCGCATGATCAGCCCTTCATAGTCAAACACGATGAAGAGCGACGACATGGCAGCCACGAAACCCAGCATGATGTCATAGACGGGAATGTAGTTACGGTTGGAGCGTTCCGCGTCGTAGCCACACAGGATGTCGCGCAGCCGGCCCTTGGGGCCAAAGGGAAGGAACCGGTCGATAATAGCAAAGGTTCGGCGACCACCGGCAAAAAAACCCATGGCCATGACAACCCATGGCGCAAAGCTCCATTCCGGGTGGCCCATGTTTTCAAGGTCGCTCATCAGCACATCAAGATCGACCAGCGTCCAGATCGCCAGCGCGAGCATCATGCCGGCAAAAATGAAGTCATAGACCAACACGAAACCCTTGCCGCCGGCACCTGGAATGGCGCGCCCCAGGAACTGGGCGATACGGCTGGGTTTGTTGTACTTGAATGCGGGATAGGCCAGGAACGCGAGCATCAATGCAAAGGCAAGATGGATCGAGCGCGCCTGCCAGGTATCAAAGGGATTATCGGCGATATAGAGCTGAAAGGCCGACCATGCCAGGCACAAGGCCACGACAATACCGCGCCAGACCATGCTGTCGGCGTGGCGCGGGCCGGTCTCGACCTGGGCAACCAGATCATCGGCTTCACTGTGGCTACTGTGGTTGGCACTTTTATCGGTCATGACATCTGCCCCCCGGTGTCTACCGATCCATCATTGCGGCACGACAACCGCAGCAAGAACAGGAAGGGTGGCCGACTGTGCGACCACCCTTCCCTGGTCTGAACTTACATCCAGCCCATTTCTTCGTAGTACTGCGCAGCACCGGGATGGAGCGGCGCGGAAAGGCCCTCGAGCATGTCGGCCGGTTCGAGATTCTTGAACGCGGCATGCGAAGCCTTCAGTTCATCAAGGTTCTCCATGATGATCTTGACGACATCGTATACGACCTGATCTTCGAGCGCGGCGCTTGTCACCACCGTTGCCTTGACGGCATAGGTCTCGACCGCTTCATCAACACCCTGATACGTGCCGGGCTGAATCTCGGTCATCACGTAGTAAGGCTTGTCAGCGATAAACTCGCGAATGGCATCGGAGTTGATCGGGACAAGACGGATATCGGTCGAATTGGCAGGCTCTTCAATCGCTGCAGCAGGGTTGCCGACAGTGTAGAAGAACGCATCGATCTTCTGATCGATCAAGGCGCGTGACGCCTCGTTCTGCTGCAGGCCCTGAGCGTCGATATCGTCATCGGCATCGATGCCATAAAGACGCAGCACGTCTTCGGCATTGCCGCGCTGCCCCGAACCCGGATTACCAATATTCACGGCACGACCATACAGGTCATCGACACTGTCGATACCGCTATCGGCACGTGTTACCAGCAGGACAGTCTCGGGGTGTACACTGAACACGCTACGCAGGCCTTCAACCGGCGAACCATCCCAATCTGCCGCACCATTGGCTGCCTGCCAGTTGCGATCAGACTGCGCCACACCAAAGTCGAGCAGACCACGGTTCACCGCATTGATGTTGAACACCGAACCCAGCGCCGGACGACCGACACAGTTGTATTCGCCATCCGAATGCTTGTTCACGAGATTACAGACGTGCAGGGCGACCTGATAATAGACGCCTGTCACGGAACCGCCGCCGATCAGCAGATCACGGCCTGCCTTGGCTGGCGTCGGCATGGCACTGGCACCGGCCACAACGGCCACGGCCAGAGCCGAAAGAAGAAGCTTGCGCATGGTTTCCCTCCCATTTTCACTCGGAACATGGCTCTGGGCATCACGCCCGGCCCATCACGGGCAGCAACGAACCTTCCCAAACCCGGCCAGGTAATGCTCCTGACTTCAAAGTTCGGCTGTTCCGATTCCACTATGCACAGGCAGGGCGCAGACGGTCAATCGGTCACCAGATCCACCAGGGGTCGACCGGCACCCACTCACCTACGGCTCCGGGGTGGATTGGCGCGACCATGCCATCACGCATTTCGTCATACTCGAGATCATAGAAAAACGGATGATCGCTGCGCAATTCGTTGAGATGGCGGAGCACGAAGCCTGTGACATCATTGACGATTTCTTCAGGCATCAAGGCATTGGTGATCACGATGGCCTCGGTTCCGTAGGAAGCGACTGACCATGTCCAGAATGCATCGTCCGTGGGATCAAACGGGCGGTAATGGCCCGTTGAGATTCGCGCCAGAGAGTAATGAGGTGTTTCGGCGACCAGTGCACGGGCGCTTTCACCATCAAGCGGGATCAGGCGGATATCAGTGCCCTGGGATGCAGCAAGGACATCAGCATCAGGGGCCGGCGAGGTCGAGAAAAACGCTTCGATCTCGCCTGCGACCAATGCGGCGGCGGCCTCGTTATGCAGCAGGTTCCGGGATTCGATGTCTTCTGAAATGTCGATACCGTGCCGCTCCAGCAGCTCTTCTGCACTGTTGCGATGTGGCGAGCCGGGGAACCCGACATTGACAATGCGGCCCCTCAGGTCATCAAGCGTGTAGATATCGGAATCATCCCGCACGACCAACGCAACCGATTCCGTATGGACGGTAAACAGCGCCTGCAGCGCGGGTTGGGGGTAATTTTCCCAGATACCGGCGCCGTTAACCGCATCCCAGACCTGACGCGCGCTTGAAACCCCGAATTCCACCTGACCGGCCAGCACCGCGTCGATATTGGCGACCGGACCCGGCGATGGCCGGGCAATGCAGTTGTACTTGCCGTCGGAATACCGGTTCACGATGTTGCACATGTGCAGGGCGGCAAAGTAATTGGCCGTGTTGACCGGCCCTCCGTTGAACTCCAGATCAATGGCGCGGTGGCACGTATGATCATTGATCCAGCACCCGGCCAGCCCCAGCGACATCAACAGAACCAGAACGACGCGCATGTATCCCCGCATGTCAGAAAAGCCGACTCCCGGACGGGCCGGCAACATTGCCAACACGCAAGGAGCGTGCCGCACTATGCAGAGCCCGGCCTTGATGGGTCAAATATAGGAACCATCCGCATCACTGGATGCCACACGACCGGAACGGACATCATCAACGGCTTCGCGCATTGCTTCGAGCAGACCATCGACCGGGCGCATATCCTCCAATGGATTCATCGTGAAGTGCAGCCCCGGAGGCTCGCGCGTCATGCCATGGGGGTAACCGCGCCGGTTGAGCGCTTCGCTCACCGCAAACAGATCGAGCGAGGTTGACGTGATGATCAGCAGGCCCGCCTCGGGATCGGGCAGAGGTGCCAGGTCGCCGATTGCAGCAACGCCTTCCAGCAGCCGGTCGGTCGTTGCCTTCAAACTCCGGGCCAGATCCATGTAACCATCGCGCCCCAGGTGGCGCATCGTGGCCCAGCAAGCCGCTGCAGCCCGTGCAGGACGCGTGCCCTGCATGGTTTCTGTGGCGTAGCGACCTGAAGGCCAGTCGTCGAAATCAAACACCAGATGCTGGCGCAGTGACTCGTCGCGGAAGGTCACGGTCGACATGCCATGGGGGACAAAGCCGAACTTGTGGAGGTCGGCAGACATCGACATGACGCCAGGCACGCGAAAGTCCCAGGTCGTGAGGTCATGACCAAGTGCCTCGTAGAACGGCAGCAGAAACCCGCCCACACAGGCATCGACATGGCACCACAGACCATACTTCTGGGCCAACTCTCCGATGCGCGGGATCGGGTCGATCAACCCGTGGGGCCAGGACGGTGCCGAACCCATCACGAAGATCGTGTCGTCATCAATCGCTGCTTCCATCGCCGAAACATCAGCACGCCAGTCGTTGCCCTGAGGCACACGCACGACCTCTAGACCAAAGAACGCTGCCGACTTGTTGAACGCCGGATGGGCCGAATAGGGCAGGACCATCTTCGGATTCTTGACCTCGGGACGTTCGGCACGTGCCCAGTCGCGTGCCGTCTTAACGGCAGCTTCAATCGACTCGGTTCCACCAGAGGTCAGCACGACAAAGCCATTGTCGGGCGCATCCAGAATGTCATGGACCATGCCTTCGACCTGCTCTACGGCACGGTTGAAACTCGGCTGGCTGTATTTCCCAAGCCACTGGTCGTTGAAGAAGACGTTGGAGACCGCCATCGCCTGGGCATGGATGTTTCGCCCGGGCTCGGGCCAGTGCGTGAAAAATGCACCATGCTGCCAGTCCACGTCCTGATCCCTGGAGGCATAGACCTCCTGGCGCAGGTCGTACCAGTGATCTCCGGTCTGGGGCAGATCAAAGCGGCTCATAGGGGATTCTCCACCTTGAAATCATCTTCGTGCGGCACGTTTGCTGTCTTCAGGATTGTCGACATGATCATGTAGGTGCCGATCGTGAAGATCGCATAGAGCAACTGATTGTCATCGAAAACTTCGCACATGGCAGCCCAGGTCGGGCGCGCAATTTCGGTCTGGGCCAGCATGTCATCAACCGCTTTTAGCAGCAGCGCTTCCTGTGGCGCCCAATCGGGCGCGTCACCACCCTGGCGCACACGCACGATTTCCTCGTCACTAAGCCCAGCATCGCGACCGCGTACAACATGGTGGTCCCATTCATAGGCACAGGCCGTCTTGTGTGCGACGCGCAGGATGATCAGCTCGCGCTCACGTCCACTGAGAGAGCTCGACTTCACGATGTGATTGCGGAAATCGACATAGTTCGCCATCAGAACCGGATTACGTGCCACCACGTTGTGAATGCTCAGGGGATTCTTGAGATCCGCCAGAACCTCACGAAGAGACGGGTCCCAGTCCTCGGGCTTCAGGGGCGCAAGGCGTCCATCGGCAGCATCGCTCATCGACTTCTCCATCAGTTGCATTTGGCGGTGATTCCGCCATCGACCAGAATTTGTGCGCCGGTGACATAACCGGCTTCATCGCTCGCCAGAAACAGGGCGGCACGCGCGACATCCCAGGCATCGCCCATGCGCCCCATGGGCACAAGGGCGTTGCGTTCGTCCAGGAATACCTACCGGTCACCGCCGCCGTATTGGCTCATCAGGCGGGCCTCGACCAGCGGTGTGTGCATCAGACCGGCAATCACCGTATTCGCACGGATGTTTTGTGGTGCGTACTTCACCGCGATCTGTTCGGTGAACTTGTGAAGCCCCGCCTTGGCAGCGGTATAGGCGATGTTGTCGCGCCCGAAGTAGCGCACACCCGCCAGGGACGAGACGTTGACGATGGCACCGGCACCCTGCTCGACCATCAACGGAAGCACGTGCTTGCAGGTCAGGAAGACACTGGTGAGGTTAAGCGCAATCTGGGCATCCCAGACTGCTTCATCCATGGCAACGGGATCACCCGGGGCAGAACCACCAACATTGTTGTGGAGAATGTCGATCCAACCGAACCGTTCCCGACAGGCATCGACCATCGCCTTCACCGACCCGGAATCAGTCACATCAGCAGTGACAATCGCGCACTCACCGCCCTCGCCTTCGATCAATGCGCGGGTTTCCTCGGCCGCATCAGCATGGATGTCGGCGGCCAGAATGCGCGCACCTTCGCGCGCAAACAGAACTGCAGCGGCCTTGCCATTGCCCCAGCCGGGCCCGATGGAACCAGCACCCGTGACCAGTGCGACCTTGCCTTCCAGGCGACCTGCCATGATATCCCCCCTCAATGTGCGGCGAACCTTTGCATGGCCGCGCAAGCGCTGTCACGGAACCTTGCTTCAGCCCGTCACGCGCGCCAATGTTCCGGGCGCGCACCCATGATGGAACCGGAATGCTCACGATTCCAGACCTGATCGATCTCGACCGCTATCCGCTGGATCAGCCCGACAGTGCGGCCTATGCAGCGCTGGTTGCGCAATGTCAGGCGATGCACCGTGAACAGGATTGCGCAAACCTCACAGGGTTCATTCGGCCTGATGCCCTGCTATCCCTCGCTGACGAGGCCAAGAGCCTGCTCGAACACGGCTATCAGAAATCACAGCTGCGCACGGCCATGTTCGATCATGGTGATCCCGACAAGCCCGAAGACCATCCTGCCCAGCGCATGTTCCGCGAAGGATCGCTGCAACTGGCCGACGATCAGATCGGCAAAACGCTGATTCGCACCATTTATGAATGGCAACCCCTGACCGATTTCCTCGCCGCCGTGGAAAACAAGGAGCAGCTCCATCCCATGGCTGATGAGTTTCAGGCGCTCAACATCATCCAGCAAAGTCACGGCGACAGCCTGCCCTGGCACTTCGACGTCAACCACTTCACCATCACCCTGCTCCTGCAGGCCAGCGAAAGTGGCGGCGACTTTGTCTTTGTGCCCGACATGCGTGACGGTCCCGATGTCGACTATGAATCCATGCAGAAGATCTTCGATGGCGACGAAAGCCAGCTCCGCCGACCCTCTCGGAATGCCGGCACGCTAACCCTGTTTCGTGGCCGCAACGCCTTTCACGCCGTAACGCCTGTTGCGGGCAAGACGCCCCGGATCACCGCAATCCTGACCTATGACGAGCAGCCCGATTGCGTTTCCAGCGCACGTGGCAACACCTTCGTCTACGGCCCCCGTGTCGAAGCGATCTATCGCAAGCGCAATCAGGCCCAATAAAGCCTTTGAAAAAGAAGCCGGGTCACGATACCCCGGCACTCATGACAATAGATCCCGCCCTGCTCGATCTCGAGCCTGAAGACATGCGCAAGTTGGGTTACCGAATGGTCGACATGGTCGTCGATCATTGGGCCAACATGTCCGACAAACCTGCCGCCGTGGATATGGAGGTCTCCGACATCCGCCCGCGCCTGCGTGAACCACTACCGCAAGAAGGCGGAAGCTGGGAAACCGCGCTGGAGAAAGCGCGCGTGGACGTTTTTGAATCCATGGGCCAGATCGCCCATCCAAGGTTTCTGGCCTTTGTGCCCGGCCCATCGAATCCGGTGGCCGCACTCGCCGACATCATGACCTCGGGCTACAACACCGCAGCCAGCCTGTGGCGCGAGACGCCGGGCCCGGCTGAACTGGAACTGACCACCCTGGAATGGGTAAAGGAGATGATCGGCCTGCAGAACCATGCCGATGGCGCCTTCACCAGTGGCGGATCGGTCGCCAACATGGTCGGGCTTGCAGTCGGTCGCGATGCCAAGCTTGGCAACGACATGACCGGTGCCGTGATCTACTGCACCGACCAGACCCACAGCTGCGTTGCACGCGGACTGCGCATTCTTGGCTTTGCCCCGGAACAACTGCACCCCATCCCCGTCGATGACGAACACAGCATGGACCTCGTTGCGTTAAGCGCTGCCATCCATGCAGACAAGGCTGCTGGTCTCAAGCCTTTCTGCATTGTTGCCAATGCCGGTACGACCAACACCGGCTCGGTCGATGACCTCAACGCCATTGCCGATCTCGCCGGTGAACACGACCTTTGGGTCCATGTTGACGGTGCCTATGGCGGTGCCGGCGCGCTCGCAGAAGAAGGAAAGCGCCTTCTGGCCGGTATGGAGCGGGCTGATTCCGTCGTCATCGACCCTCACAAATGGCTCTTCCAGCCCTACGAAGCCGGAATCTGTTTCGTGCGCGAGCCTGGTCTGATGGGCCATGCCTTTGCCAGCAACCCGGAATATCTCCAGGACGTGGCAGAGGGCGAGGACGAAGTTAACTTTTCAGAACGTGGCATTCAGCTTTCCCGCGGCCTGCGCGCCTTCAAGCTATGGTTGTCGCTCAAGGTCTTTGGCGCCAAGGCGTTTCACGCTGCGGTCGAACGCGGCGTGAAGATTGCGCGCGATGCTGAAGCCATGCTGCGCGCAAACGGTCGCTTCGAGATTGTCACTCCCGCCAAGCTGGCCGTCGTCACGTTCCGACTGACCCGCGATGGCCTGGACGAGAACGCAACTGATCGCCTGCAGCGCGCCGTGGTTGATGAACTGCTGGATGATGGCTTTGCCTTCGTTACCTCGACCGAACTCAACGGGCGCACCTGCCTGCGCTTCTGCACGATCAACCCCCGCATCACCGACGCCGATCTTGCCGGCACGATCGAGCGGATCGTGCGCTTTGGTGATGCCGCGGAAATCAATTCCTGATGCCGCTTTGCGGCTCAACAGCAAACCACCTTTAAGGAGCGACCCTTGGCCGACAAAGCACTCGATCTCGATTTTGTCCGTGCGTTTTACCCAGCCCTGAATGACGGCTGGGCGTTCATGGAAAATGCCGGTGGCAGCCTTGTGCCACACACAGTGATCGACCGAGTCAGGGACTACATGACTGAATGCCAGGTCCAGCCCGGCGACAACTCCCCCATAGCCCGTGAAGCACAGGCGCGCATGAAGAAGGGCCACGAAACCGTTGCGGCCATGCTCAATGCCGAGCCCGAAGAAATCGTGATCGGCCCATCGACCACGCGCAACGTGATCACGCTGGCTGCGGCTCTGCGTGACTCGTTCCAGCCCGGCGAAGAAGTGATCGTCACCAACCTGGATCACGAAGCCAACAACGGCCATTGGCGCCGCCTTGAGGAATTCGGGATCACGGTGCGCGAATGGCAGGTCAATCCCCAGACGGCAGAACTCGAGCTCGAAACGCTGGCAGGGTTGCTTTCGGACAAGACGCGCCTGGTCTGCTTTTCGCACTGCTCGAACATCACCGGCGGACCCAACCCGGTGAAGGAGATCGCAAAGATGGTGCATGACGCAGGCGGCATGGTCTGTGTCGATGGTGTGGCCTATGCGCCCCATGGCAGTGTTGATGTCAAAGATCTCGACGTCGATTTCTATCTCTTCAGCCTCTACAAGACCTATGGTCCGCATCTGGGCGTGATGTACGGCAAGAAGGAGCATCTGCTTAAAGCAAAGGGCCAGTACTTCTTTTTCCACGGCGAAGACAACCTGCCCATGAAGATGAACCCGGGCGCGCCCAACCACGAGCTGACTGCGGGCACGGTTGGTGTGGGCGAATACTTCGAAGCGCTCGCAGCGCATCATCTGGAAGAACCGGCCAACGACATGCACGGGCGCATGCGCCAGATGTTCGATATCATGGCGCATCATGAAGAAAACCTTTCGGCCCGGTTCCTGGACTTTGCCGCCAACCATCCCAAAATCCGCCTGATCGGACGCAGCGAAGCCAATCATGACCGGCGTGCGCCGACCTTCAGCTTCACCATCGAAGGCGTGAAGTCCCAGGATGTCCCGCCCATGCTGGAAAAACACGGCATTGCCGCCAATGCCGGTGATTTCTACGCTCCGCGTGTTCTCAAGGCTCTTGGCATCGACCCCGATGATGGCGCAGTCCGCTGCTCTTTCGTGCACTACAACACCCTTGATGAGGTTGACCATCTGATTTCCGCACTCAAGGAGATTGCCGACGCGTGATCTCGCAAAGGTTGCCAAACCGGGTCAGACGCGATTAGTTGGAGCTAACGCAAGATCGTCATCAAGACGGTGCGCGGGGAGAGACATGGTATGGCCCAGGCCAATCTGGCTGCCGACAGGCAGCCGGCGCTTGTAGCGACGGATGTGCACAAATCCTTTGGGTCCCTTGAGGTTCTCAAGGGCGTTTCACTAACCGCGCATGAAGGTGATGTCATCGCCATGCTGGGCGCCAGTGGGTCAGGCAAGAGCACGTTCCTGCGTTGCATCAACCTTCTGGAAACGCCCAATTCCGGCGACGTTTATGTCGGTGGCGAACTGATTCGCATGAAGAAGAACCGGCGCGGCGAATCCGTTCCCGAAGACAGCAAACAGGTTGATCGCATTCGCTCACGCCTGGGCATGGTCTTTCAGCAGTTCAATCTGTGGTCGCACATGACGGTTCTCCAGAACGTCATCGAAGCGCCAATTCATGTGCAGCGGCGCTCAAAGGACGAGGTCATGGATACGGCACGAGAAGTGCTCGAGAAGGTCGGCCTTGGCGATCGTCTGTCGGATTATCCCGCACACCTTTCCGGCGGCCAGCAGCAGCGTGCAGCCATTGCCCGCGCGCTCGCCATGGAGCCTGACGTCCTGCTGTTTGACGAGCCGACTTCGGCACTTGATCCCGAACTGGTCGGCGAAGTCTTGCGCGTTATGCGTCAGTTGGCCGAAGAAGGCCGCACCATGATTGTCGTCACCCACGAAATGGGCTTCGCGCGGGACGTCTCAAACAAGGTTATCTACCTGCACGAAGGCAGGATTGAAGCAGAGGGTTCACCGAACGAGATGTTCGGCGACACGACATCGGAACGGTTCCGGCAGTTCCTGGCGGGCGCCCATACGCCCGACGAGCCGGACGTTTCGATCACTTGAGGGCGCGAGGTCGCGCCGAGTAAACCACCAAAGGAGTAATGATCATGAAGAAGATTCTAAGTGCCGTAGCGGCAGTTGCCGCAATCGGCCTGTCCACACAGGCATTTGCCGATGACCATGCCGTCCTGATCGGCACGGAGGGCGCTTATCCTCCGTTCAACTCGATCGATGCTGACGGCAATCTGGTCGGCTTCGACATCGACATCGCCAATGCACTTTGCGATGCCGCCGGTTACGAATGCGAGTTCGTTGTCCAGGATTGGGATGGCATCATTCCCGGCCTGCTGGCCAAGAAGTACGACGCCATTATCGCGTCCATGTCGATCACGGCAGAACGCGCCGAGATCGTCGATTTCACCGGCAAGTACTACAGCACGCCAGCCAAGTTCATCACGTCCAATGACATGATGATGGACATTCCCGGTGACTACGCCGGTGCGAACGAGGTCCTGGCAGGCAAGAAGGTCGGCGTGCAGCGCGCGACGATCCACGAAAACTTCATCCGCGATAATTTCCCCGATCTGGAAATTGTCGTTTACGCCACGCAGGACGAAGCCAATCTGGATCTGGCCAATGGCCGCGTCGATCTGGTGATGGCCGATTCCGTCGCGCTGGATGAAGGCTTCCTGCAGACCGCCGATGGCGAAGGTTTCGGTTTTGTCGGCCCCGATTACGATGATCCCCAGTGGCATGGTGACGGCGCCGGTATCGCCATTCGCAAGGGCGAGGAAGATCTGGTTGCAGGCTTCAATGCAGCCATCGCCCAGATTCTTGCCGACGGCACCTATCAGGCGATCAATGACAAGTACTTCGACTTCAACGTCTACGGCTCCGAGTAAGCTCTAGTCGTCGCGGGGCGCGGTTCAAAAGGACCGCGTCCCGTCTTCTTTCCGCGTTCAGGGGCTTGCGTTCGTGTTTGATCTCAAAGGTTATGGCTGGATGCTCTGGGAAGGGTTGTCGATCACGATCATGGTCGGCTTTTTGTCCCTTCTGCTCGCCATGGCCATGGGATTGATTGGTGCGTGGGGGAAACTCTCGCGCAACAAGGCAGCCAATCTGACCGCAACGACTTACACGACCGTCATTCGCGGCATTCCCGAACTCCTGCTTCTTTTAATCATTTTCTACGGCACGCCCACGCTCATTCAGAACACCGCAGAGCGCATGGGTTTTGACATTCGGCTCGACTTCAACCCGTTCATCGCTGGCATTCTGACGCTGGGATTTATCTACGGCGCCTTTGCCACCGAAGTATTCCGCGGCGCTTTTCTCGCCATCCCAAAGGGCCAGGGCGAAGCCGCCTATGCCATGGGCATGTCACGCATGCTGGCATTCCGCCGCATCCTGCTACCCCAGATGTGGCGTTTTGCCCTGCCCGGTCTGGGCAATGTCTGGATGGTCCTGATCAAGGCAACTGCTCTGGTCTCGGTCATCGGCCTGGAAGAACTGATGCGCAAGTCCTACATCGCCATGGGCGCCATCAAGCTTCCCTTCACGCTCTTTTTTGCAGCAGCGATGATGTATCTGGCCATCACGGCAGTCTCCATGCTGGGCCAACGTTATATCGAGCGCTGGGCCAACCGCGGCATCAGGAGGGCCTGAGTCGATGGATTGGCAAATCATCGTCGACAGCATCCCCGCCCTTCTCGAAGGCATGGGCCTGACTGTCCAGCTCACACTGATCTCTCTTGTTGCGGGCTTCTTCCTGGCCATCCCGCTGGGCGTCATGCGCCTTTCCAGTAATGTGCTGCTTTCAAGCCCGGTGCTTGGCTACGTCTTCTTCTTCCGCGGCACGCCGCTGCTGGTGCAGATCTTCCTGATCTATTACGGCAGTGGCCAGTTCCGGCCGGTGCTGCAGGAATGGGGTTTGTGGGAATTCTTCCGCGAAGCCTACTTCTGCGCCCTGCTCACCCTGATCCTGAACACCGCCGCTTACACCACCGAGATCTTCCGGGGTGGCATCCAGGCTGTGCCCCATGGCGAGGTTGAAGCGGCGCGGGCGTGCGGCATGTCCGGCTTTACGCTCTATCGCCGGATCATCCTGCCCAAAGCCCTGCGTCTGGCACTGCCTGCCTATTCGAACGAGGTAGTCTTTCTGTTCCAGTCGACGTCGCTGGTTTCGATCATCACGCTGATGGATCTGACCGGCGTTGCCCGCGTCATTGTTGCGCGCACCTTCGACGTCTACGAGATCTACATCACCGCTGGTCTGATGTACCTGGTCGTGACCTACGGCATCCTGTGGGTCTTCCGCACGGTCGAGTTCCGGCTGTCGGGCCATCTGCGTGATCGCGCGCTTGATCCTGTTGAGGCTTTGAAACTCCATCCCTGAATGTTCAGGGTTTGAGCGGTTGCCCCTTGGTTTCCTTTGCAAACAGGATGGCGATCAGCGAAAGCACCGCCAGTCCCATCACGTAATAGGCAGGTATGAAGTCGTCGGACGTGCGTGAAACAAGATAGGTCGCGACAATCGGCGCCGTGCCGCCAAATAGCGCCAGAGTCACGTTGTAGGAGATGGAAAAGGCACTGATGCGTACCGAGCGCGAAAGCAATTCAACCTGCATGGCCGGATTGACGCCGTAGATCCAGCCGATGATGACGCCAAAGCCCAACTGCCCCAACAGCACCAGGTTGAGATCCGAATGGTTCATGACCCAGAACAACGGATAGCTGAAGAAGAGCAGGCTCAGCACACCGATCAGGGCAACCGGCTTGCGACCCCAGCGGTCGGTCAGCCAGCCCGAGAGCGGTATCACCAGACACATGACAACCAGGCATCCCGTGTTGATGTCCATGGCGGCCTGCGACGAGACATGCATGTGCTGGTGCAGGTACGTCGCGGCATAAACGAACATCAGATAGAACGTGACGTTGACCGAAAGCGCCAGGCCCATCACCTGCAGCATACCGCGCCATTCGACACGGAACGCAGCAATGAACGGTATGCCCTTGGCAACGATGGCATCGTCATCAACCGGCGGCTCCTCGACTTGGCGACGCAGCCAGAACGCACCCACGGCAATGAAGATTCCGGCCAGGAATGGCAGGCGCCACCCCCAGGACTGCATCGCCTCTTCGTCCAGTACGTTGGTGAGAAGGGCTGCAACGCCGGCCCCCAGAACAAAGCCCAGGATAGCGCCCATGCCGACCCAGCTTGTCAGATAGCCGCGCCGTGCCGGGGGAGAATGTTCAGCAACGAAGGTGATCGACCCGGAATACTCGCCACCGACGCTCAACCCCTGCAAGATGCGCATGCTGATCAACAGGATCGGCGCGGCAATGCCGATCTCGGCATGACCCGGCAACACGCCGATCACAAAGGTCGCCGTACCCATCATCAACACGGAGACCATGAGGACAGACTTTCGACCTATGCGGTCACCGATATGCCCGAAAATCACCCCACCAAGCGGTCGCGAGATGAAGCCTGCGGCAAACGCACCGTACGCAGCGATCAGGGAAGTGGTGGGATCATCAGACGGGAAGAACTGCGTTCCCAGTATGGCTGCGAGGTAGCCGTAGACTGCAAAGTCGTACCACTCCATCACGTTGCCGGAGATGCCGGCGGTGATGGTTCGCCGCAGGGTTTGCGGGCGGGCCTCTCTCATCGTGTTCCTCAAGCGCTTGTCTCAGTGTTTAGTAGGTAGCACGGCCCCCGGAGATGTCATAAACCGCGCCTGTGGAGAACGAGCAGTCTGATGATGAGAGCCAGGCGATTAGAGCCGCTACTTCTTCAGGCGTACCGATCCGGCCCATGGGAATCTTGGCCGTCATGTAATCGAGCTGATCCGATGTTACCTGATCAATCATGGCGGTCTCGATCACCGCAGGGCAGATCACATTGGCCAGAACACCCGAAACGATCAGTTCCTTGCCCAGGGATTTAGTGAAACCGATCAGGCCGGCCTTCGATGCGCTGTAGGCCGAAGCATTGGTGTTGCCTTCCTTGCCCGCGACGGAAGCGACATTGACGATGCGCCCCCAACCGGTTGCCATCATCTGCTGGCAGAGCGCCTGGCAAACCAGAAACTGGCCAACCAGATTGACCTCGATCATGCGCCGCCAGACATCGGGTTCGCATTCCCAGACGGGATAGCCGCTGCCGCCGATCCCTGCACTGTTGACCAGGATCTGAACGGGTCCGGCTGCACAGGAACTGGCTGCCGCCTTAGCAACTGAGGCCGTATCGGTGATATCGACTGTCACGGCAGATGCGCCCTCTCCCAGACGTTCTGCCTGTTTGGCCACCAGATCACGGTTGCTATCCCACAACACAACCTGTGCGCCGCTTGCCAGAAACCGCTCGGCCGTCGCCAGGCCAATACCTGAAGCGCCGCCCGTGATGACGGCACGCAGGCCGCTGAAGTCATAGGTAACCGTCATCGCATCAACTCCATCAGCCTTCGACAAGCGCATCCCCGGCGATTGCGCAGAAATACTGGCCCTTGCGTGTGAAACGATGACTACGTCTGGCGTAGAGCAATCCATCGACAGGTGCATGCACCGGCGTCCGGATGCCGGTTTCGGGATCAAGGATATGACAGAAGGTTTCGCCTTCGCGCACGCGGTCACCAAGGTCACGGTGATAGATCAACACACCGCCTTCTTCGGCCATGAGGCGGCGCAGCCCAGCGACCGAAACAGGTTCGCAGCGCGCTTCGGGCAATGGACCGGGGCTGCCCAACACAACATCGCGGCGTTGCAGCCAGTGGAACAGATTGTCGGCATCGGGACGGGTCAGGTGGTCGTCAACATCGCGCTGGCCGCGCAATTCAACCACAGCGGTCAAACTGCCCGGCGGAACCGGGTGGTCGGGGAATCGTGCCGCGATCTCTTTCCACAACAGGGCGTGAGCCGATTTGAACGTCATCATCCGATTGCCGCGATCGATCAGGACGACGTCTGCCCCGATCTGTGCGGCAAGATCGGCACCATCAGGCCAGTTCACATCCGTGACGAAGAGGTGAAGCATGGCCTCCCAGGCTGAATGCAGGTCGAGCACAAAATCGGCATCAAACGACAAACCCATCAACCTGACCTTGAGAACGTCGGCCTCACGCAGATCACGGCGTGCCGCCAGCTCTTGGGCCATGGCGTTGCGCACCAGCGCGATATTCTCTTCACCGCCTTGCGTCAGGCGGCCTTCCAGGCGTTCGGCGGTGCCGTCGATCAGGTCCGGGAAACCACGGTTGTAGTTGCGGTTGGTATCGAGGTCGTAGCGCCCCTGAGCCTCCATCATGATCTGCTGGGAAAGCCCGATGGGGTTGGCAAAGGGAACGACGATAATCTCGCCGGTGATTCGGCCGGCAGCATCGGCTTCATCAAGAAGGCCGATCAGGTGTTCAAGCACCACAATACCGGGCAGCTCCTGAGCATGAAGCGCAGCGTGGAGGTACGCCTTGGGACGTGCTCCTGGTGTGCCGAAGCGATGCACGACGACACGGCGCTGTGTGCCAAGGCTGGCAGTGGGAAGTTCGAGATGATCGATGGTGTGGGTCATGCCGGCCTCAATAATCGATCACGGGATAATCGTTGGGCGGCAATTCGACGCTGCCTGAAACGACCGCAAAGCTCTGACCCGGACGCACCAGGCGACTTATGGTGCGACCGTATAGAACACCCGTTGCACGGCTCATGACAGGCGTGCGCGCCTTCTGGAAGTCAATCTCGGCGGGGTCGACAATATCGGCCACAACCTCACCCGCCTCGATCCAGTCACCAAGCGCGACGCGATAGGAAATGACGCCAGCGACCGGTGCGACCAGATTGTCGGAACCGCCAAGCGGCGTGGGCTTACACAACAGGCCGGGCGGGTCGCCGGGATCACCGGCAAGCATGCCGTGACGCTGCAGGAACCGCCATAGACCCGTGGCATCCTCCAACGCGAGATCGTCACCCACATCATTCTGACCGCGCAATTCCAGGGTCGTCGTGAAAGGCGTTTCACCGATTGGACGGTCGGGGAAACGCTCGCGCAGGGCATGCCAGATCATGGTCGGCGCGGTGTCGAACGTGCTGCCGCTGTCGGTCGGAAAGAACAGGATCGTGCGGCACCCAAGTTCGGCGGCAAGGTCGCCATAACGTTCCCAGTGATCTTCCGGAAAATAGAGATACTGGATGGCCTCGCCATGACAGTGGAGGTCGAAGATGAAGTCGCTGTCGGCCGATAGCGCCATGAGCGCCTTGCGCAGGGTGTTGGCTTCCCCCTCGCCCGGCCAGGCGTTCACCGCCTCCAGAATTGCCTTGCGGATCACGGTGTTGTTGGCGGCCTCGTCATCGCCCAGAAGATTGCCGATGTGATTGCCGATTTTCCGACTGAGTTCGGGATACCAACGGTTGAAGTTGCCATCGCCATCAAGGTCATACCGGCCCAGGTGATAACCCATGATGCGATTGGAGAGACCGACCGGATTGGCATAGGGCAAAACAACGATCTCGCCGTGGATTTCGCCGGCTTCATCAGCCGCGCGCAGCCAGCCGATCATGCGGTTCAGGATCAACGCACCGGGCAGCTCATCGGCATGCAATGCGGCATGTAAATAGACCTTGGGCCGTGCGCCGGGTTCACCAAAACGATGCACCGTCAGCACACGTTCCGTGCCTGGACCCGGTGACATCAGGGAGACCGTTTCAACCCTGTGAACCATGATGCTCCTTAGTTTCTGCCTATGCAGGCGTTCTACTGAATCGTATCGCTTGTCGGCGACCCGTCCGGTACTGTCAAGCCAAGCACATGAGGTGGACGACGTTCCCGCACGGCCACCGCTTTGAATCGCCAATCTGTTTGGGAGGTCGACCCGAAGTCATGACCAGCAACACATCCCTTGACGCCATCCTGTCCGAACTGCGCAGCAATGCCGAGCTTCCCTTTGAAGAAAGCCGCAATGCGCCACCGGGCATGTATTCCTCCCCTGAGTTCCTTGCCCTGGAGCAGGAACACATCTTTGCCAAGGAATGGATATGTGCCGGACGTGCCGATGCGCTGTCCAAGCCAGGCGATTATCTGACCATGGAGATCGCAGACCAGCCGATCTTTGTTGTCCATGACCGCAACGGCGATATCCGCGCCTGGTCCAATGTGTGCCTGCACCGCATGAGTCTGCTGCTGGAAGGCCGCGGCAACAAACCGGTCATCACGTGCCCTTATCACGCATGGAGTTACGGGCTGGACGGCCAGTTGCGCAATGCGCCCTATATGGACGACAGCGCCGCCTTCGACAAAAAGGATTATTGCCTGCCCTCGATCCGCTGCGAGCTGTTCGACGGCTGGATCTACGTGACACTCAACCCTGATATCGAACCGGCCGCCGAGCGTTTTGCGCCGGTGCGCGACATCGTGACTGGACGCTATCAGTTCGAGAATTATCAGGAGACGTTCCGTGAGGAGCATGTCTGGGACACGAACTGGAAGGTTCTGGCCGAGAACTTCATGGAAAGTTACCACCTGTTCCAGCTTCACGGCCCGACCATCGGCAAACAATCCAAGGTCGAGGAAATGGACATGCCGCCGGGCGGAGCGACGTTCAACTATCACTGGATCACCAAGGATTCGAAGTTTGCGCTGGCCACAGCACATCCAGACTGCACGTATCTTGAGGGCGAGTGGCGACGCACCACCGCGCTGATCACGCTTTATCCCGGCCACATGATCACCCTGACGCCCGGTTACTTCTGGTATCTGGTGTTGCAGCCTCAGGGACCCGATCAGGTGAAAATCCTCTATGGCGGCGGCATGGCACCCGACTTCATCAATGATCCCCAGGGCGCCGAACATGTCGCCAAGGCCAAGGAAATCCTGGATGCGGTCAACGAAGAGGACCGCATCGGCACGGCCATGGTGCACAAGGGCATGAAAGCCAACCTGGCGCGATCCGGACACCTGAGTTACCTGGAGCGGCCCAATCACGAGTTCGGGCAATATCTGGCACGCCAGATCACCGGCAGCGCGGCGTGCCCCACTCCGGATGTCGAGGCCTTGAGCGCAGCGCGGTAAATGCCTCGGGCGTGGATAGGATTGGCAGGGTCCTGCTGACCAACCCCACCCCCATCGCGTTTTGTCTGGTTCAACCCCATGCAAAGTAGAATTCGGCACCGATTACGGGCTCATGTCTTGAATTAGAACAAATCATAAACATATATGGGCCTGAATTCTGGAATGTCACGGATTAATGCGCCGGAGAGCCGAAGGTTTCCGCGCGCCAACCGGGGAGTGACCCTGCCGATGAGCCATGTGCGCAACACCACTGCCATGCACAAGACAGCCCGCTGCGGCGCAAAGACACGCAGTGGGACGCCCTGCCGGTCGCCCGCTGTAACTGGCAGGACGCGTTGCAGAATGCATGGAGGTGGCAAAGGTTCTGGCGCGCCAAGCGGCAACAGCAACCGGTTGGGACACGGCCTCTACGGAAGCGAGAACATTGCAAAGCACCGCGCCGTGATGGACCTGATACGCAGGTCCGAGGCGCTGCTGGCGGATATCACCTAAGTACCAACCTCAACGTAGTCATAGGCACCGACGCCCTGCACGATGAGAAACTTGCAGGCTGTTCCGTCGC
>Ga0055584_100001879_pt1 | contig 20671 bp, 20 predicted proteins | sample OSDHelmetaG_FD_58716 | JGI IMG/M metagenome (GOLD analysis project Ga0055584, IMG submission 58716) | Pelagic marine sediment microbial communities from the LTER site Helgoland, North Sea, for post-phytoplankton bloom and carbon turnover... | ecosystem: Environmental > Aquatic > Marine >...
AACCAACGCCTTTCCGAAGTGATCATCAAGTATGCCATGCCTGTATTTGTACTCCTGAAGGGTAGCTTCGGAGGCCCCTCTCAAGTTTTGAGCCTTTTCCTCTTCCTTCTTTTCACGGAACTTCACGATCAACTCTCCCAGGGTAATGTCGGGCAGGTTCTCACCGGCATACCTTTGGGCAAACTCCAATGCCTCGACAAGGGACGAGAACTTGGTCTCCTTTAGAATCGAAAGGGCGGATTCCGCGTCGACTTGTTGTTCCCTCGATAACTTGAATCCGTCAGTCCCTTGGTTCTTTAGTTTGATTTTGATTTTCTCAGCACCCACCTTGGCGTCCTCGAAGGTGTCGAACCTTTCCCTATGTTTGTTCGGCCCTCCGAGCTTGAGACCTGCATCCAATTCCCAGTTGTCCCGATCCTTCTTGTATCTGATCACGCAGACACCGGGAATTTTGACTACTTTTGGTGCGTTTCCAACTTTCTTTGGCATAGAGATGAATGTGTCAGAAAGGAGGGTGAAATACAAGGAAAACTGACAACAAACTGACAACAACTATTCATAAGTGCCTGTAAAGCAACAAAAGACTTAGGTTTCCTAAACCGTAGATCGAGGTTCGATTCCTCGTGGGGGCGCCATTCGGAAAAAGGATGGTAAATTCCTGCACCGGGCAACCATGTCGATCTCGCAATCAGGGGATGGCACTTGCTTGAATTAGTCGGGTGCTCTATTGATTGCCAATCCGAGTGATGGGAAACTTACTTGATATTTTAACTTATGTGGCGCCTCCGGTCCTTATGTTGCTGTTGGGGGCCATGTTGAGAAGAGCAGGCTGGTTTAAGGCGGAAGCAGATGCATCCGTTAGCGTATTGACCGTTCGAGTTCTTTACCCCTGCTTTTTCTTTTATCACATTGTCGGGAGCGATGAACAGATGGCTCCAGGCAATTTGGCTTTTGTTGTGGGAGGCGGTTTTTTATCGATAGCACTTGGTTTCCTGGTGGCTTGGCTTGTTTCGCGCATAACCAGAATGGATTCCCAAAGTGCTCCGTCCTTTACGTTTGCCGCTGGTATCTTCAATTACGGTTATTTCGCTTTCCCTGTTGCCATTTCATTATTCGGGGAACAAGTCTTACCGAAGTTTATCGTTTTCAACTTGGGTGTTGAGATCGCAATATGGACGGTGGGCATTCTTTTTCTTTCTTCTTCCGGGTTTAAATTTTCCCGTTTGATCAATCCACCGGCCATTTCAATTATTCTTGCATTGGTAGTCAAGAATGGGGGGGGAGATGCCATTGTACCTTCTTTTGTCTGGGAGGTCATTAAGATGTTGGGTGCTTGCTCGATACCAGTTGGACTTTTGCTCATTGGGGGAAACATTTCTGACTTGATGAAGGGATTCAAGTTTTCGAAAGGGTTCAAGGTTGAGATTTCTTCGGTTGCTGTTCGTCTAGTAGTCGTTCCTTCCCTTCTCCTTCTTTACGCTTGGACTGGTCCAATACCCGATGGTATGGATTGGTTTAGAAAGGTTCTTATCGTGCAAGCTGCTATGCCTGCAGGAATTTTTGCCTTGGTTGTCGTGCGAATTTATGAAGGGGATCGAACGACTGCAATGAGAGCCATTATGGCAACTATGTTAGGAAGCCTCGTAACCCTTCCCTTATGGCTGTTTTTGGGCCTTCGGTTGTTACCTTAGAACAATAGGAGGAATGATAGCCTGCCGAGCTGTCTAGCTCGTTATTTGGATGTAGAGGTGTCTTTCGCTCCCGCACCTTCTTCGTAATTAGCTTTGGCGTCCAATGTTTCGAAAATATTGGTTACGGTTTTCTTCAGCTTATTGTATTCCTCTGCGTAAATGAGGGAAATCAAGTAGTGCTTGAATTCTTTTCTGTCTCGGATGATTTTCAAGTCCAATTCTTCCATTTCCTGGGCAAATTTGATGTGCATCTTGTCAATTTCGGAGTCAAATTTCTTATGCTCTTTTTCAATATGCTGCTTTACCCTGGCGACTGCACCAATAAGATTCCTGCTGTTACGGCAGTCCTTGGATGTAAAGTCGTGAAAAGAAATAATCCCAGAAGCAAGTGCGGCAGCAAATGCAGTTAATTCTGCCTCGCCTTTTTGACTCTCTTTAGAGGCCCAGCTCTCGATTGCTTTAAGTAAGCGAGACACCGAAGCTTTTGCTTCGTCTGAGTCTGACAAGTGTACTGTATCTTCGTCCATTATCTAAGGTAAGAAAATTAAAAAAAAAGTTGATTGATAAGTTAAAAAGATTAGCAAAACAGATTCTTGTCAAATGCTTTATGAATGGTTTTGAAACTTTTTGCTCATGAGTGGTCTCTATTTTGATAGTTTTTGCTCGTAATTCTGGAATTCATTCCTGACCACATACCTCGATTATATCATAACCTATTCGTAAATTTTATCAAGACTGCTGTATCAATACATAACGTGGGCGTTTTTAGATTATTCCCCCTGCGGGGAATCGGAACTCCGTATTTTTTTCAGGTATCGGTCAAGCTCTTGCCGAGCCTCTGGCATCAAGAAATAAAGACCGACAAGGTTGGGGAAGCACATTGCGAAAATCATTGCGTCAGAAAAATCGATCACTTTATCCAGGCTCATGGCTGATCCAAGAACAATGCAGAGGCAAAAAATTATTTTGTAGGTAATGTCTGCTTGTCGCCCTCTTCCAAAGACGAATGCCCATGCTTGTTGCCCATAGTAAGACCATGTAATCATTGTGGAAAATGCGAATAAAAGCACAGCTAAAGTTAGTACCACAGGAAACCATTTGATGACGGATTCAAAGGAATCCGAGGTGAGTTTTACTCCTTCGGAAAAGCTTGATGCACCGACCTCCCATTGCCCTGTCACTATGATGACTAGAGCAGTCATGGTGCAGACCACAACGGTATCGATAAAGGGTTCAAGGAGACTTACCACACCTTCGCTGGCTGGATAGTTAGTACGAACTGCTGAATGAGCGATCGAAGCGGAGCCTATTCCGGCTTCATTTGAAAAGGCAGCCCGCTTAAACCCCTGAATGAGAACACCAACAAAACCTCCTGTGACGGCCTGTGGATCAAAGGCTTCACTGAAAATCAGAACGAAAGCATCCGGTATCTCATTGATTTTGGCGATAAGTACGATAAGGGCAGCAAAGACGTAAATACCGCACATGAAAGGAACGATTTTTGCGGTTGCCTTGGCAATGCTTCGAATCCCGCCTATTATGACGAGGGCGACGAGACCTGAAACTAAGAGCCCGAAAAGCCAACCGAATCCTTGAACCCAGCTTTTTTCCGGACCGCCAGTTACGTTGACGAATTGAGCGAAGGCTTGATTGATCTGAAACATGTTGCCTCCTCCAAGGGAACCGCCAACGCACATGAGTGCAAAAAATACGGCAAAGATTTTACCGGTTTTTTTCCATCCTTTATTGGCCAAGCCGTCTCGAAGGTAATACATCGGCCCTCCGTAAGTTTTGCCGCCTTTTCCGAACTGGCGATATTTGACACCCAAGGTACATTCGACGAATTTTGAAGACATGCCAAGCAGACCTGCGACTATCATCCAAAAAGTAGCGCCAGGACCGCCCAAGCTGATGGCGACGGCAACACCTGCTATATTTCCCAACCCAACTGTGCCGGATAGGGCGGCGGATAAGGCCTGAAAATGTGAAACTTCCCCTTTGTCTTTCGGGTTGCTGTACTTGCCCCGAACTATGTCGATTGCCAATCGGAAGAACCTGAAGTTGGCAAAGCGCAGGAAGATAGTAAACACGATAGCCCCGAGTACTAACCAGATCACGACGAAAGGGACCGTTGCCCGGCAAGGCAATGTGAATTGATTCCCGTCCACTCCCGTTGCCGGCCGCCAATTGTTCTTCGAGCCCGTTCGGTTTTCGAGAGGTCTAGCCTCAGGCAATGTCCCTTTAACCCGAAGATAGCCAGATTGGCTTTGGAGCCTTTGGCTAATATTTCCAATGGTGAGGCCGTCAACAAACTCCAGCTCAATGCTCTTGTTCTTATCGCTCCCAGTTCCAAGTTTTGGATGGTCCTTGAGCGATTCAGTCAGGATTTCCAGCTCTAGGTTGGGTACGGACATGGACCAAAAGACAATGCCTGAGATCGTATCGGTGATTGGTGCGAAGAAATTGTTTATCTTGTCGTCAAGGCTGGACTTCTTCTTTTCCTTCTTGGGCTTGGCTTGCAACGTCAACCTGAAAGCTTGGTCGTTTCCTTTCTCATGGGTCACCATAACCTCAAAGGAGTACCCGGAAATCTCGTGCCTCTTTGGTCTCGGCATGCCTGTCAACCGATCCGAGTTATTGGCTTCGACTTCGATTCCTTTGAGCTTTGTGTCAGTTTGGCTTGTGTGCGAAGAGTTAAGATCAGCAAAGACAGTGAAAGGAAACGCTATGATGAGGCATGAAAGTTTTCTGAAAACCCGAAGTATGTTTGAAACTGATGTATTCATAGTAATATCAAGAACTTGCTTGGTTAAGAGATCTTGCCCTTGCTCGCCATCTAGGCTCACATGGAAAAGCAAGGTCGAGGATGACTCAAATGTATTCTGCAGTTTAATTTTCTTCTGTGGTTACAGTTTTTTTCAAAGGCTTTGGCATTCTCTCGAGTGGTAGAAAGAATCCTTATTGTATGGCGATTCCGGAGAACTGAATGATTTTTGGTCCAATCGTAGGTCTGGGATTGCACGAATTTCATTGTCCGCCAAAATTTTTGGATGCTGAATCTGTTCGTATTGGAGAAGGGGGCACGGGTATATGCAAAACTGATTTCCTTTGTCGATACCCTGAATTCGCTTTGACTGGCGCAAAAGTCAAGATCATGAAATAGTGACTAAGGATGAAACTAATTGATCGTTATCTTGGATTGGAGTGGATGAAGTGGTTTGCGCTAAGCATGGTATTTCTTTTCGCAATTCTTTTCCTACAGGCTTTTGCCGACGATCAGGATTTTACCCGAGGTTTGCTTGAACCGAAAGGTCGCAAAAAATTACTTGCGTGGGTTGTGGGGTATGTACCGTGGGTGTTGCCTGTCTCTTGTTTTGTTGCGACGGTTTCCAGTCTTTCTTTTCTTTCGAGGAATCAAGAATTATTAGCCCTTCGGGCTTCGGGTTTCTCTTCGATTGGATTAAGTAAACCTTATGTCGTTATGGGGGTAATTTTGTCCATCCTGTGTTGGGTAACGGTTAATAGCAAAGATCAGACAAGGGGATATGATGATCAGGTGAAAAAGGAGCTTCCTCTGGATTCTTTTCGAATGAAGATCGGGAAAGAAAGAATTTGGTATTTTAGGAATTTTGATGAGGCGTTACAACAAGGGAAAGGCGTTCATGTCTATTCCTATGATGAAAATGGGGCTGATTCATATCGTATTCGAGCCGAATCCGCTTCGCGAGATGGGGACGATTGGACATTCCAAAATGGTAGGTTTCTGGGGTTTCCCTCTAGCAAAGGTTTACCGGTTCCTCGGGCAAGTGGAAATGGATTGAAATGGGAGGTTCCTCCAGTTGAGCCCGAAAGCGTTATCCAGGGACGATCAAGTCCCAGGATAAACAAGAGTTTTTCTGATCTTCGCCTTTCTTTGCCGTCCGATGATCCACGGATCCACGCTGCCCTTCGTAAAAAACCTTCAAGCCTGTCTTATGGAGAATTGACCGTGGTGATTAACCAATACCCCAATCAAAGCTCGGCAAAGCTTTATCCTTATCGTTTGAGGAGGGCTCAACTTGCAGGGAGTGCACCCGGTTGCCTTTTGGCTGTTCTTTGTGGACTAGCTATCGGTTTGAGAAAGAAATCTTCTTCCGTTGGATCAATGGTTGGGATTGCTTTGCTTGGTACTTTTTTGTTTTACCTTTTGAAAACTTTTTGTGATTCCTTGGGCGAGAAAGGTATCGTATCTGAGTGGGAAGCCGTAGGGATTCCCTACTTACTGGTTCTTGTGGTTTGCTTTCTTCTTATTCTCAGGAATCGCTGAAGCATGTCCTTGTCTCAGGCGACTTCTCTGAGCTGTATGCTTTCAATTACTTTTCCATCTGCTAGAATATTGGTTACTGTAACAAGTTGGTCTCTATCATGAACCCAGCCTTCGTCTTTTAATTTTCTGATTGCGTCTTGAATCGTGATCTCAGGATCATCTGAGAATGGCAGGAGGAACGGTTCGATTCCCCAGATTAAGCGTAACCTGCGATGCAAGCCTTCCACATCGGTAAAGGCGAAAACGGGGGCGCCATTCGGTCTTAAGGCACCTAGCTTTGCTGCTAGGTCCCCGCTTCGAGTGAAGACCAAGACAGCAGAATTTTCAATCCTCATAGCGAGCATCGCAGCAGATCGAAGCATCTTTGCTTTTGGTCTGAAAAGTTTGAGCTCTTCGGTTAGTCCAGGCTGAATCTCAGCTTCAATCCGAGCAGAAATTCGATTGAGGAGTCGCACGCATTCGACGGGTTGTTTGCCGGTCGTCGTTTCACCGCTGAGCATGAGACAGTCAGCCCCTTCGTTCACGGCATTGGCGATGTCGCTGATTTCAGCCCGCGTGGGAACTGGTGACTCGATCATTGATTCCAGCAAGTGAGTTGCCACGATAACGGGCTTGCCTCGAGATTGGCATGCTCCGACGGCACGTCTTTGAATAATGGGAAGCTCTTCGAATGCACATTCGATTCCCAAATCACCGCGTGCCACCATCAAAGCATCCGAGGCAGTAATGATTTCGTCCAAGTTACTTACCCCTTGTTGATCTTCTATTTTTGCAATAATTTGAGCGTCTGAATTGTTGTCTTGTAAGAATCTTCTGAAAAGATCGATTGCTTCTGCATCACGGGTAAATGAAAGAGCAAAGTAGTCGTGCTTACATTCGATTCCTACTAAAGTGTCGTTCCTGTCTTTTTGAGTGATGGAGGGCAAATCCGTTTCAATTCCGGGAAGGTTCACATGCCTTCTACTACCAAGGGTGGAATCTTGTAAAACTTTGCAATGAACGGAATTACCTGATTTCTCAACTACCTCGAGGGAGATCAATCCATTGTCCAAAAGAACTGTTCCACCGATTTCAAGGTGTTCGTTCAACCTTTCATAACTTACTTGAATATGGATCCGCCCATCTTTCTCGTCTTTTCCTGTGTAAAGAGTGTTGTAGCTTAACTCCACAGATTCGTCTTTCTTCAATTCGATTGGCTTGTTGAGAAAACCTGTTCGAATTTCAGGACCTTTGACATCCATCATAATGGCGGGTTCCCGATTGAGCCTCGATCCAACCGATCTTATTTTGGATGAAATTTCTCTTATCCAATCATGGTCGGCATGAGCCATGTTTAGTCTACAAACATCGACCCCTTCGTTAATTAACTGTTCAAGGGTTTGTTCGCTTTCGGTCGCAGGTCCTATGGTTGCTATTACTTTGGTTTGTCGAAGTAACTTTTTCATAATGGGATTGATTCTGCAGAGGTCGGATCGACGATATAAGTCGAGAAACGATTACCTTGGCCTTTTAAGGCACCAAAGCGATCTTTGACTACATCGATGTCATTGCAGTCTTTACTGAGGTGCATCAGGAAAATTTTCTCCCAGCAACTCCCTTCCATGGAATTGAGTAAGTCGAAAGTGGCTTGATTTGATAGGTGCCCATGCCTTCCTCTTATTCTTTGCTTTAAACTCCAGGGTCTCTTTGTATCTTCTTCAAGCATTTTGGAGCAATGGTTCGCTTCAACGACCAAAATCCGGGCTTGCCTAATTCTTTCCTGAACGAGCGTCGGCACATATCCGAGGTCAGTTACCCAGGCTAAACTCGATCGAGGGCAGAAGAGGTCACCCTTTCCCCATTGAAAATAGAACCCAACTGGATCATATGCGTCATGGGGTACACTAAATGGATGGATATCGAATGATTGGAAGGAAAAAGGCTTTCCTGTTTCAAAAATTTTCCAATTTGGTCGTCTTGGTAACTTGGCTTGGATTGCTTGGACCGTATCCCTGTTGGCAAAAATGGGTAACCTGCTAAATCTGGAAAGACCTCTTATGCCAGCGGAATGATCATTATGTTCGTGTGTTAGAAAAACGGCGTCCAACTCTTCGATCGCAATTCCTTCTTCATTGAGCAGAAATTGAAGTTTCTTGCAGGATAGACCCGCATCAATAAGAATGGTTTTTTCGCCAACCCGCAATACCGCAGCGTTTCCCGAACTGCTTGATCCCAATATTTTGAAAAATACTTCCACCTGTAAAAAGTTAAAGAAGATGCATCGGGCTTAGCCAACCATAAAACTCGAAAATCTTTTTTAATGCCAAATCAAAGTGAAGTTCTCGACATAGTTAACAAAACCGACTGCGTAGTTGGTGAAGCAACTCGAGCTTTGGTTCATGATCGTAATTTATTACATCGTGCAGTGCATATTTTTATTCAAGTACGTCCCGAATATTGGATACTTCAAAAAAGATCTCCTCAAAAAGACCTGGATCCCCTACTTTGGACATCTAGTTGTTCTGGTCATGTTGACAAGGGAGAGAACTATGTCGAATCAGCGATTCGCGAATGCAGGGAGGAACTTGGGCTTGAACTTGTTTGTTCTGAAATGGAGGAAGTATTCAGGTGTAGTCAATGTTTGGAAACGGGAAACGAGTTCGTTCGCGTATACCAAGCTAGGGCTTGTGGAAAGGTTATCCCATGCCCGCAAGAAATCATTGAAACCGTTGAGCTCAAACTTGATGAAATAGAAGTCATGTTGGCTCGAAGACCCGAACGCTACGCCTTATCTTTCAGGCATCTTTTTCCTTTCCTGAAAAAAAAGTTAAACCTTACATGAGTTCCATTTGATCCGAAATTGACGCTGATCCATTTCCGAATCCTGAAATCTCCCAGCCTTTGGAGGTAAGAACCCGACCTTGAGCCGTTCTCTTGATATATCCCTCCTGTATGAGAAAAGGCTCATGTACCTCTTCAAGGGTATGCTCTTCCTCCCCCACGGCGACGGCGATCGTACCAAGTCCTACCGGTCCCCCTTTGTAGTTCTTGGCCATGGTTGATAGTAGTCGTTTATCCATTTCGTCTAGGCCGTGGCTATCGATCGCCAAAAGTTCTAAGGCATCACATGCGATTTCACGATTGATTTTTCCATCTGCTCTTTCCTCTGCGTAATCTCTGGTGAAATGGATTAGGTTGTTTGCAATACGTGGTGTTCCCCTCGCTCTTCGGGCAAGCTCTTTGGCTCCTTCTTGATCGATAGGGCAATCGAGTAGTTTACAACTTCTTAGCACAATTTTGGTAAGATCTTCTCTCTTGTAGTAATCTAATCTTGTTTGAAGGGTAAACCGACTGCGCATGGGGGCAGTAAGCAAGCCCACTCTGGTCGTGGCACCTACGAGGGTAAATCTTGGGACTTCCAACCTTACGCTTCGTGCGTTGGGACCCTGGTCGATCATTATGTCGATTCGATAGTCCTCCATTGCCGAGTAAAGATATTCTTCCACCGTCTTGGGTATGCGGTGAATCTCGTCGATGAAGAGAAGGTCACCTTCTTGAAGGTTGGTAAGAAGACCGGCCAAATCTCCAGGTTTGTCAATGACCGGACCTGAAGTAATTCTTACCTCTCTTTCGAGTTCCCTGCCTATGATATGGGCAAGAGTAGTCTTCCCTAAACCTGGTGGTCCGCAAAGTAAAATATGCTTCAGTGATTCCTCTCTCTTTCGAGCGGCACCAACCATGACGCTGAGCCGTTCGATCGTCTTAGATTGTCCTGTGAAGTCTTCGAAGGAAGGCGGACGAAGAGCTGCATCTACATCGGGTAACTGGTGCAGGCTTTCGGGGTCCATTGAGATATCCTTGCTCACTAATCAATAATGCGATCGAAGCTAGGCACTAGATGAGCGATAAGCCTTAGGCATTTCGCTTTCGGGCAGCCTTTCGACCTGGGCTCCCAGTGCTTGAAGTTTTTTCTCGAATGAATCATATCCACGATCAAGGTGATAAATCCTCTGTACCCAAGTCTCTCCTTCGGCTGCAAGTCCTGCAAGGATTAAAGCGGCACTTGCCCTCAGGTCGGATGCCATTACAGGTGCTCCCGTCAAAGGTTTTCCACCCCGAATAATAGCACTTGTTCCTTCGAGAGAAATTTCCGCTCCCATGCGTAAAAGTTCTGGAATATGCATGAATCGACTCGGATAGACCCTTTCGGTCAAAATACTTAGTCCGTTGGATTGGCAGGCCAATGCACAGGTTTGCGCTTGCAGGTCTGTAGGGAAACCAGGGTAGGGTAGGGTAATGGCCTCAAAGGAATTCAAGCCTCCATTGGAAACTTCAACCGTGAGGTCTTCCTTACCGACATTTTCCACATTGACCCCGGAATCGGTCATTACATTGAGAAAAGCACCAAGATGATCGGTCCTCGCTTGACGGACCAAAACCTTTCCCTTTGTTATCGCTGCAGCAAGGATGTAAGTGGCCGCCTCGATTCTGTCTGGAATAACTCTATGCCTGCAGCCCCCTAGACTTTCGACTCCCTCGATTTCAATCATGTGAGAACCAATACCCTGGATATTTGCTCCCATGCTTGTAAGCATACGGCAGAGATCTGTTATTTCAGGTTCACAAGCCGCACTGTCGATGGTTGTCCTTCCTGGGGCTAGCGTAGCCGCCATGATCGCATTAGCAGTCCCTGTCACGGTGCTTCCGTGCCGTCCTCCCATAAAAATTGAGTTCCCTTTCAGTTCCTTGGCCTCAACTTGAATAACCCCAGCTTTCAACTCAACACTTGCACCTAATCTTTCCATTGCCCGTAAGTGTAAATCGATAGGACGGTTTCCTATGACACAACCTCCAGGCATCGGGATTTCAGCTCGTCTCAATCTAGCAGTAAGGGGTCCCAAAAGGCATACTGAAGCCCGCATCTTACGAACTAATTCGTAGGGAGCATAGTGAACGATGGACCGGGGGTTTATCTTCCATGTTGATTGATCCAGTCTTTCGATTTCAGCACCCAACTCAGTCAAGATCTCAGCCATGAACCTAATGTCACTGAGATTAGGAACATTCTCCAAAATACTTTCTTCAGAAGAAAGTAAAGCAGCGGCAAAAAGGGGTAAGGCGGCATTTTTTGAGCCACTTGCTTTTACCGTGCCCTCAAGGGCTAGGCCTCCTTTTATTCTAAAGACTTCCACTTTGGGAGTGACCCCGTCGTTTTACAATTCTCGAGGTGGGTCTACTTGCCGAAAAGCTTGGAGAGAAAACCACTGATACCTTTCTTTTCGGGCACCTTTTTGTCTTTTCCTTGATTGGGTCGCCGATTTTTTCGAGGATTTTCTTCGTTTGATCGTTGACCAGGTTTATTTCTGTTCCTGTTCCGAGATCTTTTCTTATTGTTTCGATCTTCTTCCCCGCCTCTGTGCTTTTTGTGCGAGGTTGACTCTCGGTCGGTTTCTTTGTGATTGCGCCGTTCGCCTCTTGTTTTCTCGTTCCGCTTGGGGCGTTCGTCAGAACCACTTCTATCTTGGCTGCGAGCGTCTTTCTTTCCTCGGTCTTGGCGATCTTCTCTTGGTCGTCTTTCGCGTCCGTCCCTTGGTCGTCTTTCGCGTCCGTCCCTTGGTCGTCTTTCGCTTTCGTCTCTGGGACGTCTTTCGCTTGAGGTTGGAGGGGTGGCATTGCTTAAATCGTCTGTCAACTTAGTACCTTCGGAGAGGTTGATTTCACCAAATGGAGCTTGGTTGCTGGCAGGTGATGTATTCGATTCCAACGGTTTTTCGCTGGATCGATACCAACGTGATCGAATTTTTGATTTCATGGATTTGAGTAAACTTGAGTTTTTGTTGATTAATTACCTAGAACGCTCGTGCCTATAATGATGCTTGATTTGCTAATGCAAGCTCAAGTTGCGTTGTGTCGTTCATTGCTGTCTTCAGCAGGATTCCCATAATTTCTGGTGTGATGGGAACAATTTAATCCCTTTGTACATTCGCCTGCCTTTTCACACAAGGGTAAAGAACGAAGTTTACTAATTAAAACCACTTGCCTAATTGGAACTCTTAGTGCTTATCAAATGAATGGATAAACTCGAGAATATTTTCGACCTTCAAGAACAACTTAACGCTAGGATCGGTGTTGATATGAAGGACATGAATGATGAAGAACGTGCAAAATGGATTTTGAATTATGTTAGAGCAATGCAGCAAGAGCTTGCCGAGTTGACGGATTCAGTTCCATGGAAATGGTGGGCGAACTACCAAGCTTTTGATAAGCAAAATGCGAAGGTCGAAATTGTAGACTTATTTCATTTCCTTATCTCGTTGGCTCAAGTTATGGGAATGAATGCCGAAGACATTCACGAGGCTTACCTAAAGAAGAATCAAGTGAACCACGACCGCCAAGAAAAGGGATACTCAAAAAAGGACGAGAACGATTCTCGTCATATTTGAGTGTATACTCAGTGCTTTAGCAAAAGCACAAGAATCTCAGGATGCTAGCCCAGTAAGAAGTTGAGCACAGCGTGATTTCTTACGAGAAACTTTGTTAGCATGCACCAAATTATTTTTCTTTGCTTTTTCCAATGCGGAGATAAAGGAGGATGCTAGTTCTTTTGCTAAATCCGTACTCTTTTCAGTGACGGCAGAAAGGAACTTTTTCTCTAGAGTCTTTAAGCGACTAAGAGTAGCCCGGTTTTGTAGGTAACGAGCTTTATTCTTACGAATGTTTTTGAGGGCGGATTTTGTATTAGCCATAAGCGATAAGAATCATGCATCCTTTCTAATGGTCGTCAATTTCAAAAGTAAAAGAAGAAAAGTGAATTCCGAGAAGCTGTAAGCCAGATTTTGTTATTCGGCCGAAAACGGTTCGAATAGTCATTCATTTATCTATCAATGCACGCATTGATTCCCCCCCTGGGGGATGCGGCGTACCCGAAACCATGGGGCGAGCAACCCGGTTTCCTATTTCACCTTGCATCGGATTGGGTTTACATTGCCCACTAGATTGCCCTAGTGGCGGTAGGCTCTTACCCCACCATTTCAACCTTACCTTCCATGGAGGGCGGTATATTTTCTGTTGCACTTGCCGTGAACTTGCTTTGAGGCAAGCCCCCCCCGATTTCTCGGGGAATCCTGCCCTGCGATGTCCGGACTTTCCTCTGCTCCTGCTCACGCAAGAGCAGCGAATGACCGCTTCTCGGAAATATGATGAGATATCTGCACTTTGTCGGTGGGACATTTCGAAATAAAGTTTAGAAATGAATTACCTAACGACATACACAATACGCCCGCATTGGTCGCATTGGGTGAGTTTCTGTTCCACTAGGACAGATGAAATTACATCATTTGAGACGCGGAGGTTACAACCGGAGCATTTTTGGTCTTCGATAGGTGCTACGTATGGTGGCTTGGTCAATATCTTTTTGGTCCGGTCATAAACTTCCAACATTGGTACCTCGACATCTTCCCTAGATGCAGAGATTTCCAAAGTGAGTTCTCCTATATTTTGCTTCAGTTCATTTTCTCTTTCCGTCAATTCAACCCGTTCCTTCTCCAAGTCGATAACCCGTAGGGTAATCTTTTCTTCTGCAATTTTTGCGGTTTTTTTTGCATCATCGATCTTGATAAGAACTTCGATCTGCTCGTCTTCTTTCCCACTAACTTTTGATGTGAGGGTCAAGATTTCGTTTTCTAAAGCTTGATATTCTTCGTTTTTCTTAACTTCAAGTTGTTTGTTCTTCTGTCGTATGATTTGTTCGCCAAGAGAAGTGATTTCTCCTTCCAATGATTTATTCCGAGTCTCCAAAGTTTTTAATTCGGAAGTCGCAATGGCAATGGACTCCTTTTCGATGTCTATGGAATGGTCAAGAGCAGCCATAACCTTAGGTAAGTTTTCGAGTTCCTTCTCCAGGCTTTTTTTCCTGCGATCCCGGCTATGTAGGAGAAGTAAGTTTTTAAATTCGGCGTTGTTGGACAGCATTGTTTTGGGATGGGGTGATTAAGCAGATGTACAATGATGCATGCTTGGGAAGAGTATTACAAGAACTTAGCTCTTCCGATCAATCAGTGGGTTTCGTGTTGAACTATATGCAAGCTCTTTAGAGAATACACGAATAATGGATATTACAGATCGAGTAGACAAAGCAATTTTAGCGTTTTCGATGGGGGATGATGAGGGGGCGGAAGCATTGCTCAATGAATGCCTAGGTCATAACCCCCTTTGCGTAGATGCGATGAGGGCACTTTCAGAGGTTTTGCTATCAATGCAAAAGACTGATGAGGCTGAGGATATGTGTCGACGTGCTCTTTTGGAGGCACCGGAAGATTTGTCACTCATGGTCAGCTTAGCTCGGATTCTTGTAAGAAAAGGTGATAAAGAAGGAGCAGAGGAGGCTACGAGCAGGGCACGGATTCTTGGCTGGAAGGAAGAACTTGCCGAAGACGATTAGACCTATTAGAAAGAAATTTAACTGATTAATCCCAATTATTTTATCGGACAGCACTAATGCAGAACAAAAAGCACAGTTTGGAATTTGAGAAGCCTTTGCTCGACTTGGAGAGGCAACTAGATGATCTCATGCAATCCTCGCAAGATACTGATTTGGATTTTTCCGATGAGATCAGAGGAATAGAAAGAAAAATCGAACTAACTAAAAAGGATGTTTACTCAGATTTGACATCTTGGCAAAAGGTTCAATTGTCAAGGCACCCGAACCGACCATACGCCTTGGATTACATTGAGCGGGTTTTTGTTGGGTTTGAAGAATTGCATGGAGATCGACTCTTTAAAGAAGATGCCGCCATTGTTGGCGGTCCAGCTGAGCTTAATGGGCGTAAAGTGATGGTTCTTGGCCAGCAAAAGGGAAGGAATACAGAGGAAAACCTAAAAAGAAACTTCGGTTGCCCTAATCCCGAAGGCTACAGGAAGGCTCTACGGCTCATGAAAATGGCCAACCGGTTCAACCTCCCTATTATATCGATCATTGATACCCCAGGAGCATTCCCTGGAATTGGAGCGGAGGAAAGGCATGTTGCCGAGGCGATTGCTGTAAATTTAAGGGAAATGGCTTCTTTTCAGGTTCCCATCATTGCGATTGTCATTGGCGAAGGAGGTTCTGGTGGAGCGCTTGGCGTCGCCGTAGCGAATAGGGTCATGATACTTGAAAACGCCTATTACTCCGTGATTTCCCCGGAAGGTTGCGCTGCCATACTTTGGAAGGACCGGGCATTTTCTTCTGATGCAGCAGAAGCATTGAAACTTGATGCCGACGAGTTGCTGAGTTTAGGAATTGTGGATGAAGTACTTCCCGAACCTACGGGGGGTGCCCACAGAAGTTGGGACGATACTGCTCAGACTGTTGCAGATGCTTTGACGAAAGAGTTGTCCTCGCTTTCGAAAGTAAAGAAAGACCAACTTGTTCAACTACGGTATGAAAAATTCCGTAAAATAGGTGAGTTTCTTAGCCCCTAAGCTAATCTCTAATTACGATTTCTGAAGCCTGTTGCACTTCCATCGTCATTTTGATCAATAACACCAATCATGTCGTTTCTCAGGCGGGCACGCATCTGCTGAGTAGCTTCAATTTCTCGCATCAGGTTATTGTTGTCTGAGTTGAGGATAGCAATACGGCGATTGTATTCGTTTTCTCTTGCCTGGCTGTTAAGCAAATCGTTTTGCAAACGATTGTTGTCGGCCTCATATTTCTTCAAGTTATTTTGCAAAGAGAGTTCTCTGCCGGCTATTTGATTGAGTTGTAATTGGAGTTGCTGGGACTCTCTTGCGAGTTCTTCGTAAGCCATGTTTCCACTGTCCTTGAATTGTGCTAGTTCACTCTGCAATTGAATATTACGGTCTTCCATTGTCCGGACGTTTTCGTTGAGGAGTCTCTCATTTCCGACCGCTTGGGTTAGTTGGATTTCCAATTGACGGGATTTGTCTTTGTAGAAATCACTCTCGTCCTTGAGGGCACTTGACTCTTGTAATAAGGCTTGATTTTGCGAATCGATATTGCGAACTTTTGACACTAAGCCTTGTTCATTTGTGTTCATATTCTGAAGTTCGACTTTCATTAGGTCGATTGCTTCTTCCATACCGTAGTTTTCCGATTCGAGATTTTTGGTTTTGGATAGCAGCATTTCGTTTGCGTCCCGAAGACCGAGAAGTTGGTCTGAAATCCTAGACTCCTCTAGACCCAATGAGGTTAATTCGGAGCGTAGCAATGATAATTCTCCTTTCATTCCAGATTCCGACAACTTGAAGTCGTTATTTCTTGAAATCAACTCACCAAGGTCGCTTTTCAAATCATCATTGAGAGCTTGTAAGTTGTCAATTTGCTCACCTTTCCTTGTTGATTCGAATTTTAATTCGTTTGACAAGTTTCTTAACGTTTCAATTTCAGCAAGCATCGCTTCGTTTTCTACCTCAAGGTTGCGGTAACGATCCTTTGCCAATTCTCCTTCGTCAGTAAGGTTGGCATTTCTGTTCTTTAGTAAATCTTCCGCTCCCGCCAACCGAGCCACCTCATTTCTTAAGCCGTTGATATCTTCCTTTAGTTTGATTTCATTGTTTTCAAGTCCTTTAACTTGAGAATCTTTACTTTTAAGGATAGCTTCTGTGTCATTAAGACGAGCTGTCTGCGAATCTAAATCAATTCCAATGCCCGATAACCTTTGTTTAAGAGTGTCGTTTTCCCTTTGCAGTTTATCACCAAACGACTTTAGCCTCTTGTTTTCAGCAGAAAGTGTATTGTTGTCGGCCAAAACACTATTGGCCCTTCTTTGAATAGTGGATTTCCCGAGTTCCAAATCCCTGATTTTAGAGTAGTTACTTTTTTCCTGGGCGTCGAAGGACTTTTCCGAATTGGTAAGCCTTCTGTTCTCAGCAGTAAGTTCTTTGTTTCTTTGAGCGAGTTCCTGCTCGTCTGCTTTTAGTTCGAGAAGCTGTCTTCGAAGCCTTGCATTGTTGTCGTCCAAGTATTGGTTGCTAGTTGTCGTTCGCATACCGTCTTGCTTGATTTTTGACAGCCGGTTTTCGAGTGTTGCAACTTGGGCTAGGGCCTCATTGAGCGACTGCCTCAATTCGTCGTCGGCCTCTGCTTCAATAATTTTTGGTTTACTCTTTGTTGCAATGAGCCCTCTGGTTTTCTCTATCAAAGCATTGTGTTTCGTAACCAGCTGATTGTATTGCTCGATGAGGTATTCCGGGTCTCGTAACTGAGATTCGGACTGCCCGAAAATAAAAAGAGGAGCTGAGAGGAAAAGAACAAGTTTGAGTGAGCAGGTAAAATTCATATTAAAATAGTATTGGTACCCCAACATTTCATCATTGAAGATTGAAAACAAGAAGAAATTTTAGTATACTTAAATACACGATTTAAGAGCAGGAGGCTCTTTTCAGTCTATCGTTAATGGCTTCTGCCATTCCATTGGTTTCATCTATCAAAGTGAGATGTATGGTTTTCTTTTTTGCTCGATCGGCTTTTTTTAATGTAGAGTATAGGTTTCTCCCTATCCCGATTGAGTCTCCGTTTTCAGAAAAAATCATGACTTTTGCAGAATGAGAATCGAACAAAGGCAAGTATTCTTTGCTCGGTATGATGATCAAATTTTCAGATGAAGAGGGTGCGAGTTTCAACAAAGTTTTTAGGTTCGGGTACAGACGGACGGGAGTTTTGGGAGCATAGTGCTTTGCTGAAAGACCAGGGGATTTATGTGGGGAGCCAGTTTTAAATGTTGAATTTTTCGAAATTATTTCTTTTCCAGTGGCATTTATCAAGTCAGTCGGTGAAATTGGACCTGGTCTTAGTATTGTAGGCGTTTCGCCAGTAAGATCCAAGACAGTCGATTCTAAGCCAATTTCACATTTACCGCCGTCCAAAACGGAAGGACATACATCACCGAACGAGTTTAAAACTTCTTCGGCAGAGGTTGGGCTTACCGTTGAGTATGGATTGGCACTTGGTGCTGCAAGTGGCTTACCGGTTGCTTGTAGTACTTTCCTAAAGAGCGGATGTGAGGGGGAACGAATTGCCACTGTTTCTAAACCTGATGTGACATTATCGGGGACTATCTTCTTTTTTGGAAGGATTAAGGTTAATGGGCCAGGCCAAAATTTTTGGCAGAGTAGCTTGCAAACTTCACTTGGGTATGAAATTTCTAGTGCTTGGTCAAAGTTCAGCAAATGTACAATAAGAGGATTGGAAAAAGGTCGAGATTTGAGTGCGTAAACTTTATCAACAGCACTCGGCTCAAGAGCTAAGCAAGCTAAGCCATAAACGGTTTCCGAGGGTAAAGCAACCACGCCACCTTTAAGTAGCGTGTCTACGCAAAGACTAAAGGTGACTTTAGGCAATGAAGCCGTATTCTATATTTTTGAGGCAACGGCTTATTCCGCCAATTGCATGTGCCTTGATTTCTTTATAAGTTTAGAGACCTTGCGTTGTTGCATAGGCGTCAGACCAGTGTACTTCCTTAAAAGAATTTTACCAGTATCAGTTGTGTATTTAGAAAGGGCTTCTTTATCCAGAAATGTATAATTTTCTGGGTTACGGCTTTTCGCAGGTTGAGTTTCATCTTGTGACATCTCACAAAAAAAACATGTTTTGTTTGAAAATGCAACGCCAATTGGACTATTCGTTAGACGAAAGAAAAGCTGTTAGAATTCTTCGTTGACGAGAGACTAAAAGCGGGGCATTATACACACCTTATGAAAGTTGTATCCTCAATCAAAACTCTCAAAAACAGACACCCTGATTGCAAAGTCGTTCGCAGACGCGGTAGGTTGTATGTTATCAACAAAACCAATCCCCGCTTCAAAGCAAGACAAGGATAATTTAGTGAAAAAGGACATTCATCCCATTTCCAACGCTGTTTGTTTCGTAGATGTTTCAAGCGGAAAAAAGTTTATTTGCAGGTCCACTGCAAACTCTAAGAAAACCGAGAATATAGATGGGGTCGACCACCATGTTATTGTTAGGGATGTAACCATGGATTCGCATCCAGCTTACACTGGCGAAAAACGATTCGTAGATACTGCTGGCCGAGTCGAAAAATTTCAAAGTAAATTCTCGCGCAGGTCTTAGAATTTGTGTGATACTGTAAATTCGTTTACAGTATGGCTTATAGTTTTATATCGAATTGTATTAGTTACTACTCGGCACTAGTCCTTGTTATAGTTATTTTACCTTTTGGTTTGAGGGGTGACAGTATTGATATGGTACATATCAAATCTGGAAGTGCTTTTATAGGGGATGACTCTCACCTAGACGACGAAAGGCCTTCGCATCGGGTTGTCACGAGTGACTTTTTCATCGATGTATACGAAGTAAGCATTTGGGATTGGGACAAAGTTGCCAATTGGGCCTTATTAAATGGTTATCAGTTTTCTAATTCCGTAAAGAAAAACAAAAAAGGGCCCTGGTGGTACCAAGGAGTATCCCCTTTGCTTTTTCCTATGAATATGGCCGATTGGTATGATGCGGTGAAATGGTGCAACGCAAGATCCGAACTTGAGGGTCGGCTTCCCGTCTATTTTGAGGATAGTAACAAAACCATCGTATACCGGTCTGGGAACATTGATCTTAATGAGAGCCATGTTAAATGGAATGGTACTGGGTACAGACTCCCAACCGAGGTAGAGTGGGAAAGAGCTGCTCGAGGCACATTTCCTAACGCAGGGCAGTCATACAGTTGGGGGAATTCATTTTTAAGCGGATCTCTTGCAAATTATTCTCTCAGCGGTGACCCTTTCGACGACGCGATCACACCTGTTGGGTATTTTAACGGCCGGCAAAATATTATATCCAACGAAAACAGCAGAGGGGGTGAGCTAACTATGCACAAAAATATGGCAAATGGATTTGGTATCTATGACATAACAGGAAATGTAAGCGAATGGTGTTGGGATTGGTATGATGCCAAATGGTACTTTAATGTAGAATCACGAAACAAAAATACAAGAGGACCGACTATCATGCAATTGTCGGATGCCCGACCGCGTCGCGTCGCCCGTGGTGGAAACTACAAAAGCTATTCCGAAGGGGATCGGGCGGGCGGGAATTCACTAAGAATTGCATACAGAGGAGCACATCTTCCTAACCTAGGGTCACGAATGAGGGGAGTACGTTGCGTTCGAGCAAATTTTGAGGATCCGCTTTGGGTTACTGCTGTTGCCTGGATGAATTTTCCCAATTGGTATTTTTTGGATTGGTTTGGGTATTACTACAAATCACAACATACATGGGTCTATCATGGAGATTTTGGCTGGATTTACCCCAGTGGAAAGGGTTCTTATGATAATTGGATTTATTTTCCGCAACACGGGTGGATATGGACGAACCGCTTCTCCTATCCATATTTTTATTCATCCATCGATTCGAATTGGTACAAATACGATACATTGGGTTCGGAACTTGGCTGGTTTGAAAGGTCCACGGACCAAGGTCGTTTCCGGTGGGGCAGGGTGTTCGCTCGTTGATTGAAAGGGTTTAGGTCGCAGATAAAACCTGATATAAAGTACGAATTCGAGAAAATTTGAAAAAAAAGAGAATTTCACTTGACGAAAGACCCTTTAAGTGGTTCTTTGGAAACCTTTCTCTCATTTTTGAGGGGTTGTTCTTTGAAAGTTATTTTGTGTGATCTATATTGATGGGTCACCGGTCATATTTTTTTGAATACCGAGTTAATGTAAATTAACTCAAGCCTGT
>Ga0055584_100001881_pt1 | contig 20668 bp, 20 predicted proteins | sample OSDHelmetaG_FD_58716 | JGI IMG/M metagenome (GOLD analysis project Ga0055584, IMG submission 58716) | Pelagic marine sediment microbial communities from the LTER site Helgoland, North Sea, for post-phytoplankton bloom and carbon turnover... | ecosystem: Environmental > Aquatic > Marine >...
TCCAGTGCAAGACTCTGCGATGGCGACAGTCTTTCCAGTTACTGAGAGCTCGTTGACTAGCGCTTCCGCCAACTTACGAATTAATTCGTGATCAGCCATTTGTATCGATTCAGTGGGTCCGATTTAGTTGTCTACATCGTAACGATCGTGAGCCTACTTTGCATCATGATCAATAGAAATTCATTTTCCTTCGCTCAGAAACGAAAAAATATTCTATCCTGAATCTCGTCCAAATGCCGCACGGGGCTATATTATGCGGAGATCAGAACACTGACTATCAGCAATAACTTAAAGAGATTCATACAACTCCAAATGTTTATCCGTCATCGCGGCGATTGAGAATTCGTTCTTCATTCGCGCTCTACCAGCTTCACCAAATTCGCGACGCAGTGGCTCACTGTCGATCAGAGTTGCTATAGCGGCTTGCAGCTCGTCCACAGATTCAGGCGTCACGAGTACTCCGGTCTTGCCGTTATCCACAGCTTCCGGCATTCCTCCAGCATCAAATCCCACCACGGGAACGCCAGCTGCAGCGGCCTTAAGCGCCACAACGCCTAAGCCTTCGGTTAATGCCGGATGGGCAAATAAGTCGAAGCATCCAACGAAGTCATCAAGATCATCGCGAAAGCCAGCGAATTGAACCACGCTATCGAGCCCCAGTGACACTGCTTGCGCGCGTAGCTGGTTGTTAAGGTAACCGTCGCCGAATATCACCAATCGAAAATTTGGGTACCTATCCTTCAATGCAGCCGCTGCCTGCAATAAGTATCGATGGCCCTTGCGTGGAATTAACTGCCCAGCTGCGGCTATCGCAATCATTCCCTCATCAATACCGAATTCACTCCGGAACAACTCGTAATCCGGTTCGCGCGAAAATGCTGCCGCATCGACCGCGCTCCGAATCACTGTAATTCGTTCGGCTTCCACATGGTGCTCTCGCAAGACCGATGCGATCGCCTCAGAAATCGCGATTATTTTCTTGAATGGTTTGTAGCGCAGCGCCGCCAGCAGACGTATCTCGGTGTGGTCTACTCGACGAGACATTACTGCCGGAATATCGGCATAAGATGTGGCGAGACCGCCCAGAAAATCAGCGCCCCGGCGACTGTGACAATGAACTATGTCCGGTGCCTGCTCCTTCAGGAGCTGTAATAAACGATATGCGAACGGCAAATCCAGATCACCAGCACAGAAGAGATTTTGCACCCGAATTCCAGCTTGGCGAGCCACGCTGTCGATGCCCGAATCTGGTGGACAAACGAGTATATTATCGTGACCACGTTCACGTAACGCATTAATCAGGTAGACAACCTGCTGTGGGCCGCCTAAAAAATGGCGCCCAGTTTCGACATGCAGTATTTTCACGCGTCCATGGTACTAAAAATAACAACATAAAAGCCGAAGTAACTCACGTCCACACACCGAAGAGAATTAATAGGTACTCAACTGGTTTTTATATTAATTATATCTTTGAGTATTATTCAGTGCGCGGCGCTCGGAGTCGGATGCCAGTTTCCTTGAGTTGTGCTTGGGAAACTTCGCCCGGTGCGTTGGTTAATGGGCAGCTGGCAGTCTGTGTTTTCGGAAAAGCAATGACATCGCGAATACTGTCCGCACCTGCCATCAACATGACGATTCGATCAAGCCCGAACGCAACACCGCCGTGCGGCGGGCAGCCGTACTGTAGTGCTTCGAGCAGGAAGCCGAACTTCTCGTCCGCTTCTTCTTTGCTGATGCCCAGCAGATCAAAAACTGTGGCCTGCGTTTCCTGATCGTGGATTCGAATCGAACCACCGCCGATCTCGGAGCCATTCAAGACCATGTCGTAAGCCCGGGATAGTGCTTCGCCAGGGTTCGCTAGCAGTGCATCAGGATCATCGATGCTCGGCGCAGTGAATGGGTGATGCAATGCTGTCCATCGCTTGTTCTTCGCGTCCCTCTCAAACATCGGAAAGTCCACAACCCACAGTGGCGCCCAACCGTCAGAAACTAGGTCACGATCTTCGCCCACTTTGACTCGTAAAGCACCGAGCGCATCATTCACTACGCGTGCCTTGTCAGCGCCGAAGAAAATCAAGTCGCCTGTTTTTGCACCCGTGCGCTCGATAATTCCACTTATGGCTTCATCGGGAAGAAATTTAAGTATCGGTGACTGTAGTCCATCGCGACCTATATCAACATCATTGACCTTGATATAAGCCAGGCCTCTGGCGCCATAAGAAGCGACATATGCCGTGTAGTTGTCGATAACCTTCCGACTCATTTCAGCGCCGCCTGGAACGCACAGTGCAGCGACACGGCCTTCCGGGTCTGATGCCGGTCCTGCAAACACTTTAAACTCAACAGAGCTCATAAGGTCTGCGACTTCGATTAATTCGAGATCGATTCTTAAGTCAGGTTTGTCCGAACCATAGCGATGGATCGCATCGGCATACGTCATTCGCGGGAATGTCTCCGGCAGTTCGATGCCCATCGCCTCCCTAAAGAGATGACGAATCATGCCTTCCATAGCGCCCGTTACCTCATCTTCGTCGACGAAGCTCATCTCGATATCAAGTTGTGTGAATTCTGGTTGACGATCAGCACGCAAGTCTTCGTCGCGGAAGCAACGGACTATTTGGTAATAGCGATCGAGCCCCGACATCATCAGCAGCTGCTTGAAAATCTGCGGCGACTGCGGCAACGCGAAGAATTTTCCTGGGTGCGTTCGGCTTGGAACGATATAGTCCCGTGCGCCTTCCGGAGTTGCCCTGGTCAACATCGGTGTTTCGACGTCAACGAAACCATTGCCGTCAAGATAGTTACGCATGGCCATCGTTACTTTGTGGCGCAGCATCAGGTTACCGAGCATGTTTTCGCGACGCAGATCGATGTAACGGTACTTTAGGCGAATTTCCTCGTTGGCTTGCTCATCGTGATGAAAGGGCGGCGTTTCGGACTTATTGAGAATCTCGAGCTCATGCGCCAGCACTTCGACCTGACCCGTACGCATGTTCTGATTGACCGTGCCGTCTGGACGCGGCCGTACGAGGCCCTTCACGTTCAATACATATTCAGAGCGAATCCGCTCGGCTTGCGCAAAAATCTCAGGCCGATCTGGGTCAAAAACGACCTGTAACAGCCCTTCCCGATCGCGCAGATCGATAAAAATGACGCCACCATGGTCTCGCCGCCGGTGAACCCAGCCGCAGACCTCAATCTCAGTTCCGTTGAGAGATTCGTTGATCTCTCCGCAATAATGGCTACGCATCGTCATTTGAAAGAAAAGCCCGTAAAAAAAGAGGCGGAATGGTACGGGCTGGACGCCCGCTTATCAAGCTGACTCGTCCGGCACATCAAGTGGAAGTTCGGCTGCCTGTTCCTTGGTCCATGGTGGGATCACAACGCCCAGAGAGATAATCATCTTGAGCGCCTGATCAACCTCCATATCCAGTACCGTAATATCCTTCCGTGGGACGATGATAATAAAGCCGGAAGTGGGATTCGGCGTGGTCGGTACAAAACAACAAACGACGTCTTCGCCCGTTCGTCCCTGAACTTCGCCCAGCTTCGAGGATGTCTGGAAGGCCAGGCTGTACAACCCCTTACGCGGGTATTGAATCAGCAAAACGTGCTTGAATGATTGGTTGGAATCAGAAAACACCATTTCCGCGAAGTTCTTTGCGCCGGAATAGACGGCTCGCACAAACGGGATACGATCCATTAAGCTTTCCCAGCCACCGACAAACGCCCGGCCGACGAAGTTTGCCGCCAGTAAACCCGTTAGCAGTAATACGACGATCGCAAGAATCACGCCCAATCCAGGAATATTTACACCTAATAGGGCCTCTGGTCGATAAGGCGCAGGAATCAGCAGCAGCGTTCGGTCCATGAGACCAACCGCAAAGCTCAGTAACAGATAGGTAACTACGAGTGGCACCCAAACGAGAATACCTGCAACCAAATATCGACGTATGCGCTTCAAGCGGATTTCACCTTAGTATCCATGCTTTTCTTTTTTGTCTCGGTTTTCTTAGTCGGCTTCTCCACGTCCGTGGACGTCTTCGCCGGTTTTTTATCTGAATCGCTCGCAAGATTGCGCTGATCCCCCGTCTTAAAGTCGGTCTCATACCAACCCTTACCCTTCAATCGAAACTTTGGTGCAGACAGCATTTTCTTGAGCGACGGTTCACCGCACTCAGGACAGTCGACCAGCTTCGGGTCATTTATTTTTTGCAGAGCATCGAGGCTGTGTTCGCAGCTCTTGCAAGAGTAACCGTAAATCGGCATCTATCAAAACTCCATATGCACTTAGGGTGCCGAGGGCTGGCAATTATATCTTAGTTATTGATTGGTGACCTCGCGCATCAAGCTGCGCTCAAAATTGCGGCTAGAAGATTGTTTGCAAAGGGTCTTCGGTCCGACGAAACTAACCATTCGACCGCAGGTTGGGTCGCGCCGGTACGAGTGGAAGCGATCCTCATCCAGATAAGTGCAAAAACCACCGCCAGAAATTTCGGAAATACCGGCGGCCGTCAATCGTTGGCGCGCCAGAGCGTAAAGGTCACCCTGCCATCGACCTCGAGGATTGGCGGCAAAACAGGCCTCAGCATCGGAGTCGTGCGCCATAAATGCGGCTCTGACTTCATCGCCGATCTCAAATGACGGTTGGGAGATCGCCGGCCCGAGCCACGCCATCAATTCAGCGGCATCAACTGCCATTTTATCGACTGTGTTTTCCAGAACACCTGCTGCTAGGCCGCGCCATCCTGCATGCGCTGCAGCAAACACAGTGCCATCACGTGAGCAAAAAAGGACGGGCAGACAATCTGCCGTTCGAACAACGCAAACCATCCCCGGCGCTCCATTGACTAATCCGTCAGCTTCTGGTGGCTCCGCAAATTGAGCCGCTGTAATCACCGTGACACCGTGGACTTGATTCATCCAGCAAGGAACTCCCGGCACCGGCAAAGATGAGTCGTCCATTGTACGAAGCGTTGTACCGGCGACAATCGATGCAGGGGCCATCCAATCCGCGGCAATCCAGTCAAGCACTGGCGGCATCTCGGCGCATTGTATCGGCCAGCATCATGAAGTCTTTTGGTGGTGAAATGTCGAGATCAATCATCTCCTTGGTGACAGGATGGATAAATGCCAGTCTAGTCGCGTGCAGTGCCTGGCGTTTGAAGTGGCGTAATACCTGAATCATTTCTTCAGATGCGCCTTTGGGCAACGCCAAACGCCCACCATAGACCTGATCTCCGACCAACGCATGTCGACGGTGTGCGAAATGCACCCGAATTTGATGTGTGCGCCCCGTTTCGAGCTTCACATTTACATAGGTGAACGCAGCGAAGCGCTCTTTCACCGTGAAATGGGTGACTGCCGGCTTGCCGTTTTGTTGCACACTCATACGTTTGCGGTCGACCGGGTGACGCGAAATCGGCTCGCTGATCATTCCGCCGCCGGTCAAGGCGCCATTGCAAATAGCGAGGTAATGCCGAGAAATTTCTCTGTCTTCTAGCAATCGCACCAACGCGGTATGGGTCGTCAAGGTCTTAGCCACCACCAATAATCCACTAGTGTCTTTATCCAATCGATGAATGATGCCGGCACGCGGAACTTCCTCGAGTGCCGGACATCGGTGTAATAGTCCGTTCATGAGTGTGCCGGCCGGATTGCCGGCCCCGGGATGCACAACCAGCCCAGCCGGCTTATTGACGACGAGAAGCTCGTCGTCCTCATGCACAATATCGAGCACAATGGGCTCCGCTTGCGTCCTGACATTGACCTCCATCTGCGCCACAAGCTCAACAGTTTCCCCGCCAGAAACGGCGTCACGCGGACGTTTTGGCCCTCCCTGGACCGTAATAGCTCCGGCCAGCAACCAGTCCTTCAGTCGGCTTCTCGAATACTCGGGAAACATCCGCGCCAAAGCCTGGTCCAACCTCAAACCGGCAAACTCATCGGGAATCGTATTTATTTGTTTTTCGGCGCTCATGATTAGGCCCTAGTTTACGGTATACTCGCCGACCTTGAACCGCCCAGCAGGCGGCGTATGCACCTTCGATAGATTTTGTAGACGATAGTATGCAATTAAAATTACAACTCAACCCGCTATTTGTTCGACGCGCCCGTTTATTCGTGCTCGTTATTCTTGGTACAAGCCTTCTGGCCTGTGGAGGCAAGGACGAACAACGCTCTCAAGTGGATGACCTCAGCGAGGCGTACGAAACGGCGCAAGAAGCAATAGAAAATGAGGATTATCGAAAGGGTATTGCGATTTTTGAGGCCATTCAGGCTCAATTCCCGTTTAGCGATGTTGAACGACAAATTCAGCTGGAGCTCATGCACGCTTATTATCAAAGCAGTCAGCTTGAACAAGCGGTAGACGCCGCCGATACCTTTATTCGTGAAAACCCGGTCCACGACCGTGTCGATTACGCCTTGTACATAAAAGGCTTGTCTTATTTTGAAGGTGAAGCTGGACTCTTGGAACGCTGGTTCCGACAAGATACAACCAAACGGCCGCCTGGAGATACGGATCTCGCGTATTTAACCTTTCGCCGCTTGATTGAGCGTTATCCCGACAGTGATTATTCGGCGGACGCTCAACAGCGCATACTGGCCATCAAGGAGCGAATGTCGACTTACGAAAACTACATCGCCGGATATTACTTGCGCCATGGTGCCTATGTAGCTGCGGTTAATCGGGCCAAGTTTGCTTTAGAGGAGTACAACGGCGCTTCCGGAAACGCGGAGTCACTACGCATCATGGCCGAGGCCTACGATGCACTTGGAATTAGTGATCTTCGAGACGATGCGCGTCGGGTTCTTGCCGCCAACTTTCCAAACGACGGAGACTATGTAGAAGTCGGCCAGCCGAAAGGTGGATTGATGAAATGGATAAACGATCGCTTCCCATTTAAAACTAAACTCAATTAGTGCGGGAATTTGTAACCTGAGGTAATCGGGTAACGCCAATCCCGGCCGAACGCGCGGCCACTGATTCTGACACCTGGCGGCGCTTGACGGCGCTTGTATTCATTACGTTGCACCATCTCCAAAATTCGGACGACCGTATCCCGTTCAAATCCACGTTCTGTAATTTCCGCGACAGAAAGGTCCTCCTCGATAAACGCCTCGAGGATTGAGTCAAGGACATCATAGTCAGGCAACGAATCACTATCTTTCTGATCCGGCCGCAGCTCGGCCGACGGCTCTCGTGCAATGACCCTTTCTGGTATGGCCGCACCGAGCGAATTCCGATACCTGGCCAGACGATAGACCAGCGTCTTGGTGCAGTCCTTGATAGGAGCAAAGCCACCAGCCATATCGCCATATAAGGTCGCGTATCCAACGGCCATCTCGCTCTTATTGCCCGTGGTTAGCAACATGCGTCCAGTCTTGTTCGATATCGCCATCAAGAGTAATCCTCGGCAGCGAGCTTGAATATTTTCTTCGGTTACATTGGGTTCGCGTTCGCCAAGCACCAGATCCAGTTGCGCAATCGTTGCCTCATACATGGGCTCTATCGAAATCACATCGTAGCGAATACCTAGCATCGCTGCCTGCAAAGCCGCGTCTTCCTGACTCATGTTAGACGTGTAACGAAACGGCATCATCACGGCGCGTACGCGGTCAGGTCCGATCGCATCATAAGCAATAGTCGCAACCAGCGCCGAATCGATCCCGCCTGACAGGCCGAGAATAATGCCCGGAAAATCGTGTTTGGTAATGTAGTCTCGAGTGCCTGCAACCAGTGCTGTGTAAGCGCTGGCGTCAGCATCCAATAGATCCGCGGAAATCCCAGCTTGCAGTACAACGCCTGACGCCGATGCTTGTAAATCGACTGCATGAAGACCTTCCTCAAATGCAGGTGCACGGAATGCCATTTCTCCATCGGCCGACATGGCGAATGATCCACCATCAAATACCAGCTCATCCTGACCACCGACCATATTGACGTAAATGACAGGAAGCTGGACATCCATTATCCGCTTTTTTACCTGCGTCTCACGCGTTGCCTGGCTGCCTTTCTCGAAGGGCGATCCGTTGATAGCGATAATGCATTCAGCACCAGCAGAATGAGCACTATCCATCGGGCCGACATTCCAAACATCCTCGCAAATATTCAGCCCGATGCGAATACCATTTAACGTAAAGATCGAAGTATCGTTGCCGCGCGTAAAATAGCGCTCCTCATCGAAAACACTGTAATTGGGCAGCGACTGTTTGCGGTAATGAGCAAGCATTTTGCCATCGCGAATAACCTCGCAGGCATTGTAGATCTTGCCCTGACTGTATTCCGGGAAACCAATTAGAACTGCGATGCCAGAGATGCTCTCGCTAATCTTCACCAGCGCGCTTTCGACTAAGCAACGAAGACTGGCTTGAAACAGGAGGTCTTCCGGCGGATAACCGCAAATGCTGAGCTCCGGAAAAATGACAAGATCAGCATCAAGATCATCGCGAGCTTGTACAGAATAGGTAATTATTTTTTCAGTATTACCGGCTATATCACCGACCGTCAGATTAATCTGAGCCAACGCGACTTTGACATTGTGGTCCATACCTAACTCCGGAGCACCAAGACTTACGAGTTAATAACTTCCAGCATTTTCGAGCCAAGCTCTGCCGGTGATCGAACTGTTACAACGCCAGCAGCATCTAACGCCTTGAATTTGTCCTCAGCGGTACCTTTGCCGCCAGCAATAATTGCACCGGCATGTCCCATACGTTTTCCTGCGGGCGCCGTTACGCCCGCGATATAAGCAACGACAGGCTTAGTAACATTACTCTGGATGAATTCAGCGGCGGCCTCTTCGTCCGTCCCGCCAATTTCGCCGACCATGATTATACCGTCGGTATCTGGATCATCCTGAAATAACTCCAGACAATCGATGAAATTCATACCGCGCACCGGGTCGCCGCCAATACCGATGCAAGTACTCTGCCCCAGACCGTTCGTTGTCGTCTGATACACCGCCTCATAGGTCAGTGTGCCCGACCGGGATACGACGCCGATGCGCCCTTTTTGATGGATGAATGCCGGCATGATACCGATCTTGCATTCGTCCGGCGTAATGATGCCTGGGCAGTTCGGTCCAATCAGGCGGCAGTTATTGTCGCGCAATGACGATTTCACCCTGACCATGTCGTTAATGGGAATACCTTCAGTAATGCATACGATCAACGCGACGCCCGAATCGGCCGCTTCAAGAATCGCATCCGCCGCAAACGATGGCGGCACATAAATCATACTGACGTCCGCGCCTGTTTCCTGCACAGCTTCTTGCATCGTGTTGTAGACGGGAACACCAAGATGCTCGGAGTCACCGCGACCTGGTGTGACACCGCCAACAACCTTGGTGCCATAATGGATGCACTGTTCGGTATGAAATGAACCTTGATTGCCAGTGATGCCCTGGCAAAGAATCTTACTGTTTTTATTAACCAAAATACTCATTAAATTCTTCTCTATCAGGCTGCCGAGGCAACTACCTTGAGTGCTGCGTCAGTAAGGTCATCAGCCGCAATGATGTCGAGTCCACTATTTGCCAGAAGGTCGCGGCCTTTTGTTACGTTTGTGCCCTCCAGTCGTACGACGACCGGAACACTGACACCGACTTCTTTGACCGCGTTGATAATTCCCTCTGCGATCAGGTCGCAACGCACGATGCCACCAAAAATATTAACTAAAATTGCAGCAACATTTTCGTTGGAGAGGATTAGCTTGAATGCTTCTGAGACACGCTTGGCCGTTGCGCCACCACCGACATCCAGGAAGTTCGCCGGATCACCGCCGTGCAACTTGATAAGATCCATTGTCGCCATCGCAAGCCCAGCACCGTTAACCATGCAGGCAATATTGCCATCGAGCGAGACATAGTTCAGATCATGCTCTGCTGCTTCTCGTTCCGCCTCATCTTCCTGGCTCGGATCTCGAAGTTTAGCGATTTCTTTTTGTCGAAATAGAGCACTAGCATCGACATTGATTTTTCCATCAAGCGCGATGATATCGCCCGCCATATTGGTGATAAGAGGATTCACCTCGATCAAACTAGCGTCCGTGTCAACATACAACTGATACAGTTTCTTAATAAGATCGCCGAATTGCCGTATTTGCTTCTTGTCGAGCCCGAGACCGAAGGCCAGTTGACGCACCTGATAGTCCTGTAGGCCAGCATCCGGGGCGACCGTAATCGCGAAAATCTTCTCGGGCGTTTCTGCAGCCACCTTCTCGATGTCCATGCCGCCCGCAGCCGACGCTATGAAGGAGATACGACTGACCTCGCGATCGACTAGCATGCTCAGATACAGCTCGCGATCAATCTCGGAGCCTTCTTCAATATAAACCATGCTAACCGGCAAACCCTCCAGTCCTGTCTGGTAAGTGACCAGTGTCATGCCCAGCATTTCATCCGCACATTTGCGAACCTCATCGAGCGTACGAGCGAGCTTGACGCCACCCGCTTTGCCACGACCGCCAGTGTGAGCTTGAGCTTTTACGACCCAGAATTTACCACCAAGTTCCTCGGCCGCCTTGACGGCTGCATCCGCAGAGTCAGCGGGAATGCCTCGCGGGACAGCTATACCGTATTCCCTGAATAAGATTTTTGACTGATATTCGTGAAGATTCATTGGATTTCTTATGTTGACGCAGAGGATTTCGCAATAGCGGCGAAAAAGACGGCGTATTTTGTAGGTTTGCGGGACCCATGTCCATATTCAGTCTACAATTCGCGAATGAATCAGACTCAAATTCATGGAGAAAACGAGATGAAAAAACAACAAGGCTTTACACTTATTGAACTGATAATCGTTGTAGCGATCATTGGTATTATGGCTGCGATCGTTATTCCTGCTTACCAGGACTACACGATCCGCACACAGGTTGCTGAAGGCGTGACACTTTCTGGCGCTGCGAAGGCTGCTACAGCTGAGTTTCGCATGGATTCTGGAAGCTGGCCTACTGATAACGCTACCGCAGGGCTGCCTTTGTCTACCTTAATCACTGGTAAGTACACTACGGGCGTAACAGTCGGTAATGGCGGCCTTATAACCATAACGTACGGTGGTGATGCCAATGCTACATACCTCAGCGGCAATACAGTTACGATGCAGGCAACTGATAATCAGAGTTCCATTTCCTGGGTTTGTACCAGCACCTCTATAGCTAGCAAGCACCTTCCGACCGTATGTCGCCCGTAACAGGGTTATCCGACGCAATCTTTCTTACAATGTCAACTATGTCAGTTAAAAAACTCGACTTGCTAGGGTTTTTTGGACTTCTTCACTATCAATTTAATAGCTCATGCGAACCAGTGTCTCGATGCTATATCTCAAATAAGTTAGAGTTATTGCTAACTTCAGAGCTTCCTCGTCATGCTTAAAATAAGACAAAATGATGGCTTTACACTCATTGAATTGATAATCGTTGTGGCGATTATAGGGATTCTCGTGTCTCTCGCCGTTTCCGCATATCAGACCTACACCATTCGAGCGCAGATAGCAGAGGCCATCAATATGGGTGCCAGGGCGAAATCGCCGGTCGTCGACGCGTACATCCAGGATGGTGCACCTCCCACAGACAGAGCAGCTGCCGGCATGTCAGCCATCGCAACAGACTCACGTGGCTTGTACGTGTCGCAAATTGAAGTTAACGATGGCCGGGTCGACGTGATGATGGGTAACCGTGCGCATGCCGATGTTTTCGGCGACATAGTGTCATTCACGCCATACTTAACCCCCTCTGGTGGGGTCGTGTGGCGTTGTGGCGCAGCCAGTCAACCGGGTGGTGGGTCCGTTATAATGCCTGGCACTGTTTATGTGCCAACTACAGTCCTGACAAGATATCTTCCCGCGATCTGTCGAAATTAGATAAAGATCGCCGATAATGTTCGGATAACATTCCGAACACTATTTTTGCATCCGGCCTGCTCAGCTAATGGAGATTAAGAATGCTTGAACTAATAAGTGAATCTGCGCCGGTATTTATTGCTGTCGTTTTCACGTTCGCATTGTTGATCGGTAGTTTTCTGAATGTCATTATCCATCGCCTACCCATAATGATGGAACGTGAATGGCGTGATCAGGTGGCCGAGCTTCAAAAAACACCGTCTGAGAAAGAATTAATCGAGGGGCGTTTTGATTTAACCATGCCGCGCTCACGCTGCCCCTCCTGCGGAAAATTAATTACGGCCCTGCAAAACATTCCTGTTATTAGCTATTTATTCCTGAAAGGTCGTTGCGCGAATTGTAAGACATCAATATCTGCCCGTTATCCATTAGTTGAACTGTTCACTGCGTCTTTGGCAGCTATTACTGCGTGGCATTTTGGCGCTGGCATCGAAGTATTGATGGCGATCGCGTTAGCGGTAACATTGATTGCGATAGCGATGATCGATGCGGACACTCAATTAATCCCGGATTCAATCGTACTGCCCCTGATGTGGGTCGGACTCAGCATGAGTCTATTTCATCCCTTGTCAGGCGCCGGCACGCTGTTTATTAGCCCATCAGACGCCATCATTGGAGCACTCGCAGGTTATTTAAGCTTATGGAGCGTCTTCTGGCTTTTCAAGCTCATAACGGGGAAAGACGGTATAGGCTACGGCGACTTCAAATTATTGGCAGCCCTCGGTGCTTGGCTCGGATGGCAGCAACTACCGATCGTCATTATGATGTCTGCTGTTGTCGGTATAGCAATCAACGTCACCCTGATCGTATTCCAAGGCAAAGATCGAAGCGTTCCAATTCCTTTTGGTCCTTATATAGCGGCAGCTGGCTGGATCACGATGCTTTGGGGTGAGACGATAAGAAACACCTACATTGATCTGATGTTCTGAGTGACTGACGAAGAATCCAACATGCCTTTTCGAATTGGGCTTACCGGTGGCGTAGCCAGTGGAAAATCAACTGTCGCTGACCAGTTCGCGAAGCTTGGTGTTCCGATTATTGATACCGACATTATCGCCAGAGAGGTCGTTCAGAGAGGTCAGCCGGCGCTTGAAGAGATACGAGAGAAATTCGGTGATTCATTTATAAGTGCCGATGGTCATCTCGATCGCGCTGCGATGAGAGCCGCCGTATTTTCCAATCGAGACGCTCGCCTCGACCTCGAGGTAATTTTACACCCCAGGATTTCAATCGAAACAAAGTGCCGAGCAAATGATGCCGGCGGAAAATATCAAATAATTGTGGTGCCTTTGTTGGTCGAGTCGGCGCTTAGAGACTTCGTCGACAGGATTCTGGTCGTGGACTGCAGTAGAGAAGTTCAGGTCAAGCGGCTGATAAAACGCGATAACGAATCGGTAGCGCAGGCGCTACGTATCATCGCGACACAGGCCAGCCAGGAAAGTCGTCTGGAAATCGCCGATGACATTATACGCAATGACGAAGGAATTGACGCGATGCAGATTAAGGTTACTGAGCTACATCGACGCTATCGTCGCTTGGCATCGAATTGATGCCCCCAAAAAATCGACATCGCCCTATAGGCCAACTATTTGCTACAGCTCACGGTCTAGAGCAAAATAGTCCAATGGTCAAACCTGCTGGAAAAATCACTACTCAGCCTGCCCCAGGCATCGAACACTATGAACAGCCGGTTTCTGAGCGTATGCGGACGTTTCTCAGGCTTGAGTTTCTATATCATCCGATGCTCAAAAAAAGTGAAAAAGATGATGACTGGGCAACCCGTGACACGATATCCATGCTGTTGGAAATTCAGGCCATTCTCTTGCGAGGTGACGTCCGGAGTGAGGTATTAAGTGAATTAGACCATCAAATCAGTGCCTTCGAGCGATTTCAAACCCATTCCGGCGTTGATGGTGGTCGCTTGGGAAATCTAATGAATAATTTATCTAAGACCCGCGAGCAGATCTCACTTATTGGAACCGGCTTTCTGCAACCCCTGAAAGACAGCAATTTTCTGAATGCGATCAAACATAGAAGCGCTATCCCGGGTGGTACCTGTGAATTCGACCTGCCGGAGTACAGCCATTGGTTGCGGCAACCCATAGCTCGACGGCAGCAAGACCTCACCGAGTGGATACAGGCCGTTAGAACGCTTTGTGATGGCGTTAGTGAAGTACTTTGGCTAATACGAGAAAGTGCGCAGCCAACGCAAAAAACAGCCATAAACGGTATGTACCAACACAATATGCAAAAAAACGGCAATTGCCGATTATTAAGGCTGAGTCTTGCCGAAGATTCGCCACTGTTTCCGGAGATTAGTGGCAGTCAGCACCGTTTTACGGTTCGTTTCCTGGAGTGGTCAACCGTCGACAGTCGCGCTGTCCAGACCGAATGTGACGTGCCATTTCAGCTCTCAATTTGCTGAGTTTTCCAGCCTAACCTAATGCTGCCGCAGCGCTCTCACCACGGGGACATTAGCCGGCAATAATTCATTTGCATCCAGCAGCTCCGTTGGCACCCAGCGCAATTCTTGCCCCTCTCGACCGATCGGGTCGCTGTTCCACTCATTAATAATAAAGAACTCGATAGTGACAATTCTATCCTCATATTCGTGTCGTAAATTCATAAATGAAGACGAAATCGTAACTTCGATGCCGAGTTCCTCCGCGAGCTCTCTCGAAAGGGCTTCCTGAGCCGTCTCACCAGAGATGATTTTGCCCCCCGGAAACTCCCATAGGCCATGAAATGGTCCACCATCCAAACGTTCCGCGATCAAAATTCTACCCTGAGAATCGCAGAGTATTCCAGCCGCAACGTCGAAGTGATTCATGACGCTCGAACTAAGCGTGCAATTGGCCGCAGCACTGCTTGAATTTCTTACCCGAACCACATGGGCAAATCTCATTGCGACCGATTTTTCGTTTATCACGGACAAAGGGCTCAGCCGGTGGCAGCCCTGCCGGTTGAGATGTCTTGTCATGCTCGTCCAGCGCACTCGACTCAGCATGCTGAAACTTCATTGAAGCAGTTGACTGCTTACGTTCCGCCATTTTATCGAGGTCTTTTTCGCCCCGGATGCGGATGCGGGAAAGAATACTGATCGTGTCATGCTTGACCTGCTCGAGCATAGTGCCGAACATTTTAAATGCCTCCCGCTTGTACTCTTGTTTCGGGTTCTTTTGTGCGTAGGAGCGCAATCCGATGCCTTGGCGCAGGTGATCCATGGAGGCCAGATGCTCTTTCCAATGATGGTCCAGCTGGTGCAACATCACTTTCTTTTCAACGCTGCGCATCAGATCTGCACCAATATCGCCGACCCTTTTTTCATAGCTATCCTGCGCCTCTTTGATACACTTTTCGACAATACCTTCGGCGCTAATGGTCTTATTGTCTCGCGTCCAGCGAGCTACGTCCGCTCTGACTCCATACTCGGACTCAAGCGCCTGAGTCAGGCCATCCGCATCCCACATTTCGTCCAAGCTTCCCAGTGGGACGTATTGCTCAGCCGTTATTCCCACGACCTCCTCAAGAATCGCTGCTACGGATTCTTCGACTTCATCCGCATCCATTAACTCAGCGCGCTGGTGATAGACAACTTTGCGCTGATCGTTCGCCACATCGTCATATTCAAGAAGGTTCTTTCGGATATCGAAGTTGTGCGCTTCAACTTTTCGTTGCGCACGTTCAATCTGGCGCGACAACAGCTTACTCTCTATCGCTTCGCCTTCGCGCATACCAGCACGAGACAACAGGTTCTTAGTCCGTTCTGGGTCCCCAAAAATACGCATCAATGTGTCTTCCATCGAGAGGTAGAATCTCGATGAGCCCGGGTCACCCTGGCGTCCTGAGCGCCCTCTGAGCTGATTATCGATGCGCCTAGACTCATGCCGCTCCGTGCCAGTAATATGCAAACCACCGGCCTCTAGAACCTGTTCGTGGCGTTGTTTCCATTCGCCTTCCACTGCCACAGTATCGGCATCGCTCCCATATCGCTTTCGAGCGTCTTCCAGTGCGGCCTCAAGGCTTCCGCCAAGCACAATATCGGTACCTCGACCTGCCATATTGGTCGCGATCGTAATCGCACCAGGTCGACCTGCGTTCTGTACTATTTGTGCCTCACGTTCGTGTTGCTTTGCGTTTAGGACGCTGTGCTTGATGCCCTTACCCTTCAGCAAGGAAGACAACAACTCTGATGCCTCGATCGACGTGGTACCAACCAAAACAGGCTGACCGCGTTCAGAGCAATCGACGACGTCTTCGATAATCGCTTCAAACTTATCTTTTTCGGTTAGGTATACGAGATCGGGTTGATCGTCACGAATCATGTCTTTGTGCGTTGGAATAACGACAACTTCAAGTCCATAGATTTGCTGGAACTCGAATGCCTCCGTATCGGCGGTACCGGTCATGCCGGACAGATTATTGTATAGACGAAAATAATTCTGGAACGTAATCGCTGCAACCGTCTGATTTTCTTGCTTTATCGAAACGCCTTCTTTCGCTTCGATAGCCTGATGCAGGCCATCACCCCAACGGCGACCCGGCATTGTCCGTCCTGTAAATTCGTCAACGATGACAACTTCACCGTCTTTTACGATGTACTCGACGTCGCGCTGGTACATGGCGTGAGCGCGCAGTGCCGAACCCAGGTGGTGTAGTAATTTAATATTGGCTGCGTCGTAAAGGCTCTCCCCTTCTAACAGTAAACCAGTCTGGCTCATTAGGGCCTCAACTCGTGCGTGCCCTTCTTCGGTGATGTGAGTTTGTTTTGCTTTTTCGTCGACAGTGTAGTCGCCGCGCTTTACAATTCTGCAGGCAGCAACCTTGCCTTCAATTGAAGTCATTACAAGATCGGCGTCGCGTTGCTCGGCAATCTCGATCGCCTCATCAAGTGTTAATTCATCAGACTCTTCGCCACTTATCGTGACCTTATTTCCAGGAATATCGTAGTTGCTGGGATCCTCAGTCTCTTCCTGCCTAATCAACTTCGGGATCATCTTATTGATCTTTGCGTATAGATCTGTATTGGATTCTGTCGGACCAGAGATAATCAACGGCGTCCGAGCTTCGTCAATCAGGATTGAGTCAACCTCATCGACGATCGCGAAATTTAGCCCGCGTTGGGCTTTGTCCGCAGTTGAGAATGCCAAGTTATCTCGCAGGTAGTCGAAACCGAGCTCATTGTTCGTCGCATACGTAATATCCCTCTTATATGCCTCACGCTTCTCATCGGACGTTTGACCGCCTTTTGAAACCCCGACGGTCAACCCCAGAAATTCATAAATAGGGCGCATCCAGTCTGCATCACGCTGAGCAAGATATTCGTTGACCGTCACAATGTGTACGCCGTCACCACCGATTGCGTTGAGGTATGCTGGCAAAGTCGACATCAGCGTTTTACCCTCACCTGTTCGCATTTCGGCAATATTGCCAGCATGCAACACCATTCCACCAACTAGTTGAACATCGAATGGACGCATCTGCATTGTTCGCACGGAGGCTTCACGAACAACAGCGAATGCCTCGGGCAATAATTGCTGCAATGTTTCGCCATCGCCGTATCGCCGCCGAAACTCTGCTGTCTTAGCTTGCAACGCGTCATCACTAAGCGCCTTGAAGCCCTCTTCAAGCGCATTAATAGCGGCAACGGATTTCGCGTACTGACGCACCAGGCGCTCATTTCGGCTACCAAATATGCGTGTCAGAAAATTGGCCACAAAGGGCTCCTAATATCGGGTCATACAAAGGCCGCTATTCTAGAAGCGGAGAGACAAATATCCAAGCGATGTCGCGATTTATGGACGAATTAGCCGAACACAAGGAGCTATCCTACAATACGGATTCGCTCAGTAATGTCTGGGGTGTAGGGCTGGCTTACTTCGTGGATTCGCGAATGAACTTCAGCGGATCAACCTTGCTGCCATTATGCAGCACCTCGAAATGCAAATTCGGGCCAGTAGCGCGCCCGGTTTTGCCCATCAGAGCAACAACCTGCCCTTTCTTAACCTCATCTCCGATCGACACAAGGTTTTCTAAATTATGCGCATAGCGAGTCGAATACCCGTTACCATGATTGAGCTCCACCATGATGCCATATCCGTATCGGTCAGCAGACCACGTAACAATTCCATCAGCTACGGCAGCAATTTCTGCGCCACTTTTACCCGCAAAATCGATACCAGTATGAATCGCTGCCTTTCCAGTGAACGGATCGGTTCGCTTCCCAAAATAAGAAGAAATCCAACCCGCACTGACAGGTCGGCCCTGTGGGTAAACGCGATCTTTGAGGTTTTGATTCATTAGTACGCTTTCGAGAGCGTCAAGTTGCGCTTCACGATTGCTGAGTTGTTCGCCGAGCAAATTCATTGCATCAAGCATTTCGAAAGCGGCGATATTCGAGCCTGCTAACATTGACTCTTCCGGTCCACCAACCGCTGGGTTGGAGTCAAAATCAAATTCACCGTCGTCAATATTCGCCATATCGATCAACCGGCGACCCAGTGCGTCCAGACGAATCATACGAGCGTTCATTTGTGCAATACGAATGGATAGCGCGTCCAACGTACCTTCATTTTCCTGGCGGATATTGTTAATGCTGTTGCGCTGCTCGTCCAGCTTACCGGTGAGTCCCTGAAGTTCATCTAAACTTACTCTGGACGCAGTACGTGACGCATGCCATGAGCCAACCACAAAACCTGCACTTACTATGAGTGCGACAACGACGACGATAGACAGGCCAGCCGTCATGCCAGTCAGGTTCGCCTGCCGAGGTGATCTGAACCCCTTACCAAAAATAACTACATTCATTTAGTACGCCCCAGACGCGTCTCTATCGATCGCATCGGTGTTGTGCAAGTTGCGAAATCAAGGACAATTAATCCGTACGCACTTGTTCTTGTTGTTACAAACTTGCTGTCCGCGCTCACTTCGGTAGCCCCGCTGCCTTAGAAATTTCCCGCAGATCGATGGATTTGCGACCTCGTTTTTCAGCGGGTATACCTTCATTGAGAGCGAAACTATGCATAATGTCGGAAATCATTACAAGGCGAGGCTCCGGGAACGGTAACCTTGGTCACTTGAAAGAGGATGGAAACGCTAACTGCGTCACATTATCATGACCACCAGCAAGCTCAAGAATCTTCTAAATCCCAGTAACGACGGGGACTTAGGTAATCTCATTAACCGTGCTCGACGCATGGGAGAGCTCACCGACGTTCTCAGTAATGCTCTGCCAGAGTCCGACAGAAGTGCCATTGTTGCCGCAAATGTCAGGGAAGATGGTGAATTGGTGGTTATATGTGCTTCATCGGCATGGGCGTCACGCTTGCGTTATGAAACTGAAGCTTTGCTTGCGGCGGCAAAAACAGCGGGCGTCACGGCTCATACCTGCCGAATTCGGGTTAGTCAGAGTTAGAAATCAAGCGTATAACGCAGTCGCGTACGAAATGGGCGCTTTGTTTGGGTCGTCGAAGGTGACCACTTCCCACGCACTTTCATCTTCGAGCATCGCTCGGAACAATTTGTTGTTTAGATCGTGACCCGACTTGTACGCACGAATTTCACCGACGAGGTTATGACCAAGCAAGTAGGCATCACCAATCACATCGAGAATCTTATGAATGACGAATTCGTTCGCATAGCGAAGGCCATCTTCATTAAGAATGCGGTAATCGTCAAGAACGATGGCGTTATTCATACTGCCACCCAAGGTGAGATTTTGTTCGCGCAAAGCCTCTACGTTGCGTAAGAAACAAAAGGTCCTTGCTCGACTAACTTCCCTAAGAAAAGACGTCGATGAGAAATCGATTGTCGCCTGCTGACTTATTTTATTAAAGACGGGATGATTGAAATACACCTCAAAGTCTACCTTAAAACCATTAAATGGCAAAAGCTCGACCCACTTATCGCCATCCTCCACGCGTATTTTTTTCTTGATCCGAATTAATTTTTTGGCTGCGTTTTGTTCTTCGATTCCAGCAGACTGCAAGAGAAAAACAAATGGTCCAGCGCTACCGTCCATGATCGGAACTTCGGGTCCCGACAGATCGACATGCAGATTATCGATACCAAGGCCCGCCAATGCCGACAATAAATGCTCCACTGTCGCGACTTTGACGCCATCTTTTACTAGCGTCGTGCCAAGCATGGTTTCACCGACCGACCTTGGATCAGCTGGTATGGCTACCGGCTCTTCCAAATCAACGCGATGAAAAGTGATACCTGAATTTATGGCTGCCGGCCGCAAGGTCATATAGACCTTCACGCCCGTGTGCAGTCCAACTCCGGTAGCCCGAATCGTTGTTTTTAAAGTTCGTTGTCTTAGCATTTCGCGGCGAAGATTATCATAATTGGGGTCATCTTCCAAAAAGTCTTATCAATTCAATCTGTTAGAAAATTGATATGCATCATAAGTCGAGAAGTTTGTTACCGGAGTCAAGTGGGCAGCTAGCCCGGACGAATCCGGGCCAACAAGCGGAATTATCTGCCCCAGGCAGTTAGACTGCCTAGACTACAATGACCTTAGTCAGCTTGACGACGCAGGAACGCTGGAATATCCAGCAACTCCTCCTGTAAACCATTCGCTTCCAGTCTATCGCCAACAGCGCGTTGTCGTTGCACCGTCGGTTTATCCAGCGTCTGGTAGTTAGGTTCAGTTTGAGTGACCGGCTGACGCACAATACGCATCGGTGCTTCGACGTTGGCTGACTGGTGGCCGAGACCCGTTGCGACAACCGTTACGCGGATACGATCAGTCATTTCCGGATCA
>Ga0055584_100001882_pt1 | contig 20658 bp, 15 predicted proteins | sample OSDHelmetaG_FD_58716 | JGI IMG/M metagenome (GOLD analysis project Ga0055584, IMG submission 58716) | Pelagic marine sediment microbial communities from the LTER site Helgoland, North Sea, for post-phytoplankton bloom and carbon turnover... | ecosystem: Environmental > Aquatic > Marine >...
AATGCCCATGTCCCATTTGTGACTGTATTCAACAGCCTTAACGCCGAGGAACATCGTCGCGCAAACCATCGTGATCAAAATGTAAATTGAACAGTTTTTATTGCGTCCCAGTTGAGCAGCGCGGACACCCAAAGCCATCGTGAGGCTGCTAAAGAGCAACACGATTGTATTCAAGCCACCGAGGTATTTATTGAGGAAGACGTGAGCTTGCTCAAAAACCTCGGGATGGTTGGTCCGGTACAGAGTGTAAGCCACAAACAGACCGCTGAAGAACAGAATTTCGGTAACCAGGAATAACCAGATTCCTAGTTTTCCCGAGTCAAACTGTTGTTCAGCTGAGTCAAAGTGGTGGGCAATAAATTCACCGTGGTCATAGAGATCATGGTGGTCGTCGTGTGTGTCGTGTGAATCGGCAACGGCCATTTCCGGCTCCGGAAGTTTTGGCTAATTAATTTTAAAAAAGCGTTGAGAGTTATCTTATAAAAATTGCTGTCTTTGATTTAAAGTCAATTCGGCAATCCGATTAGTTATGAACAGGTTCCTTGCGGGGAGCAACTTTGGCTGGGTTAGCAAATTCGCGAGGGATATAAGTATCAAGCTCTTCATCATAGACCTGTGATTCGAAATCATAAGGATCTGTTAGCACAGGAGTGTGAATGAAGTTGTGAAAGTCAGGAGGTGAACTGGATTGCCATTCCAACGAAGCCGCACGGAATGGATTGCTGCTGCAACGTGGTCCACGCAATGCTGAGTAAACTAAAACAACAAACGACAGGAGAATTCCAAGTCCAAGCACAAAGGCTCCCACAGTAGAAAGCTGGTGAAAGATTTGGAATTCTGGATCGTAAGATGCGTAACGCCGGGGCATTCCGCGCGATCCCATGACAAACTGCGGGAAGAACGTCAGGTTAAATCCAGAGAAAACAAGGAAACAACCGACTCTTCCGAGGAAGTCGTTATACATGCGGCCCCAAATTTTTGGCCACCAATGGAAGACACCGCCTAATAACGCTGTCAATGTTCCACCCACCATTACGAAGTGAAAGTGAGCCACAACAAAGTAAGTGTCGTGAAGGTGAATGTCAGTTGAAAGTGCACCGAGGAACAGACCTGTGAGTCCACCAATTCCGAAAAGGAAAATAAATGACAGTGCGTAACACATTGGCGTGTTGAGCAGGATCGAACCCTTGTAGAGCGTAGCCAACCAGTTAAACACTTTGACCGCAGATGGAATTGCGACCGTGAAAGTGATCGCACTGAAAATCAAGGTCACGACCAATGACTGACCGCTGGTAAACATGTGGTGACCCCAGACCAGGAATCCGAGTAACGCGATCGCGACGCTCGAAAACGCAATGAAGGAGTAACCAAAAATACGCTTTTGACTGTAAACCGAAATCAATTCGCTGATCACACCCATCGCTGGAAGGATCATGATGTAAACCGCCGGGTGTGAATAGAACCAGAAGAAGTGCTGGAACAGAACTGGGTCACCGCCGTATTTCGGATCGAAAATTCCGATGTGCAACGTCTTTTCTGCAATCAACATCAAAAGCGTAATGCCGAGTACAGGTGTTGCTAAAACCTGAATGATTGCGGTAGCGTAAAGCGACCAAACAAAGAGGGGAAGCTTGAACCAACCCTGATTTTTTGCTCGCATCGTGTTAACGGTGACCAAGAAATTCAAACCTGTGAAGATCGAACTGAAGCCAAGGATAAAGGCTCCAAAAGTCGCGTAGATCACACCCGTATTCGTGTCGATACTGTACGGCGTGTAGAACGTCCATCCGGTATCCAGACCTTTGCCGGAAAGAATCGCAGCCAAAAGGCAACCAGTACCAATGATCCAAAGGTAAAAACTCGCGAGGTTCATTCTCGGGAAGGCTACGTCCTTGGCACCGAGCATCATGGGGAGCACGATGTTTCCTAACGCTGCCGGGATACTCGGAATGATGAACGAGAACACCATCACCGCACCGTGCAAAGTGAACATCTGGTTATACATGTCATCGGACAACATCTTGCTGTCAAAGGTAAACAGATGAGATCTCAGAACGAGTGCAAAGACACCCGCGAGAAACAGCGCGACCGTGACGCCAATGAGGTACATAATACCAATGCGTTTGTGGTCGAGCGTAAAGGCCCAGGACTTCCAGCCTTTTGAACAGTTCAGGAAGTTGGTTTCGGGAGTGCCGAATAGTTTTTGCCGCGTGCTTGCATCTACCATATTATTAGCCTTAGTTTCAGCAAGCTGGTTAGGCTTGCCGGTGAGTTGTAAGTTAACGAATCAATTCAATGAACTGATCAATTCCTACTTCGCATCCCCTGATTGGTCTTTAAGTTCCTTCAAGTATGCGATGACGTAATCGACGTCCTTCTGATCCAAAATCCCTTTGAAGGAATTCATTTTTGAAACCGGACCATAGCCTTCGACGATGTGTTTTTCTGGATACCAAATTGAGTCAAGAACGTAATCCTCGTCGACCAATTCGGTAGTCCCGTCAATCATTCTTTCGTTTTTACCCCAGATGAGGTTCAATGCCGGCCCGGTTGCGGGCTGACCATCCACTTTGTGACAGCCGGAGCAATGAATTTGATAAATCCGTTGTCCGTTCTCAAAGGGTGTCTTTTCTGCTTCGATCCACTTGGTATTGTTTTTACGATCCTCTTCGGAAGTATGAACAATGCAGGCAGTCTTCATTTTCGAGTGGCCGGTTCCGCAGTACTCATTGCAGGACAGCCTGTAGACCCCATCCTTAATTGGTTCGAAGTAAGCATACGTGTAACGGCCTGGAACAATGTCCATCTTTTGTCGGAATGCGGCGACAAAGAAACTGTGAAGGACATCTTCAGACTGCATGATTAGCCGGACCGGTTTGTCCCTTACTAAATGAAGCTCATTGGTCTGATCTCCGTCTTCGTAGGTAAACAACCAGCCAAATTGTTTCGCAGTCACTTGAATTTCTTCGGCGTTTTCCTTTGGAATACGCATTTCAAACCAGGTTTCCGCACCGACATAGAAAATCCAGACGAGGATGATACTTGGAAGAACCGACCAGAGAATCTCGATCGCCGTGTTGTGAGACGAACTGGGTTCCGGTGCAATAACACCGTCCTTCCGACGATATTTCACGCAAAAATAAACCATCGCACCAACAATTGCGACGAAGAAGATCAGCGAGATCCAAAAAATCGCCATGTACAGAAAATCAACTTCGCCTGCAAACGAAGACGCTTGTGTAGGGAACCAATACTCTGTGGCGAAAGGATTGGATGTACCTTCACGGACCAGCGATGAATCGGGAACCGTTGTCCCTTGCATGCTAATCGCTTCGGTGCGTTCTCGTAATTCTTCTAACCTGCTACTGTCGGTCTGAGCAAGCATTAAAGGTAATTGCCAATTCATTGTAGTTGTCTATCTCTTAGTGTGATCGTTTTAGGATCGTAATTGAACCGTTTTCAACTGAGTGGTTATCCGACGGGGGTCGGCAAGTAATCCGAGTCATCTTTTTTGGATCCTCGTCGGAAAAGCCAGTAAGGAACCAAAGTACCCAAAAGTAAAATTGCTGTAAGTGCACCACCGATTCTCATAATCGCCATTGCCTGAAAGGTATAGCGACCTGTCGATTCGTTGAAAGTGAAACACCCCAACCCGTAATTCAAAATGTTGATAGGAGATCCTATCTTTCCTTCCGCAGATTCAACCAACGCTTGCTCGATTGTGCCCGCATCGTAGTTCAAACCGTGGATGTAGCGGACAATTTTTCCCTTGGGCGAAATCAAAATAAATACCGGTGGATGAGAAAATAACTTTTGCTCTTGGACGTACTTATATTGAAATCCGCAAATGTCAGCCAGCAATTGAATGTCGTCTTCGTCACCGGTTAGAAAGTGCCAACCATCTTGAGAATTCTCCCGGTCGAACTTGCTGTACCGCTTGACGTACTTGGCCTTCGATTGCTTCGCCCGAGAAGTTTGTTCATTGGGGTCAATGCTTAATGAAACCATTTGGAAGTCTTCGTCTACTTTGAACTTAATATCCCGCAAAGTGTCCGTCATGTTTTCTAACTGAACACTGCACAGCTTCGGGCAGTCGGAGTAGTTGAATGATAGCATCACTGGTCGTTTGCCATCGAAATATTTGCCAATTTGAACGAATCGGTTTTCTTCATCGTGAAACGTAATGTCAGGAACAATGAACTCACCGGTCTGCGATTCGACTCCAATATCTTGCGCCACTTTTGGCTTTTCGTTGATACCGTATGGGTCAAATTTCTTGGATGTATCGGTGGACGTTTTGGACGATTGATCCTCGGAAGTTTGTCCAAATACGAACCCGCTCCAACTGACCACGGCGAAGCACGCGATCAGGGTTAAAGTGATTCGATAGTTTGGTTTTAAGATCATGGTTTTAAGTGTTCGTTGAGCAGCAACGTGTTTTTGGATTACTTTCCGTATTTGGAAACGACTTCTTCCATGGCCAGAGAAATAGGAACCGGAGCTTTGACGAGTTCTTCTTTCTGCTCTTCGATCTGGACAACTGAGGGCATTGCTTCAACGCCACTCGCCTTCCTAATAAGAAAACTGTTCTGCCAGTGGTAACATAACCCCTGTACAAACATAATTGTCAGCAGGGTGACCAAAGCACTGATTGCACCGACCAGAACGATCACAGGTGTATTAACATCGTCGTAGCTTGGCGCTTCGTGGGTTGTATTTGAATCGGACATCTTTTTCTTTACGCTTTGTATTTTGTTTTGGTTTGCTAATGAATCAATGACATTGAACGATTAATGAACTTCGTGGTTCAATGCTTCGCCAAGTCGAGGATCTTGGAGTGGCACGAGTGAACGATTTCCAGCGATCATGCAGAACATGGCGATGTAAACGGCAATCACTCCGACCATGCAGGCGAGGTCGATCACGATTCCCATTCCAGTCAGGGTGTAAAGGTTTGCTTCGGGGTTCATCTGTGGCATGATCAGCCAATAATGATCGACCCAGTGCATTGCTAAAATAAAGATCGCTGAAAACGCCAGCATCTTGCGGTTACGCCGGAGCCCACGTCCCATCAATAGAAAAAATGGAATGAAAAGGTGACCTACTAACAACAAGATTGAGAGTGTCATCCAACCAGGTTGATTGATTCGAAGGTTGTACCAGAAAGTTTCTTCGGGAATGTTGGCGTACCAGATCAAAAGGAACTGGCTAAAGGCGATGTAGCCCCAGAAGATCACAAAACCCTGCATTAATTTGCCGAGGTCATGGTAATGGTCGATTGTAATTTCGTCGGTGACCCGGCCGGTCTTCTGAAGCCAAAGGCCAGTCAAAAGAATTGTACAGAGAGCGCTCAAAAAGGCTCCGGCAAAAAAGTAGACGGGGAACATCGTAGAGAACCACAGTGCGGAAAGTGACATCTCCATATCAAAAGAGGAGAACACCACCGTGACTGCGAACAGAATCATTAGCGGTGCTGAAAAAGCTTGCATCCGAGAGGTTAGATTTTTGTCTCCCGATTTATCCTGCTTCAACGAATTGCTTAAAAAGAACCAGGCCATGCCGCCCCAGGCGAGGAAGTAAGCGATGACGCGAACGGTGAAAAAGTTTTGATTCAAAAACTGATACTTCATCTGCTCCAGAGGCGGCCGATTGGCCACGGTTTCAAATTCTACCTTCTCGGCGGCGGTCAGATCGTGCATCGTCCAGCCACCCTGATTCCAGCTGTAAATCATGTCGCTACCGCTGATCACCGTAGCCAGAATGGGGATGAACAGAATCCCTAATCCCAGAGCACACATCGCGTAAAGTTCCGCGACGCGTCGGACAGTAACACTCCAGCCAGCGCGGGTGAGGTGCATGATCGTGACGAAAAATAGGCAGCCTACTGAAATCGAAAGTACAAAACAAAAACTTGTCAGGTAGGTGAACATGAATCGCTTCAAGCCCTCATCGGAGCCTAAAGACAGCATAATCGCTGCGCCGATTCCGATCGCACCAACGATCAACGCCACAGGAGCGGTTCGAAGGTGCCCACCGTTGAGTGTTGTGATCGGGGAAGTGATTTTTGCAGGTCTAGTTTCGTGCATTTCAGATCTTGTCTTGTTATTTTACTGAACAGCCAGAATAGGTTGGTAAAATCCGTTCAGGTTCGCCTGAGCGGAGTCATCTAAAATTAAGGCGTTGGTTGGGTTTTATCTTCCGGGGTGGTCGCCGCCTCTGTGGTGTCGTTTGCTTCGGCGTCGTCGCCATCTTCGTCATCGCTAACAGCTAAGACCGGTTTAATACCAGTTTCTTGAAGTGCTTTTACGTAGGCAACGATCGCCCAGCGGTCTGCGGTGGGGATTTGAGCTCCATAGGGCCCCATCGTGCCACGTCCGTTGGAAATCGTTTCAAAAATCCGACCAAGTGGATTCTTTGCGGCATCACTAACGGTTGCATCATGCAACGATTTAGCAGATGTCCACTGAGCTTTGCCGGTGGCGGCCAAGGCAACGGCGCGTTGGTTAACAAGTCCATCGCCATTGGCTGCATAGCCGTGACAGGCAGCACAGTAAATGTTGAAACGAACCTGACCACGCTGCAACAATGCTTCGTCGACCGTGATTTCTTTCGGAAACTCGGTGACGTACATGCTGACATCTTCCACTGGTGGTGTCGCTTCGGCTTCGTCTTGAGTTCCAAGTCCGGTGCGAACAGCGCCTTGCGGTGTTGTCAATGAAACGGTGGGAACATAGTCGCTCTTGATACCTTGATAGAGTTCCGTGTCGGCATCAAGTTGGCCGCGGGCAATGGAGCCATCGACAGGAGCTCGCATCGCTCGTTCGTCTGCGAACAAGTAACGATCGTTCATCATGATCGGACTAAGCGTCTGAGTTTTCGATTTATCTTGCCAATCCATATCGGGAACAACATGGAGACGCGGTGCCCGACTGGTCATTCCCATCGCTCGGAAAATGGCGACCGGAGGAAGCAACAATAGAATCGCGCCCATCAAAGCGACTAATCGCAACCAACTTGGCAGATTATGATCGGTGAGGTCCTTTCGGCATTCATCGATGGAAACCGCGCCCCATTCATTAAGTTGCGCTTCGGTTGACCCTCGATCGAACTGCTCATCGGCCTGTTCGATCATCAAAAAGAATTTATCGTTCGTTGCCCGCTTGAATCGGGAAATTCGATGCAATGGATTGGAAAGCATCGGAAGTTTATTTAGGAACCACATTCCGAAGAATGTCGCGAACGCACTCGAGAGCACGATGACTTCGAAAGTCACGGGAATGTTTGCCGGAAGACTGAAATACGGCTTACCTGAAATTTTAAAACGATAGCCGGGAAACACAGGTGATTCGTCAGTGCTGAATTCACCCAGCGATCCACCGTTAGTGTACCACTGCATACCCAGGCCAATGAACACCGCGCCGACAGCGATTCCGAGAACAATGAACGGAAGAATCGTTCGCTTGATACCCAATGCTGGATCGATGCCGTGCACCGGAAACGGTGAGAATGCATCGGTCTTGGTATAACCCGCTTGTCGAGCTTGGTCACACGCCTGTACCAGCGATTCCGGATCATCGAACTGGGCAACCAATCCGATTAGTTTGGAGTTTTCGTCGGTGTTGCTGTTTTTATTTTCTTCAGCCATTTTTCTTCAGTCTCTGTTGTAGCTTGGTTAGCCAATGTCTCTCGTGTTTGCCGATTCCGAGGGGCTCGAAGTTCGACAAGAACTTTTGTTCTGTTAATGATCTTCTGGTCGCGGCATGACGCCTTTGACCTCTGCCATTGCAATGACCGGCAAGTACCGGCAGAACAGCGTGAACAGCGTAAAGAACAATCCAAAGCTTCCGATTAGCATCATTATGTCCACCCAAGTCGGATGGAAATACGCCCAACTCGAGGGAACAAAGTCTCGACAAAGGGAGGTGATCGTAATCACGAATCGCTCAAACCACATGCCAATATTCACAAACACGCAAATGATCACCATGAACCAAGGTGTGGTTCGGCACCACTTAATCCAGAACACTTGCGGGATTAAGACGTTGCAACTGACCATGATCCAATAGGCCCACCAGTAGTTTCCAAACGCTCGGTTGTAGAAGGCATAGCTCTCGTAGGGAACGCCCGAATACCAGGCGATAAAGAATTCGATTCCGTAGGCAGTACCCACCATCATGCCTGTCGCCATGATGATTTTGTTCATGTTCTCAAGGTGCCTGATGGTGATCAGGTTTTCCAATCCATAAAGTTTTCGCACCGGAACGAGCAAGGTAACTACCATTGCAAATCCGGAGAAAATCGCACCAGCGACGAAGTAAGGCGGGAAGATCGTGGTGTGCCAACCGGGAACCTGCGAGACCGCAAAGTCAAAACTAACGATTGTGTGAACACTCAAAACCAACGGCGTCGCCAAAGCGGCCAGGATTGTGTAGGCGATCTCGTAACGATGCCAGGCACGCGCAGAACCTGTCCAGCCAAGTGAAAGAAGTCCATAAACGAACTTGCCGAGCTTTGAGGTGCAACGATCGCGGAAGGTCGCGATATCGGGAACCATTCCCATGTACCAGAATAAAATTGAAACGGTCGCGTATGTCGAAACCGCAAACACGTCCCACAACAGAGGACTTCGGAAGTTTGGCCACATGGCCAGGTGTTCTGTGGGAATTGGAAAGAGCCAGTAAAAGACCCAGACTCGTCCGATGTGAACGCCGGGAAAGAGGCCGGCACAGACAACTGCGAAGATGGTCATCGCTTCCGCCGCCCGGTTAATACTTGTCCGCCAGTTTTGACGGAACAAGAACAGAATCGCTGAAATCAGGGTTCCAGCATGTCCAATACCAACCCAGAAAACGAAGTTGACAATTGGCCAACCCCAATAAGCGGGATTGTTGTTTCCCCAGACACCCACACCGTCCATTAAGAGATGCCCAACGCATCCGCCGAGAACCATTAATAGCGAGATGGCCGCTCCGAGGACGACGAACCAGATCTTTGGCGGTTTATCTGCTTCCCAGATTCCACAGACCTCATCCGTTACGCCAGCGTAATCAAGACCACCAAGAATCAGTGGAGATCTTTCACCCGCGTCATCATATGTATTGTCTAAAATTGGATTGACCGTAGCCATCAAATAATCTCTTTGTGGATGTTTAAGTTTTTGTATCGTCGTGATCTGAGCGGCTGCCGCTCAGGCCTCTCTGCCACCAGTCCTGTCGATCGGCAGTTCATAAAAGCGTGAACTGCCAGCCGAAAAAACTAGCAAACTCTATTCTTTTGTTTCAGCTTTATGATCGGCGTCAGCATGATCGTGAGCGGCTTTGTCGTCGTGATCATGCTCATGTTTCGTGTCAGCGTCGTGGTCATGATTTTCGTCATGGCCGTGACCGTGATCATCACCGTGGCTCCCGTGCCCACCGTGGTGACCAACGGAATCGCGGTCATCGATATCCCGCAATGACTCATGTGGATTTCGTACGCGTGCAAGGTACAGGGTCCGCGGTCGATTGTTCAATTCTTCGAGCATCGAGTAGGCACGCGGGTTGGCGTGTGCCTTGGCGACATCGCTTTCGAAATTGTGCAAGTCACCAAACTTGATGGCCTCGGTTGGACAGGAATCCTGACAAGCGGTAGTGATTTCGTTGGGACCAATCTTGCGATGCTCGACCTTGGCTTGAATTTTTCCGGCTTGAATGCGTTGAACGCAGTAGGTGCATTTCTCCATTACACCACGACTGCGAATGGTGACTTCCGGGTTCATCATCAAGTTTTGCAGTTTTCGGTCACCTTCGGGAACCTTGTCGGCACCGGGGTACTTAAGGAAAGTTTCTGCATCGCTGTAGTTGAAGAAGTTAAATCGACGCACCTTATAAGGACAGTTGTTACCGCAGTATCGAGTACCGATGCAGCGGTTATAAACCATGTCGTTAAGCCCTTCGTTGCTGTGCACCGTTGCCGCGACCGGGCAGACGGTTTCGCATGGAGCATTCTCACAGTGGTGACAAGCGACTGGCTGGTGCACAACTTGAATTTCATCCGGTATCGATTTAGTTTCGTCGTTATCAGTAAGTCCATAGGAGTCTTTGATGTAGAGATTGTCGCCATAGTAGCGATCAATTCGCATCCAATGCATTTCTCGGCCACGCCAAACATCGTCTTTACCAACGACTGGAATGTTGTTCTCAGCCTGACAAGCGACGACACATGAGTTACACCCAATGCACTTGTTAAGATCGATGGACATGCCCCAAACGTTTTCGTAAGTCGTTGGGAGGCCTTCGGGATTCAGGTTTTCATAATCAACGCGGGCACCCGGTGTTAGGTCAAACAACTCGTGGTGCATATGGAATGCTTCGGGCCATTTGTGTTTTTGTCCTTCAGCCCACTTTTCCATTTCGGGCGAGTCGTCAACTGGCGGCGATTGTTCGTCGAGATCAGTCGGTGTGTAACTAACTTGATTCATAATCGGCAGTGCCCCCGATTTGTCTGCCGCCGATTTTGTCTTTGGCGGTAGCTTATCGGTTTGGAGCGGATGCTGCTCAAGAAACTCTTGATAACTGTCTAGACTGCCTTCGCGGATCAGTCCGCTTCGGTCGCTCTCTTTTTTGCTTGGATCGCGGAACATTCTCGCTTGGATTTCGTCGCGGGCAGTCGCGTCAATTTCCCAAGGTTCCTGAACGATCGCTAACCGATAAAGTGTCGATGTTGAAACCACTGCTCCAGCATCGGCAGTCTGCACAAGCCAATGATTGTTTTCCGCAGAACGAATCGGATTAACATCGATGCCGATCGAATCAACACCAGAGTTTTCATCCCCACCGACTCTCCCAGCCAGTGTCCGTCCATAACCAATCTCAATTCCTATCGAGCCGTCAGCCTGACCCGGTTGGATCACCACGGGGATCGTTATGTCTTTGCCATTGAGAGAGACATTCATCAGGGTTGCCTTGGACTTTGACGACATCCCATGCTGATGCAGGTTGAACTCTTTAGCTGTTCTTGGACTGACAGATGCGACGTTGTCCCAAGCTACCTTGGTGAAGAAATCTGGTAACTCCTGCAGCCATGAACTGTTGGCAAAGCAGCCGTCGTACAATGAGCTGCTTGGATTGAAAACGACCTCGAGGCCACTTTCTTTTCCCCAGAGCTTGCTCCACTGATCGCTTAGTGTGCATTCCCACGTTGATGGTTTGCCAGTGATTGTCACATTGACTGTCGGCGCCATCTCTGATGAAACGAATCCGTCGTGAACTGCTTTTTTCCAGGCAGCTTCGTTCATCGTATTGGTTTTTCTAACAATCTCCTGGCCATCAGTAACTTCCCGGCCCATCAAGATCGCCATCGTTTCCAAGTCGGACTTGCCGCCAAAAAGTGGATTGATGAAAGGTTGCCCAAGTAGGACCGATCCATTATTTGCGTAGCCGTCTTTCCAAGATGCCAACGGATGAGCGACCGCACTAATCCATTTGCATTTTGCACCCGTTTCATTTTTGAAAGAGGAAATGTGAAGTGTCTTTTCGACCTCGCCTAACGCGTCTACGAGGTTCAGTCCGCGGGGAGCGTCGAACACGGGGTTACCACCGAGAATGATGACCGTCTTGAATTCGCCCGCTTTTGCTTTTTTGGCAAAATCGCTGATCGCGGTAATCGTCGAGGGGCGTTGCGGATCAGGGACTTCAGTGAAGGTGATCGTCTTTCCGTGGTTGCCAAGTTTGTCGTTCAAACTGTGCACCAGTGCGTGAACCTTCGGTGATTGTTTTTCACCGGCGACGATTACACACCGGCCTTTGTGAAGCACGAGGTCCGAGGCCATTGCCGCGAGAACCTTTTCGCGATAAGGGAGCGACGGATCGACGACACCATCGTCAACCTTGTCGATTTCTTCTGCCAGACTCGCGGCAAAGCCTTCGATGTCAGAACTACGAACAGCAATACGATGATCTGCGGCAGCACCGGTTGTCGAGAATTGGCTTTCGACAACGTACATTCGGCTCATCTCTTTACTGTCAGCATCGCGGCCTTTGGCGAACTTAACGCTGTTAGCGACTCCCGATCCTGCGGTCGACAAAATGTCTGCGTCGAGTGAGACGATGACTTTGGCTTCGTCCAATTTGTAATGGGCGCGAAGAGGACGTCCAAACGCCAATTTACTTCCTTCGCGGGCATTATCGTCTGAGATCGGTGAATAAGTGAACCACTGGCCACCCTTCGCGGTAAACTCGTCCTTCAATCGCATCATACTGGGCGACGAAGTTGGATGGGCGACAACGGCGACCGTACTGGCATCGCTGAACTTGCAGGCGTTTACCAATTCGTCGAAACTGGTTTCTGCCAATCCCTCACCGCCAAGCGGCGCTCTGAGTCGATCCGGATCGTAGAACTCGAGAATCCGAGCCTGAGTAAAAGAAGTCGAGGCACCCATTGAGTCGGGATGCTGTGGATTACCGTCAAGCTTGATTGGACGTCCGTCAAAACTAGTCCCAAGAATCGGTTGAGAAATTCCGCCAAGTTCCGTCAGTGACGCGTACTTAACCGGCACCCCGGGGATGCGGTGCTGAGGGCGAAACGCGAACGGAGCGATTTTTTCTTCTTCGTAACGACATCCCGTCATACCACCGAGTGCCAACGACGCACCCATCAACTGCAGCCACCGTCGACGGGAAAAACCGTCGGTGTGGTGCTCGGTTGCTGAGCCGAAGTCGCGATCAATCGCCTCGTTGAATTCGTTTGAATCCACAGGCAGATTTAGATTGGAAATTTGATTGGTTTTGTTGGTGCGAGGTTTGTTCATTTCTGGATACTTCAGATGGTTTCGTGTCGGAAGGTGACAATTAACTTCGGGCCACTAACGATGACACGTTGAACAGTTGACGTTTGGATTGACATTGAGCTTTTCAGCCCATTTCTTGTGATACTCTTCAGGATTCTCAGGTACAAAATCCAATTGAGTAACGAGTTGTGGATCGCGGATGTTTGGAGTCGGGTTGCGATGGCAATCGAGGCACCATTTCATCGAAAGCGGCTCGACCTGTGTTACGATTTCCATTTTGTCGATTCGACCATGGCAGGAAACACAACTGACTCCTTTGTTGACATGAGCACTGTGGTTGAAGTAAACAAAGTCGGGCAAGTCGTGAACCCGCTCCCACAACACAGGATCATTCGTTTCGAGACTAACTCGAATTGGCTTCAAGAGAGTACTCTCGCCGCGGACGATTCCAAGATCACGCTCGCCTTTGGTTGTTCGACTGCCACCATGACAATTTCCGCAAGTCGCAGTTGGCGGAATCGCAGCATGCCCCGCCCGTTCCACTGTGTTATGGCAGTAACGGCAATCCATTTTGAGTTGCCCAGCATGAAGCTTGTGGCTAAATGGCACCGGCTGTTTTGGTTGATGGCCGACGTTGACAATTTTTGGACTGATGGCCGCGAACAAACACGTAGCCAAATATCCCCCGACGACGACAGCCGTTGCCGCAGCAAGGAAAGTAAACTTGTTAACCCAATTCGGGAAATGAAACTCTTGCATTCAAATCACCATGCGAGACGCTGGACGTCCGGCGAAAAATGAAGTGTGGATAAAAATCGAGCGGGTGGTTTCCGTGCAACCAGATTATTTCACAATCGCCCGACTGTTAATTAACCGGAAACTCTAGTCCAAAGATACTTTCTGGTCGACGTGTAAAAACGTCGCAGTACTTTTGGGGGGTGTAAAAACTGTTCTACCCTTTAATTATCGGGTGAATCGCGGCCGCTTCTTTTGGGGAAACCTTAATAAAATCTCAATAAACAACGCCCCTTAAGGGAGATATAAAGACCCTTGAAGTCGATTGTGGACGGCCAGAATCCCTCAAAATTGCTACCGCTAATTTCGGACCTAAAATACGAGTTTTTCAAGCACGTGAGGTAGTTTCTTTAGGGGGTTTTTTGCTGCCGATGTGGATAAAATGTTCGTTCTTTTTTGCAAACAAACTCCGAATTATGTGGGCTCGATAAGATTTTCCGTTTGAGAAAACGCTCTAACGGTCATGCATGCAACCACCAATTTCCTTATTGTGGATATTTGATTTTTGGTTCATCCGGCCGGGATGACGCATTGGCCGCTTAAGAAAGTCTAAAATCAGGTCTTGCATCCGTGGGTCTATGGGAGGCCGAGGCGTTGGATCGAAATCAAAAATTCAGTCCACAGAAAGTAAATACACTCAGGAGGATTTGGGAATGTGGCGTAGCTTCCAACTTATGCTCGTATGCGTTTTTCTTACTTTGGTGGCCTGCGATGCTTCGACTCGCGATCGGGTTTCAGTTTCTTCGGTGGCAACTCAAATGGCCGGTACGATTGAGAACGAACGACTGGAAGTTTCTTGTGGGCAATGTCAGTTCGGATTACAGGAAGAAGGGTGTGATCTTGCCGTTCGGATTGAAGGACGAAGTTATCTTCTCGACGGGACATCGATCGATGACCATGGTGACGCTCATAGCCAGAATGGATTTTGTAATTGCATTCGGGAAGCAATCGTCTCTGGAGAACTTCAGGGCGATCGGTTGGTAGTAGAAAAATTTGAGCTATTGCCACGGGAGTAAAAACGGATCGAGGGTTTCCCGTCGTATAATGCCACCGCACTAGATGGTCAATCGGTCAATTGAATCAGACTAATAGTCGACACCGGTTCAGTGCCGGGGCCTTTTGGTTATTTTCCATCACTGATTCGAATCAGTTTCTTTTCGGTACGCACGAGTAAGTCATCTCCGACGAGAATGGGACTGGCCATCAACGATGACTCAAACTTGTTCGTTGCGATTTTGGGTAGTTCCGTCGAGCAGTTAACGACCGTCATGAGGCCTTCGCGGCTGGAGAGGTAAAGGTTATCGCCAGCTAATAGTGGTGAAGAAGAGAAGTTGCCACCGATGCGTTTTTCATTAAGCATCTTTCCGGTTGCTGCTTCGAGGACGCGTAGAATTCCTCGGTCAGAGATGGCATAAATTTTACCGTTGCGTCCGATCAAGCTTGGCATATTTGGGGCTTTTTTGGGCTGCGATCGCCAGATGATTCCTGTTTCTGTAATATCGCCCCGCCCGGCTGGATCAACTGCGACCAAACTAGATGCCATATAGCCGGTTGAGAATACAACCAAACCTGATTGATAGGCTGGCATCGGCGTGATTGAAAATCCTGCTCCGTGATCTGCCCGCCAGAGTTCCTTGCCGGTGGTGGGGTCGTATCCAGCCACCCACTGAGCGCCAGGGACGACGGCCTGCTTGATTCCGTCGACATCGATAATGAGGGGAGTGCAGTATGCTTTTCGGTATTCACCATCGTTGGCGCGGATGGGAGGTCGGTCAGTTTTCCAAACATCCTTACCGTTATTGAGTTCAACTGCAACGATGTATTGCAAGTCAGTGCCGTCGCAAACGATAATGACTTTGTCGTTAAAGATGACTGGTGAACTTCCAGGTCCAACGCTGTGTTTGACCACAAATTGTCGTTCCCAAATCACTTCTCCAGTAGATTCGTCAACGCACCATGTGCCGTAATTTCCAAAATGAAAAACAACTTTGCCATCTTTGATTGCCGGCGTCGGGGAAGCGTAAGAGTTCATTGGGTTAATTGGTTCAGGCGATTCTATTTTGTGAAGAATTACATCATGAATTATTTTCCCATCATTGAGGTCGATACAGATTGCATGCAATTCGACAGCCGATGCGACGGTTTTGATTTGAGCAAGTCGATCGCCTTTTAGTTTAGCTGCAATTTCAGCAGGTGATGCTTCGCTGATGATGGACGTGGTGAGCCAGGCTTTATTTCCGGTGTAAACTGGCGAGGACCAACCTGTGCCCGGTATTGCAGTTTCCCAAACTGCCTGTTTGGAGGCCTCAAATTCGATGGGTGGGCGGGCATTGGGTTTCGCAATTCCGGTGCCGTTGAGTCCGCGAAATTGAGACCAATAATCGTTGGTTTCCTGGGAGTTTGCCGATTGAAACGCCAGGCTGCTGTAAACAAGAAGGGTCAAGTAAATGATGCTTCGAATCATGTTCAAGTTCCAGACTGGTGTAATTTTAATGTTGAAAGTTATTGTTAATCGGCACGATTGGAGACATGATTTGCTGGCGGTCGGAGCAAAACATCGGAGGGGTTTCTTGGGTTTCGAAGCCGTTCTCGACTGCATCGTACTTTAAGGAAAGCTCTGAGTGCAATCTTAAACGTAATAATCGCAGTCAGCTCAAGGGGCATTTTTTTTCAGTTTCCGCTGAAGCGTTCGACGAGGGATATCGAGTCGGCGAGCTGCCTCGGAAATGTTGCCGCCGGAATCCGCAAGTACCCGCTGGATGTGTTCCCACTGTGCTTCGGCCAGCGATGGCGGGGGGAAGTCGGGAGTCGGAGTTTCTCGTGATTCCGCGAATGCGGCCAATACTTGGTCGGCATCGGCGGGTTTGGTGATGTAGCCAACGGCGCCAAGTTTAACCGCTTCAACGGCGTTGGTAATGCTGCCATATCCAGTCAAAATAACGCATTTTGTATTCGGTGAAATTTCCCGGATTTTCTGCAATACATCCAGTCCGGACTGGCCGGGCATTTTTAAATCGAGGACGGCTCGTGTTGGTTGGTGAGTTTCTGCCAGGGCAATCGCTGTCTCAAATCCCTCGGCAGCAAAAATGGTCCAACCTCTTCGAGTAAGCGACTTTTCGAGGCGTTGCCGAAGCACATCATCGTCATCGACGATTAAAATTGTTTCGGCTGGCTGCATGTGAAACTCTCTTAAGTCACTTGGTTTAGTCGAGGATAAGCTCTTTGAAACATCGGCGTTCAGAGTTCTTAGCTGAGGAGATTAATATTGGCGTATTACGTTGTTGTTTTCAATATGCCATCGACCAAAACCAACGTTCAGGTTTTGTTTTGAAATCGCAGTTCCGAGCTCGAAAGTAGCCCGAATCATCATGTTATTGATTCGTTCTCACTTTGGCGGGAAGAGAGACTGTCACGCAGGTACCTTTGCCACTTACCGATTCAAACTCGACAGTTCCGCCAAGGCGGCGAATGACATTTTTGGCGAGGAAGACCCCTAAGCCCATTCCTTCCCCCGGTGCTTTGGTCGTGTAAAAAGGTTCGCTGACACGGCTGAGCTCTTCCGCCGACATGCCTGGCCCCTGGTCTCGTATTTTCCATTCCCAGTCCTGAGCATGGCGTGCGACACTGACCATCACAGAGCGATCCGAGCGGTCAGCATCTAGCGCATTTTGAACCAGCCCGCGCATTGCCTGACTGAGGCCAATTAAGGGAATGTTGAGATTCTCTTGGTGCGCCTCATCGGGCAAGAAAAGTTGAACACGTCCTTGTCCCCGAAGGCCTTCAAGCAATAGATTGGAGAGACTTGCCACTGCCACAGGTTGAATGGGTTCGCCGATTGCCTCTCCGGCATGGCTAGCCATACGATCGAGAATCGCTCGACAGCGATCCAATTGGCTTCGAATCAAATGAACGTCTTCGATAACATCTTCCGCCCCCGGAAAATCAGGCGGGTTTTCTTCGAACGCTTGCTCGACATCGCGAGCTACAATTGCGATGGTACTGAGGGGTGTAGCAAGTTCATGGGCTGTACCGGCGGCGAGGGTGCCAAGGGCTTCAATTTTATCGCTGTTAGCACGAAGTGTTTGAGACTGCCGAACGCGTTGCTGTTGTTCTCTAAGCTCATCGGTTAAGCGGGTCATGAAGTAAACGATCACGCTTGAGCAGGTTGCAAACGCGGCCAAAATACCAACATGGGCTAAAGAGACGTCCTGACGACTGCGGATTGTATCCAGTCCCAAATCGAGGTGCTCAATGTCGTAATGCTCGAACATGAGTCCGGCGAAACAAACGATCGTGAGAACGTTAATTGCCCAAGCCCAACGGCGGTTTAACATGAGGGCACAGAGACTAAGATTGACAAAGAAGAACAAGTAAAATGGATTATTTGGGCCTCCTGTTGTGAAAAGCAACGTTGTGAGTGACAACATATCCATAACGAGGATCAACCCGAGAATTAGTTCCCAGGGGAGCACTGAACTCTGATTTTCCGTGTTGGAGTGCATGCGTTCGTCTATTCTTCGCCAGCGCTTGAACCAAAACGTCAGGAATAGATTTGATAGCGCGGTTAAAGAGATGACGACGGCCATCGCCCAAGACATCGGAATTTGAGTTTTGAAGAACGCGATCGAGCCAAGAATGGTAACGACCTGCCCGATAACCGCGACCCACCGCAATTTCAACAACCAAGACGCATTCAGGTAATGTTGATTGGGGGAGGTTTTCGGCAATGAGTTTTCAGACATGCGTTTTCCAAAGAGAAGAATTGGTATACTAATGACTCTACCAACAACGATTGCTAAAAAATGACAAATGCAATGACAAAAAATAGTTCAACTAGTGATGACTTGACTCAGGATTCGTCCGATGTGCCGCTGGAGAGCGATGATTTCCAGTACCACTCAAGTGAGCAAAAAAAGTCCCCGCATTTAAGTCATCGGGGTCTGACCATTATGTTGTCGTTTATGTGTCTGGTTCCCGTAATGACTATTTTGGTTCTGTGGAATTATTTGCCGCCTGTTTTTGAGGGTCAACTCAAGGCGTCGGTCACCGCCCAGGATCTTCCCGGGGCAGATTTTTATAGCATCGATTACTACAACCGGCCCCCGGTGGAAGGTGGTGAGATCACCATTTATAACCACAGCGATGTCGATTGGACTCACCTGAATATCCAAGTTAACGGGAATTATCAAGTTTACGATACGGAAACGATTCCTGCACAAGGTGAAAAGGTATATGAGCTGAGCCGATTTTTGAATCGGACGGGTGCAAGATTCAGTCTCCAGTTTAATGAATTGGAGCGAGTGCGGATCTACGCCAGGCGGCCTACCAAGGATCGGGCGACCTATTATCAAAATTTTGAAACGCAAAACCCGATCCCGGAGAGATACGTTCCGGTAGCGCTGTTGCTTGGTATTTTTGCTGTCTTATTGTTGGTGGCGGCCTTCATATTCGTCAAATTAGGAGCGGCATCCGCGACAGCCTGATGGGGAAGCTTTTTGGGAAATGAGTCCAACGGGCAAATTCGTAGATTTCGGTTGATTCAGTCTGGCCAATGGGTGAGAATTAAAGTCGTTAATCGCGGTTGAGCGGCTGTAACAATTCAGCTATTAACAGCGCTTTCCTCTATTCTCGTTCCTTTCTTTTTTGAGTACCGCCAGTGCCAAAGATTTTGGTAGTCGATGATTCTTCGGTCGACCGTATGCTTGTCGGAGGGCTTCTAGGAAAAGAGCCGACTTGGCAGATAGAATTTGCTGTTGATGGCAAAGAGGGATTCGATCGACTGTCGGACGTTGCGACAACTCCCGACGTCATCGTGACAGATTTACAAATGCCTAGAATGGATGGGCTCGAATTGGTTCGCCAAGTTCGAAAGTCACACCCTCTTATACCGATCGTGTTGATCACTTCGTTTGGAAGTGAGCAAATTGCGATCGATGCGCTCCGCGCTGGCGCGACCAGTTACACGCCCAAAACAATGCTCCAATCGGCATTGATTCAGACGATCAAACAAGTGCTTGAAATGTCTAATCGGATGCAGCACATTGTGGCTGAAAATGAGACATCGACGGGGCACGTTACGAGGTATTACGTGTTGGAGAACGAATCTTCAATGATCGGACCAACGATTGAAGTTCTTCAAGAAAACTTACCGAGCTGGTCAAGTCGAGATCGGCTGCAGATCGGTATGGCGTTAGACGAAGCGCTCGTAAACGCAATGCACCATGGCAACCTTGACGTAGATTCGAGTTTGCGAGATGGCGAGGACGGGACTCGGTACTACGAAGAGATACAGGCCCGAAAAGATATTGAGCCTTACGTGAACCGGCGGGTGCGAATTGAAGCGGAGTTTTCTGACAAATATATTTGTGTGCAAATCTCGGATGATGGCGGCGGGTTTGATCCCGGGAAGGTTCCCGATCCAACTGCAGAATCTAATCTTCATAAGGTTAGCGGTCGTGGTTTGTTCTTGATTCGCTCTTTCATGGATCAAGTCGCACACAACGCGGCGGGAAATCAAATCACAATGACCAAATTACGGCGAGATTGATCCTGTTGAGAAAACGATTTAATCAATTAGTTGGTTTTGAAATAAACTTGCTGCAAAAATGACTTTAACGAAGGCGAGAGGCATGAAATACAATGCTGGTAAATGGCTGCTCAATGTGGGTGTCGTGCTTTGGTTCATTGGGTTTGGCTTGGTCTTCTTTCAGAAATTTCTATGGTTTTCAGCTTTCGCGGTCACGGGTTTACTGTCTTGTTACTTTGGCTACGTTCTTCGAAAGCCAGTCGACGAGAACCCGTCAATGTAAATTGATGCTGGGTGCCTGCGTTGTAAATGGATCATTGGTCGCTCTGATTTAATTGGTATTTCCAGTTCGTTCTTCAAACGGTGTGAGGCAATGACCTCACATTCTCTTGTTTTATGCCGAGTTGAATTGGCTAAACGGAGAAATTAGGTAGCTTGATGGGCATTTTTCGAACCCGATCAAGTGGTTGCGTTTTGCCCCGTGCCGAAAATGGTACTTCCTGTGGATGCCGTCTACACATTGAAGATCGGTATTTAAATATTTAGCATGACAGCATACATTAGCTTGTTA
>Ga0055584_100001885_pt1 | contig 20645 bp, 12 predicted proteins | sample OSDHelmetaG_FD_58716 | JGI IMG/M metagenome (GOLD analysis project Ga0055584, IMG submission 58716) | Pelagic marine sediment microbial communities from the LTER site Helgoland, North Sea, for post-phytoplankton bloom and carbon turnover... | ecosystem: Environmental > Aquatic > Marine >...
GAACCCGTGCCGCCACCTTGAAAGGGTGGTGTCCTAGGCCACTAGACGATGGGGGCAGGAGCGTCGACTCGTTGAGAGCGACGAAAACCTATCACCAGGCTACGGCGCTTCCACCACCCGTTCGTGGTCCGTGGCGGAGGATCGGTCGGAATTCTGTGGTCAGGACAACACTCAGAGTGTCTGAATTGTGTCAAATTGATGACGTCCGCGTTGTCGCGAGGGCGTGACGGCTGACACAGTTGCGGGTTCGCGGGCGCCCGCGTCAGGAAACACCGCATGTCCTCACCCCTCTCTCGCCGTCGTCATCGCCGATTCTGGTCGATCGCCGCACTCTGCGTCGCGGTCCCGCTCGGCGTGACCGCGACGACGGTGCACGCGGGTGACGCCACGACCGACGGTCTCTACGCCGGCGCCGGTCTCCGACCTGCCGGAAGTGTGCTCGAACTCGATGTCGCCGGTCGCGGTGGCACGGCCTCGAACGCCTCGGCGGTGTCGCTCAACCTCACGGCGACCCAGACCGGGGGCGAGGGCTTCGCGACGGTCTATCCCTGCGGCACCCAGCGCCCCGGTGCTTCCACGATCAACTACGGGCGTGGCGAGACGATCGCCAACGGCATCATCTCCAAGGTCGGGTCGAACGGCAAGGTCTGCATCTACACCCACGCGCCCGCCCACATGATCGTCGACGTCAACGGCTTCTTCCCCGCCGGCGCCGACTACCGTGCGCTCACCCCCGCCCGCCTCCTCGACACCCGTCCGGGACAACGCACCACCGACGGCCGCCACGCCGGCGACGGGGTGCGTCGTGCCGGCACGGTGCTCGAACTCGACGTTGCCGGTCGCGGCGGCACGGCATCGTCGGCTGCGGCGGTCACGGTCAACCTGACCACCACGCAACCGAACGCCGCCGGCTTTGCCACGCTCTACCCGTGCGGCGAGTCACGTCCCGAGGCCTCCACGATCAACTACGGGCGCGGCGCGACGATCGCCAATTCGGTCGTCACCAAGGTCGGGTCGAACGGCAAGGTCTGCATCTTCACCCACTCCCAGGCGCACGTGATCGCGGACGTGACCGGATACTTCCCGGCCGGCAGCGACTTCCGACCGTTGGCTCCCGCCCGGCTACTCGACACCCGTCCCGGGTTCCGCACCACGGACGGCCGCAGCGCGGGCACCGGGCGGCTCGGCGGCGGCGACGTCCTGGCACTCGACGTCACCGGCCGTGGCGGCACCTCGTCGAGCTCGGCGGCCGTGTCACTGAACCTGACCGTGACGCAGACCGCAGGCGAGGGTTTCGCCACCGTCTACCCGTGCGGATCGTCGCGGCCGGAGGCATCGACGATCAACTACGCCCGCGGCGAGACGATCGCGAACGGCATCATCGCCAAGGTCGGGTCGAACGGCACCGTGTGCATCTACACCCACGCTGCGGCTCACGTCATCGTCGACGTCGACGGCTTCTTCCCGGTCGGCAGCGACTACCGCCCGCTCACCCCGGCCCGCCTGCTCGATTCGCGACCCGCGGCCCTGGCTGGTCCGAGCGACGTGGGCACCGCGCGGTCGCTCGCAGCGCTGAACCAGCTGCGCGCCACCCACGGCGCCGGTCCGGTCAGCTACGACCCGAACATGTCGGCGCAGGCGATGGCCTGGTCGGAGGAGATGTCGCGCAGCGGCTTCCGGCACAGCAGCCTCGGTTACGCCGAGAACATCGCCTGGCACAGCCAGTCGGCGATGAGCCCGACCCAGGCCGCCGACACCCTGAACGACATGTGGGTCAACAGCCCCGGCCACTTCCGGAACATGACCGACCCCCGCTGGACGCGGGTCGGCATCGGCCTCCACGTCGACGGTTCCGGTTGGTGGGGTACCCACGTCTTCACCGACTGACGCGCCGGATCGCCTGATCGCAGCGCTGCATCTCGCCACTTACAGCCCGTGTGTCGTTCGGGCTCACTGCGCCCCTGGACTCGGACGGTCTGATGTCGTCTGCGAGTCGTGATGGGCCCCTGCGTCGGGGCCGGCGATGTCGGTCGGCCCGCTGTTCCCGCGGACCGGGTTCTCGCTCGGGCGATCCGAGTCCTCGCCGCGGCTCGGGGCCGGCTCAACTCCGCAGGCGCGTGAGGGTGGTCTCGGCCTCGTGCACGAGGTCGTCGATCACGTCCACGACGGTCGTCATCTCGTCGGAGTAGGCGATGCTCTGACCGGCGGGTGCGTGCATCAGCGGCTCCACCCGATGTCGTTCGATCTGGCCGACCGATGTCGTTCGATCTGGTCGAGCAGGTCACCGACGAGGATGTCCTGATCCGGCATCTTCAGTGGCGCCGGGGCGTCGTCGCCGGCCCAGGCGTCGCTCCGGGCAGTCCGGACCTGGCGGAGGGTCTTGCCGCTGTCGGCCGTGAGATCACGGTGTCGGCGCTCTCGGCCGCCATCAACTTCGCCGCCACCTCCGGCGCGGTGTGCTCCTCGGCGCACAGCAGCCAGGCCGTGCCGATCCGGACCCCCTGTGCGCCCATGGCGAGCGCAGCGGCGATGTGCCGGCCCGTCGCCACCCCTCCGGCGGCCACCACGGGCGCGTCGCCGGCGACGTCGACGATGCGAGGGACGAGCGAGAACGTGCCGACCGTGCCGGTGCGGGCTCCGGCGTCGTATCCCTGGGCGACGAGGATGTCGGCGCCGGCGCGCAGTGCCCGCGCGGCGTGCTTCGGCCGGCCGACGAGGCTGATCATCTTCATGCCGCGGCGCTTCGCCGGCTCGATGACCCACTCGGGGCTCCCGATCCCGAGCGCCAGCATCCGGAGGTTCGAGTCCATCGCGACGTCGACCTGTCGCGCGCGGTCGCCTCGCTCCGGACGAACCGCGACCGTATGCCGGGCTCACCGTCGTCGGGGATGTCGAAGCGTTCCCGGAGCGCTGCGACGAACCCCCGGTGTGCGCCGGGGATCGCCGCCTCGATCTCGGCCCGGTTGTCCCGCTCGGGCATGCCGGGCGGGATCACGAGGTCGATGCCGTACGGCAGCTCGCCGAGCTCGACGTCCATCCGGGTCAGTCCGGCCTCGATCTCGTCGGGTGTGCTCCGGGTCGCACCCCAGACGCCGATGCCACCGTGCCGGCTGATCGCGATCGCGGCGTCGAGCGAGTGCGTGAACCCGAAGATCGGCACACCGGCGCCGAGTTCGTCGCAGAGCGGTGTCCGTCCGCTCGTGCAGATGACGGGGGTGTCGGAGTTCAACGAGGTCTTCCTGGACGAGGCGCGGATCCCTCGCGAGTGGGTCGTCACCGCAACACCCCGTTCCGCGAGTTGCCGCGGAACTGAGTGCGAGCGATCAGCGGGCAGGCGACCGAGATCGCTCGCGCCGTCCCGGGGTCGACGACCCACCACCGAGCCGTCACGACGATCCGGGGCTCGGCGCCGTCTGACCGGAACGGTTCCGGCCGGTGCGGCCATGCTGGAGTCATGACCGTACGCATCGAGACGAACGGGCCGGTGTGGACCGTGATCCACTCCCGCCCCGAGGCCCGCAACGCGATGGACCCGCTGAGCGCCCGTGAACTGTTCGACGCATTCGTGGCCTTCGACGACGATCCCGACGCGTCGGTGGCGGTCTTCTGGGGTGAGGGCGGCGCGTTCTGCGCCGGCTGGGACCTCAAGCATGCAGCCGGGTTGTCCGACGGCGACGACGGCGTCAGCCGACTCGAGTTCGGCGACGACCGGGGGCACTCACGGGGCCCGATGGGACCGAGCCGCCTCGACCTGTCGAAGCCGGTGATCGCAGCGGTCGCCGGACCGGCGGTCGCCGGCGGGATGGAGTTGGCGATGTGGGCCGACATCCGGGTGATGGAGGAGAACGCCTACATGGGTGTGTACTGCCGTCGGTGGGGCATCCCGCTGATCGACGGCGGCACGGTGCGCCTGCCGCGGCTGGTCGGGGAGGGCCGTGCCCTCGACCTGATCCTCACCGGCCGCCAGGTGATGGCCGACGAGTGCGAGCGGATCGGCCTGTGCGAGTACGTGGTCCCCGAGGGTGAGGCACGGCGCGTCGCCGAGTCGATCGCGCACGACATCGCCCGCTTCCCACAGCTGTGCATGCGGGCCGATCGCCGATCGGCCCGCGACTCCCACGGGCTGCCCGAGCGCGACGCGCTGGTACAGGAGTGGGAGGGCAGCAGGAGGGTCGTCGCTGCCGAGGGAATCAGCGGTGCCCGCCGGTTCGCGGCGGGAGCCGGCCGGAGCGGCGACTTCGACGACCTCGGGGACTCGACGTCCTGAGCCGGTGCGCTCGACGGGATCGACCGATCAGGTCGGGGTCGGCCCGATCGCTTTGGCGGGGTCTGCGACCGCGAACCGCGCTGACGGAGATCGCCTCGGGGCTCGGCATCGCGGGTCACGACTGCCGGCGTCGCCGACCTGGTCGCGGCGCTCAGTCGCCGAGGCGCGCCGAGAGGTCGTCGCTGATTGCGTGGACGCGGTCGGCGGCCATGATCGAGTCGAGGCCGCGATGGCGACCGGCGACGGTGATCACGGTGAGTTGGTCGGCGACCCGCTCCCAGTGCCGCGTGGTGCGTTCCGGGTTCGTCGTCGTGGCCGAATAGAACACCATCGGTGTCCGTACCACCGACAGCGGGTGATCGAGTGCGTCGACGGGGAATCCGCCGACCGAGGTCCGTGCCGGCTCGGGCGGGAGCACTGCTCCGGACCACGTCATCAGCCGTCGCCCGAGCCGCCCGGCGAACCGCTCGACCCTCCGCCGGGCCATCGTCACCAGCTCGCCGACGGCCGATCCGATGTACCCCGGTCGCAGCATCGGCTTGTACTTCCACCAGCGGTTGGACCAGAGGTGGCGGTGTTCGCCGGGGAAGAACGTGTCGACGGCGGCGACGACGTCGACGTGTGCCCCGGTCTCGGCGAGCTGCTCGGCGAGCTCGACGGCGACGACGCCGCCGACCGACCAGCCGACCACCGCGATCCTGGCCCGGCCCTGCACCGCGGCCCGGATCTCCGGCAGTGACGCTGCGACCAGGGCGTCGACGGTCGTGACGAGTGGTCGCCCGGGTTGCTCGTGGTAGACGAGTGCGAGCACGGTCGTGGTCTCGTCGAACGACGCTGCGAGCGCCTGGTACCCGAAGACGTCGTCCCAGGCGGGGGTCATGACGACGAGTGGACCCTCGGGCGTGCCGGTGCGGAGCGGGACCAGCTGGCACTCCTCGTCGGCCCGCCCGGCCGGCTCGGCCGGCCGAGTCGCCTCGTCGGCGCCGAGCGCCGCAGCCATGCGCCGCGGCGTCGGAGCGCCGAGGAGCGTGGCGATCGCAACGGTGCTCCCGACGGCGTCGTCCAGGCTGGTCACGATCTCGACGGCGGCGAGTGAGTCGCCGCCCACATCGAAGAACTCGGTGTCGGGTCCGATGTCGCGTCGGCCGATCGCGGCCACCCAGGCATCGATGATCTGATCGAGGAGGTCGTCCGACCGGTCGGCGCTCGGCTCACCGCGGTGGTCGTCCACGGGGAGACCGGCGATCGTCCGGCGGTCGAGTTTGCCGTGCGGTGTGCGGGGAAGCTCTGCCCACGGCACGATGCGGCGGGGGACGGCGCCGCTCGGCAGCGTCGCGGCGAGCTCGACCCGGATCGCCGGTTCGTCCAGCACATCGCTGGTCTCGACGTGCGCGACCAGTCGCGGCGGTGCCCCTGCGGCGACCACGACGGCTTCGCCGATCTCCGGCCGGGCGACGAGGGCCCGCTCCACCTCGGCCGGTTCCAGCCGGACACCGCCGACGTTGAGCTGATCGTCGACGCGTCCGACGAAGTCCAGCAGTCCGTCGCGCACCCGGACCTGGTCCCCGGTCCGGTACCAGCGGTGCCCGTCGTGCACCACGAAACGTTCGCTCGTCGCCTGCTCGTCGGCCACGTAGCCGCTCGCGACGGTCGGCCCGGAGATCACGAGCTCGCCGAGGACCCCCTCCGGAACGGGTCGCAATGCCGTGTCGGCGACCCGAATCGTGACCCCGGGGATCGGCGCGCCGATCGGGACCCACCCCTGTTCGGCACCGAGCCGGTGTGCCGCCGCCCAGACGGTGGCTTCGGTCGGCCCGTACTCGTTGACGAGCGCGGCAGATCGGTGCACCGCGAGGTGTTCGGTGACCACCTGCTCCGGACATGCCTCGCCGGCGACGATCGCGACCGAGAGTCGTGCGAGACGGTCGGCTCGGCGGCCGAGCAACGCGTGGTAGAGGCTCGGCACCATCAGCGTGTGCGAGACCTCCAACTCGTCGATCAACTCGCCGAGGCGATCGATGTCGTGCACGTCCGTGTCGTTCGGGATCACGACGGTGCCGCCGGTGGTGAGCGTCCAGAACAGTCCGACCACCGAGCTGTCGAATCCGACGCTCGAGGTCACGAGGAACCGGTCGGGGTCGTGGCCGTACCACGTCGATCTGGCCGACGTGCTCGCCGCGAGGTTGGCATGGGTCACCTCGACCCCACGCGGCCGACCTGTCGATCCGGACGTGAACATCACGTACGCCGGTCGAGCGGGGAGCACGGCGGCCGCCCGAGCCGCAAGCCCGTCGACGGCCTCACCGGCGCCGGGGGGTGGGGTCCGCGCGCCGTCGCTGATCTCGACGATCCGTTCGCCGGGAACGCCGAATGTCGGTCCGCCCGGCTGCACGACGAGTCGGTCGATCTCCGCGAGGTCGACGATGTGTCCGAGTCGTTCTGCCCCGACGGTCGGGTCGAGCGGCACGTAGGCGGCTCCTGCGAACTGCGCCGCGAGGACCCCGACGACGAGATCGGTCGATCGGCCGACCGCGACACCCACCCGATGTGGTTCGCCGCGCTCGGTGAGCCGGGCGGCGAGTTCGGCGACCCGCTCGCCGAGTTCACGATAGGTGAGCTCATCGGAGCCGGCGATCACGGCGACGGAGTCGGGCGTGGTGACGACCCGCTCGGTGATCGCGGCGAGGACGGTCGAACCGGACGGCGGCGGGTCGGTCCCGACGAGATCGATGCCCAGATGTGGCTCCAGCAGGTCGGCGACCCGCGTCGCCGGTCGGCGAAGGCCCTCGACGAGCACCGCCTCGAACACGTCGAGCACGCGGCCCGCACCGGGCTCGTCGAGCACGGTGCCGCGGTACTCCAGACCGATCCGGACCGAGTCCGCGCGTTCCTGCACGAAGAGGCTCAGGTCGGCGACGGCGGTGCCGGACGCCAGGATGCGCTGGGAGACGTCGGCGCCGGCGAGTCGGGGGGTGCTCAGCGATTCGTAGGCGAGCAGGAACCCGACGTTCGGCAGGTCGTGCCCGGCCGCCCTGGAGTCGCGCAGGATCGAGGCGAAGGGATAGGTGCGGTGCGGGAGTGCCTCCGACACGGTGGTGCTCGCCGAGGCGACCAGATCGGAGAACGGGATCGTGCGATCCACGTCGAAACCGACAGGGAGGGTGTTGAGGTAGTAGCCCACCAGCGGGGACGTGACCGCGTGGTCCTTCGCCGACGCGGTGATGCCGAACTCGACCCACTCGTCGGCCACGAAGGCCGACAACGTGGCTGCAGTCGCGGCCAACGACGCTGCGAAGGCCGTGCCGCCGGCACCGGACAGCTCATCGCGTGTGACGTCGATACGGCGGGAGACGTACCCGTCGGGGACGGGTGGGGTCGGCGCGGCCAGTCCGATCGGGCGGGTCGGGCGGCGCTCGGCCGAGCGGTCCAGCCAGAACGCAGCGTCCGCCGGTGAGCTGCTCGAGCGCTGCCATTGGCCGTGCTCGGCGTACGTGTGCTCGAGCCGGGGCAACCCACCGCCGGCGTAGCGGTGGGCGATCTGCTCCCAGAGGAGGTCGAACGTCCCGGCATCGATCGAGATGTGGTGGAGCCCGATCAACAGCGCCGTCTCCTCGGCGCCGGTGAGCGCAGCGTGGACTCGGACGAGGGGCCCTGCATCGAGATCGAACCGGACGGTGCGCTGGACATCGGCGAACCGGTCGAACGCGTCGGCCTCCCGGAACGGCATCACCTCGAAACTCATCGCCCGGTCGGGCGTCAAGCGATGGCGATGCGGTCCGTAGGAGGTGTGGAGCGGACCGTGAACCATCACCACGTCCCGGATCGCGGCCTCGAGCCGCCCGAGGTCGACATCGCCGCGGATGGTGTACCGCCGGGTCACGTTGTACCGGGTCGACGAGGGATCGGCACGGTACTCGAAGAGCATTGCCTCCTCGCCCGCCGACAGCGGCGCGTCGGGCAGCGACGGGATCGGGACGCCGGGTGTCGACGCGGCGCCGGCCGCAGCCCCCACCACCTCGCCGAGTTCGCGGATCGTCCGGGCGCGGAAGACGGCGGCGTCGTGCAGGTCGGTCCCGAACTCGGCGTCGATCGCCGCCACGACCTCGAGTGCGGCGAGCGATGCGCCACCCAGGTCGAAGAAGTCGTCCGTGACCCCGACCGACTCGAGTGCGAGGACGTCGGCCCAGATCTCGCACAGCCGGGCCTCGAGGTCCGTCGACGGTTCCACCTGCTCGCCGCTGCGGCGATGGAAACGCGTCGGCGCCGGGAGTGCCGCGACGTCGGCCTTCGCGCTGGCGGCCATCGGGACCTCCTCGATGCGTACGAACGCGTTCGGGACGGCGTGTTCCGGGAGGAGCAGTCGGAGGTGGGCGCGCAACTCGTCGGGGTCGAGGTCGGAGCCGTCGCGGGTCTGGAACCACGCCGTGAGCACGTCGTTGGTCTTCGGCCGGTAGCCGACCTCGTCGAGCAGGCGTTCGACCTCGTCGTCGTCCACCTCGTCGTCGAGTTCGTCGAGGGCCTCGTCACGCGTCTTGTGGCCGAGTCGGACGTCCCAGCTGTAGGGCTCCGCATAGTTGTGGTAGCCCTGCTCACGGCGGTGGACCCGGATGCCGGCCACGTTGATGAGGCAGTTGGTCGAACGGCCGGTGTCGGCCGGCCTGACCCACGGCGCGCGAGCGTCGAGGAACCGGTACACCTCGGCGAGGTCGACGTCGACGTAACGGTAGAAGTCGAGGAACTCGACCCGTTCGAAGACGTCGTCGGAGTCGAACACCGCCTGTTCCGGGAGCAGCTCGGTCACTGCGTCCGCGGTGTGGTGATACACCCGTCGGGCTTCGAGCACGGTTCGGTCGATCTCGTCGGGATCGAAGCGTCCGTGCTCGAACTGGTGGGGGATCAGGCGGGTCTCGAAGAACTGACCCCGCGACAAGCCCGTCACGATCACGGGGATCCCGAGCTCGACCGCCCGCGCGACCGCGATCGTGTAGATCGTCTTGTAGCAGCCCTGGCACACATTGGAGTGACGATCGAGACTGTCGCGGAAGATCTCGTTCATGGCATCGGTCGTGGCGAACTCGTGCGTGATCCCGAGGTCGGCGACGCTACGACGGACGTTCTCCTTCGCGCCTTCGGAGATGAAGCCGTTGTCCAGCGTGAGGGCGTGCACGCGCCATCCGCGCTCGACGAGCTGGTACAGGGCGTAGGTGGAATCCTTGCCGCCGGACAGCAGATGCAGACAGTCGATGTCGCCGTCGTGCTGTTCCCTGACCGAGCCGAGCCGCCGATCGAGGTCGGCCTCCGTCCGGAACCACGCCTGCGCCTGCGGTTCGATCTCGTCGAAGGAGTGACAGACGCTGCAGACGCCGTCGATGCTGAGTTCCACGCCGGGCACGTCGGCACCGAGACCGCAGCGGATGCACCGTGTCACCGCTCCGGAGCTCCGGAGCTCCGGAGTCCACACGCGGACGAGCGCGTTGACGATGTCGGGGTGGCTCACGAGGGCAGCTTCGACCTCGGCGGGTTCGAGGCGGATGCCGCCGACCTTGACCTGGTCGTCCATGCGACCGCCGTACGTCGCGACGCCCGGTCGTTCCACGCGGACCCGGTCCCCGGTCCGGTACCAGTGTCGACCGTCGCCGTCGAGGTCGACGAACTGCTCCGTCGAGAGCTCGGGACGGTTCAGGTACGAGTCGGCCATGCCGGGCCGCTGCACCCAGAGTTCGCCCCAGGCGCCGGTCGGCGTCGGGTACCCGGCGTCGTCGAGGATCCGGATCCGACATCCGTTCGCGGCGCGACCGATCGGTACGTCGGCGCCGCCGTCGACCGTCGGGTCGTATTCGTGGATCATGCAGCCGACGACTGCCTCGGTCGGGCCGTACTCGTTGAACACCCGGGCTCCGGGCGCGCACGTCGCGATGACACGATCGGCGACCGGCCGCCGGAACGCCTCGCCACCCACGATCACGCTTCGCAGGGGGCGTGGCCGCTCGCAGAGGCGCGTGAACAGCTCGAGCTGGGAGGGCGTCGCCTTGAGGATCGTGATCCGGTCGTCCTGGGCGATCTTCCCGAGTGCCTCGATCGGGCCGTCGGGGAAGATGATCGCCCGTCCGCCCGTCAGGAACGAGAGGAAGAGGCTCGTGATCGTCAGGTCGAACACGAGCGCCGAATGCAGCGCGATCACGGGTTCGTCGTGGTCGACGTACGCCGACGCCGCGAAGCGCAGGTACTCCGCGAGGCCACGGTGCGAGATCGGGACACCCTTCGGTTCGCCGGTCGAGCCGGACGTGTACAGCACGTACGCGATGTCATCGAGGTCGACCGTGCCGATCTCGGGGCCGTCGCCGGCTTCGGAGTCGGTCGGCAGCGAGTCGAGGATCAGGACGAGTTCGGCGTCGGCGGCGATCATCTCGTGGCGAGTGGCGGGATCTTCCGGATCGAGCATCACGAATGCGGCACCGGCACGGAGCACGCCGTGCACCGCGATCAGCACGTCCACGCTCCGACGCATCCGCAACCCGACCGTCGCACCGTGCCCGGCACCCCGTGACGTCAGCCAGGCGGCGACCTCGTCGGCCCGTCGGTCGAACGCCGCTGCCGTGATCTCGTCGCCGTCCTCGGCGACCACACGATGGGGGTCGGTGGCCAGCAGCGCACGGATCTGCTCGTGGACCGGTGTGGTCACCGGCGGTTGCATCTCGGTGGCGTCGAGCAGCTGGAGCTCCTCCGACTCGCTCTGACCGATCAGTGAGGTGTCGTGCCAGGCCGCATCCGGTCGGTCGAGGATGTGGTGGACGACGGCGGCGACATGATCGGGCAGGCGTCGCCAGGCCTGATCGGCGGACAGCTCGGTGTTGACGTCGAGTTCCCATCGGACGTCGGTGGTGTCGGCCCGGCCGTACACCTGGAAACGGACGACATGGTTGGGTTCCACATGTCCCGACCGCATCCACTCGACCTCGGTCGGGACGCCGGCGAAGTCGCCGTACTCGGCCGTGAACACGTTGAGCACGATCTCGAAGTCGGCGTCGGGACTCTCGCCCGGCTTCGCGCGGCGGAGCAGATCGACGATCGACCGGTAGACCTGCCGGAAGAGTTCACGGTTCGTCTGGTGCTCGTCCAGTTTGACGACGAGCGGGTACAGCTCCATGAGCGGGCCGACCAGCCGGCGCGCCTCCGGAGACGAACGATGATGGAGTGGGACGCCCACGATGACGGTACGTCGGCCGTCGAGACGGGCGACCGCTTGTGCAGCGGCCATCGCCGAGATCGCCAGCAGGCTCAGATCGCGGCTGATCGTGCGATAGTCGTCGGCGAGCGCACGAGCGACGGCCCTGTGTTCCACGGGCATCGGGCATCGTTCGACGGCGGTGCCCCGTTCACCCCTGGCGCCGTAGAGCGTCAGGGGTGGCTGCGGGCCGACGGCGTCGATGTCGTTCACCCAGCCGGCTGCCCGCTCCGGATCGGGAGGGGACACGGCGTCGAAGAACGAACCGTCGATCACTTCGGCCAGCCGAGCGGTGTCCCCGTCGTCGAGTTCGTACGCGAGGGCGGCAGCTCGGAAGACGAGTGCCGAACTCGATGCGTCCGTGGCGACATGATGCAGGTCGAGCCACCACGTCCAGTCGTCCTCAGCGTGTCGGAGCAGGACCGAGTCGTAGACGCACACGGTGGCGTCGATCGGCTGTTCGACCCTGGCGCGAGCCCATGCTTCGGCCTCGTTCGCCGGCACCTCGATCACCTCGGTCCGACGTGGCGGTGCGGCGAGGATGTGGGCCTGCGGCTCGGCACCCTCGTCGACGACCATCCGCAGCACGTCGGTCGCTCGTACGACCGTGTCGAACGCTCGTGTCAGTCGATCGGGATCGATCGCACCGGCGAGACGGATCCGGTCCGCCATGTTCGCGAGCGGTGCGGTCGGATGGAGTCGTTGACTCGTCCAGATCTGGGCCTGTGTTCGGGTCAGATCCGGACGGCGGTCGGAGCGTCGGCCGATTCGTACCGGCTGTCCGACGCCGTCGTTCATCGTCCGCGCAGATAGGTCAACATCAGGTCGACCGTCTGGAAGTGTTCGAGGACGACGTCACCCGGGTCGATCTCGATGCCGAGTTCCTGCTCGATCCAGTCGACGATCACGACGACGCCGAGTGAGTCGACGAGGCCGGTGAGGAGCAGGTCGGTCGCGGGTTCGACGAGTTCATCGGTCGCAGCCACGTCGTCGCGGATCAGCGCGACGAGACGCTCGGCGAAGGCATCGTCGACTTGCGTCGTGGGTTGACCGGGGGAACTCACGTCGTGTACCTCTGCTCACATCGTCGGCTGGACTCGGGAACGCGGGACTGCTGGAGCCTCATGTCAGTCGGTGTGCTCCACCAGCGCCCGTGCCGCGGGCCGATCGACCTTGCCCGTGGCGGTCCTGGGAAGGGAATCCACGACTCGGATGTCGGCCGGCACAGCGTATCGGGGAAGTCGTGCACGCAGCAGCTCCACGATGTGCTCGGTGACCGCCGGGCGTGTGCCGTCGTCGACCACCAGGGCGACGAGACGGTCGTCGTCGTCCTCCGGCCGGTCGACCACGACCGTGGCGGCCGTGACGCCGTCCACCTCGCGGAGCAGCGCATCGATCGCTTCGAGCTCGATACGGTGGCCGCGCACCTTCACCTGGTGATCGACACGCCCGAGGAACTCGAGTGCACCGTCGTCGCCCTCACGGGCCAGATCGCCGGTGACGTACCACCGGGACCCGTCGGGGTCGAGGAACGTCGCTGCCGCGGTCAGGTTCGGCGATTTCCAGTACCCGGTCATCATCGTCGGCGTCGACACGGCGATCACGCCGACCCGCCCGGCACCGTCGATCTCGATCGACCGGTCGTCCGGATCGACGAGTCGGATCTTCGCGGCGCGCCAGGCGCGCCCGATCGGCACAGGGCCGACAGGTGTCGTCCGGACATGATGGGCGGTGCACTGGTTGACCTCCGCCGGCCCGTACACATTGGAGAACGTCGCGGCCGGCAGGCGTTCCATGAGACGTGCCAACGCCGACGGGGGGAACGCCTCGCCGCCGTAGAGCACCCACCGCAGCGAACTCAGATCGCGATCATCGAGCGCTCCGCGGTCGGAGATCTGCTCGAGGAGATACGGAACCGAGTACCACACCGTGATCCGTTCCCGTGCGACCAGCTCGCTGACGCTGGCCGGGAAGCGCAGCACCGGGTCAGGTATGACCAGCACCATCGCTCCGGCGAGCGGTGCCGCGTAGAGCTCGAACGTCGACTGGTCGAAATGCAGCGGTGCGATGTTGGCCAGGCGATCATCGGAGTCGAGTCCGTACTCCTCGACGGCGGCACGCGCATACGCCAATGCGCTGGCATGGGAGTGGACGATGCCCTTCGGCGTGCCCGTCGATCCCGACGTGTAGATGATGTAGGCCGGATCGTCGGCATCGACGATCACCCGGTCGGCCGGTGCGGTGGCCTCGATCTCGGCCTCGCCCACGAAATCCACCCCCTCGACACGCTGATCCGGCGGGAGTTCCCGCCCACCGGGAACGACCACGCATCGCACACCCGGGAACTCCGCGACGAGAGCCGCCGTTCGTCGGTCGGTGATCAGCACTGCGCAGTCCGCATCGGCGATCACGGCGGCTGCCGGTGTCACCGGCGCCAGGGGGTCGAGCGGCACCATCACCGCGCCGGCTCGGAGGACGGCGTGAACGGATGCGAACGAATCACACGACTTCGCCAGGCGCACTGCGACGCGGTCACCCGGTCGGACCCCGTGATCGACGAGTACCGCCGCGATCCGCGCCACCCGATCGGCGTACTCGTGCCAACTCAGCGACGACGAGCCGTCGGTGAGCGCACGGTCGGCGCCGTCGATCTGAACGGCGTCCAGGCGCGTCCGGTCGACCAGGTCGGTGAGCAGGCGCACTTCTCCGGTCCGATCTCGATGCACGGGTTGGTTTACGGAGCGAACGTCGGCAGCGTATGCACAATTCGCTCGTTTTCCCGACGTCGACCACGACCATGCAGCTGACAGCCAACGGACACCCGATCGACACGAGCCCCGAGCGGTTCGGTGATCTCGAGCCGATGAACCACCTGCTCGGGGACGAACGAGCCCTCTGTGACGCCATGGCCGAGCGGGGTCATCTCTTCTTCCGGGAACTGCTCGATCCGGCCCGGGTGCTCGCCGCACGTGCCGAGGTGCTGCAGAAGTACGCGATCCTCGGTGAGATCGACGATCGGTCGCCGATCGACGATGCGATCGCGGGTGACGGTTCGGGTGTGAGGTCGGCCAATCTGCGGGCGTTCTCGGAGAGTGTTCGCAGCGGAGCGCACTACCGGTCGATCACCGATGCACCCGAGCTGCTCGCCGTGCACGGTGGACTGCTCGGCGGCGAGGTCCGGAGCTTCGACATGCGATGGCCACGCTTCGTCCGACCGGGCGAGGGATGTGGTTTCCATTGTGACGGGCCCTACATGAATCGCGGCACGAGTCGGATCTTCTCGAGCTGGATCCCACTCGGTCGGATCGATCGGCACGAAGGGGCGCTGATCCTGCTGGAGAACAGCCACCGGTCGGACCGCCTCCACGAGGGCTACCTGCGCGCCGACGCCGACCGCGACGGGTTGACCTGGCTCGACGACGATCCCGTTGCCGTGCAGGACACGTACGGCGCCCGCTGGCTCACGACCGACTTCGGGCCCGGTGACGCGCTGCTGTTCGGGATGCACATGCTCCACGGCGCGATCGACAATGCGTCGCCCGTCGGCCGCTGCCGATTGTCGTCGGACAGCCGGTACCAGCGTGTCGACGAGCCCACGGACCCACGCTGGAACGGCGCGAACTTCTCGGGTCACGGCGGGCAGCGAGTCTTCTATCCCGGGCTCGGACACTGGAACAACGAAGACTTCCAGGACGAATGGAAAGACGTCGACGAACACGGTCGACTGCAGCTGCGAGGAGATACGGCATGACGACCGGCGACGTCGATCGCGAACTACTCGCCCTGGCGCACGCGCTGGCCGATGCCGACCACCCGGTGCGACGGGCGACGTCCGAGTGGGCCCGCGAGCACCTCGGTCGCCATGACCGGGTGGCCGCCGACCGCGAGTCGCAGTTCGCCGTCGAGGACTGGAGGCGCTGTGCCGAACACGGCCTCCTGCGCGTCGCCGTCCCGGCCGAACAGGGCGGCACGTACTCCGATCTCGCCACGGTCCTGCTCACCCTCGAGGGTCTCGGACACGGCTCGTACGACAACGGCCTCAGCTTCGCGATGGGCAGCCAGGTGGTGAGCACCCAGGAGGCGCTGGTCAGGTTCGGCAGCGACGCGCAGTGTGCCGAATGGCTCGAGCCGATGATGTCCGGCGCGGCGTACGGTGCGTTCGCGATGACCGAGCCCGAGGTCGGCTCGGACGCCTACTCGATCTCGACCACGGCGGTGCGGCGACCTGACGACACGTACGTCATCAACGGTCACAAGGCGTACATCACGCTCGGCCCGTGCTCGGACGTGGTCGTCGTCTTCGCCTCGACGAATCGTGAGGCGGGGCCCTGGGGTCTGACGGCATTCGTCGTGCCGACCGACCTTCCCGGCGTCGAACGCGCCGCGAACCGCGAGAAGATGGGTATGCGGACGACCCCGTTCGGTGACCTCCTGTTCCACGACGTCGTGGTCCCGTCGTCGGCGATCCTCGCTCGCGAGGGGGCCGGTGCGAGCATCTTCAACTCGATCATCCAGCACGAGCGGTCCTTCGTCTTCGCGACCCAGGTCGGTGCGATGCGCCGTCAGCTGGACGCGGCGATCGACTACGCGAAGACGCGTGAGCAGGGCGGGCAGGCGATCGGGCGGTACCAGGCGGTGGCGCACCGGCTCGTCGACATGCGACAGCAACACGACGAGGCCCGACTGTTCGTGTACCGCGCGGCCCTCGCGATCGTGTCCGGTCACGACGTCCCCGTGGCGGCGGCTCTCGCGAAGCTCGTGGGATGTGACACCGGCATCGCTGCCGCGACGTCGTCCGTGTCGGTGCACGGTGCGATCGGTTACGCGTCGGAATTCGAGGTCGAACGTGATCTCCGTGACGCAGTCGGCGGCTTGGTGTACTCGGGGACGTCCGACGTCCAGCGCAACATCATCGCCCGCTTGCTGGGCGTCGGCGGGTAGTCACCTCCGACGATCGTCGGGCGGCTCGGGCTCGGTGCTGATCGACCCCCGACGTCGTCACGTGATCCGCCACACGTGGGCCACCGTCACGGCGTCGAGGCCGACGACCAGTGTCGACGAGTCGGGTCGCAACGTCGGCGGCAGTCGGCTCTGTTCGTGCACCAGCACCCTGGTGCCCGGCGCGAGCCGGGACGTCAGGTCGTCGAACAGGTCGGCGACGACATCGATGGGCAGGAAGACGACCAGCACGGTGGCGGCACCGATCTCTGCGGTCCGCGCATCACCCGACGTCACGTGTGCCCGTTGCTCGAGGCCGCGAGCGGCGATGTGCCGGTTGGCGGCCGCGACGAGTCCGGTGTCCTGCTCGATCCCGATCGCCCGACAGCCGTAGGTCGCTGCTGCCTCGGCGACGATCCGGCCGTCTCCCGCACCCAGGTCGACGACCACGTCGCCTTCGTCGACGCCCACGTGTTCCAGAAGGGGATGGAGCAGCGAGTCGGGTGTCGACAGGAACGGGCCGAGGCTCGCGTGGTGTTTCGGTCGCAGGCGGAGACGCTCCGCCGTCAGTCGACCGACGCGGATGACCGGGTAGGCCCACCAGGCCCGTTTCGGCAGCCGGACGATCTGCCAATCGCCGGACGTCGGCGTGACCGCACGGTCGAGCACGCCACGGTCGCGTCGTGGGCGCCACCGGAACCGCACCACCGTGGTCACCCGGTTCGTGCGACCCGCCGTGATCTGGTCGGCCGACCTCCGGAACGACTCGAGTGCACCGGCCTCCCAACGTTCCCAGGGCTCGAACCCGGCCGTGAGCAGGACGTCGACCGCTGCCTCGCCCGAGCGCGCATCGGGAACGAGAAAGGTGATCGTGTGGTTCTGGCGACCCTGGACCGGCTCGACACCGAGGATCTCGACACCTGCTGCCTCGAGGATCGGCCGGAGCTCGGCCACATCGCTCGTCAGCTCGTCCTCGATCCGGCGGCAGGCTTCGATCGCCGCACGAGCCGTGGTGCCCTCGGCGGCGTCATCGACCATCGGCGTCGCGTACTCGACCAACCGGTGCCGGTAGACGCCCTCGATCAACGTCATCCGTGCCGCCATGGCATCAGTCTTCCCCGTGTCGAGCACCCGGTCGATGATGGTCGGCCGGACGAGCGCGCGCACGGCGGCCGAGTCCGGCGGCGAGCACGCACCCGGCGACAGATCCGACGGCGAGGGTGTCGGTTCCGAAGGAGAGGCGGTCGAGTCGGGCGTCCCCCGACTCGACGAGCCGCCACGACCGGGCTGTCGACGCCATCGCGCCGAGTGTTGCGACGGGGAGGAAGAGCGCAGACAGGAGTCGGTGGGCTCGCCGACACCGGACCCCGCCGACGGACGGCGATCCGGTGCGTTCGATCTCACCCGTCGTCCGCGCACTGTTCGGGCCTCCGGAGACGACCCGGAAGACGTCGACGCCGAGGAAGCCTCCGGGTACGACGTCGGGGTGGAACAGGAAGACTGTGGAGAACGCCACCGTCCGGCGCTCGTCGAGACCGGGGAGGCGGCCGAGGCGACCGCCACGCTCGTACGGTTCTGTCGCCGACGACATCGTGTCAGCGGTTGCTGCGGACGTACTTCTTGTGGAACACCTCGACCGCCGGCCGCAGGAAACCCGGGTTCACGTAGTCGGCCGGCCGTGTCCCGAACCGGAACGGGATGCTGATGTTCGCCTCGAGCGCCTCGACTTCGTGCGACCAGAACGACGGGATGAACAGCGTCTCACCGGCGTCGAGCTGTGCTTCGTGGCGCGTGGTGTGGGCCAGCAGCGGGTGCTCGTCCGGATCGGCCTCCGACGAGCGGGCCGGCAGGGTGCTCCACCGCTCGGTGGGAGCGAACGGTGAGACGAACGACAGGTTCGCCCGATCGGTCGGCGAGTACATCGCGACGCGTTTGGACCCCTCCATCTGGAGCAACAATCCGGTCCAGGCGTCGTGGTGGAGGGGGGTCACGACGCCCTCGGATCCGACCCAGACGCCACTCGCGTTCCGGTCCGGCCGCCGGTCGGTGAGCGGTTCGACCGCTGCGACGATGTCGTCGATCATCCCTCCGACCGCGCCGTCGAGATCGGCGATCGAGAACAGCCGATAGGTGCACTCGCCGTCGTCGGGGCCCGTGACGAACATCCGGTCGAGGAACTCGTCGAGCGTGAGCTGGTCCACCCGGTCGAGTTCGGCGCCGTAGTCGCCGACGTAGAGGAAATAGGGAGCGTCGGCTCGGTGGACCTTGACCCCGAACGGCCGCTCGTGGGTCGCGGCGAGGTGGCGGAGGCCGTCGACGTCCGGTCGCTCCCGGAAGTGCACCCGGTCGATCAGATCGGTGAGGATCACGGGATGGTCGCCGGCCATCACGTCGTGCAGCGACCGCTCGGCGAGGCTGACACGCGGAACGACGACCGACGAACCGTCGGTCCGGGCCGTGCGGACCCGAGAGACGGCGCGATGTGTCGCCCAGACCGGCGTCAACACACCGATCAGGCCGGCGAGGCCGACGCCGGCGGCGACGTTCGAGACGCGGTGTTTCTGAGCCGTCGCCATGGACTCGCCAGTGTACCGAGCGGTTCGACGGGCCCGGCCCCCGGTCGGGGCGGACGTCCGACAGGAGCCCCGGCGAAAAGGAGGGGCAGACTCGACACATGAGTGAGCACCCGTTGGATCTCTCGACCCGTCTCATCGACTCGGGCGTCGCCGACACGCCACCCAACCGGATCACCGAGGAACTCAGCGAGCTGGCGGACGGCGTCGCGATCATCGAGTCGTTCAGTCACGTCGTCGTCGTCGACACCGCCGACGGACTGGTGGCATTCGACTCCAGCAGCGCCATGACGGGGCCGCGGGTCGTCGAGTCGATGCGGAGCTGGAGTGACGCACCGGTCCACACGCTCGTGTACACCCACGGGCACATGGACCACGTCGGTGGTTCCCGCGACTTCGCGGCCGATGCCGATTCACACGGACGAGCCCGGCCTCGCGTGCTCGGTCACGAGCGGATCGTGCCCCGGCTCGAGCGGTACGAGGCGACCAACGGCTACAACCAGGCGATCAACATGCGCCAGTTCGGCGGAGCGGCCCGAGCCGTCGGCACCGCCATCGAGCGACCGTTCGTGCCGAGTCGTACGCTGCGGCCGGACACCACCTACGACACCCGGCTGACCGAGCGGATCGGCGATCTCGAGTTCGAGTTCAACGCCTGCCTCGGTGAGACCGACGATCACACGTGGACCTGGATCCCTCGGCACCGGATGATCACGGCCGGCGACCAGTTCATCTGGAACTTCCCCAACTGCGGGAACCCGCAGAAGGTCCAGCGGTACCCGCTCGAGTGGGCCCGGTCCTTGCGCGACATGGCCGATCGTGACGTCGAGCTGTTCGTCCCCGCCCACGGGCTCCCGATCGCCGGTCACGAGCGGATCCGCCGGTGCCTCCTGACCGTTGCGACGACGCTGGAGACGCTCGTCGAGCAGGTCGTGGCCGCGATGAACACCGGGGCGCGGCTGGACGAGATCGTGCACGGTGTGTCGGTTCCCGACGAGACCTTGCAGCTGCCCTACCTCCGGCCCTTGTACGACGAGCCCGAGTTCGTGATCCGGAACATCTGGAGGTTGTACGGCGGTTGGTGGGACGGCAACCCGGCCCGTCTCAAGCCCCCGTCGGATGCCGCGGTCGGAGCCGAGGTCGCCGCACTCGCCGGCGGTGTCGAGGCGCTGGTCGATCGTGCAGTGGAGCTCTCGGGGGCCGGCGACCATCGGCTCGCGTGCCAGGTCGTCGAGTACGCCGCGGCAGCCGAACCCGAGTCGCACGTCGTACACGAAGCGAGGGCGACGATCTACGCGGAGCGACGAGCCGTCGAGACGTCGCTGATGGCCAAGGGCATCTTCCGGTCGGCCACGGCCGACTCGGAGCTCGTCGTCAGCGGCGAGGCACCTCCTGTGAACCTGGTGCTCTCGATCGGCGAGGAGTGACGACGCGTTGACCCGCTGCCGGCCCCGGGGCGGGACGCGCACCGCGGTTCGGGCCGCTCAGAGCACGCAGCCGTCGGCGATCGCCCAGTCGACGGAGTAGGTCGCACACGAGCGACCACTGAACAGTGCCGACTCCGTGAAGAACCCGGCGTCGGGAGGAACATAGGTTCCCGCGACCCGGATTTCGTACCGGTCGCCGACCCGCCGGAGCACCG
>Ga0055584_100001887_pt1 | contig 20628 bp, 18 predicted proteins | sample OSDHelmetaG_FD_58716 | JGI IMG/M metagenome (GOLD analysis project Ga0055584, IMG submission 58716) | Pelagic marine sediment microbial communities from the LTER site Helgoland, North Sea, for post-phytoplankton bloom and carbon turnover... | ecosystem: Environmental > Aquatic > Marine >...
GGATGCATTTTCTACCATTGTTCACCGTGATAAGGCAGAGACTCGGGGTAGGGCGCTTTGTTCTAAACTTAAGGACATTCTTCCCCGGCAACTCTTTAAGATTGCTTTGCAAGCCGCTGTGGGGGGAAAGGTCATAGCCAGGGAAACTATCAGTGCAATGAGGAAAGACGTGACGGCCAAGTGCTATGGTGGTGACATTAGCAGAAAAAGAAAACTACTTGAAAAGCAAAAGGAGGGCAAAAAGCGGATGAAACAGATTGGAAGCGTCAATATTCCCCAAGAAGCCTTCGTGCAGATTTTAAAAAGTTCGACCTGAACACACACTTTTCCAATGAAAACCCAGAAAAAAGCCACCCGATCCCAGAAAAAAGGAGCCAAAGAAATCCTGCGCCTAGGGTTCAAGGCATTATCTTACAGGCAGGATATTCTTCCCCTGGATGAAGTCGATGCCCTAAGCTCGTCATCCTGCGCCTTGCAGGAAAGCTTGTCCATGAAAGCAGTAACGAGTGATGAACTTGAGGAGAAGGCCAAGGCGGTCGACGAGGCTTTGCAAAAGTCAGGTGGACTTTACTATCACAAGAAAGGTTGGGTCGAAAATATCGAGATGTTATTGGTTGCCGCAATCGTGGTGATCGGGATCAGGAGTTTCTTCCTTCAGCCGTTCATTATACCTACGAATTCCATGTATCCTTCCTTCTACGGTATGCAACCCCATGTTTATCAGACTGAAGATGCGGTTCCAAATTTTGCTCGGCGTGCGGTCGATAAGCTTTTGCTCGGAGCATCTCATTACAAGTTGGAAGCACAAAACTCAGGCAATCTGTATCTAGTGAGACAAGAAGGGGGAAGAACCCATCGCCAAGTAACCAGCACATTCCCAAATGGCAGGTTTTTTATAATTCCGACGGTCGTGAGCGAGTATGTTTTCGAAATCGGAGGAAAGGAGCATCTTCTTCAGGTACCAGCCGAATTCGATTTGAATGAGTTATTGGCCCAAAAATTTGCCGGAGTCGATGACCTGAGGAATTTGCCCTTGATCGTACCACAAGATCAAGGGTATACGGGAAGTAGAATGAAGCTCTCGGAACATACTTTTAAGGAGGGCGAAGTTGCTTTGGCCTTCGACATTCTTCTTGGAGACGCTTTGTTTGTTGATCGGTTCACTTATAATTTCATTAAACCTACCGCTGGAGATCCGGCGGTATTCCGAACGGGTAAGATCGATAAGTTCAATCATGAACTTGGAACTTTTCCAGGTGATACTTATCCGGTACCTCGCATAGGTGAAGATAAATACTACATTAAACGCCTAGTCGGTGAACCCGGAGACGAACTCGAGCTAAATGTTCCTGCCGAATTCTATACGAGCGAATACACCAATAATCAAAATTTTGGCCGACTTTTTATTCGAGGAGAACCAAGCTTACTTTCCAGAAATAATAAGCCCATTGAAGGCTGTGAAGCTTTTGATGGGAACCGGCTCTTTGTTGAATCCTTGGTCAAAGATCCGAATTCCTTAAGCAAGTACGGTTATCCTGGCTATCGAGCAGAAGGACTTTTGGCGAATGGTAAAAAAGTAAAAATCAAAACCCGGGATTCTGCTGATAACCCGACTGGTCAAAACGCTTACTTCGCCATGGGTGATAATTCGACCAATAGTTTGGATGGACGGTCATGGGGTTTTGTCCCCGAAAAGGCAATCATCGGTCGAGCTTTGCTTGTCTATTATCCTTTTACTTCTCGCTGGGGTCTTTCAGATTGATAATGTAATGATATTTCATTCAAGATCTTATAAGGCAATTAGGCTTTGGTAACCTTAACGCCAACTTCGCACAATATGCGTTATGTCTAATTGGTGTTTTTCTATTCCGTTATGAAATCTAGCCATTCTCTTCCAAGCTGGTTTTCAAAGAGATCATCGGGTTCTCTTCTTCACCTGTCTTCCTTACCAGGTTCGTATGGAATTGGTAATCTCGGTCACGATGCCCGTGCTTTCGTTGATTTTTTGGCAAGATCAGGAATTCGTTTTTGGCAAACCTGTCCGGTCGGACCTACTGGTTATGGAGATTCTCCCTACCAAGTCTTCTCTTCCTTTGCTGGAAACCCATATTTCATCGATTGGGATCCTTTAGTTGTGGCAGGATTAATCGACGAAGCTGAATTGTCTAGTCTCAGGGAATTGCCTGCTCACGAGGTTGATTACGGACGCCTTTACCAAGAATTCCTTCCTTGTGCCCGACTTGCCTTTTCACGCTTTTCTCAACGTAGGGACAGCCTTCAAACTCTGTATGGAGAACTGGAGACCTTTTCACAGGAAAACGAATCCTGGTTGACTTCCTATGCCTCCTTTCAGGTTCTTAAGCAACGAGAAGACGGGAAACCTTGGTGGAATTGGTCTGAGACATCAAAAAGAGCTGATTCCTCTCTACTTTCTGAGATCAGTGCTCATGAGGACTTCTCTTTTCATATCTTTTTGCAATATGTATTTTGGGGGCAATGGAAGAGTTTGCGTGCTTATGCTAATGGGAGAAATATTTCTCTTCTTGGGGATCTTCCCATTTATGCAGCTCCCGACTCCTCGGAGGTTTGGCAAAGGCCTGATCTTTTTCAGGTTTCTCCAGATTCCAGTTTTTCTCATGTTGCTGGCGTGCCCCCTGATTATTTTAATGAAAACGGTCAGTATTGGGGAAACCCTCTTTACGACTGGGGACGCCACGAAGCAGAAGATTACTCTTGGTGGATGGATCGACTGGCCATTCAACTTAAGCTTTTCGATGTCGTAAGGATCGATCATTTTCGTGGATTTCACGATTATTGGAGTATTTCCACCGAAACGGATGACGCTCGTCTGGGTGCTTGGTGCGATGGCCCCGGCATGAAATTTTGGGAGGTAGCTTGCAAAAGATTTCCCACCCTTCCCTTTTTGGCCGAGGATCTAGGCTTAATCAGCGAGGAGGTGCGCGAGTTGAGAAGAAAGGCTGGTCTTCCCGGTATGGCTGTTCTGCAGTTCGCTTTCGATGGAGACGAGCAAAACCTTTACCTCCCACATAATTTGGAAAAAGATCTCGTTTTATACACAGGTACTCATGACAATGACACGACTGGAGGTTGGTATGAATCTGCCGAGGAGGAAATTCGCGGGAACTTCCGCAGTTACCTAAATGTGGATGGCTCGAATGCATCGTGGGATCTGTTGAGGTTGGCCTACCGTTCGGTTGCACCTTTGGTTGTTGTTCCCGTTCAGGACCTGCTTGGTCTAGGTTCAGTTGCTCGCTTAAATGAGCCCGGTTTTGCAATGGGCAACTGGACATGGAGATTGACGAGGGAGCAACTTAGCCTGCTGGAGCGGGAAAGTGCTTCTTACCTAGCCGAGCAAGCTAAGATTACGGGCAGACTCGCAATATCTGGTGAATTAGGGTAGCTTTAAGGCTTTTGACATGAACAAAAATATGGAGAAGAAAGAAAGAACGCTGGGAATGAGAAGCCTTTGGCCTTATTTTAGCCTTCTCCGTCCTCATTGGTTGCCCTTTCTCGGGGCACTTTTTTGTGGGGTTGTATACGGAGTGGCGAGCGGATTCGGGCTGCCCACGATGATCGATCAGGTCTTTCCGAAAATCTTTCCTACCCAGGTTGGTACGGACCCCCCTCTCTCCTTCTGGCAACTTTTTCTCTATGTTTCTGTGTTTCCGGGTGTTTTTTTGATCCGTGGATTGAGCGGTTACTTCAATACATACCTAATCAATTTTTGCGGAATACGCGTTCTGGAGCAAATCAGGATTCGGGTTTTTGGAAAACTTCAGAGGTTACCCATCGCTTTTTTTCATAGGAACAAGGAGGGAGACTTGTTGAGTCGGGTGACCAATGATACCGGGCAGTTGCAAAACGCGATCATTACCATAAGTAATGACTTGATCCGTCAGCCCGTTACTTTTCTCGGAGCTATATCTGCTTTGGTTTATATGGCTTTGCAACGTGAAGGGATGGCTTTTGTCTTGCTGTGCCTTGTGGTCATACCGATTTGCGTATTTCCCATCCGTCGGGTGGGGGAAATTCTCATGAAAAAAGCATTGGGGATGCAAGAGCGGGCGGGTGGCATGACCGCGGTGCTGAGCGAAAACCTTTCCGCTCCCCGTGAAATTCGCGCCTTCAACCTGGAGGATCGAGAGAACAAGAGATTTCGGGAGTCTTCGGGGAAATTTTTCGAAGCCAGAATGAAGGTCATCAAGTATGCGAATATGCTTACACCGATTATCGAGATCATTACGGCTGCGGGAATCGCTGTGGCCATCTTTCAAGCCTCCCGCAAGTCCATTCACCTTGATGCCGTTGTTCCGGTGATTGTTGCCCTTTATCTTTCTTATGAACCAATCAAGAAATTGGGAGGGATTCAGAACAAGTATAAGCAGGCCTTGGCTTCCCTTCTACGGATTGAGGAGGTGCTTGATGCAAAGGAATCCATACATGACTCCGAGCATCCAGTGGAGCTATCTAAGGTTAGGGGAGAACTTCGTTTCGAAAACCTTTCTTTTTCCTACCCCAACGAGGAGGAGGGATCCGAAGAGAGCACTCCTGCCCTGAGTAAAATCAACCTATCTATCCCCTCGGGGGAAGTCGTTGCCTTGGTTGGACCGAGCGGAGCGGGAAAGACCACTTTGGCCGGTATGCTTTCGCGTTTCAACGATCCTTCTGATGGATCCATTTTACTCGATGGACTTGACTTGCGTAGCCTTTCCCTTCGGGACCTAAGAGATGCCGTTGCCCTGGTTCCCCAGAAACCTTTCCTTTTCGATGCAACGGTCCGGGAAAACATAGAGATGGGTAAATCACCCTACACCGGTTCGACCATTGAGGAGGTGGCCAAGGCATCTCATTCATCTGACTTTATCGCTGATTTCCCAGAGGGCTTTGACCAAAGACTCGGGGAAAACGGGAGTCGTTTGTCAGGCGGGCAATTGCAGCGACTCGCCTTGGCCCGGGCTTTCTACAAAAATTCCCCTGTGCTCGTTTTGGACGAGGCAACTTCTGCCCTCGACACCGAAAACGAGGAAAGGATTCATGAAGCTATGACGGAGTTGTCCAAAGGCAAGACCACTCTCCTGATTGCTCATCGCTTCAGTTCGATCCGCCTTGCAACCCGGATTGTAGTTATGGACAAAGGGGAAATCCTGGCTGATGGCCCTCATGAAGAGGTCTATGAAAAATGCGAGCTTTACCGAAACCTTTACGATAGGCAGCAAGACTCGGGGTCTTAGCCTTGTTTCTTTTACTCTCCCCTGTCCTTACCAGACAATAGCCATAGAAGCTGTAAACCGTCGCTAGGTGGGCCTTCGGGGAATTGTTCAGTTGGTCGTAATCTCGATGGTAAACTTGCCCGAATGAAAGCGAGGGAGTTTGCGCAAAACCAACTGATTCCTGCAATCTCAACCCAAACAGGAAGGACAGTGTTGAGTAAAAGCCAACCGATAAGGCAACTCATTCCGAGGGAAAAGGAAGGCCCTCCCAGGATGATCAAAATCTTCGAGTAAAGGCCAATGCCTTCGTCGCAATAAGAAGTGTTTCCGCAAGAAGATTTTCGTAAAGAGAATTCTATGCATACTCGTTTACCCTCGTACAAGGGTTTGCCATTAAGTCTTCCCACGGTCAGCCTGATCGGCTCTTTGGTGAGAATAAAGGCAGTCCAAAAATGACCTAATTCGTGGATCAATGTGGCAAAGGGTTGAAATACATAAAGGCCGATCCATGCCATCAGAACCCACGGGAGTCCTTCCACACTTAAGTAGTCTATGGATGAGGCAAGAGTCATTGTCGGTCAGTTTTTTGGATTGAACTTGATCGATGCGATGCGTTGCGCAAGGTTTACGATTCCTTGATTGATAAAGTATGTTTCGTTCCCTTATGCAAGCCTTCTCGGGTAAACCAAAACTCGATGTACGCGTTCCTCATTCCAGGGGATTAGCTATGACTGATCACATCAAGTACGGGGAACAAGCAGAATCTAGGCAGTGGATCGGTGTAGATTTAGATGGCACTTTGGCTCAGGCCGATCCTTGGCAAGGTTTTGAGCATATTGGAAAACCAATTCCCAATATGATGAAGCGGGTCAAGATTTGGTTGGATCTCGGTTATCGTGTAAAGATTGTAACGGCTCGGGCTCAGGATCCCGACCTGGCAATTCCGCCTATTCGGGAATGGCTCAAGAAAAATGGTTTGCCGGAACTTGAAATAACGAACGCAAAAGATATGGATATGATTGAGTTGTGGGATGATCGTTGCGTACAAGTTATTCCTAATACGGGTAATCCCGTCGGGCCCAATCCCGAGCCTTACCGAAGATAAGAATTACTTGATTGCTTGGCCGGCTTCCTTATTGCAATGAACTTGCACAAGGGTCGTCATTGTCCAATATGTACTCGCTGATGAAGGCGACAGTATGGAAATCATTCGACCGGATTGGCATGACCCTTTCGATGGCTTGTGCCATCCACTGCCTAGCAATGCCCGCACTGCTTCCTTTGATTCCCTTGCTTGCAGGTTCTTTTTGGGTGGATGAGACGACCGAATTGGTGATCGTTATCATAACTCTTTTGATTGCCGCCCCTACCCTCTTGCGTGGATACTTGAAGCACCGGAAGCTCAGGGTGCCTGCCATGCTTGCTCTTGGTTTACTTTTTCTAGCCTTTCGTCCTGGTGCCTTTCACTATGGGCATGCTCATGGGCATTGGCATGGACACCAAGAAGAACTTTTGCATTTTGTATTTGCTGCCTTGGCCGGTTTTTCATTGGCCATCGGGCACTGGGTCAACTTAAAGCTTTGCAAAAGTTGTCCCTCGTGCAAAGAGGAGGATTCGATTCGTCATTGCGATTAATCCAATGAAAGAGGGAAACGGGTTTGACCCTTTGGGTTTTCCCTTTTTGTTTAATCGCTAATGAGAATTGCTTCCCTTTCCTTCTTGCTGTCCCTTCTTCCCGTCCTCGGGGCCAAGCCGAATGTCGTATTTTTCTTCATCGATGATATGGGTTGGACAGATCTTGGTTACATGGGTTCTAAGTACTATGAAAGCCCGCACATCGATCAACTGTCCAAGGAGGGCATGGTATTTATGAATGCCTATGCGGCGGCACCCAATTGCGCTCCCAGTCGAGCATGCCTGATGTCTGGTCAATATTCCCCCAGGCATGGTGTATACACGGTATCGAATTCAGACCGGGGTTCCTCCAAGCACCGAAAACTCATTCCGATTAAAAATACTATTCATTTGGCAGAGAAGTTTATTACAATGGGGGAAGCTTTCAAGGCGGGCGGTTATGTGACTGCAACCATGGGGAAATGGCACCTAGGAGACGATCCGACTACTCAGGGCTTTGATGTTAATGTGGCTGGGAAGTCTTGGGGTAGTCCGAGCGGTGGTGGCTATCATAGTCCGTATAAGTACCCGAACTTAGAGCAAAAAGAGAAAGGGGAATACCTCACGGACCGACTCGGCAAGGAAGCGTGTAAGTTTATCGAGAAGAACAAGGACAATTCATTCTTCCTGTACCTTAGCCACTACGCCGTACATACCCCGATTCAGGCTAAGCCGGAGCTTAAGAAAAAATACGAAGTGAAGAAAGCATCCAAGAACCATAAAAATGCTTCTTATGCAGCCATGATCGAAAGCACCGATGACAGTGTGGGTGCGGTTCTTGGTAAGTTGAAGGATCTTGGCCTTTGCGAAAACACCATCATCGTCTTTTTCTCCGATAATGGAGGGCATGGTGGAGTGACCTCCAATTCTCCTTTGCGCGGTTCCAAGGGAATGCTCTACGAGGGTGGCATTCGCGAACCTATGATCATTAAATGGCCCGGTGTGACCAAGCCTGGTTCAATCTGCCAAGAGAATGTAATAGGCGTCGACTTCTACCCTACCCTACTTAAGGCAACTGCTACGCCTGCACCCAAGAACTATATTCTTGATGGGGTTAGCTTGGTTCCCCTGCTAAAGGATGCTAAGACTAAGCTCAGAAGAAAAGCCATTCACTGGCATTTCCCTGCCTATCTGCAGGGTTACACTGCACGTCATGGTCACTTTCGAACTACCCCAGGGGCCGCAACGCGAATGGGTGATTGGAAGCTAATCGAGTTCTTCGAAGATAATACGCTGGAGCTCTATAATACGAGCGAAGATATTTCGGAAAAGAAGGACTTAGCCAAGGAAATGCCGACCAAGGTAAAGGAGTTACATAAGGCTATGCTTGCCTGGCGAAAAAAAGTAAAGGCTCCTGTACCAACCAAGCTTAATCCTGAATACGATCCGAAGGCCGCCAAGATTTCTCCTAAGAACAAGGGCAAGAAGAGGTCATAATATGAACTGGTTGGGAAAAGTAATAGGTACTGGAGTAGGCATGCTGGGAGGTCCAATCGGGGCCTTGGCGGGAGCCGCTCTTGGTCATCTCTACGACGACGATGATCCCACTCCTCAGAACGAGCAAAAAGCCCGCATTCTATACTTGGCTTATTTTTTTTCCTGTGCCGCCAAGGTAGCCAAAGCAGACGGTGGTATCTCCGCCGAAGAGATCGGGGCGACTGAGTCGATTATGGACCGGATGGGGCTCAATGAGAGAACCCGAGACTTTGCCAAAAATGTTTTTCGCAAATCGAAGTCTAGCCGCCGATCGATCGATGAAGACTTCAAGGAAGTAGGTCGCTTGATTGGTTACGAGCCAACAGTCGCTCAGTCTTTTCTTGGCGGCTTGTATGAGATCGTGCGCTCGAATGGCAAAAAGCTTAATGAAATGCAGATTCGCTATCTTTTGAGAGGAGAGGAGCGCCTTAGGTTGCAACCGGGGACAGTTCAGGCTTGGATTCGAGGTGGCTATGCTCCACCTCATCAGGACGCCAATGTATCCGCACTGTCCCTCGATGAGTCTTACGACACCCTTGGCGTGTCCAAGACCGCAAGTGAAAAAGAAGTCAAGGTAGCATACCGTGCCCGAGCAGCTGACTTTCATCCCGATAAGCTCAAGAGCAAGAACCTCCCTGACGAATTTATTGCTTTCGCCAATGACCAGCTCGCACGTATTAATGAAGCACATGAGATAATCCGCAAGGCCCGTGGGCTGAAGTAATTAAGTTCTTTTTATGCACAAAAAAAATCCTCAACGCAGTCTGTTTGTTCTTATTTTAGCGTTCCTTTCTGCGGCCTTTGCTAATGGTAATACAACAGGTGTAAGCTCAAAAGCCCCTGCAGTTTCCTTTTACGCTGGCATTGGGGAAGGTGCTTTCGGGGAAGATCCGCATGCTGTTCATGGTGCACAAACTTCAGACGGTGGGTATGTCGTTGGAGGGAAAAGCCTCGATGCGGGTGGAGCCTGGGAAGGCTTTGTTCTTAAGGTGTTGCCTACTGGGTTGTCGGGATATCTTGACCTCAGCACTCCAGGCGAAAGCAATCAATCTTACGCATGGTCAGCGACTTTTGGAAGCAGTGGAAAAAAGGATGGGGTCAATAACTTAGCATCGGTCGGCGACTTTGTTTTCGCCGCCGGATTCAAAAGCGTAGCCGATGGGAGTCAGGATGCCATTCTAATGAAGTATTCCTCCTCGGACGGAAGTATAATATGGGAATCGCTCTTGCCTGAGGCATCAAGCGGTTTGTCCTCCGCTTACGAGGTTGTGTCCACAACCATGGAGGGGGGCTTGATTACAGGCGGTCTATTCGATTCGCCCAAGGATGGCTTGGAAGGTTTTAAGTCCTACGGCAACCCGTCCGCCGGGAAGGCTTTTGTGGCCTACTATTCCCCTACTCAAGTTTCCTCTTCCGTTGCTCCCGCCTCTCCGACTTGGAGAAAGGACTTTAATGCATCTCTAACGGTCAAGGGAATCCGTCCAATCGATAATCAAGGGGGATTCGTCCTCCTGACCTCCCAAAGTCAATCCCCCAATGCCCCTATTCTCACGAGGCTTGACACACAGGGCAATGTCCTTTGGGAAAAGGTTTACCCTACCAGGGCCGAGCCTGCAGATGTCTGCGTGCTTGCCAGCAATGGTACTTTGACCGGATTTGCCTTCTGTGGTCATGGCAAGAAAAGCTCGGGCGAGCTTGATTCGTACCTCACTGTCGTGGACTTAAACGGATCAGTTCGCTGGACCCGCGAATTTGGTGACCCTGTCGGAGGTGTTGGCAAGTTCGCAGGGCTTTCTTCAGGGAACTCCAAGTTGATCTACGATGAAAGCTGGGGTATACAGTCTACTGCGGACGGGGGGATGCTGGTAGCCTCGGGCACGGGTATCGAGGGTTGTGACCCTTGGCGGGCTTCTGATTCCAACCAATCGAGAATTGCCATTCTTACCGAGTGTCTGGCCGACCCGAGAACCGACTGGCGGGGAATGATCACGAAATTTGACGCCAATGGTTCGCAGGTTTGGCAAAGGGTTGACTCCTTTATACCTCCCGAAGGTGGGCAAGTCTCTTCGACAGCATGCGAGTATGTTTTACTTCTTGCAGACGGCAAGATTCTCTCTGTTAACGACGAAGCATTTGGTGTGGGTTTGCTTGTTCTGGATGCAGAATCCAATCAAACTTTCGTAGGCGACCTGCTTGCCTCCTCAACCACCGATGTCGGCAACGGTTGGAGAAGCTCGAGCTGGTTGGGTTATTTTCTCTCCTTTTCCTCTGGTTGGAAGTACCACTCAACTCTTGGTTGGATTTATTCCATACCAACTTCACTTGATTCGGTTTGGTTCTACGACCAAGCTTTGGGCTGGTGCTGGACAAGAAACTCTACCTTTCCCTTCATCTGGAGGAATGCCGCTTCCGGTTGGCTCTATTTCTTAAAGACTTCCTCGCCACGCTCCTTTTATGACTATTCGGACAATACTTGGAAGCAACTATAGCTTTGTGTTTTCTTGCTCATGACTGATGATGAGGCCGTCTTGCATGGGAAGGTAATGGTCGCAGCGTTTGGCGAGGTCAGGATTGTGAGTAACGAGCAGGATTGCAATTTGCTGCTCCTTTGCGAATTGTTTGAGAAGTCCGAAAACTTTTTCTGAGTTCGCACTATCTAGGTTACCCGTAGGTTCGTCGGCAAGGAGAAGTGAAGGTGAGTTTACTAGAGCTCTGGCAATAGCTACCCGTTGTTGTTCCCCTCCGGATAACTTGTTGGCAAAACGTTTTGTCTTTTGACCTAAACCGAGCTGGTCCAACAGTTCATCCGCCCGCCCAAGGGCTTTACTTTCCCCTACACCACTTTTACGCAGTGGCAAGGCGACATTCTCCCTAGCAGTCAGTTCCTTGATCAGAAAATGAAACTGAAAGACGAAGCCAATTGATTCATTGCGCAGGGTAGTCCTCGCTTCACTCGAGGCTTTGGCCATTGGTCTACCTTGAAAATAGATCTCGCCTGATTCGGGACGATCAAGTAAGCCGAGAAGGTAAAGAAGAGTGCTTTTTCCGCAACCTGATTGGCCGACGATGGCTGTGATTTCAGAAGTTCTAGCTTCAAAGGATACTCCGCGTAGTGCTTGAACAGCTGATTCCCCTTCGATAAAGGAATGCTTGATTCGATCCGCTCGAATGAGGGCTTCCCCTGATTTTACACTTTCTTCAGTCACAGGCTTTCCCTTATTATTTTAGCTGGCTCGATCTTCGCTGCCCGACGGGCAGGAATCCAACTTGCTATGCTTACGAAGATTGTCGCAATTACAATGGCCCATAGGTAGTGGGAAAAGTCCCAGTTCACAACAAAGCTGTCAGTTGAGAAAATTCCACGGATTCTAAGGGGAATCTTCGAGATTCCATAGGTTGCAAGAAAGCCAGTTGCACTACCTAGAATAATTCCACCGAGCAGCACGATTGCACCTTGCCAAAGAAAAACTGCTGAAACATCACGAGGAGTAAATCCGATGGAGCGGAGGATAGCAATATCTCGGTTCTTCTCGATTACCATGATGGCAAATACATTGAACATCCCTAAGCCAGACAACAGTAGGATACTTGATACCGTGATGGCGGATGAAAGTCGAAGTGCTTTGAATACTTCGAGCCACACTTTTTCCCTTTCTTGCCAACCTACTACTCGGTGACCAAGCGTTTCCTGCATTTGAGCAGCTAGCTCGGTCGCATTGTCTGGATTTTGAACTGAAACCTGAAAGACCGAACCTCCGAACGGTTTTCCTACGAAAGATCGGGCTGTGGACAAGTCAATGTAGATACGGTTTTTGTCAATCTGACTGACACCCGTTTCGAATACTCCAACAACCCGAAGTTGTTGGTTCTCAGTACCTCCAATGAGGGTGACGCGGTCTCCAACAGAGAGCTTAAGGCGGTCTGCGATTCGGTTACCAAGTAATACGCCCGAACGGTCTGAATCCAAGCTGTTTATGCTTCCTTGAATTAGTTGGTTTTGTAATTCCGAGACCATAATGTGATCCTTGATTCGAAGGCCATGAATTTGAACGGATTGCTTGCGGGATCCGGAGTCGATGATGCCTGTACCTTCAATGACTTCGGATATCCCGGAAACCTCGGGGAAATGCCGTAGTGCTTCTCGCACAAGTAACGGATATTCAATTCCTTCGACATAACGGGCATTTTCCCGGGAACGGAACACGAAACTTTCGCTACCGTTTTGTGATACCTTGCTCACTGTGCCCTCCATGTCCTGAAATCGGTCGGAAACTCTAATTGCTCCGTTTGTTCCTAGGATCGTGCGAATGAAGAATACCTCGAAGCCTGAAGTTTGAGCTTGGGTTACGACAAAGAAGGCAATGCCAAAGACGATCCCCAGCAGACTCATCGACATTGCTCGTTTACGGGCAAAGACAAAGCGGGTGGCAAGTTGTAGAGCGATGAAACTCAAGTCTGTACTGGTTTGGTTACTGAACTGAAGACTCCACAAGAGAGCTTTTTACGCTTTGACCGGAATGAAAGAGATGCGGGGTTTGGGTGACCACATGGTCGCCTTCCTTTAGGCCTTTTGTAATTTCAACCTCGTTTAAGTTTCTTGCTCCGGTTTGAACTTCGCGTATTTCAATTAACCCGTTTTTCTCTACGAATACTAGGTTTCCAACCAAGGATTTGCGGGGAATAATAAGGGTCTGCTTGCGTACTCGCTTTATGATTTCAGCCCGACCGGCACCTCCGGTAGGTAATTTTCTTTTCGAATCAAGTTTCAGGTATAATTTTCTTCTGCCAGTTTTGGGTTCTACAAGAAATGAAAGTCGATCGACCTTGGCTTCGAATACTCGGTTCCCATAGGAAAAAAGACTAACTCCTGCAGGTAATCCTTCTTTCATACCGGCAAAATCCTCTTCGTTAAGGGATACTTCAATCAAACGTGTATGTGAATTGATCCGGCCGAGAATTTGTCCCTCAAAGACAATGTCGCCTGGTGCAACCGATGAAGATACGAATTCGCCGCTGATTGGGCTTTTGACAATTGTTCGTTGCAATTGTGCTTCTAGGTCTTCCAGTTTTGTTTGGAGGCGATTGCCTTCCTCGTTGAGATCGAGTTCCTCTTGCTTTAGTTGAGCACGGAGCTTTTGGACAAGGTTTTGTTTTGTTTCTAGGTCAAGGGATGAAATTTTTCTTTCACGGGCTAAAATAATTAGATCCTTGAGTGTTTTCTCTTCTAATTCCAACTGGATGGCAGTCGGTTGAGTCGAATTTCTTCTCTCATCGTAATTCTTTTTGGAAAGAAGAGTTTGCCTAAGTTGGCGTTTCAAATCTTCTGTGTCCAATTGAACAAGAGTCTCGTTCGCATCTACCTCGATTTGCTTACCAAATGGAAGTAGCGCTACCTTGGTTACCATACCCTGCATTCTTGACCGTAAATCATAGCTGGAATCGGCAAGAACTCGGACATTTCCACTTACTGAGTCGGTGATTTCACCAACCCGAACCTTAGTGACAAATACTTCGGCTTTCCATTTGTTTTGTATAACCAAAATTACCGAACCGATGGCGACGATAGGAAGTACGATGATAAGGATTTTACGGATCATCTCGCAGTTTGCTAATTCTTCATGAAGTTCGTTCGCTCGTCGTAGAGGTCTCGAACTTTAAGGTAATGGCTCACTGTCTTGGCAAGGTCCAACTTCGATTCGTCGAGAGTAAGCCTTGCCTCGAAATGAAGAGTTGGAGTGATACGGTTTTGCTGGAATTCAAGTATGCTTTTTTCATATCGATTGTCCGCAACTTTAACGAGCTGTCTGTTTACCTCGATTTTTTGGCTAAGACTGGAGATTTGATTGTATAGATCCTCTACCAGTAGACGCAAGGATCGTGAGTGCCTTTGCAGGCTCAGTTCATTCATTCTTTTTCTGGATCGAGCTGCCTCTTTTTTTCCTTTGCTCAAGGATGAATCCCATATATTCCATTGTGCTTCAATGCCGATAAGCAAATTATTTCGATTCAGGCTTTCATTGCTACTGGCTAGATCTACTTGGTCCTGATAAATCCCTCCGATCAAGTTTAGCTTTGGCTTAAGATCGGCTTCTGCTATTCGGATATGATTATTTTCTTTTTCGATTTCATTTCTCAAGTTTTGGAGTTCGGGAGAACTTAATCGCGATACGAGAATGGCGGGGGAACCGGAGAAAACATGTTTTTCGCAAAAATCTGTGAATTGTGGAGTCTTGGTAAAAGTAAGCCCTTTGGAGTATCCAGTCTCAAGGTAAAAAATCCTGCCTTGGTAGTTTGCCTTCCTCTTTAAGTCGGAAAGCTTGATTGATTGTTTTAATCTAGAAAGAGTCGATTCATAGACAGTCAGATCCGATACCAACCCTAGTTCACTGCGGCGAATCAAATCCAATTCGTTTTCCTTAGCCAAGGAGTAACTTGCTCGAGCTAAGTCCTCTTCATAGCGCAAAATTACAAGGTCGAGGAAATCACTTCTGGTCTTTGATTCATATGATCTTTGAAGAGATGCATATTGTATCTTGGAGTTTTTTTCAGATAGTTCAGAAACTCTACTAGCTGCATCAAGGGCACCCCAATGGTAAAGAGGCCTTTTTAAGAAAACTGAGCCTAAAAGCCTAAACCTATGGTTGAAACCCTCGGAAGGTCGGTCTTCATGAAGGGATTGAGCTTGTGCATTAATTCCTACCTTGAACCCCTTTGAGCTATCAGAAATGACCCTCCCGGCACGTGCTTGTATGACCAATTCTCTCTGCTCTTCCAAAAACGGAGCTTTTTCGCCAAGTCCGGAAAGTACAGCAGAGAGCTCGGGGAAGAATATCTCGGGCTTGTTCGGATACTGCCCTTTTGTGTTATTCTCATCAGCCAAAGTTGGGCTAAAGAAAAAAGTCAAAGAAAGAAAGGTGTTACAAAGATATGTCAGAAGGTTTTTCAATGACACCAAGTGTGAGGGGAAGGCACTAATTACTCAACCCGAATAAGACGGGAAGATGTCGAATGTACTTTATTCGCCTGAAATACCAGACGGGAAAAGAGCCTTCAATTGTTCACCAGTCCACTGATCGACCTGACCAGCCGATTTTTCACGGAAAGTAGCAACTTGTTCTTTAGTCACTTCAGATGCAGTATTGCCCCAAGCTTGGCGAACATAGGTAGTTACATTCGCGATTTCTCTGTCATCGATTGCGACTGCAACCATTTGCTGGGAAGGTACCATGCCCCATGCTTCGCCTTTAACTTCTATCTTTCCTTTCAAGCCCTTTAGAATGATGTTTGTGATCAGACCAGGATCGGAAGTGACCCAATCGGACCCAGCCAAGGGCGGGAACATGTTCGGTAGTCCCTCTCCGTTTTGTTGGTGGCAAGATGCACAGTTTTGTAGAAAAATCTTTTTGCCAGATTCAGATTTAATCTTAAGCCGATTGGCTTCTTTCTCTTCAGGCGTAAAGGTAATTTTATTTTGCGGAGGATGTAGTTGAAACTTATTGGTAGATTCAGCGAGTTGGATAGAACAGAAAAAAACTAAGCAACCGAACAAAAAAACGAAAACAAGAGGTGCGTGAAGAAAGCCAATGGTAGGAGGATGCTTTTCGTGGTTCAGTTCTGCGTGCACTGCAACCAAGTCCTCATCGGAAGACAAGGGACTATCTTCAGGGTTTTTCTTTTCCTTTGTCATTGCTCTATTTTCGAATGGGATAACAACTCCTCGGCCGTCCACATTTTCATCGGAGTGCGGTCCTTAATGGATTCGCGAACTTCGGAAACTTCGGAGGGTGATACTGCTGAGGCTGAATTGCCCCAAGAGTTTCTGATAAAGGTCAGGACATCTGCTACTTGTTGATCGGTCAGGCTACCAGGAGGCATACCTGGGGCAGCCATTACACCATTGTATTTCACTCCATTCACTTCGATTTCACCCATAAGACCATACAAGGAGATCTTAATGAGTCGGTCTTTGTCACCCTTTACCCAGTCTGAAGCAGCCAGAGGAGGAAATGCAAGTGGTACTCCAAGCCCTGTGGGTTGGTGGCAGGTAACGCATCCTCCCCCTCCTTGCCCAATTTTGGTGTAAACTTCTTTTCCTGCACTCATTTGTTCAGAAATATCTACCAGTGATTTAGGGGAGGCGGGATAGTTCACCCAATCTGGAATACTCTGTATTCGAGTGGCGTTGGGCTCAATGATTTCTTCATCTGTTTCGACGAAGGGACTTTCTGGTAATTCGTAATCTTGCTTTAAGGCTCGAAGATAGGCAACGATTCGATTAGCCCGGATGCTTGGAATAACATACCTAGTTTTGTTCTCATCTCCACTGCTACCAGCAGGGGGAGAGACTGTAATCGTTCCGTCCTTGGGTTTTTGAGAAATATCATAAAGGAATGGACTAGGAGGGCAAATAGAGTCAGGCACCAATGACTGTGGCTCGAATAAGTGTTGATGTAACCAAGCGTTGTCGTACTCATTCAAGCCAAAGTTAGCCAAATCAGGACCAATCCTAGTATTTCCGAGCATCACATGATCTTGCAGAATATAATCTCTCGCCATGGACGCACGCTTACCCCAACCCCTTTGAATATCGATGCCGGCTTCCACGATTTTGTTTCCTTCGGCATCTTTATTTGTAAAGAGCCGAACTTGTTGAGTGTGGCAAGACACGCATCCCAAGGCCAAGTATTCTTCCGCTCCTTGTTTGGCCAGACCTGGCATGTCTTTGGGGAAAAGTTCCGCATCGGTTGGTCTGCTACCATTATCCTCGAAATATTCAGCTTCAGGAGAAAGATCACCGAACTGTAAGTTCGCTCCGACTACGAATGCAAGCCAGGCGAAACCGAGAGTTGATAATATACCAAAAGAGAACTTGAAGATGTTATTCATCAGGCAGTTTTCCCTTTCTGTTCATTGCTTGATGCGAGGAAGAGGGCAAAAGGGTTGGGGAAAATAACTTTCCAAATGTTTATTACGAATACGAGTTGTGAGAAACCAAGGATGACGAATGCGTACTTGGTAATTATGAAATAAGGTTGTACAGAAGAAATCACAGAAGAAGACCAATCAAGCGAAGATTGTTGGGCAAGAACTCCATGAGTAAGTCCACCTATCAAGTAAGCAAGCAAGAGAATCAAAACGCCAAAAGCCGAAGTCCAAAAGTGAAAGGACTTGGCTGACTTACCAATTTCTTTTCCCGTAATTTTAGGAAGCATATGGTAGACCATTCCAAAGATAATCATACTGAAAAAGCCGTAGACCCGTTGATTGAAGTGAAACTCATTTATGATAGAGAACTGGGTCAATTTCGCAACATCGGGAAGAGAGAAGATAACTCCAATGTAACTTGATAATGTGTATGATATGGTTCCGAAAATAACAAATCTCAAAGGTAGATTGTTCCATACTTTACCTATATCTCTAAAGGCAGTGGCATGAAAGTTTGTTGAGGCGACAGCAATAGGAAAGATCATGGCAATGCTCATAACCGTTCCGATCGCAGGAATCCACATTGGCACAGGACCACCTTCTAGGTGATGTACGACTGACCAAGGAGCCAGTGCGGCAATGCACCAAAAACCGAAAATCGCCAAGTAATATTTATCAATGGCTCTTCCAAGAATCGATGGAATGATATAATACGCAGCACCGAGGGCCATAGGGGTAAGCCATAACCAAATCAAACTTTGGCCAAACCAAAGAGAAAGAACGCTGGGTAAAGTTCCACGGGCGGGGTTGATCTCCAAGCCGTTCCAAGCAATCAGGAAAAGGGCGGGAAACCATATGAGTGAAGCCAGTACGAACCATTGCGGAGCGATGGTGTCGCTGTGTTTCCGGGAACGATGGATAACGAGGGCAAGAAAAGCTATGACTGCGTAAGAAATGAAAAGAACAGGCCACACAATTGTCGGCATCTCGAGCATTTCATGAGCATTCATGTGGCCATCCAATATTCCCAATAAGCCAAAAGTAATAGCCAGATTCCAGAGAGTGCCGGCAAACAAAAGCATGATTCTTCCTCTCACTTCAACTTGTGAGAGCCGGGCTAAAATCCATAGGGTTGAAGCAAAAATCGAATTTCCACCCCATCCATAAACAAAGGCGTTGGCTTGGGCAACTTTGACTTTTCCGTAGGTGAAGTATTCAAAAGAAGCTAGGAAAAAAGGATCCGTTAACTTGGCAGCTGCAATGTAGGCAAGAAGGGCTGCGACAAGTAACCAAAGACCTGCGGACGCAACAAAAAATGAAACCACTATTTTAGCGGAACGATCTATGACTTCTTCGGTAGTGTCTTTCACGATCAGCTCAGGGTGTGGTGGATTTGTTGGAATCGTAATCTTCTTGGATTACTTGACGCATGACAGATTCGAGGGATGAGTTATTATCTGAGTGGGACGATTCGATCATGCTGTTGAATTTTTCGGTTTCCGAAAGGTGCAATTCAATCAATTCAAGACGTTGTTTTGTCGTGTCTTCCGAAACAGGAGCAGGTTTGTCTTGCTCGAAAAACCCTTGAATAAAATAGAATGCGAAGACAACAATTCCTGTAATGATTAAGGTTGCGAAGATACTGCAGCCGTCCGCACGCTGTAACTTAGGGTCACTCATGATAATTGATCGAGTCTAGGATTCGCGGGTCGCGGATTGGAATGTCTTCGGCTACCTTAGACTGATAACTTTTCAAGACAGCCCAAGTGCAAAGGCAGCCTACACCTATAAGCGACGACAAGCCCCAAAAGAGGTGAGGCCCAAGGACTCCTCTAACTTCGTATCCAATAAATGCACCTGGGTTGATTTCGCGACCTGGAATAATATTCCAATACAGATCGAGTAAGTGAAAGACAAGAATCCAGCAAACGATAAAAATCAGACGGGGACCCACTATTTTGTTTCTGTAAAAGAGAAGATAAATAAAGGGGAAGAAAAAATGACCAAAAATCAACCCCATGCTTACCCAGAACCATCCTGATGTTTCCCCTGTGCTTGGATTGATTTCTCGAATGGTGTACCAAAAAGTCTCCTCGGGGATGTTGGCACTATATATAAGGAAGTATTGAGAGAAGCTTATGTAGGCCCAAAAGACTGTGAAAGCCAATGAGAGACAAGCAAGATCATATTGATGAGCCTGCTTGTAAATTCCCTTGAGACTGCCCTTAGTTGATAAGTAAAGGCAACCTATGATGGTAACGGCTAAGGCTGCTCGTATCCCGGAAGCAAAAAACCAGACACCGTACATGGTCGAAAACCACTGGTATTCTAAGCTCATGAAGAGATCGAAGGCTCCGAAGGTTAGGGCCAAGGCCGCAGCAGGAATCCCTGCTGCTGAAAGTTTCATGCCGAGGTGTGTCCAATTGGCATCGCCATCTACATCCTGGGCAAAGGAAACCTTACGCATCCAATGGCTTAAGCCACAAAAGATTCCAAAGTAGAGGATCAGGCGAAAGCTGAAAAAATAGATATTAAGATATCCAGATTTCTTTTGGTGCAGCACATCATCGACAACTTGATCGACAACTTGAACCTCGTTGGCTTTTAGATGGGGTTGGGGTGGTGCATATGTGGGACTCTCCGGGTTTATCCATGACCAAAGAATACCTGAGTTTTCGCCCCCAAAAATGGCAATAAGTAAAAGAGGCGAAAAGCACAAGGCCAACCAAGGAAAGGCAGCTAATCCGTGCTCAAGTTGTCTTCTTACTACTGGTGTCCATTGAGAATTAAAGACGCGGAAGATCATCACAAGCATGAGCATGCCGACAGCTATGCTTAACCAAAATGCACAACCCCACAACCAACCAAGAAAAGGTTCTTTCTCCCCACCGCTAAGACCTGAAAAAAGACCGATCAGGCCAATGCCCAAACCGAGGAAAGAACCAGCTAACAACTTAGTCGAGAGGTCAAACTTAGTTTCTTTCGAATTGGTAGCACTCATGAATCCTTTCCTTTCTTGCTGCCCGTTGCAGTACCGACATAGGATTGAAGGGCACGGACATAAAGGACGATCGCCCATCTTTCCCGCGGGCTTAATTTGTCAGCAAGCCCGAGCATGATTTGGGAAGCCATAGCGGTTTGCAGTCGTGGGTCGTCGTCAGATAAAGGTTTTGGGGGGCTGACTCCAGAACCCATGCTAATTGCGTTGAAAATGCGTCCGTCTGCCCAAGCATCACCTTGCTCCAAGTAAGGCTTGGACGGGTCGGAGAGATTTTTGGGGTTGAGCTTAAATTGAGAAGTTACCCCGCGGCCATTTCCATAT
>Ga0055584_100001888_pt1 | contig 20626 bp, 20 predicted proteins | sample OSDHelmetaG_FD_58716 | JGI IMG/M metagenome (GOLD analysis project Ga0055584, IMG submission 58716) | Pelagic marine sediment microbial communities from the LTER site Helgoland, North Sea, for post-phytoplankton bloom and carbon turnover... | ecosystem: Environmental > Aquatic > Marine >...
CATAGGCCCGCCGATGATCGAATTTTTTTGCTTTCTCAAGGTGGAAATATCTACACCGGGATGAGCTTTGCGCAAAGCGTCATTGCTCAGGGTGGCAACTTCATCCAAAGGGAGGGTTGAATTGCTCTCTGCCGTTTTTTCTTGGGCAAAAGGGAGTTCCATGATGTAGAAAGCAATGTCCCAGATCTCTTCATCGCTCAGACCTTCAAATGCCCGCATAGAGGTGCCGTCAATCCCCAGGGTGATGGTGTTGAATGCCTGCAAGGGGGATACACCGTCCATGATTGACGGGTCGGTTAGGTTGGTGGGCGCAGGGCTTAAACCAATACCCGCTGGACCGTCTCCGTTTCCTTCTGTGCCATGACAAGTTGCGCACAGATCTGTAAAAAGAGCTTTGCCATTGGTGTGATTTGGCCATTTCAAGGGAGCAAGAGGAACGAGTTTGAGGGCCACGATTGCTGCACGTATCGAAGCGGCTTGAGCACTCACTGCAGCGGGTGGCGCTTTGGAGGCAATCAATGCGCTTAACGAAACCAATGCGTCATGTTCAGCAGAAACGTCGGTCAAGACACCTCCTTGTTCCAAGGCGAGGAAATAGTCGAGTGCATTTCCTGAGAATTCTTGCATTTCGGCGAATTCAAAGTCGTTGATCACGTCACGATCGCTCACAGCCATGCGGTAGTCCTTGGCGATGTAATCCATTAGGTTGATCAGCATGCGCACCTCCGTTTGTTGCTGGGGTGTAAGGTCGGCGCCGAGCATGACGGAAGAAAAACACACGAGAAAAATGATCGAAAAAAGCTTCCTGAGTCTACATGTCATCCCTACTGCTTATTCTTATTTAGATTGAATTCAAATAGAGGGCAAAGGAACGCCTAGTGCATGCATCCGCAATACCCGATTAAAGGTATTGTGAAGAAAAGTTCAGGACTTATAACGGTCGTTCAATCCAACTCCATTTATCATCATTGGAATGCACTTTTCGAGCCGTGAGATGCGCGTCTTCTCTTGTTTAGCGCCAGCAATGTACTCCGCGTATTCGTTTCTTTTGCCTGGCGTAAGTAGGTCGAATGCCTCACTCAGCTCTGCGCTTCGTGCGAGTGCTTCCTTGAGTTCGGAGGGAAGTGAAACCCGTTTTGGTTGGGGCTTCATTTCTTTGCCATCTTTTTGATTTTGAATGGCCTCTAATACATAAGCCGTGACCAATGCAGGGTCGATTTCCTCTTTAGACGAGAATCGCCATTGACGCAACGCTTTGGCACCACCTCTCTGTGCACTTACCAGAACCTTCGCTGCATCTGTTAGGAACACACCTTGATGAAACCAAAGGCCTGCATAGGATTTGAACCCAGCGATTCCTACTACAATTTTCCCATCAATGGTGTAATGCGGCGCTCCCCATTTTACAGTTTCGCTCAGCTCCGTTTCAAGCAATAGGGCGCGAAGAAGTGTCAACTCGTCCTTTCTCGGACTTGATGCGATTATAGCATCTACGGCTTGGGTGTTTGTCATTTGATTCTTGTCGATTCAGTAATGGGTAAACATACAAAACCGGTTAAGGGTAACAAATAACGAGATGTCGGTCAACTCCTTATTTTTACGCCCAAACTAAGAAAGATGCTGAAGAAGGTCCTCATAACAGTAGGCACTCTAGTGCTCATCGCAATCGTGGCGTTGGTCTATATGAACTACCAAAATAGGACCATGAGTCCTTCAGACGAACAAAGGATTACTACCTCTACAGGCTTGGATGTTCGTATCAGCTATAGCCGACCTTCTGTGCGAGACCGACTCATTTTTGGAACGGAAGAGCATGAAGCATTGCAACCTTTTGGTCAGTACTGGCGCTTAGGAGCAAATGAGGCTACTGTAATGGAATTCAGCGCCCCTGTAAAGGTGGCGGGATACGATTTGCCTGCTGGAACCTATGGCGTTTATGCGATACCGGGTCCTGATTCCTTCAAGATTGGATTCAATACCACATGGGATCGTTGGGGTTACAGCGAGCCAGATTACAGCCAAGACGCGGCGTCATTCATGGTGCCGGTAGAGGGGCATGAACATGTAGAACAATTCACCATTCAAATAGGCGAAACAGATAACGGTGTGCGCATCATTTGCGAATGGGACGACATCCGATTTGTGATCCCCGTGCAAGAAGTGAAGTAGGTCTTATTTCAACCATTCATCCAGCCAGCCGTAGAATTCGCGGTGCCACATGACACCGTTTTGTGGCTTAAGTACCCAGTGACCTTCATCAGGATAGTAGAGCAGTTTACTAGGAATTCCCTTGAGCTGAGCAGCGGTAAAGGCTTCCAAGCCTTGGTTGAGAGGGACCCGAAAGTCGAGTTCGTTATGAATGACGAGGATGGGAGTATCCCAATTCTGCACGAGTTTATGTGGGCTGAATAGGTTGTAGCTCTTCGGGGTAGGTTGTTCCCAATAGGGACCTCCAATATCCCAATTCGCAAAAAACAACTCCTCCGTACTGGCATACCAGCTCTCCAAGTTGTACAAACCACAGTGGCTGATGAAGGTCTTAAACCTGCCTTCATGGATCCCTGCAAGGTAATAGACGCTGTACCCACCATAACTCGCACCAACGGCTCCTAGGTTATCGTTGTCTACAAATGGCTCCTTGGCTACTTCATCAATCGCGCTTAGGTAGTCCTTCATGGCCTGTCCTCCCCAATCTTTGGAAATGTCGTCGTTCCATTTCTGCCCGAACGAAGGAAGACCGCGACGGTTCGGGGCAACAATGATGTAACCATTAGCCGCCATCAATTGGAAATTCCAACGGTAACTGAAGAATTGACTCACAGCACTTTGCGGTCCGCCTTGGCAATAGAGCAGGGTAGGGTACTTCTTAGAAGAATCGAAATCTGGAGGATAGATTACCCAAGTCAGCATTTCCTTTCCGTCGGTGGTGGCAATCATGCGCTTCTCCACCTTGCCCATTTTCATTTCATCGAGCATGCCCTTATTCTCTGTCGTCAGTGGCGCTTCTTTGCCCGTTTTTATGTCCCAGACGAACAGCTCGTTTGGCATGCTCATCGTGCTTTTAGACCCGATTAACTTCTTACCCGCAATCGCAACCGAGTTGATGTTGTGAATGCCCGACGTGACTGCGCGGATCGACTTCATCGTGTTGTCCTTGTTCAAAGAGACCTCATAAATTTGATAGGTTGCATCGACGGGACTCAGGCTATAGATTTTATCTCCTGTAGAATTCCACACGGCATGGCCGAACGTCTGATCCACAGACTCCGTAGTGTATACGTGCTTTCCTGTTTTTAGGTCTAGGATGTGGATGATGTTCTTGTCCGCCTCGAAACCATCTTTTCTCATGCTTAACCAAGCCAGCTTAGAGCCGTCTGGTGAATAGGACGGGTCGTTGTCGTAACCCGCATTATCTGGGCTCAAGTTCTTTGTAGCCTTGGTCGTCAAGTCGTACTGATAGATGTCAGAATTGGTACTCGTAGCCCACTCGGTTCCAGGCTTTTTCTTAGATACATAGACCAAAGACTTCCCATCGGTTGCCCAAGCGATTTGCTCTCCACCACCGAAAGGAGGCAGGGGAGCGTCGAACGCCTCGCCTTCCATGATGTCTATATGCGTCTTGCCGGCAGCGCCGTCTGTGTAATCGGCAATACAGACATGGGAGTACGCATGGTCATGCCATTGGGTCCAATGCCGAAACATCAGGTTGTCATAAGACTTTCCGGTAGCCAAGGGTAGGTCCGAATGTTTTTGAGCCAAGGTTTGCTCTACCTGAACTTCCATGGTAAAGCTGATGTGCTTCATGTCAGGGGCGTAATGCCAGTTGGAAATATCAAAGGCGAAATCGGTCACTTGGCGGTCCTCGCTGCCGTCTGGGTTCATCTCCCACAATTGTACGCTTCCGCTTTGTGAGCTGAGGTAGCCGATCTTTTTTCCGTCAGGGCGCCATTGCACATCGAAAATGGATTCGCGCACGATGCGCTTGCGATCGGATCCGTCTACGTTCATCATGTATACCGTCGTACTGCCCTTGTCCGCTTCAAGCTCATAGGAGCGAACGTTGTAGAACATTTTTGCGCCGTCGGGTGAAATGGATTCGCCAGAAACGCGCTTCAACTTCCATAGGTTTTCTGGGGTAAGGGTTTCTTGGGCAACGAGAAACGATGCTAAGAAAATACTGAGGGAAAGGAGGAGGATTCTCATGTCTGTATTTAATTGTGAAGCAAGTATAATCCAAGCGAACAAGAGAAGCTACATTCTCGTGACGATTGGTTAATATTGAGGGAGACAATCGACGCAACAATGATCCTTCGCATCTATCCTGAAAATCCGAATGAAAAGGAGTTACTCAAAGTGGTGGAAATCCTCCGCAATGGAGGGGTGATCATCTATCCAACGGATACGGTGTATGGCTTAGGCTGCGACCTGATGAATAAAAATGCGGTGGAGCGGGTGGCCAAGATCAAGGGGCTAAAACCTGAAAAGGCGAACCTTTCGATCATCTGCTATGACTTGAGTCACATCACCGATTACGCTAGGCATGTTGACAACAAGACCTTCAAAATGATGAAGAAAGGCCTGCCGGGTCCTTTTACCTTCATCCTCGAGGCGGGAAACTTGGTACCCAAGATCTTCACCGCCAAGCGCAAGACAATCGGCATTCGTATTCCGGATCACTCGATCCCACGTGAACTGGTTCGCTTGTTGGGCAACCCCATCGTAACCACTTCCATTCGCGATGAGGACGACGTCATCGAATATTCTACCGATCCCGAGCTCATCCACGAAAAGTTTGAGAACCTAGTGGATTGCGTTGTTGATGGGGGGTATGGCAATCAAGTTGCTTCAACCGTTGTGGACTGCTCATCTGGAATACCTGAGGTGATTCGAGAAGGTTTGGGCGAGGTTGGAGTGCTTTACTAATCTAAGTCGAATAGGGCATTATAAAATCTAGAGTGCCTCTACCATCCCCTTTAAACTTTCCTTCCAAAAATTGCGCATGATCTCGGCGTCCATGCGGCTGTGCATGCGCTCGTGCTGGAGGATCATCTGAGTTTTACCTTCCCCTTTTTTATGGAACTTCACTTCGACCTTGGAATGGTCGGTCTTCCATTGACAGGTGAGGAGGTTTCCATTGAACAATTCAGTTTCTGTAGCGCGTTGCTCTGATTCAAACCATTGAGAGGCATTCCAAAATACCTCGTTGAGCGGGTAGTCAAAGGTTTTACGTACCGAAATTTCAAAACAAGGATGATCTCCCTCTCCGGAGTGAAAGCTGTGCTTGGCGGCGAAACGGTTCGTAATCCTTCGCGCCCAATTGCGATCAATGCTGTATTCGTACACAAGCATGTCTTCCACTTCGTCGCAACTCAAGCCTCGAAATTTTGGACTTTCTAACTCGTTGAACCATTGTTTCCAGTTTCTTCCAGATTCGACTACAATGTCCTCAGCCGTCTTATGTCCGCTTGAATACGCCATACGATAAGTTGTTTTAAGGATAGATCACCTTGGTCCAAAGTTCAGAACCTTGTTTGTCAAAAATGGATATTTTGAGTTGTCGAGCCAAACGTTCTCCGCTAATTTCTAAAATCCCAAAATTATGTTGGGTGACAGAGGTCTTATCTACCAGGTATTCGCTCGATTCGTTCTTAGACTCCTTCACCTGAGCTGTGAGGGGACTTACGGTTAAATCGTAGATGGTGATGTTGTCTCTGGAAGCTTTGCGCAACTCCGTATGTTGGCGATCTCCGCTGAGAAAGATGACGCCCTTGATCTTTTCTTCTACGATCCGAGACAACAAGTACTCGCGCTCCTCTTCATACCGTGCGTGGTTTTCAGACACCTTGGCCGGATTGACTACTTGGCCTCCAATAGCGACCAATTTAAAAGGTGCACGGCTGAATTTTAAGGCTTCGATGAGCCATTCAATTTGCTCCTTCCCTAAGATCTGCGCCTCCAACTTCTTATTGTCATCCGAAGTGCGGTTCCATCGATTGTCTAGGAGGAACATGTCTACGTCGTTGTACTCAAAGGCGGTTGTAATACCAGGCTGCCCCGGAAGGCCATAGGATGGATTCATCCAGAAGAGTTTGAAGGCATCCAAAGCCCAGTCCTTATGGATCCAACTACCATTCGCATCGCTCGGGCCAAAATCACTGTCGTCCCAGATGGCATAGTGATGGGCGCTGCGCAGCAGTCTCTGCATAGCGGGAGTAGCCCTTGCGTGTGTATAGCGATGAAAATAACCGCTTCTTGAACCCAGGTCATAGTCGCGGAGGTAAATGTTGTTTCCTAACCAGAGCATCACATCAGGATCTTTGGATGCAATCGTATCGAAGATTTCATAGTTGCTGCCATAAGGAACGCCAGGCTTGTCGTACGGCGCTTCATTGATAAAAGCGCAGCTTCCTAATGCAATCGTCGTTGTGGGAGGATCCTCTCGATATTGCCACAACGCTTCTGTATGAAAGGACAAAGGTTGACCTACGTCAAAAACTTGACCGTTGATCAATACTTCGTATCCATACTCCATGCCCGGTTCCAGTCCTGTCACATGGAACTGAGCTACCTCCGTAGCATTCACATCGTGCACTGAGGGCCGAACGATGAACGATAGCTAGGTCGCTCGAGGTCCCAGTACCGGAGCTTAACATCGGCAGAATCGGTTAGCTGAAGCCAAATGCCCACTGAATTCATGGAAGCGTAACCGGGCATCGGTCCGCTTTGAATGACCTGTGCTGAAGCGAAATAGCTGAGAAGAGTGAAGGTGAATATTGATAGAAACCAACTAGTCATGTACAAGGAATTTTTTCAATAGTAAAGTTGTATCCTGAATTCACCATGCGATCCGAGTCTTTTTTTCACGGATGTGAAGAGAAGTGATGTTTTCTTTTCCAGAATAAAGCTTGTAGGGTGTGTTGCAATAGCCTTAATTAGTGGGCTCAATTTAATCCGACATGAAAGAATTTATTTACCTCTTCAGGGGAGGAAAAACGACCGATGCTTCAGACGAACAACTCAAAGCCCACGAAAGTGCGTGGGATGAATGGATGGACCGCCTAGAAGACGACGGCGTGTTGATCGATGGTCTGCCGATGAAAAGCGAGATCGTTATGATCACAAAAGACGGTGCCAACGTTCATGGAATGGATGATGAGTACAGCGTAACGGGCTACTTGATCATTGAAACCGATGACATGGACGCTGCGGTATCTATGGCCCAAGACTGTCCCATCTTTCAGTTTGACGGCACCATCGAAGTTCGCGCACTGGAATCACACTTAGACGACCTTCAAGACGATGACGACGACGATGGCTTCACAGATGTAGAGCCTTGATCTGATTGCTTCGTAAGGTGCCTTGGAACCAATCGTCCTCATGCTTGTTATTAAGATAGCAATGAATAGACTAGGACTGATAGGGTGGATGTTATGCACGAGCAGCGTTCTGTTTGCGTGCTCCACGATGCAAGAAAAAAGCGAAAACATATCGAATTCAGAAGAGATGGAGATGGATGAAAACACTACGAGCGAAGGAATGGATACCGCTACTCTGGGTGCGGGCTGCTTCTGGTGTGTGGAGGCTGTGTTTCAAGAGTTGAAAGGAGTGAAAAGCGTAAACTCAGGGTACGCAGGTGGTTTTGTAAAGAATCCATCCTATAAAGAAGTCTGTACCGGAAGAACGGGTCACGCTGAAGTTGCCCAGATTGTATACGACCCTAGCGTCATCAGCTTTGCTGAATTGCTCGAAGTGTTTTGGCAAACCCACGATCCAACTACCCTGAATCGCCAAGGCAATGATGTAGGAACGCAGTACCGTTCTTCGATTTTCTACCACAACGCCGACCAGAAAGAGAAGGCTGCTTTTTACAAGGAAAAGCTAGAGGCCTCTGGTGCATGGGACGCACCGATTGTGACAACGATTGAAGAATTGACTGATTTCTATCCTGCCGAGGATTACCATCAGAACTATTTCAACAACAACGAATCGCAACCCTATTGCACCTTCGTGATTCGTCCTAAGGTGGAAAAGTTCCGCAAAGCATTCGCAGACAAGCTGGCGGATTAACCACAGGGTAGCATGAGTGACCCGCTGCAACTCTGCAGGAGATTTGTGCGTTGATCGACACCCTTAAGAAGCGGCGAGGATTCGCTAATATTTCCTACATTGAGAAGTGTATTTTGGTGATGTGTTGACAATGGGATTTTCTTTTTTGAAAAGTTGTGGCATTTTGTTGGTCTCTTCAAAAGATGTTCGCTCAAAAAAACACACTTTTGCCGCCATTAATTGACCAAACAAATGGAAGATATATACGAGTATTCGGCCGATGTCTACAAGAAGTTAGGGGATGCCATTCTTTGGACGACCATCCTCGCTGCCGTGCACAAAGACGGAGTGATAGAAGAGGAGGAAAGAGCGGAAGCGATCAAGCAAACCCACATCCGATCCTTTAGCACAGAGCCCTACATCAAGCCGATCTACGAGCACTTGGACGAGCATTTTGAGAAGGATTTTGATACCTATATCAAAGATCTCCCAGTAGAATATGAAGCCAAGGAAGCGTACATCCAAGCCAAGTTGGCGGATTGCGTGGCGATACTCAAAGACATGGGACCTGTTTTTACGGCTGAGTTTAGCCGAGACCTGGAGAGTTTATTCGATCGCGTTTTCACTGCGAACGCAAGTCTCTTTCAGTCCTTTCTCTTTCCCTTTATGACCGGACACCTAGAAGACAAGAATAAACGCAAGTAATCCAATCTGATTGGCAGATAGTGGTTTGCACCTTTTAAAGGGAAGGCTACATTTGGAATCAGTTCACGAAAAGCATTAGATAGATGAATTTACACGAGTACCAAGGAAAATCCATTCTAAAGAGTTTTGGAGTTCGTATCCAAGAAGGTTTGGTCGCCTCTTCACCGGAAGAAGCGGTAGAGGCAGCAAAGAAGTTGAACGCAGAAACGGGAACCGAATGGTGGGTTGTGAAGGCTCAGATCCATGCCGGAGGTCGAGGTAAGGGTACCATTGTAGGTACCGATCAACACGGCGTAGCCATTGCAAAATCACTGGATGATGTAAAGCGCATCGCTGGAAATATCCTCGGTGGAGCCCTCGTCACGAAGCAGACGGGTGAGAATGGAAAGCTGGTGAATCGTGTACTCATTGCGCAAGATGTATACTATCCTGGCGCGAGTGAGCCATCTGAATACTATATGGGAGTTTTGCTGAACCGACAGACTGGTCGCAATATGATCATGTATTCTACAGAGGGTGGTATGGACATCGAAACGGTAGCCGAAGAAACACCTCATTTGATCTTCAAGGAAGAAATCGATCCGAAAGTGGGATTGATGCCATTTCAGGCAAGAAAGATTGCATACAACCTTGGACTGAGCGGAGGCGCTTTCAAGGAGATGACCAAGTTTGTGGTTGCACTGTACAAGGCGTACGAAGGATGCGATGCGTCCATGTTCGAGATCAACCCCGTACTAAAGACTTCGGATGATTTGATCATGGCGGTTGACTCTAAAGTGACCCTAGACGGCAACTCACTTTTTCGACACAAGGATTACGCTGACATGCGTGACGTGACCGAAGAGGATCCAACGGAAGTAGAGGCAGACAAGCACAGCTTGAACTATGTGAAACTGGACGGAAATGTCGGTTGCATGGTAAACGGTGCAGGTCTGGCTATGGCTACCATGGACATGATTAAATTGAGCGGAGGAGAGCCTGCTAACTTTTTGGATGTTGGTGGAACAGCGAACGCGGAGCGCGTAGAAAACGCCTTCCGCATAATCCTTCAAGACGAAGCGGTAAAGGCAATCTTAATCAACATCTTCGGTGGTATCGTTCGATGCGACCGGGTTGCACAAGGTGTCGTTGACGCCTACAAGAACATCGGTGAGATACCAGTTCCGATCATTGTACGTTTACAAGGTACCAATGCTGAGGAGGCCAAGAAGATCATCGATGAGTCTGGACTTAAAGTTCGCTCTGCCATCGCGCTTCAAGAAGCTGCCGACGCAGTCAAGGAGGTCCTTTCTTAAGGACGAGATAAAACGACCTTTTATGGGATTGAAGGCACTTGTAACCTGTTGCGTTGTCATCGGCTATTCATTGATGGCCAGCGCGCAGCAGAGCAAGATTACCTTCAAAACGGATCCGATGAACGCCAAGCTTATCTTGGACGGTGAGGAAATGGGTGATGCCAACGGCCGAAAGATCAAGGTTGGTTTCAACGAACGCAAAGGAATTGTGCAGCACGTGTTTGTGGTGAAAGCCGCGGGATATGAAGACAAGGATGTAACATTCGACCTCGATACTCCCGCCCAAAAAATAAGCATCGTCAAGCTGGAGCGTACTTTGCCCACCTTTGATTTCGAAACGCCCTTTCTCATTGACTTGGAGATGATTCAGTCGGGCATTGCATATTCTACGAACGTTGGGAACAATACCAAGTGGAAGTACAAGTTCGATGAAGAGATCGTCATAGGGGAGAAGCGACTCAAGATCTTGGATGAAATGGAGCGCATGAAAATGCCAACCCTTCGCAATGCCGAAGAGGGGGACGATGCCATAGCTCGCATACAGGTCAAGGGAATCGTTCAAGGCTTGGACATCAAACGCGGTCGGCAAATCGACAATTTCTCGCCCTATTCCAAGTACAATACCATTAAGACCACCATCAAATGGCAGTTCTACGATCGACAGACCAAAGAGGTCTTCTTTGCAGAAGAGAATGAGGTCAGCTACGAATTTTCGAACTCCGAGATCAACGAAGAATTCTACAATGCAATCGTGGAGAATTTCGTGGTGATGTTCAATTTGAAACCCAGCGTGGCACGCGAGCTGAACGAATACGATCAAGCCTTGGTGCAGGCTGCTAAGGAAGCGGAAGAGGCAGAGCAGCAGGCTGCCCTAGCTGCTAGACAGGCGGTGCTTGATTCTGTTGCAAAGGCGGAGCAAATAGAAGAAATAGGAGCTGAATTAACCATCGATTCGAATACGTCTGCTGTGGTGAACAACCTTCGGCAGGTAATCCGTAGACCGACAATTCCACAAGTCAGCGATCCGATAGCCTTAGAAGCGGCCACCAAAAGAGCCGTAGTAACGCTTCAACCCAAAGGGGAAGACTACGTGCAAGGTGGTACCGTGATCAGCAGCGACGGGTACATCGTAACGAATTACTTGGATTCAAACATTTCGACGTTGGTCGTGCAGTTTTCGAATGGAATCCTACTCGAAGGAACCATCGTGTTGACGTCAGAAACATACCACATTGCCTTGGTCAAGGTAGAGGCTTCAGCTCTGTACGCCTTGCCTATTATAGAAGATATGACTTCGGTGAACGGTGAGGATCAAGTGATCTCATGGGAGTCTGCAGATATTCGAACCTTGGATGCGAAGCCTGCACATGGTAAACTACTCGGAAAACAAGACCCCAATGGAGTGCGTAAACTATTGACCAACATTTTGAGCGAACGCGTGAGTGCCGGAGCTGCCTTGATCGATGCGCAGGGTAGGGTCATCGGAATCATTGATCACGCAGACAGTGGAGGTGCCCTCTCCCAAATGACGATGGCTATTGACGCGCGCTACATCAATCTCGTCTTAGGAATCGGATATGAATAGGCTGAAGGTCATACTGCCCCTCTTGGTCGTGCTTCTTATGGTGGGCTGCATTCGGGAAACGACGCTTACACCATATGAGTTGCCAGACCTCGTGAAGTCGTACATCCGAAAGGTCGAATGCTTTGACAATGAAAATGCCTTGTTGGTGGCTTCTGATGAGGGAGTAATGCTCTTGTACGGTGAAGAACAGGTGCTCTACGATGCAAACATCTACGACGAACTTTTTAAGGTGGAATGGTCAGAGGCGGAAGTGCTGTACTCCCAATCCAATGAGATTTTTTGGATCATCTATGACTCTACCTTCATTCAAATGGGGAAGAATACCTACGATGTTCATTACGACAATACCCAGTTCTTCGCGGCTACCCAATCCTATTTTGCCTACGCGCTTTCCAATGAGGGCAATTTGATGCGGTTAGGGTATTGGAAAGAATTTTGGGATCAGAACTCTGGCTCCTTTTACTCAGATTACTACATCGGCATCTACGAATACCTAGGTAACAACAACAATACCTGGAGAGAGTACCAAACGGATATCACAGTGAATTCCAAGTTTTTGGCCAATCCGAATTTTACAGTGGTAGCCAATGGCGATATCATCCTCCATACCAATCCAGGATACATCATCACAGCGTACGATGATCAAGGAGCCACTGCCGATTCTGTATCGAGAAGCGGACAGGGATTCAAGTTTCGAACGGCGACACGCCCGCATCTCGCGGCTTCTGGCAATCTATACGGCATGCTGTATCAACCCGCTTTGCTCACTCCGGTCACGAGCATGCTATCGGTCGGCTTGACCGAGGACCCCGTAGTTGAGCATGTATTTGAAGAGAATTGTCCCTTCCCAATGGAACATCAAGGAGCGGTAAAATTGTTGGATTGGAAGGGCGATGTAGTGCGTTTTTATGTGCGCCAATACACGAATTCACTCTCCTCAAATACAGATGTTATTGGCCATATTCTGGAATATGACCTGCTGAACGATGCTTGTTCGATCACCTCTCTTTCCAGTGGTGAATTATTGAAGTGGAGCGAAAGCATCGTAGATGTGGACATCTTGGGGGCCATCGTGTACATCGGAACACGCGATGGACTCTTGATTTACGATTTGGAAACCGACGAAATCGATTCCTACCTGTTGAACCTGTTGGAATTGAAGTTGGATCAATGAGGGCGTTTTTGGTCATACTATTTTTACTTGGCTTGTCCGGTGTTTCATCAGGGCAAGAGGCAGACGACGACCCTAGCCTATACTTTTTCAATCCAAGTGAATTAAGGTCGAGTATCCGACACGAAATGGGAATGTCTGTAGGGACGCATTGGACAAAGTCTCCTATGTGCGATGTTTACACCTCTGTAGTGGATGGCGTTGCTTACCCAGAACCCGTTTTCAGTAGGGCGATTGGCATCATTTCAGCGACGTATGAACCGCGACTACGCCTCATTGAATACAAGAGTGATGCATCCATCAGTTTGGACATTCCACTGACCCTGTCTTTCTCCTTGGTCGACGTGCTTTCTGGATCGCGATACAAGTATTCTGCGGAGCCATTGACCGAGCAAGAATTGGCATCCAATATTTTTTCCAAAGAGCGCGATGGTATCGTGGGGATCTGTCATGTTGAAGCTGGCGCTTTGCTTTCTGTCAACTTAGGTCAGGGGGCAACGATTGAAAATACCAAGACCGTCGGATGGACCTTGTCAGCTGGCTATAACTTCGTTCGCGGTCCTTTGCTGATGAATTTCTTCGAGGACTATGACAAAGCCGACTATAAGAGCTACCTCGGCTGGGGCACCCCTGTTGCACGGGTTGGTATCCACGCTGATAAAATCGTGGTGTACTATATGCTCGGCATTACCCCAACTCGGGTCAATTACCAGACGGGTAGTACATTTGACGTCCAAACAGAATTGACGAACACCTACAACAGGCTCAGCCTGTCATTCAGAATAGGAAGATGAAGAAGATACTTGTAGCCAACAGGGGAGAGATCGCACTGAGGATCATGCGCACTTGCCGAGAAATGGGAATAAAAACGGTCGCTGTGTACTCTGAGGCTGACAGAGATGCCCTTTTTGTTCGGTTCGCCGATGAAGCGTATTGCATTGGACCTCCCGCGTCTTCTCAGTCTTACCTCGTGATCGACAAGATCATTGATGTAGCCAAGAAGAGCGGGGCTGATGGAATCCATCCTGGCTACGGCTTTCTTTCAGAAAATCCTGAGTTTGCTAGGAGGTTGGAACATGAAAAAATCACGCTGATCGGTCCTCCGGCTTCTGCCATGGAGGTGATGGGTGATAAGCTTGCTGCAAAAGCGACCGCGGAAAAGCAGCGCGTTCCGCTCGTGCCAGGTTCAGCTGGGGCGGTAGAAGACCTAGAAAAGGCTAAGCGTGTGGCTAGAGAGGTCGGTTTCCCACTCCTCATCAAGGCTTCCGCAGGAGGTGGCGGTAAAGGAATGCGCGCAGTATACGACGAGGAATCAATCGACGAACAATTGACACTCGCCATGAATGAGGCAAGGTCCGCGTTTGGAGATCCCAGCGTGTTCATCGAGCGTTACGTCACCAGCCCAAGGCACATTGAAATTCAAGTATTAGCCGACAAACACGGCAATTGCGTTTACCTCTTTGAACGTGAATGCAGCATTCAACGCCGGCACCAAAAGGTGATCGAGGAAGCGCCATCTGCCATTCTCACTCCTGAAATGCGCAAAGAAATGGGGGAGTGTGCCGTGAACCTCGCTTTAGGATGCGCCTACGTGGGAGCCGGTACGGTTGAGTTCCTAGTGGATGATCGGATGAATTTCTACTTCTTGGAGATGAATACGCGCCTGCAGGTGGAGCATCCTGTGACCGAGTTGATCACAGACGTCGACCTCGTTAAACAGCAAATATTGATCGCTGATGGCGAGCCCTTGTCTTTTGCTCAAGAAGACCTCAAAATCAGGGGGCATGCCCTTGAGGTGAGGGTCTATGCCGAAGATCCGAAGAACAACTTCCTCCCAGACATCGGAACGCTGACCACCTACAGAAGACCGCAGGGTCCTGGCATTCGCCTCGATGATGGTTTCGAGGAGGGCATGACCATCCCCATTTATTACGACCCGATGATTGCCAAGCTTTGCACCTTTGCTGAGGATCGGAAAGGAGCGATCGATCGGATGACACGGGCCATTGACGAGTATCAAATCTCCGGGGTAGAGACTACCTTGGAGTTTTGCAAGTTCGCCATCAATCACGAAGCGTTTGTGAGCGGAAAATTCGATACGCATTTCGTGAATGACCACTTCAAGCCTGAAGCCTTAGAGCCGGTAGATGAAGTCGCGGAGGCCGCTTTGGCCGCCTTTGTGGGTGCAACTCTGGGCACGTCTAGTGGCGATAGAGGGGTGGCGACAGAACAGCGACCCATTGTTTCGAAGTGGAAGATCAACCGTCGCTAAACTTCCTTCATCTCTTCTCGGATGTCTGTGTTGAACCGGTTTCGCACTCCTTAACAAATTGACGCGTAAGAAATTGACGCCTCTTCCGTTAACTTTGGTATGCACATTGCGTATTAGCTATTGACATGAGCTTCAACCTTCGCATATTGATCTTCACTCTACTCGGGACCTTTTCCTGCATGCGCATGGAAGCACAGGATGAGTTGAGTCGTGAAGGAATCGTCATGCTAGCTGAAGTTTTCGACGGCGACACTTTTCCAGTCAAGTACCTGCCAAACGTTATGGTCGTAGGGGAAAAGCAATTTGTGAGTAAGCGAGAGCGAGCCAAGTGGTCGCGCATGAAGTTCAATGTGAAAAAGGTCTATCCTTACGCAAAACTCGCAGGCGAATTGCTGGAGAAATACGAAGTGCCTCTCGATACAATTACCAATTCCCGCGAACGCAAGAAATACTTCAAGCTGATTGAGCAAGAACTGCTCGCGGAGTTCGATGACGACATCCGCACCATGACCACGACCCAAGGACGCATTCTGATCAAGCTCATCGATCGTGAAACCGACAATACTTCCTATGAAATCGTTCAAGAATTCAGGGGAAGCTTTACCGCCTTTTTTTGGCAGGGATTATCACGCGTATTTGGGCACGACCTCAAGAGTCGTTATGAACCCCATGGGGAGGACGAGGAAATAGAGAATATCATCCAGCTGATTGAAGCGGGTATGATTTGATTACCGCTCAATCGAAATCGCCCTTTCGGGCTTTCGGTGCTTCCAACGTTTATGCGACCACAACCAATTGAAAGGCTGTTCATAGATTTCTCGCTCCAGGAACTCCACAAAGGCCCTCGTCACTTCAAAGTCATTCGTACCCGTTGTTTTGCAAGGTTCAAAATGAATCTGGTATCGGCCGCGTCCCGTTTTCCGAACGTGGGCGAAGAGTACTTCATAGTCCAACCGTTTGAGCAGCACCTCCGTTCCTCGGTAAAAAGGGGCTTGCTGATCAAGAAACTGAATCCACAGCCCTTTTTCAGCGCCTGGTGTGTGATCGGCTAAAAGCGCAACAGCGTGGGGTGAGGGCTGTCCCTTGATCAATCGAAAAGCATCCTTGTCTAATATTGGCGTGGCCCCAAAGCGCGATCGAAGCGCCTGGAAGTAGCGATCCATGGAATCATTCTTCACTTTCCTGTAAACGGGAAGTACGTGAATGCCAAAGTCGATCGAGGTCACACAACCTGCCCACTCCCAATTGCCAGCATGCCCCATCAGTAGGATGACGTTCTTCCCTTGATCGGCAAGTTGCTGCAATAGCTGAGGCTCCTTGAACACGACGCGTTCTCTCAGTACATCTGCGGAGATGGAGTGGAGCTTTATCGTCTCGATCATTACGTCGGCTAAGTACGAGTAGAACTCACGCATGATCAACCTGCGCTCTTCCTTGTTCTTATCAGGAAAGGAGCGGCGGAGGTTTAAATCGACAACTTCCCTTCGGTACCTAAACACATCGCGCAATGCCCAAGCGAGTCCATCAGCCAAAAGGTAGAGTACGCTTAATGGAAGGTGCGACAAAATGCGGAGGAGGAGTATTACGGCTTGCATAAAGTGTTTGCAAATTTATCTGCTTTGAGGTCCGTTAGCTTCGCAAGCTTTTTAGCTTTGAGGCACCCACGGTTAATTTTATGCTCAAGCAACTCGAAATCACAAATTATGCGTTGATCCGTCACACGTCGGTGTCGATGGAACACGGCTTTACTGTGATTACGGGAGAAACCGGAGCGGGGAAGTCGATCCTTTTAGAGGCCCTGGGCTTAGTGCTAGGCAGCCGAGCCAACTTCAATGCGATCCGCAAAGGAGAGGAGAAGTGCGTGATTGAGGCGACTTTTGAATACAAGAACACATCGCTCGACTCCATCCTGCACCGAGAGACATTGGACGTTTTGTCGGATGTGATTTTGAGGAGGGAATTGACCTCCTCTGGGAGAAGCAGAGCCTTTGTGAACGACAGCCCTGTAACCATATCCGTGCTGAAGGAGATTTCAGGCTTGCTGGTGGATATGCATGGGCAACAGGAGAACTTGTCGCTCCAGACTCCCAGTTATCAAGTGCACCAGTTGGATCTTTTCTCACGCAATCAGAAGACGTTTGAATCATTTGCAGAGGCTTACAAGACGTTTCGTTCCTCAGATAAACAGTTGAGCCAATTGCGCGATGCAGCCGCTCAGGTGCGAAAGGATGAAGACTATTTTCAATTCCAATTTGACGAGCTCAATACGGTGGAGCTAGATGCCGAAGCGTTCAACGGACTCGAGAATGAGCTAAGTGCTTTGGAACATGCAGAAGACATCCAACGCTCTCTGGCCATTGTGGATGCTGCATTGGATGGAGGTGGAGACGGCAGCGAATCTGCCTTGAGTGTGCTTCGCAAGGTGGTGAGCGAACTGCGGACCATCGAGGCTTTCACCGATCAACTCAAGGAATTAAGTGAGCGCATTCGATCTGCTGTGATTGAAATGGAAGACATTCATGGAGAGTGCTCGTGCATTGCAAACTCGATAGAATACAATCCTCAACGGCTTGAGGTAGTGCGGGATCAAATCGACCAGATGCAGCGCCTGCTCCACAAGCATGGTGTGCAGTCAGTGGAAGCATTGATGGAAGTACGAGAGGAGTACCAGATCAAGTTGGATGGTATAGCGTCCTATGAAGATGAATTAGCTGACTTGGAGGAGAAGGTGTCGTCTGCTGCACGTATTCTGGACGAGCGCGCCAAGGCATTGAGTGAATCTAGAAAGAGTGCGGTTGACCTCTATGTTAAGCGCCTGATGGAGCAAGTGCACAAATTGGGCATGGAAAAGGCCACGATCGACGTGCGGTTAGTTCCTTTGGAGACGACGGGTCAGCTCGGGAATGAAACGGTCGAAATGTGGTTTGATGCTAATGGCAACAAGCACCTTGTTCCGCTGAAGGAAAGCGCTTCAGGAGGCGAAGTGTCTCGATTGATGCTGGCATTAAAGAGCATATTGGCAGAGAACGATCGCACGCCGACTTTGATTTTTGATGAGATTGATACGGGAGTGAGTGGCGAGATTGCAAAGCAGATTGGCGTATTGATGCGTTCCATCGGTGCGCATACGCAAATCATAGCTGTAACGCACCTTCCCGGCGTAGCTGCCAAAGGGGAACACCACCTCCAGATTGCCAAAAGGGAAGAAGAAGGACATGTTTTGTCGGGGCTTCGAGTATTGGGGAAAACCGAGCGCATTCAGGAGATCGCAGGCATGTTTTCAGGCAATGCATTGAATCAAGCATCCCTAGAAAGTGCCAGAAACTTACTCGAAGAGAAATGAGATCGACGAACAATACTATTTTTATCGCATAACTAATCTACCAAGAGAAATGAGTGACTTACTAAAGAACAAGAAGGGAATCATCTTCGGAGCGCTGGATGAACGATCCATTGCATGGAAAGTAGCAGAGAAGGTGCATGAGCAGGGAGGATCTTTCATACTTTCCAACGCACCTATCGCGATGCGGATGGGGAAAATCAATGAGCTTGCTGAAAAATGTGGAACCGAAGTAATTCCGGCCGATGCTACGAGCATGGAAGACCTTGGAAACCTCTTTGATGCGGCCACAGAGAAGTATGGTAAACTCGATTTCGTTTTGCACTCCATCGGCATGTCGCCGAATGTGAGAAAGGACAAAGCCTATACAGACTTGAACCACGATTGGTTTCAAAAGACGTTAGACATATCTGCGCTTTCTTTTCACAAGGTATTACAGACAGCGTACAACAAGGATGCGATGAACGACTGGGGGTCAATCCTAGCATTGAGCTATATCGCCGCTCAGGAGGCATATCCATTCTACAGTGATATGGCGGATGCTAAGGCTACGCTTGAGTCGATAGCACGAAGTTTTGGCTATCATTTCGGTGTGAAGAACAAAGTGCGCGTCAATACCATTTCTCAATCTCCAACCGTTACGGCGGCGGGGAGCGGAATCAGTGGATTTGAGAAGTTCTTCAATTTTGCGGAGGAGATGTCGCCATTGGGCAATGCCGATGGTGATTCCTGTGCTGATTACTGCGTGGTTATGTTCAGCGAACTGACCCGATACGTCACGATGCAAAATCTTTTCCATGATGGAGGATACAGTACCACTGGTATTACGTCCAAAGTGATGGAGAAATGGAGCTGATAGATTCTCGTCAATGCAGTCAAACAAAAAAGCCCCGAGTAATCGGGGCTTTTTTCTTGGTTTTTACCTGCGGTTAGCGGTGTGCCCGCTCCAGGTCCTTCTTCTTAAGAAGTTGTTTTCTCACTTTTTCGATGACTTCAATCAATGAATGTTCGAAGCTGTCGCTTTGGTGATCAGCATAAACATCTTCACCGGGGATATTTAGCTTCAACTCTACCTTCTTGTTCTCTTTGTGCTCATCGTATTCCAAGCGGAGGTAGACCTCAGCCCCTATGATCGGGTTGTAATACTTTTCTAGTTTTTGCACTCGCTCTTTTGTCGTCTCCAACAGATCATCCTTGGCATTGAATCCGACGGTTTGAATATCCCATTTCATATGACTAGATTTTGTACGATGAATATACGCAACTACCCAGGGCGATAGACGCTTTTTAAAGCTCCTTGACAATTATCAGGATTCCTTTTTCTTGAAGAGGCTGATGTTAGAAAAGATATTGAGCAAACCCTTCAATGCATCGAAATACAAGGTCACCATCAAGAGAATGGACATTGCCCAGAGTATCAACACATTCACTTGCATCGTTGGGTAATACTTTCCAAAAATCATCTTCTTTGGAGCATAAAAATGGGCCCGAAGACCATCAGAGATGTGGAACACGGGATCGGCTCGTTGAATGAGTGCTCCGTCGTATTCTGTAATCTGATTAAACTCATTTTTATTGGTCACCAGATCAGACAAGCTTTCGTTCTCGAAGTTGTTCCGAAGTTCATTAAAGGCTGTCTTGTCCTCTTCTGTCTGCTGATGCTCTCGAATGATGCGGTCTTTCTCATCACTGTTGTAGTTCCATTGCTTCACGTAGTAACGATTGACCGCAGTCAGGTAGGTAGAGAAGTAGTCTAGAAGGTCCTCGTTGAGGCCTTCAAGGGTAAAGTCTTCCACATCATCAAATACGAGAACGGAGTCTATTGTAGCTAGAATGTTATTTTCATGTCCTACTTCGTTCCGAATGGTGCGCAAATCATTCTCTATTTCTTCTGGAGGATAGCGATCATTGTTTCGGAGGTATTCCTTAAACTTACCCACCTTAGCTTTCAACTCGGGAACCCAAAAGTTCTTTTTGAAGTTGGCATCGCTCATTTGCTGATCGTAAGAGTAGAAAAGCTTTTCGTAGTCATTCTTGATGAATTGATTGACCGCCAAAGCTTCAAAGGACCATCTGGATGCCATTACTTCACCGATAATAGGCACAATGCTTTGAGAAGTGATGACGGGGTTCAGCTTTTCAAACTTCACCAACACACCACTGAACAAGATCTGCGGAATGATCAGGAAAGGGATAATGATGTAAATCGTCA
>Ga0055584_100001890_pt1 | contig 20612 bp, 18 predicted proteins | sample OSDHelmetaG_FD_58716 | JGI IMG/M metagenome (GOLD analysis project Ga0055584, IMG submission 58716) | Pelagic marine sediment microbial communities from the LTER site Helgoland, North Sea, for post-phytoplankton bloom and carbon turnover... | ecosystem: Environmental > Aquatic > Marine >...
TGGAGCCAATGAGCGGACTCGAACCGCTGACCTGCTCATTACGAATGAGCTGCTCTACCAGCTGAGCTACATTGGCCTGTATTCAACCAGAAGAGCTTCGTAGAAGCGGCCCTAGTTATTACAGAGCCGCAAAATTACGCCTATCCGCCACCTCAGTCAAGGAAACGGATCGTGCCTGCATGGCTGTTTTAGTCCCCTCAAGGCCGAATCATTGATTCTTCATTGCCACCCAAGGGTGGGGGAGCCGGAACGGCTCCCCCAATACCCATCAATCGCACCATGAAATCGTCTCAGGCAGCAGCTTCGAGCTGCTTGATGCCATCACCCGTATTGACCACAAGAACCGGGCAATGCGCAGACCGAAGTACTTTTTCTGAAATGGACCCAACCATCATTCGATCAAACCCTGAACGTCCGTGAGATCCGATCACAATCAGGTCAAAATCATCCTCATCGGCTAGACTTCGAATCGTCTCGGCAGGATGTCCATCGACCGTTTTCCAGTTTGCGATGATACCTGCCGCCTGCAATTCGGCTGCAAACTCAATTAGTCGTTCCTCCGACGACTCGGTCATGTTCTTTGTGATATCCACTAGTGGATCAGACCCAAGGCCGTAGTACGGAAAAAAGGCCAAGTCTACAGCATGCATCAAGGTGATCGACGCGCCATAGTGTTCTGCAAAACGCGATGCAGACTCAATCACTTTCCTAGACCCACCGGAGAAATCAATCGGCACCAGAATCCTCTGAATCTGTGGTAATGGCCATGCCTTTCTGCTTGCTCGGACGGTAAATACTGGACATGGTGATCTTCGAACTACTTCTTCCGTCACACTGCCAAGCAGCATTCGGCGTGGTCCACGGCGTCCGTGCGTTCCCATCACAATGAAGTCAGCTTCTGACTCCTCGGCGTATTGCAAAATCACCTCTGCTGCAGGCCGAGCAGGAATACCTGCAAGCACGGTCCGTTTGATTGGAGGTAGCTCGCCTTCCAAATCGTCCACTAGAGCTTTGAGCTCATTCATTCCCTGTTCCCAGGCAATATCGAACAGATCTGTTGGGAAATCGGGGATCGAAATAGTAGGTAATTCAGCTACATGCAGCAGATGTAATACGCCGTCAAACTTTCGAGCGAGAAACAAACCATGCTCAATGGCCAAATCGGCGCTCTCAGAAAAATCAGTTGGTACAAGAATGTTATAGGTTTTCATGATGTCCTCCGGGCAGGGTCTGCGAAATGCTTCCTACCCAGACTCATCGTACGGTAGGCTAAGTGCCCATAATGCAGGGTAAAGGCTCGCTATGCGCACCTACCTTTCCCGAAAAACGTGGAAGAAAAGGTCAAAATGAATGGAGGATGGATACCTACATGGACCTACATGGACCGCTCATGGTGCAGGGTCTAAGGGGGAACGTCTTCATTCCGGTAGTGTCGAAGGAATGGACCTATGAACGCGTTTTCCTGAGTAGTCCCGCACCAATGCGCGCCCTTGCGGACCTAGTTTCCAACAATACACCTCACTGTTTCCCCCTATGTTAGACCTCAAGAACCGCCTCCAGCGCATTACTCACCTCAATCAAGCTGCAGCCGTTCTGGAATGGGATCAAGAGACACATATGCCTGAGGGAGCGGAAGAAAGTCGTGCCCGACAAGTTGGCACGCTCCGATCCCTAGCCCATGAGATGCTGACCGCTGAAGAGACCGTCTCTCTTCTGGAGAAAGCCTCACCAGAATCTGACATCGACTCAGACCTGGTCCGGGTTGTTCGACGGGACATCGACAAAGCAACCAGAGTACCGTCTTCCTTGATTGCAGAAATGGCAGAAGCATCAGGGCGGTCTAAAAGTGCTTGGATGAAAGCACGCGGCACTAATGACTTCTCGCTATTCGCTCCTCACCTAGAGCACATCCTCGAGCTCGCTGTTAAACACGCAGAAGCGCTGGGCTACGACGAGTCCCCCTATGATGCGCTGCTCGACCAATACGAAGAGGGCATGACCACACGTCAGGTCAACGAGGTGTTCGAATCGGTCAAAAAGGATCTCATACCAATCGTAAAGCAAATCGCTGATGCCCCACAGATTAGTGACGCGCCTGCCCACGGAGACTTCCCTGTAGATCGGCAATGGGACTTTGGACTTCGAGTGGCGCAAGAGTTGGGCTATGATCTGAATTGTGGCCGTCAGGACGTGTCAGCTCATCCGTTTTCAACGACATTTTCTATTACTGACGTACGCATTACGACTCGCTCCGATGAGCGCTTTTTCAATCCGGCGTTTTTCGGTACGCTCCATGAGGCCGGACACGCCATGTATGAGCAGGGTATCGACCTAGCCCTAGAAGGGTTGCCATTGGCAGATGGAACGTCCCTGGGTATGCATGAATCGCAGTCTCGCCTATGGGAAAACCTTGTAGGACGCAGCGCTGACTTCTGGAAACACTACTATCCACAGGCTCAGCAACTATTTCCAGAAGCACTGTCCGGTGTGTCGGGGGATGCATTCTATAAGGCTATCAACTCAGTTTCTGCCTCCCCTGTGCGGGTCGAAGCAGACGAAGTCACTTACAACCTGCACATCATGCTTCGCTTCGAGCTGGAGCAGGAGATGATCGCCGGGAGGATTTCGGTGGCGGACCTGCCCGCCGCATGGAACGATCGAATGGAGTCGTGGCTGGGCATTCGTCCTGAGAATGACACAGACGGGGTTCTTCAAGATATCCATTGGTCGCTCGGAGCCATCGGATATTTCCCAACTTACGCACTTGGTAATTTGATGTCCGTTCAGTTGTTCAATGCAGCAGAGCGTGATATTCCCGCCTTGAACGAGCAAATTGCCACCGGCCAATTCGCTCCTCTGTTGGGATGGTTACGATCGAATGTGCACCAATATGGCCGCCGCCGCTCTGCAAATGAGTTGCTGGAAAAGGCGACCGGCTCCACGCTCAATGCAGCACCTTGGCTTGACTATATCAGACAGAAATTCGGTGCGCTGTACGGGTTTTGATAACTCTAAGCCATTCCAGCACAAGAATATCCGGAAATCGCAATTCCCTACATCCAAGTAAGATTTGACCCTACATTTCCGTTGTTAGCCATTGATTAATTGAAGTAGGGGACCTATTTGTAATAGGACCCACATTTATAACCCAAGAACAGGACGGTGATTGCTCATGGCAGTAAACCTCGAACTACATCTCGACCATCTACAGATTTCCACGGACCTTCAGGATTCGATCAAAACAAACCTGGAGAGACTTGAAGAAGGGCATCATGATATCACGGGCGCGCATATGTCCGTGAAGCAGCTGTCAGGAAAACCAACGGTGAACGAGTACGAGGCCAAACTGACGCTTTATCACAAGCCCGACAATATTGTGGCTTCTTCCCGGTCCAGAAACATTCCTGAGGCAGTCCAAGGGGCATTTGGTTCGGTAGAGCGCCAACTCAGGAAAGCACGAACCGCCGTCAAAGATCGGCGCAGACGAGCTCGCAAAGTAATTCCATCCGTCTCAGAACTACCTCCACCAGGCCCAGGGGAGTTTGACGAAGAATGACCTGATGCAAATCAGCTTTCGTACTTCTAAACCAGCGTTACCGAGTAGTGGTCGGCAGGACTAAAACAATCTTGCCGTTCCGCTCGGAGCCTGATAATCTGGACTGAGAGCGTACGCAGTATCCGAAGCGGGATTAGCTGGCACCGATCCAGAAAGAATTCTGAATCCGAAAGGCTGACTACTGTCGTCCGGGAACGGCTCTACTGAGATTGATACCTGTGCACCAGCTAGATCTAGAGGAAAAGTGAATCCTTCGGGTGGATTTTGGATAAAGTCTTCTCCAGGAAATGGGGGTGTATCTGGCAGAGAATAGAGACGAGAAAAATCATGATCGTCCATTTGCTGGAAGGCACCGATACTGATTTGTCCATCAGCTGTCTCAACCCATCCCTCATAGGCCCATCCATCGGGAAGAGATGGCAAATTTAATCCGGCCGACAAGGAGGACCGGGCACCTGTTGCAAACCAAAGTCCGGATGTTTCATTTCCACCCACGCCATCAGAAGGAGTCATTAGCATGAAGGTCCCTCCCCCGCTTGTCAGTGATGACCCTATTGCAAGCGGATGGGCAGGACTTAACGTCGCTTGGAAGGAGCTTAAATCACCGGCCATTAGGACCGTGCTAGAGGGGGTGTCATCAGAATCCCGTCGATCCTCAATCGTTATAAACAATGCCGTGGCAGCAGTGACATCAACTGGAAAAACAAACGATGGTTGAATAACCTGGCCTGATGGATTGATATACGACCCCGTATCGTTGATGTTAAATGTCTCACCCGCAATATTTGTAAAACCGTCCCGTGCCCAGACCTGATATTTAAAGCCTTCCGACAGTGGGGTTAACCCATCAAGGTCCAGCGTCACTCTGACTTTAGGGGCAACTAGTTCACTGCTGGACGTACTGTCGCATCCGGTAACCAAGGGTAGCAGGAGAACGAAAAGGAAGAAAACAGTGTAGGATGAGCGCATGGCGACTAACCGATTGGCGATGACAAACTCCCCTAAAGGGGATCTATTTTTAGATAAGAGAGAACGATCCGGCTGCGCTGCGGTTCTGCTTCCTGTCGATTCGGATCAGAAAATGCCCTGCGCAGTGTTCTGGTCATTACCTTGCCTCACCTACTTTTAAGCCTCCATCCCCAGAGGAACGTGCCTCACCCTTCCGATCCATCAACACCCCAGGAACTGCTCGCCAACTGGAGCCCTGAATCTTGGCGCGACTTCGATGCCTTGCAGCAGCCGGCATTCGATGAACAGGAGGATCTGGACCGCGTCGTTTCGCAATTAAGACAGTATCCTCCTTTAGTTACACCTTGGGAAATCGACCGTCTGCAAGGCCAACTGGCTGAAGCATCTGTTGGGAAACGATTCTTGCTCCAGGGTGGAGACTGTGCGGAACGGTTTGATGAGTGCCGAGGGGACGTCATTGCCAACCGGCTTAAGGTCCTACTCCAAATGAGCCTTGTGCTCATCTACGGACTTAGATTGCCGGTCATCCGTGTTGGACGCTTTGCTGGTCAGTATGCAAAGCCACGCTCTTCCGATTTCGAAGGCCGTAATGGTCAGCAGTTACCTGCCTACCGCGGCGATATGGTGAACGCTCCTGAATTCGGTCGTGAAGCTCGTCGTCCTGCTCCCGAGCGAATGCTCACCGCGTATGAACGCTCAGCTATGACCTTGAATTATATCAGGGCATTGGGAGAAGGTGGGTTTTCGGACCTTCACCATCCCGAAAATTGGGATCTGGGATTTGTGACGTCCGACAAATTGCGAGATGAATACCAGGGAATCGTTGATTCAATATTAGAGGCCCTCCGTTTTATGGAGGCGGTCTCTCCAAGCCCAATCTCAGACACGGACAGAGTCTCTTTTTATACGAGTCATGAAGCCCTCATCTTGCCCTATGAAGAGGCCTTGACTCGAGAAGCAGATGGAAGTGCATGGAATCTGTCGACGCATTTCCCTTGGATTGGTAAGAGAACCAACGAGCCAGAGGGAGCTCACGTCGAATACGCCCGTGGCATTCGCAATCCTATTGGCTTAAAAATAGGTCCTGACACCTCAAAATCAGACCTTCGAACGTTGTTAGATGTGTTAAATCCAGGGCATCTGCCTGGTCGGATCACATTGATCACTCGCTTTGGTGCCAATGGTATCGAGGGTGTTTTGCCAGGACTCATTAAAGAAGTTAGATCGGCTGGTCATTCCGTGCTCTGGTCGTGTGATCCCATGCATGGCAATACAGAAACTCTGTCCAACGGGCTGAAAACCCGCCGATTTGAAAATATATTGGCAGAGTTAGAACAGGCCTTCGACATCCACCACGCTTGTGGATCAGTTCTAGGTGGCGTTCATCTCGAGCTGACCGGTGAGAATGTCACGGAATGCACTGGTGGTGCACGCGGATTGCAAGAGAAGGATCTGCTTGAGCATTACGAAAGCCGAGTCGACCCCCGGTTGAATGCCGAACAAGCGTTGGAACTGGCCTTCAGTATTGTTAGAAAATGTCGCTCCATGCGAAACGGATCATGACACCCATTCCTGCTGTCGTCTATTGCGCCCACTGTCTGGATTCAACGCGCGGCAAGACGGCGCACGGACTCATCCGTTTTACGGAAAGATTTGACGTTCGAGCCGTCGTGGATCCAGTATTTGCAGGCCAAGATGCAGGGATGTTCCTCGATGGTTCACCCAATGGTATTCCCATTCTGGCAACATTATCAGAAGCGATAGATCACATGCCAGATGAAGGCGGGGCCTTCGTGGTAGGACTCGCTACAGATGGTGGCGTGTTGCCAGAGCATGGACGAATCGCTGTTGCACGCGCAATCACCCACGGGCTTGATATCTACTGCGGCCTGCATGTTTTCCTGAACGAAGACCCCGAGTTTTCTGAACTCGCCCGGCAATACCAAGTAAAGCTGATCGATGTTCGAAAACCACCACACCGATCGGACCTACATTTCTACGAGGGGCGGATCAAAGAGGTGCAATCGGTACGCGTGCTCATCCTAGGTACTGATTCTGCAAGCGGCAAACGAACGACCGCGTGGGTACTTCGAAATGCGCTGCGAGACAAGGGACTTTCCGCGGAAATGATTGGAACGGGACAGACTGCCTGGATGCAGGGCGCCCGATTCGGCATCAGAATGGACTCTTTAGTCAATGATTTCGTGGCCGGTGAGATCGAGCATGTTGTGCGGCGGGCGTGGGAAGAAGCTGCTCCTGACGTGGTCGTTGTGGAAGGTCAAGGCGCTCTATTGCACCCCGCCTATCCGGGAGGGCTAGAGTTAGTGGCCGCTGTTCAGCCCGACATTCTCCTGCTTCAAGATGTCCCTGCCCGAAAAACCTTTGATGGGTTTGATGACTTACCGATGCCTCCAATGGAGCGACAGCTCCAGGCGTTGGAAGTGCTTTCCGGCCGGCCGGTCGATGCCCTGACTATCAATCCGAAAGGACTTACAGAGGGGGAAGCCTCCGATGTGTGCGCCAGGTATGAGTCGAGCTTCGACCGGCCGGCCGTGGACGTTTTCCGCGAAGGCTGTGATCGCCTGATCGCACTCATTGAATCCCGCCTCAGAACACGCTCATGATCATTCTTGACGCACAAGTACACTCTATTCATGTCCAACTGAAGGAGCCGTACACCATCGCTTACGAGACCATCACGGACGTCACAAACCACTATCTCGTGTTGCGCACGGACGATGGGCACGTTGGTGTGGGATGCGCTGCCCCTGCACAAGAGGTCACTGGAGAATCCGTTGAGCAGTCACTTCAGGCGCTAAAAGCATTTGCTCGCATCGCTGCCGGTAAGTCGACCCACGAGCTTCCCTTTCCTCCTTCGAAATGCCCCTCGGCACGAGCAGCCATTGATCTTGCCTTGCATGATTTGGAGGCCCGCTCGCTTGGAATCACCGTCGGAGGCCTATTGGCTCGTACGCATTCCGACAGTTCCGTGGCAGATCCTACAAGTACGTCCGGTGCTGGCACCGTTTCCCGCGAGACAAGCGTCACTATCGGTATCTCCTCCGTTGAGGACACGCTTAAGCGAGCGTCCAGCCTCGTGTCCGACGGATTCCGGTTTCTCAAAATCAAGGGAGGGCATGATGTAGCAATCGATCTGAGCAGATTGCAGTCCCTCAGAGAAAAATGGGGGGATGACCTGACCCTTGCTCTCGATGCTAATCAGGGGTATACCCTGGATTGCATCAAGCAGATCAATCAACATCAGCCGGACATCGGCCTTGTGTACCTTGAGCAGCCCACCCCAAAAAGCGACCTGGCTTTACTATCGGAGGCGGCGCGCAGTACAGACATCCCTGTAATGGCAGACGAATCTGCACGAAATATTGCTGCCGTACGGCATTTGGCAGAATTGGGCGGCGTTCGTTTGATCAATATCAAACTGCAAAAAATGGGCGGTTTGGGTCCTGCCGTCGAGATTGATCGGATTGCGGCCGAAGGCGGGATGCGTACCATGCTTGGGTGTATGGACGAATCTGCTCTCTCAATTGCAGCTGCCCTACAATTCGGCGCGACACATTCAAATGTCGCTTATTTGGACCTTGATGGCCACTTCGATCTTATGGATGATCCGTTTGAGCAGCTTGTGACCTTGGATGATCGCGGTCAGCTTGCCTCGAACGGGCTGCCGGGCCTCGGGTGGAGTTCGTTGCCTCCTGGCTTTTGAGCGACTCCTCGGAGTCAGACGCGCTTGCGTCACTACTTGGAAACCTGATGGTAAACACCGATCCGTAACCGGGTTCGGACTGCATAGAAAGCTGACCGCCCAGTTCTTCTAAGAGTCCATTCGCGACTCGCAGCCCGAGTCCACTAGTTTTATCTAGTCCAAACTCTGCTAATGAAACGGTGTCCAATGGCTGATTAATACTCTCGACGAATCCGCTTTCAAAGCCTCGTCCTGTATCAGAAATGCGAATTACGACCTCCGACATTTCTGTTCGCATGTCGAACTGAATACTACCCCGTTCTGTGTAGCGGAATGAGTGATCTAGAAGGTGGGTCAAGGCATGGGCAAGGTGATTGGGGTCCAATTGGGCATACTTCGCCTCTGAAGGCAATGACATCCGAAATTCGAGTTCTTTCGTTGATGCTTCCCGCTCAAACTGAATGAGTACTTGCCGAGATAACTCAACCACGTCCGTCTTTTCTGTGTTCTGATCCAATTTGCCCGACGAGAGATGAGATACCGAAAGGATGCTATTGAGCAGTTTGAGCAGTCGATCTCCACTAGATCGGATCATTTCAGCAAGCTCCTGCTGGTCTCCTTCGCATTCCTCCACTAAGACATCAGCCAATCCTATAATACCGGATAGCGGTGTGCGGACATCATGACTCATATTAGAAAGGAATGCAGATTTTAAGCGTGAAAGCTCTTCGAGATGCCTTTTGGATTCAAGTATCTGCAGCTCTGCCAATTTGCTTTCAGTAATGTCCCTCAGGAATATGAGCCGCCCTTGGGTGATTCCTTCATCACTCAATATGTGCTTCATTCGAAGGGCATACCACTTTGCTTCGGTGCTGGTAGTTAAATCTATTTCTGTCTCATAACCTGCTTTCTCCGCACCTGCGTTCCATTCCTGTGCTAAAAACGGGAAGCATTCCTGAACCGGCATATCTATGATTTTTCCCCCTGTCTCTGACTTCATCGACCCGATCACCTCATTGGCCTCCATAATCAGGCCTCTTGGATCGGTCACGATTACCCCATCATCCATATATCGAATGATCTGTTCTCGCGCGATCGGCATGAGATCTAGCATCCGATAGCGAAACATCCCGATAAAAAAGAAGACGCCAGACAACGAAAATGAGATCGGAGTCAGATCAAGATGCAGAAAGAGATCTGGGTTGCTCAGATAGACCCCGTTAAAAAACATGGGCGTCAAAGATCCCAGCGTCATAATCAACGCTTGACTACGAATGTGTCCTTTAGATCTAAAAACATGACGCACGAATAACAGGACTCCAATTCCAACAAGGAGATAGGAATACAATGTGTGTACCCAGAACCATGGACCGTAGACACGGTCGATGGTCGCGAACTTGTCGGTAACCAATAGCTCTGAAAACTCGAAAAATAGATAGTGGGCGTCATTTGTTGCGATGAGACCTAACGTGACTACTGGCAATAATGAAATGATCATCAGCATTCGAGGCGTCAGTTTGATGCCAGTAAACGCACTCGCCAACGATAGCCAGGCAACGGGCAGAGCCGCCACGAAAATGAATTTGATATCGGATAACAGCAACTTGGCGTCAAATCCAGCGACTATCAAATGCAGACCTGAAAAGAGTGACCAAAGCCCAGCCATCGACATAACAAACACAAACACGCGTGTAAAGGTACCACGATGACGGGTCCACGCGTGAATCACCAAATAAAGGGCGATAAAACTAGAGGCAAAAAATGGCTAGGATATGCTGAGTCCGGCTGAGATCATGATCATAAGGCTTCTTGTCCTTATGGATCGGCCGTAATGCCTTGCGCTTTAACTGATTGCAGGGATTAGGTGTCGCCTTAGGCGCAGATCCATCTATCCTACCTGCTCTCAACAGAGGTCGGCTCAACAACCTGTCTGATCCACGCGCCACCCAGGACTTCTTCGCCTTCATATATGACGATGGCTTGGCCTGGAGTAATAGCTCGACGTGGTTCGGCAAAACGAACGTTTAGCTGCCCATCTTTTTCCCATACGACACATGGTGCGCCAGCATCCTTGTATCTGATCTTACCGAAGGCTTGCCGCTCTTCCGATAGATCCGCATACTTGACATAGTTGATCTGCCCAGCCGATAACTGCTGACCGAGTAGTTCATCCTTGTCGCCCACCCAAACCGTGTTCGATTCGACATCGATACGCGTGACATAAATGGGTTCACCCGTCGCGAGTCCAAGTCCGTGCCGCTGTCCAATCGTGTAAAACGGATACCCTTCGTGCTGTCCAATGATCGTCCCATCCGTCAAGCGAAAGTTTCCTGGACCTGCACGTTCGTCCATGTCTGGCACACGATCACGAAGGAATCGACGGTAGTTATTATCTGGGACGAAGCATATTTCGTACGAGTCCGGCTTGTTTGCTACCTCATCGAGTCCAAAATCGGCTGCCATTTGGCGTATTTCTGGCTTGGTTAGGTTACCCAGCGGGAAAATCGTCCGGGACAGGTTTTCCTGCGAAACACCCCAGAGGGCATAACTCTGATCTTTGTTATGATCCAGCCCTTTCATCAAAATATGCCGACCCGTTTCCTCGTCCGTTCGCAGACGAGCGTAGTGACCGGTAGCAATAAACTCGCAGCCCAGATCGTCGGCCCGTCGCATCAACGACTCCCACTTGATGTGGGTATTACACAGTACACACGGATTTGGCGTGCGACCAGCCATGTATTCTTCGGTAAACCGATCGATCACCCAGTCTCCAAATTCTTTTCGGATATCTACGATGAAGTGCGGGAAGTCGTATTTGATACCGATTGCGCGGGCATCATTCATGGACTCCAGCGTGCAGCAACCGACTTCTTTTCCGGTTTTTCCACCACTGCCCGTGTAATCCCAGGTTTTCATGGTTATCCCAACCACTTCGTAGCCCTGCTCTTTCAAGAGCACAGCTGCGACCGACGAGTCAACGCCGCCACTCATGGCCACAAGTACTTTCCCTTTTGAGCTCATTATTCGTCTCCTTCTTCCTTTCCTGTGACAATCACAGCACCCAAGATTTCATAACAGTTGGCAATTACCAGCTGCATTTCATTTAGAAAAGCATTCAGTTTTCTGAACATGCGTTGATTGGCTTCCGGCCGGCGCCTCGATACATCTGGCAAGACAACGGCTGATTCCAATATGTGGTCTCTGAAGAAGTTAACAGCCTTCAGTGCATCCTGAAGAGGAATGCCATTCCGAACCACATTTTTAGCATAGACCCTAGCTACAATTCGAGCTTCTTCCAGCACTTCTTCATTTTCTGTCTCTTCGGCTCCCACATATTGAATGAGCAGACCCATCAACCGACGCCCTAGCATTCGCTTCTCTTCTCGGTCCTGTTCTTCGAGGCCGGCATTCCAAGATGCCGTGTGATCTCCCAAGTCAGCCCGCGTGTACGAGAGCGCATTCTCCCGGAAGGACTCTTTGAAACTCTCCGACGTGACATCTTCGGATTGGTTCGTCAGTCTCTTCAATTCGGACTCAGGGAATCTACGATGGCCTCCCGGTGTCCGGACTGATTCGATTTTCCCGCTCTCGGCCCATCTCCGCAGAGTTACAGGGTGCACCCCGAGCTGGTCTGCCGCTTCCTTCAATGAATAGAGACCTTCAGTCATGGATAACCTTGTTTTCTGGGTCACTGCTTGACGAGCCTGAAGAAGCAGGCTGAACGTTCATGGTAAATTATACACACAATTATCGATCGATGTGTAGATTTGCTTAGATTTGTTAAGTATTTGTCATGGTTTGGTAACCGATGAACAACAAAATAACGAACAAAAGGGCACAAAAGAGCACAATTACTCAGTATTTGACCCAAAGCTCATTCGGCGTGGTTCGATGGTGCTTCCTTTTGGGGTGGCTTTGGTTTGTGTCATCATCTCCAGCAGCTTCAGCCCAATCGACCGATCGCTCGGTGAAATCAGATTCACTTAAAAGCTATCAGTTACAGACCGTCGTAGTGACGGCCCTCAAGTCCCCTTCTGTACTCGAGGACACGCCTATCCCGATAAGGGTCTTGGGCAGAGAACAGATTCGCCAACGGGGAGCCCTGCGTCTTTCAGACTTATTGGCTGAAGAACCCGGACTCATGCTGACCCACTTCTTGGGCACCGGTATCCAGATGCAGGGATTGGATCCAGATTACACCTTGATATTGCTGGATGGTCAGCCCTTGGTTGGCCGCTCAGGTGGCACGCTCGATTTGGACCGACTGTCAGTCTCGGACATTGCTTCCGTAGAAATTGTTCAGGGTCCCTCCTCTTCCCTGTACGGAAGCGATGCTCTGGCCGGTGTCATCAACCTGCGATCACGGGAAGCGGAACGCCCATTTGGCGTGGATGCCGGAGTCCGGTACCAGACGCACAACACGAGCAATGTCAACGTCTCTTTGGAAGGGCGCGCCTCCAAAACAGGTTGGCGATTGAGTCTTGATCGATTTGCATCGGATGGGTACGACCTGAACCCGGATTTACCTGGACAAACTGGTCCTGCATTCGTCAAACAGACCGTCTCCAGCCGATGGACTTCAAGCTTGCACGACGCAGTTGATATCAATTTGTCAGCCCGCTTTGCTCACGAAAACCTTGACAGCGACCAGTCCATCGTACTGAATGGAATAGCGTCCGCGTTTCAGGAGCAACAAAGGCAGACAGATTGGAGTGTGGCTCCAGAGATGAAGTGGAGAATCCAGCCTGGCCACTCTCTCACCCTTAAAGGCTATACCACAGGATTCCGAACACAGTCTTCAGTTTCCATCCCAGACGCAGAATCAGACTCCGACTTCAGACAGTCTCTTGGACGTGTAGAAGTACAGCACGACCTGGTTGCGGGCAGCTTTTTCATCCTGACCTCTGGAGCCGGGCTGTCCCGGGAAACAGTTTCTGCAGATCGTATCGCGGGAGGGCATCGCAGCAACCAAACGGCTCACGCTTTCTCTTAGCAGCAATTTCTGTTGTCCGAATCAGTGCACCTGGTGACCAGCTTCCGGGCTGACCATCACACCGAATATGGTTGGCACATGAGTCCGAATGCAGCGGTGATGTTTTCCGCCAAAAATACCATGAGGTTTAGACTTTCAGCCGGTACAGGCTTCAAAGCGCCGAGCTTTCAACAGCTCTACATGGATTTTACCAATGCTGTGGCCGGTTACTCGGTCATCGGATCAGCAGATGCTCAGTCAAATCTCAAGCGCCTGGAGGAAAATGGCCTCATCACCAGGTACTTGGGTAATCCTTCACTGCTCCAAACGGTCGGACCAGAAACTGCCGTGTCTTACCAAGCCAGTTTCGATTCTGATCTCGGCAAACGGGTACACCTGCATGTCGCCCTGTTCCACAACCGGATCGGCGATATGATAGAGACACTTCCAGTAGCCCAAAAAACGAATGGGCAACAAGTGTTTTCCTATCTGAATCTCAACCGGATTTCATCACGGGGGATGAGTTTCGAAACCAGGTTTAGACCAAGTGACCTGATATCCATCCAGGCAGGGTACCAGTTCGTCCAGGCCCGTGATTTGGACGTCCTCGACCAAATTGCTGCGGGAACCCTGTATGGTCGGCGTGATGGAGTGGACTATCTGCTGAAGCGATCAGATTACGGTGGATTGTTCAACCGCAGTAAGCACTCCGGAACGCTTCAGCTCGCAGTTAGCACTCCCCAAGGCACCACAGATGTGCGGCTTCGAGCCACTGCCCGGTCCCGATACGGATTCGGAGATCAAAATGGCAATCTGGTTCTGGATGCATCAAATGAATACGTCCCGGCCCAGATGCTTTGGAATCTCACCATCAACAGGAAGCTTACTTCTCTGGCAAATCTGCAAGTCGGCGTGATCAATTTGTTCGATCGCATGAATGCAGAGCGGATTCCCTCTTTGTCAGGTCGCCAGGTTTTTGCCAGTGTCTTGTTTTCCTCTGAATAACTCCTTTTTCAACCAATTCAACTTCGTTTTTAAATCAGACTGAGCCAATGAAACGTTCCTTCTTTATCTACGCTTTCTTTTGCCTGAGTGCAGGCCTCATTGCCGGGTGTGACAGTACTTCCCCGAATGGGGCTTCGGATCCTGTCGTCGCGGAACGCGCATCAGACATCCCCTCTGATCCCATCATCGGGTTGGGTGGCGATGGTCGACCCGTCGGGACCAATACGTTTACGTTTTTCAATGTGAGAACGGGCGACGTCGTTGCTCAAACAGATTCTGCAACCACCAAATGGGATCTCGGATTTCGTGGTACGACGATCATTGTGAACGGGGGTACTTCCGGTCCTGGTAACGGGGCGGCAAAAATCGTCGAAGGAGTGTTCGCTGACATCACCGACGCTGTGGCTGACGACATGCAAACGGATTCGGAATCTGGCTATGCCATTCCAGTGGGTTCTGGTAATGGGTGGTACAACTACAACCCTGCATTGCAAACCGTTTCCCCGGTTCCTGGAAGAGTGCTGATCATTCGAACCGCAGATGGTCGGTACGCCAAAGTATCCATTATCAGTTACTACAAAGGCGCCCCAACCACTCCATCCGCAAGCGATGAGGCCCGCTACTTGACCTTTGATTATGCGTTTCAGCCCGATGGTAGCCTTCTATTTGAATAATCAGCCACCCGAATTGCTGAACAGAGTCATCTCATGATTGGGATGACTCTGTTCGGGAAGTCTCAGACCCAACCTATCGCCGCGAACAATGCCTGAACCTGTTCACTACCTGCCTATTCTGACCACCGTCGTGGCAGCCTGTTTTTCAGTCGTCCTGTACAGACACCTGCGACGGAAGCCCGGGACATTGTACATCCTGTGGTGGCTTATTGGCGTTGCGATGTATGGTGTCGGCACGCTGACCGAGAGCATCACAACGCTGTACGGATGGAATCTGATTACATTCAAAGCATGGTACATCAGTGGAGCACTCCTCGGCGGCGCACCACTTGCTCAGGGAACGGTCTACTTGCTGATGCCAGACCGTAGAGCACACAAATTGACTGCCATTCTTGTCAGTGCGATCTCCATTGCAGCGTTGTTCGTCATCTTGTCTCCAGTAAACCTTGATCTGGTGGAGCCCCATCGCCTGTCGGGATCAGTGATGACATGGTCGTGGGTGCGGATGTTTTCCCCTTTCATCAACATCTACGCTTTCATCTTCCTTGTGGGGGGAGCCATCTGGTCGGCTTGGCAATATGCGCGCAAAAACCTGTCCGACAGGTCTCGGATGTGGGGAAATGTTTTTATCGCTGTTGGAGCACTGCTCCCCGGCATCGGGGGTACATCTGCTCGCATGGGTCATGTCGAGGTCCTCTATGTGACAGAACTGGTCGGATTACTGCTGATCTGGTGGGGGTACCACGTGATGACCAAGACACGTGTGCAGTCTATTCATAACAAGCAGCGAGAAGTCGAGGGAACGGCCTGATTTCATTCCGACAGGTGCCAACGTTATTTTGAGGACCCCCTTCAAAATCCAGGGAAAAGCGTGCGCATCCTCATCCTGAACGGCCCCAACCTGAACATGCTCGGTGTCCGAGAACCGGACGTGTATGGCAGCGAGACGTTGAAAGACCTCCAGCTGGCCCTCTCCAACCGGTTTTCGGATGTCTCATTCTCATTTGCCCAGAGCAATCACGAAGGAGAGCTTATCGATGCCTTGCAACAGGCAAACGCCGACGGCATCGTACTCAATGGAGCTGGATTTACGCACACATCGGTCGCCTTACGCGATGCCATTGCATCGATCTCTATTCCGGTGGTTGAAGTGCACATCTCCAATATCGCAGCGAGGGAAGACTTCAGACACCATTCGCTCACAGCGGGTGTGTGTGTCGGGGCGATTTCCGGTCTCGGAATCGAAGGGTACCACCTGGCTGTTCAGTACTTCGTATCCCGCCGCACGGACTGAGCGCCGCCCATGAGTTCAGGTAACCGCATCCGCCGTCTTGCATCGGAGACTGCCGTCTACGGCATTTCTTCTGTTGTCGGACGTCTGATCAATTTCCTGCTCTTTCCGCTCTACTCCCAGGTATTCCCTCCTGACGTGTATCAGCCTGTCGTGCTGATCTACGCAGCATTCATCTTTCTGAATATCCTGTATCAGCATGGGATGGAGTCGTCCTACCTCAAGTTTGCGACGGAACTTGATGAACGAACAGGGCGAAGCAGTGCTTTCTCAACGGCGGTGGTCTCTGTCACCCTGATTTCACTGTGCCTGTCGGCCATCGTGTGGCTCCTGCCAGAGCCGGTTTCCCGCCTGATGGAGCTGGATACACGATATCTGCCCCTGCTGATGTGGGGAGGCTGGATCCTTCTGCTGGACGCGTTGGCCGTTGTCCCGTTTGCTGACCTTCGACTTCAGAATCGCCCATGGATGTTTGCCGGTATTCGGCTGGCGAACATCACCGTAAATGTCGGGCTGAATATCCTGTTCATCTTCGGGTTGGGCTGGGGTATAGAGTCCATTCTTCTGGCCAATGTTGCTGCCTCTGCTGCCAGCTTGGTCCTGCTATCTCCTACCATCCTTTCGAGGATCACCGCTCCCGACTCCACACTGTGGCGGCGAATGATTCGTTTTGGACTCCCGTTCATTCCCGGCGGACTCGGGTACGCTGTCACTGAGCGCATCAATATTTTCTTTTTGGCCAGGATGGACCCGGAAACGGCTCGTTCATTGTACCACCTCACTCCCGAATCTCATCCCAACCTGTACGACCGGGCCGTTGAACAAGGCCCCATTGTTTTTACCGAGTTCGTCGTGGGAACGTACGGGGGAATCATCAAGCTTGCTGTCCTGATGGCGCTTTTCGTACAGATGTTTCGATATGCCTGGCAGCCTTTCTTCCTGCAACACCAGAAAGATGAGGACGCGAGTGAGCTGTTTGGAAAGGTATTCAGCATCCTGACGCTCGTGCTGCTAACCGCGTTTCTAGGCATCTCCTTCCTTGCTGATGAGCTGGTCCGCTTGCCTCTGCCTGGCGGACGAACATTGATTTCTAGTGGCTATTGGCTCGGACTTCCAATCATCCCGATCGCACTCATTGGCTACCTGTTCCAGGGGTGGTACTATCACTTTTCGGCCGGTGCTTACATCAAGGACGTGTCGAAGTATTTCCTGCACGCAACGTTGGCAGGAAGTGTCTTGGCGCTCGTCTTGAATGCGCTACTTGTCCCCTCGTACGGAATGTGGGCCGCCGCAGCTGCCACTTCCGCTGCATATGGCCTCATGTCTCTTACGCTGCTTCTGCTCGTGCGTGACAAATACTCTGTCCCCTACCAATGGGCACGAACAGGCTGGGCCGTTCTGACCGCCGGTGCATTTTACATTACCTGGAATCGGGTTGGGGCGCTACAGCACTGGTGGATAGAGACCATCCTCGTGGCCGTTTATGCCGTTCTGGCATCCAGACTTCTAGGCATCAGGCTCGATGCCGTACGAAACTCCTTCCGGAGACCTCACACCCGAAACAAGTAGCTCAGCTTCAGGAAAAACCCGTCTTCGCGGCGCTGCAGATCCTGGAATCGCTTCTGTCCGACGTCATCCATGGTGGATCCGTATCCGAGGTACAGAAGCGTTCCTGGATTCGGGCGATAGCTGAACAGCCAATCCGTCCGAAGGTCGTTGGATTCGCTGTCCGTGGTCAATTCGCCTCCGATCAGGATCGGATGGCCATTTCGGTCGACAAGTGCACTCCTGTCGCGAGCCGCGTACTGAGCAATCGCCCGAAAAAATATGTCCGGCGTGAGCTGGTATTCGACCTTCAAGCGAGGGATAATTTCCCTGGAGTACTGTGAGTCATCAAACGTGCGCCGCAATGTGTAGTGCGTGACCTGGAATGAGGCCCGGATGCTTTGCGAAGGACGGGCATCAAGTACCACGCGATAGCTTCTGCTATACCCTGGAGCTGCCTCTGCAAAAATGGGAGTCTGCCCACCCGACCATGAGAGAGCGAGTGTGAAGAGCTGAAACGTCGGGGTCGTAACGCTAAATGAGCCGGCCACAAGATTATCTTCCTTTTCCTTCAACGCAAACGTGCCTGGTGATGGAAGTCCTGCGTCCTGCGTTGCATAGCCTTCGTAATCCGAGGCCAAGTATGAAAAGAAGCCGCGACTCAATGATCCGTTCAGCCGCCATCCCCCACGCAACGTGGCGGATGGACTGATCGAGTCAGTCCCTTCAATGGGACCAGCCGCAGTGTCGGAATAGTCCCAGATCCGGATATTGCCGGTGAATCCACCAATCGTTTCCAGCAGTGCGCCTTCTTCACCATAGAAGGACAAACGGTTGTACGCATGCGAACTGACAATACCCGTCCGATTCACGAAGCCTGCAGCGGCACGAAAATCAGGGTCAATCGCGTTCAACCCGTAGTTGAAGCCCCATCGCCGACCGGTCCGGTCCCACGTGAGGTTCGTGAATGAACCATTGTTGGCCCCTGATCCTGCATCCGTCCAGGACTCAACGAACTGCGCCTCTAGATAGTACTTGTCGTGATGGTAAAACCGCCCATCGGCACCGGCCAAGCGGGAGAATTGATCGCCATCTTCCCGTGTGGTCATCACGGCGCCCACCGTGTTGTTGCCGTTCAGATTGCTTCTGAGCCGAACTACCCCGAAGAGAGGCGAATCCGATCCCGTTGAGGAATAGGCTTCATCATCGGCGGCCAGGATGGTGGCAACATTCAGCTTGCCGACCTTGCCAGCAACCTTGGCACCGGCTATTGGCGACACGATCCGACGCGTGTAAATCATCTGGCCTGGCGTATCGAACAGCTCAAGTCCCTCAAGGAAAAATGGCCGTTTTTCCGGGAAAAAGAGAGCGAAGCGCTCATTCAGAACGACCTGTCCGATATCTGCTTCCACCTGGGAAAAATCGGGATTGATCGTGCCGTTGAGTGTCATGTTCTGCCTTATTCCCCACTTGACATCACCGCTCAATTGCGTGTCGTCGGAGTACTTCCAATTTCCATTGACATCCTCAGCTCCATTGAATGAGCTGGTGATCGTCGGAGTGATGTCCAGTACGAGACCCCGGTTCATTTCGTGAAGACCGACCAGCATCCCTGACTGACTCAAAAAGGAAGCATTGGCCCTGATGGCAGGTGCCCACGTGTCCTGGAAGCCGGAATGCTGAACGCGTCTCAACACGTGAATTCCCCAATCCTGCACGTCAGCATCCTGATACCGAAGGCTCTTGAAGGGAATGCGGATCTCGACCTCAAATCCATTTTCAGTCAGTCGCCCCATCGAATCAAAGTCGTAGTCGGGGTTCAGATCGAGGTTTCCTTCTAACGGGTTTATGTTGCTTGACCCCCCACCGGTTGCAGACCGGCCTCCAGCACCACCGCCGAATTGATCGGATCGGGTCCCATCCTGCTGCACACCAAGTGCATTGACCCCAAACACGTAGCCAATCCGGTTGTCGTTCTGGGTATCGATCAGAATCTGAACATGGTCCTCACTGCCAATATTGTCCCGGTTTGCCTGAGTAGCCCGGACCACATTCCCGTGCAATTCCCCCGCACGGATTCCAAAGAAAATGGCATCGGGTGCGTAATAGACAAACACTTCCGTCGGGTCAGAGGCTGGACGACCATCTACCGGTTGATACTGGGAGAAGTCGGACAATAGCGCTGCATTCTGCCAGACTGAGTCCGACAGATCTCCATCGACCACCGCCTCCGTTTCGATGCGGGGGATATCAACGGTGATATTGCCTGACGTCCCGCTGTACGTGACAGCTTGTTGGAAGAACATCAGGGTAGCAAGAAGAAGGGCGTGCATAGAAAGAACGGAATTAATTTGAGCGCAAGCTACGCAAAACTCTCCATCCGGGTCCGTTGAATCAGGCCATTTACCCTCCATTTCATGAGTGCTTCTGCAACCGCTTTACCCTTCGCTGCGCAATGACCTGTGGCTCAAACCCTGTCCGTTCAAGTTCGGGATACCCACCTGATACAGAAACGCCCTGACTTCCATGAAGGAAACCAGGGCGAATTGCCCACCGAATCCAAAGGATTCAGCAGAATGGTGGAGATGCTGGGAGTCGAACCCAGGTCCGAATAGCTGTCCAGTCAAACGTCTACGTGTGTAGTCGACTTACTGAATTCTCGAGCGATTCCGTGGCCAGTCGTCTAGGGCCAGAACCACTTAAAGGCTGATCGAGTTTTGGATACGCTTATTCAGCCGGCATGGCGAATCCTATTCTATCAAGTTTGATGCCCAAATCAGCCGCCGATAGACAGGCAGACTGGAGGACAGATAACAAGCTTAAAGTTCGTATACGACTTAAGCGGCCATCGCGAATGCGTAATCGTTTGCATTTGTCTTTTTCTGGCGAGATTTACG